>ENA-OREN01000702-OREN01000702.1-marine-metagenome-genome-assembly--contig:-NODE-702-length-45639-cov-4.834226_pt1 | contig 45639 bp, 45 predicted proteins | sample MGYA00248624_ERZ508555 | MGnify/ENA primary metagenome ERZ508555 (study PRJEB26222, sample SAMN06267773) | marine metagenome | isolation source: Saanich Inlet, British Columbia, Canada | place... | reverse complement strand
TCAATCTGCTGGCCTATTTGTTTGGCGATATCCTGGCGGTCACCGCCATCGATCTGATCTGGATCTATGGCGTCGGCGCCATTGCGCTGGCCGGTCTGGCGATCATCTGGCGGCCATTGCTGGCGATCACGGTGCACGAAGATCTGGCTGCCGCCGAAGGCGCGCCGGTGAAGACGATCAATTTAACATTCATGCTGGTGATGGCGTTGGTGGTGGCCGCCGCCATGAAGGTGGTCGGCATTCTGCTGGTCGCCGCGTTGCTGATCATTCCAGCGGCGGCGGCGCGCCAGTTTGCCAGAACGCCTGAACAAATGGCAGTCATCGCGGCCTTGATCGGTGGCTTGTCGGTGGTGGCCGGGTTGGGCGGCTCTCTTAGCCTGGACACGCCCGCCGGGCCATCAATCGTGGTTGCCGCCTTGTTTGGTTTTATTCTCAGCCTGTTGGCGCCAAATTTTGGCGCTAGCAAGCAGCGCTAAAGGCGTCCAGCCCGGCGCCCAGATCTTCGATCAAATCATCGGGGTCTTCGAGGCCGATATGAAAGCGGACCAGTGGTCCGGGCCCCGGCGCAGTGGTTGCCGTTCGCGTGACGTTGGTGGGCAACACCAGGCTTTCATAGCCGCCCCAACTGCCGCCAAGTCCGAACAGTTCGAGGGTATCGATAAGCGCGTGCACGGCTTCCACCGGCGCCTCTTTCATGACCACGCCAAACAGGCCGCAGGAGCCGGAGAAATCTCGCTTCCAATTTTCATGGCCGGGGCAATTTTTAAAGGCCGGGTGCAGAACCTGATCAACCTCCGCCCGCCCAGCCAGCCATTCGGCCACTTTCAGCGCATTGGTTTCGTGCCGGTCCATACGGACACTCATGGTGCGCATACCGCGGAGGCCCAAATATGCATCGTCTGGGGCGGCGTGATGGCCGAGCTGCCGCGCCGATGCAAAAACCACTTCCTGATCTTCCTTAGTGACCGTGACCGCGCCCAGCATAGCGTCGGAATGGCCGACGTGATATTTGGTCGCCGCCTGCACCGCCACATCGACGCCAAAGTCGAAAGGTTTGAAGAAGTAGCCGGCGCTCCAAGTGTTATCCATGACCACCTTGATGCCGGCATCGCGGGCGGCGCCGGCGATGGCGCCCACATCCATCACCTCGAAGGTGTGCGAGCCAGGTGCTTCCAGATATATGGCCTTGGAATTGGGCCGGAAGTGATTCTTGACGCCGGTACTGTCCATGGGATCGTAATAGCTGGTCTCGACGCCGAAGCGTTTGAGAAAATTTTCCGACAGGTTGCGGGTCGGCGAATAGCCGTTATCGCAGACCAGAACATGATCGCCCGCCGACACGAACGCCAGCATCGCGGAGGCGATTGCGGCCAGACCGGAGCCAACCGCGATGGTTTTGTCGCCGCCTTCCAAATTGGCCACGGCCTCTTCAAAGGCGGATGATGTGGGTGTGCCGCGCCGCCCGTAAACAAAATTATTATCGGCATCGGCGCGTGCCTCAGCCTGTGCCGCGACAGTCTGAAATGACACCGTGGAGGCCCGAAAAACAGGCGGATTGACCACTCCGTAATTATCTTCAGGGTGGCTGCCGTCATGGACGAGGCGGGTATTTTGCTTCGGCTCGCTCATGACCGTTCACCACTGTTCAGGCGCTCAAAGCCACGTTCCAGATCGTCGATCAAATCTTCCGGGTCTTCCTGGCCGGCATGTATGCGAAGGCTGATGCCGGGCTCATCCCATTTGACGGTGCTCCTTGCCGGTGCCGGATTGGTCTGGATCATTAGGCTTTCGAAGCCTCCCCAACTGAAGCCCATGGCGAAATAATCCAAGCCATCAAGCATGGCCTCGACATTTTCTTGGGCGTATTCGTTCAAGATTACGCCGAACAAGCCCGACGCACCGGTAAAATCCCGCTGCCAGATTGCGTGGCCGGGATCGTCTGGTAGGGCTGGGTGCAGAACCCGCTTCACCTCTGGGCGCTCCTGGAACCAGCGGGCCAGGGTGAGGCCGGTCTCATGGTGCCGTTCCATGCGCACATCCAGGGTGCGCAAACCGCGCAAAGCCAGATAACAATCGTCGGAGCCGGCGCAAAGCCCCAAAAACCCGGCGTGGGTTTTGATCGTTCGCCAATCCTCTTCCGTCGCAGTGGTGACCAGCCCGAGCATGACATCCGCATGGCCGGCGATATATTTGGTTGCCGCCTGTACCGAAACATCGACGCCAAGCGCGAAGGGTTTCAAAAATTGCCCGGCGCTCCAGGTGTTGTCCAAAATCACCTTGGCGCCGCCTTTGTGGGCCGCTTCGGCGATGGCCGGGATGTCTTGGACTTCGAATGTGAGGGATCCCGGAGATTCCAGAAACACCACCTTGGTGTTGGCTTGCATCAATTGTGAGATGCCGGCGCCGATCAGGGGATCGTAAAAGGTTGTTTCAACACCATAGTCTTTGAGAAAACGCTCGCACACCTGGCGGCTGGGATCGTAAGCATTGTCCACCATCAACAGATGATCGCCGGATTTGAGGAAACTCATCAGCGATAACGTGACGGCGGCGAGGCCCGATGGCGCCGTCACCGAGCGGTAGCCGCCTTCCAGATCGGCAACCGCCTCTTCCAGGGCGAAGCTTGAAGGCGTTCCATGGCGGCCATAGAAAACCGTATCCAAGCGGTTCTCGACGCCACTTCGCATGGCGGCCACGGTTGGGAATATCACCGTGGAGGCGCGGTAGACAGGCGTATTAACCGCGCCTCTTTGTTTCTGGGGATCGCTGCCGGCGTGGACGATCCGGGTCTGTGGGCGCTTACCGTTTTTCATTGGTTTCAGGTCTCGATGGGCGTATCGGCACGCCCGCCCCATTCGGTCCAGGAGCCGTCGTAAACGGCGGCATCATCCTTACCGATCAAGGCCAGCGCAAAAGCCAGCACGCAGGCGGTCACGCCGGAGCCGCAACTGGCCGTGATGGGCCGTGTCCGGTCGATTCCGGCGGCGTCGATGATATTGGCCAATTCACCAGCGCCGCGCATGACCATGTGCGCGTCTTTATCCATAAGCTGGCCGAACGGCAGGTTGAGCGAGCCTGGGATATGGCCGCTGCGCATGCCGGGCCGGGGTTCCGGCTCGGTGCCCGCAAAACGGCCCTTGGCGCGCACATCAATAACTTGATCGCCGGCGTTATCGATATTGGCGCGGATCTGATCGACGGAGCGTACCAGGGCTGCGTTGAAACCGGCTGGAGTATAAACGGCGGCTTCGATATCGGCGGGGCCGCTCTCGCAATGGCGGTTCTCGGCCAGCCATTTGACCAACCCGCCGTTCAGCACCGAGACCTTGGCATGGCCAAACACCCGGAACATCCACCAGGCGCGCATCGCCGCCATGCCGCCGCCATTGGCGTCATAGACAATGACGTGGTGGTCGTTACCGATTCCAAGCCGGCCCACCATATCTGCAAAAATATCGGGGCTCGGCATCATGTGCGGCAGATCGACGTTTGGGTCGGATATTTTGTCCACGTCGAAAAAGCGGGCGCTGGGAATGTGTCGGTCGTGAAACTCAGCGATTGGATCGCGCTTGGCGGCGGCCAGATGGAAGCTGGCATCTATGATACGCACTTGGCCATTGCTGAGACGGTCGGCAAGCCAGCCGCTTTCGACCAGAATATCGGGGTTGGTGTAATCCATGATTGCTGGCTACTCCATCCAATCGGGATAGGGTAGGCCCTTTTCCTTGAGGAATTCGACGTTGAACAATTTGCTTTGGTAGCGGGTGCCGTAGTCGGCCAAGATGGTCACGATGGTGTGGCCGGGTCCAAGCTCCTTTGCCATGCGCACGGCGCCGGCAATGTTGATGCCCGATGACGTGCCCAGACAATGGCCTTCATATTTCAAAAGATCGAAGATGTAGGGTAGAGCTTCTTCATCGGGGATTTGATAGGCGCCGTCAATGGGCGCGCCTTCCAGGTTTTTGGTGATCCGCCCCTGGCCGATGCCCTCTGTGATCGATGAGCCCTCGGCTTTCAATTCACCGTGTTCGTAATGGCCGTAGAGGGCCGAGCCCATGGGATCGGAGAGCATGATTTTGACGTCCGCGTTGCGCTCTTTCAGCGCCATCGCGACCCCGGCCAAGGTGCCGCCGGTACCGACCGAACATGTAAAGCCATCGACCTTGCCGTCCAGTTGATCCCAAATCTCCGGCCCGGTGCCATGGTAATGGGCGTCCCGATTGGCGACGTTGTCGAACTGGTTGGCCCAAATGGCGCCATGCGGGTGAGATTCCGCGATCTCTTTGGCAATACGCTCGGACACATGCACATAGTTTTCCGGGTCTCGATAAGGAACCGCCGGCACTTCGCGCAAATCAGCGCCGGCCAGGCGCAGCATGTCCTTTTTCTCCTTAGCCTGAGTATCGGGAATAACGATGATGGTCCGGTAGGACGACGCGCAGCCAACCAGCGCCAAGCCGATGCCGGTATTTCCAGCGGTGCCCTCGACAATGACGCCGCCGGGTTTCAGCAAGCCCTTGTCCTCGGCATCCTTGACGATATAGAGCGCGGCGCGGTCCTTGACCGAGCCGCCGGGGTTCAAAAACTCGGCTTTCCCATAGATATCGCAGCCGGTATTTTCGGAAGCCTCTTTAAGCCGGATCAACGGCGTGTTGCCGACTGTATCTCTAAATCCTTGTCGGACGTCCATAAACGGCACTCAGTTGTTTTGGTGATGTGCGAGAGATTAACGGGCGCGTAGCAACGGATCAAGCACGCCCGGTTGGTTCATGCATCAGTTATCCAACCAGGTTTCGAGAAGCCTTTCTCGGTTCAGTTTCAGCCACTGCAGGGCGATGATGGTCATGCCGTTTTCGATGCGCCCCGCATCCAGCATGGCAAATGCTTCTTCGGAGCTGACCGTGAAGACGCGGATATATTCGCCCTCGTGGGCGACGCCCGATAGTCCACCGGCGCCCGCTGCATCGACGCGCCCGCAATACATGCGGATGCTCTCCGACGTGCAGCCCGGGCTCGACAAGTAATGATGCACTGGCTCTAGCTCATAAAGGGCCAGGCCGGTTTCTTCCTGGGTTTCCCGGTGCGCGGTCTCTTCCGCCAATTGGTGGGTTTCGATCATGCCCGCGACAATTTCGATCTGCCAAGGCGAGGCTTCGGTTGCGGTGTATGCGCCGATGCGAAATTGCTCGATCAGCACCACCTCGTCCCGGTCTGGGTCGTAAGGCAGGACGGCAACCGCGTTGCCACGCTCCAACACTTCCCGGGACAGATCGATGCTCCAGCCGCCGTTGAAATCATGATGGCGCAGCCGGTACACATCCAGGCGCATGAAACCCCGGTAGGGGGTGCTGCGTTCCTGGACCTGGACCTGTTCGTCGCTCATGACGGATCGGTGCCGGCCGCCGCCTTGCCGTCGTCGGTTTCCGGTGTCCAGCTTTTTGCATGGGCCGCGTGTTTGTCCGCGTCCCATTGGTGCTGAATGCCGTCGCCCATGAAGACCACGAACACCTCGCAGCCATCGGGATATTCATAAGGCCCGTGCAGCGCGTCCCAGCCGAACACATAATCGCCGGGCCGGAGGTCTTTGCCGGCGACGCACATGCGCCCCTTAAGCACGCAGATCGAATGCCAGCTTTTGTGCAGATGCTCGGGCTCCACATAGCCGGCGGGAAAGCGCACCTTCATATCGATCCGTCCCATCGCCTTGTCGTGGGCCAGGACCTTGACCTCGACCCCCTTGGGCAGGCTCAACAGCTCGTTGTCGGCGCCGTCCTGCCAGGGCAGTTCGTGATCGTGGATCGCCTTGAAGCCGTGATCGTAGTCGCTTGTCGATTGGACGTTCGCGTTCATGGGTCTCTCCGTATTTGGGAAGGCCTAAGTTTCCCTGTTCAACCGCCATAAATCAAACCTTGGCGGCGCCGGTTTGGGGGGTTACTGTATTGTTAAGAACCATTCGCAACATTAGTGAGTAAAACCTGTGGAAATTGACGTTCACAAATTAGATGCCATGCGCAAGGCGGGTGAGGCACATACCTTGCTGGATATCCGCGAAATCCAGGAGCTGGACCAGAGCGCCGTCGAAGGTGCCCTGCATATCGCCATGAGCGAATTGCTGGACCGGCTGGACGAGGTGCCCAAGGAGCAGCCGCTGGTAGTCATGTGCCATGTGGGCGGGCGCTCTTCGCAGGTGGTGCAATGGATGCACGCCAACGGTTATGAGAACGCCCTCAACCTGACCGGCGGCATCAATGCCTGGTCCGCCGAAATCGACGCTGGCGTGCCGGCCTATTAGCTGACAGGCGGCCCGGAAATAGGCTACCCTGACCGTTCAACCATATTCGGGATAGGGGAACGGTATGAGCAAATCGCTGGACGTTCAATCGGTGCTCGATTGGCTGATGGATGGTGCTAAGTCGGTGCATGCGCCGCAAGACGTATTGCTGGAGTTGTGCCAGCGATTGACCGATTGCGGCCTGCCTATCTACCGCGCCGCCGTGTTCGTCACCACCCTGCATCCCAACGTCGCCGGGCGCGGTTTTTTCTGGCGCCAGGGCTGGACCGAGGTGGAAGTGGGCGAGGCATCCTACGAGATGATGAAGTCGGACTTGTACCTCAAAAACCCCATATACCGAGTGTTTCGGGACGGTGAGCCGATCCGACGGCGCTTGGGTGATGCCGATTGTGCGATGGATTATCCGATCCTCGAAGATTTGCGAGGCGAGGGGGTGACCGATTACGTGATCCATCCGCTGGATTTCATCAATGGCGAGATTCATGCGGCCAGCTATACGACAACTCAGGAAGGTGGCTTTACCGAGGCCGAGATAGAAGCCCTCGAAATCCTGCGCCCGGCCCTGACCCGGATCGCCGAAATTTATGCTCTGACCCGGACGGCGCGCAATCTTCTGGATGCCTATCTCGGCCATCAGTCGGGGGAGAAAGTGCTGAAGGGCCAAATCCAGCGCGGCGACGGCCAGGACGTGCACGCGGTGATCTGGTTCTGCGATTTGCGCAGCTCGACGCCGCTCGCCAATTCCATGAGCCGCGAAGCCTTCCTGGCGCTGCTCAACGATTATTTCGAATGCATGGCCGGCGCTGTGCTGGATGGCGGCGGCGAGGTGCTGCGCTTTATCGGCGATGCGGTGCTGGCCATATTCCCGGTGTCCAAAGATGGCGCAACGGCGGCCGAAGCCTGCGCCAAGGCCGAGGCGGCGGTCGCAGACGCGGTAGCACGCATGGACGTGCTTAACGTCAAACGCCAGGGATTTGGCTATCCGCCGTTGGGCTATGGCATCGGATTGCATCTCGGCGATGTCACCTATGGCAATATCGGCACGCAGGAGCGGATCGAATTCACGGTCATCGGAGCCGCCGCCAACGAAGCGGCGCGGATCGAGTCCATGTGCAAGACCTTGGGCGTATCGGTGCTGGCATCGGACCAAGTAGTCGAACATCTAAGCGGCGGCTGGCACAGCATGGGCGCCCAGGAATTGCGCGGCGTCAGTGACAAGATCGAAGTCTTTACGCCCGATTAGCCCGACCCGAAATTGCTTTCGTAAAATTCCAGTACTGCGGCCTGGGCCTCGTTCGGCAGCGGGCCGAGTTCGATGGATTTCAATCCCTCCGTCATTTGCCAAATCTCGGCGACCGCGAAATCGATGCCGGCAATGGCCGGATGGGCGAGGGCGAAACGCAGCGCCGTCTGCGCAGCTGTGCCATGGGTATCGCCCAAAAGATCAAACACGGCCTTCGCTTTGGCGCGCTCGTCATCGGGCTCCGAATCCCTAGTGATCACCCCTCGGCCTTCGTAACTGTCGGAGGCCAGCGCGCCCGCCGCCAATGTGCGGATGGCGATAACGCCAACGTCGCCAGCCGCACAAGCATCCAGAATGCCGGAGAAATTATGACCGCCGCCCACAAGGGGGGCATCGGCCTTATCAGCGGAGAAACCCGAAGAAGGATTGATCATATTGTAATAGACCTGAGCGGTATCGATGGCGCCGGAGCCAATCACCTCTGCGCAGGCGCCGGCATCGCCGATGGCGGTGATACCCAGCCACTTGATCAAACCCTTGTCCTGCAACCGTTTCAGCCCTTCAACCACGCCGCCCGGCCCCAATATCTGATCCGGCGTAACGCCCTTGTCGGAGGGCTCCGCCAATATGTTGTTGTGCAGCTGCAACAGATCGACGCGCTCCATGCCCAAACGCGCCAGGCTTTGTAGGCACGCCCGCTCCACCTGACCGGCGACATCACCGTCTTCGGCCTTAACCCGGAATTTGGTGGAGATGCCGGGCGCTGCATCCAGTTCGCGCAGCACTTCGCCCAGATTTTCCTCCGACTTGCCGGCCCCATAAAGGGCGGCGGTATCGAACCAGTTGATGCCGGCATCCAGCGCGCCCTTGACGACGGCGCGCATGGTACTCGGCTCGGCATTGACCATGATGCCGCCGATCATGCCGCAGCCGAAAATCAGGCGGGAAATCTGAACGTCGGTCCGCCCGAGGCGCGCATACTCCATGGCGGCTCCTATAATTGAAATTCAGTCGCGGCCGAAGTTGCTGTGAAACAGCGCGTCCAGTTCGGCCATGACGCCTTCCGGCAAGGGCCCCATTTCCACTGCCGCCAGCCCGTCTTCAAACTCATCGAGGTTGCGCGCGCCGAAATTGATCGATGCGATTGCCGGGTGGGCAAGGACAAACCGGATCGCCGCCTGCGCCAAGCTGCCCTGGCTGTCGCCGAGCAATTCCCGGATGGCGCCGGCCTTGAAGGCAACATCCTCCACATTGGTGTCCTTGGTGACGATGCGGTCTTTGTAATGCCTGGTCTCGCCGATGATGGCGCCGGCGGCCAGGATGCGGATGGCGATCACGCCGACATCGTATTCGGCGCAGCAATCGAGGACGCCGGTGAAGTCCTGACCGCGGCTGGCTTTGGGCATGGCCGCATCCAATGTGCGCAAGGGGTCTCGGTGTGCCGCCGACGGGTTGATCATATTGATATAGACCAAAGCCGTATCGACGCGCCGGCTTTCGATCAGGCGGCGCGACAGGCCGGTATCGCCAAGCGCCGTTGCGCCGATCCATTTCAGCATACCCTGTTCGCGCAGGCTTTCCATGGCGGCGATGGCGCCTTCGCGCCCAAGCACGCTTTCGACGTTCAAGGCGCGATCGCCGGTCGCGCCATCGATCCAATTGTGCAGCTGAAAGAGATCAATCTGATCGATCTGCAGGCGCTTAAGGGTTTGCTCCAGGGCGTGCTCCACCTGGCCGGTAATGTCTTCGGCGGCACCCGGGTTAATCTCCACCTTGGCCGAAATATAAGGGTGTGCATCCAGCTCCTTTAAGATGCGGCCCAGAATTTCTTCGCCCTCGCCGCCGGTCACCGAGGGCGAGGTGTCGAACCAGTTGATGCCCGCATCGAGCGCCCGTTTGACCGCATCGCGTGCATTGTCATAGTTGCCGGCCGTCATCATACCGGCGGTCTCGGCGCAGGAAAACACCAATTCGGAAATGTCCACGCCGGTGCGGCCAAGCTTTCTGTATTTCATCGGATCTTATGTTCCATTAACGATAATTGCGGATCAGGTCTTCAGGCACAAGGCTGTCCGCATCCCTCAATTGCGGAAATATTCTCGCAAAAGCAAGCGCAACGCAAATGGTTCCGATGCCGCCGACAACAACCGAGGGCACAACGCCCCACCAGGCGGCGGTCACACCGGACTCGAACTCGCCCAATTCGTTGGACGCGCCGATGAAAACCGAGTTCACGGCATTGGTCCTGCCTCGGATTTCGTCGGGGGTCACGATCTGGACAATTGAGTTGCGGATAAAGACGCTGACCGAATCCGTGGCACCGATAATGAACAGCATCACCAAAGTCAGCCAGAAGCTTTCCGAGATGCCGAATACAATGGTCGCCGCGCCAAACGCCGCCACCGAGCCCAGCAGTTTGATGCCGGCGCGGCGCTGGATCGGGGCCTGCGTAAAATAAAGGGCGCCGACGAGCGCGCCGACGGTCACCGTGGCACGCAAGATGCCGAAGCCAACCGGGCCCACTTCCAATATGTCCTTGGCGTAGATCGGCAGCAACGCCGTCGCGCCGCCAAGCAGCACTGCAAACAAATCCAGCGAAATCGCGCCGAGCACGATTTGCCGCGAAAATATAAAGCGGAGCCCTGCGAACACGGTGGCAAAGCTGATTGGATCGGAAGAAATGATCTGCGTGTTGGCGCGGATCATCATGGCAAACACCGTGGCCCCGACCATCAAAATGACCACCGATCCATAGACCCATTGCTCGCCGGCGATAATCATCAGGCCGGCTATGCCGGGCCCGGTGATGCGCGCCGTCTGGCCGGAAACCGAGGTCCAGGCAATGGCGTTGGCCACATGTTTGTGCGGTACCAGCAAGGGCACGATGGCTTGTTCCGCCGGAGTCTGGAAGGCGCGCGATATCCCGAACAAGGCCAAAATGGCCAACATTACCGGAAAAGAGATGACGCCCATCAGGGTGAGCACGAAAAACGCCGCCGCGCACAGGCTTTCGGAAAATACGCAAATCGAAATGATGCGCGCCCTTGGAAAACGGTCGGCGGTCATACCGGCGAGCGGAAACAGGATCAGAAACGGCGCGATTTGGGCGAGCCCTATCAGCCCCAGATCAAGGGGCTGGCCGGTCAGGTTATAGACCTGCCAGCCGACCGCGGTGATCTGCATTTCCACCGCCAGGCGGCTGATGAAGCGGGCCAGGAAGAAATTCCGAAAATCGGCATATTGGAACGCGACCCAGCCGGAAGGCTTGCCGTGGCCGGGGGCTTTGGAAGCTGAATCTGTAGCCAACTGGGTTAAAATCCTTATGCAGGCAGGTGGTGAGAACCGGGCCAATAGTCGTGCATGGGACGGTTTTGTCCAGTCCATCTATGCGGGCTGGGAAGAATATGCGACATATTTCAGCCGAAACGGCCATACCGGTTCACGAGCAAACTTAACGCTTTATAACGGTTCTTAACGGTTTTCATCTAATCCAGTAAATCGAGACAGTCCTCATGCCGTAATCTGGTATGGACGGCCTCTTGGGTACCGCCGAAACCGCGTGGCCGGATGGTGGCGCCGCCGTGGACCAGCCCCAGAATACGCGCCTGCAACTCCACCACCTGCAGCACCGCGTCCGTGTCATCATTCTCCAGACCCTTCTCATAGAGCGGCTCCAGCTTGTCCAAAAGTGCGTTCGCTGCCTGGGTACTCTGGCTCGCCGCCTCGGCGCTCAATTGTGCCAAGCGTTCCGCCACGTCGGTGCGTTGCAGCAATTCGCTGGCCCGGCTGGCGGCACCCGCCGGTGAATAACCGGCTCGGCGCGCCGCATCCGCGCCGGTGGCTCCGGACGCATAGGCCTGGGCAAAGGCCTCGTGGCGGGAATTGAGCGCGGTTTCCATATCGAAATTCGATGTATCCATTTTATCTTCTTTGCAGTATTTTCATGAAATGTTCTTTTCTGATATAGTTTAAAATTCGCACAGCGCAAGCGCCGCCGGAAATAAATTTGAATTTAATTCTGGCTGACGGTTTTCTGCTGAAGCCGGATTGCCGCAGCCGGCCCCTTAAATTGTCTGCTGGTTTTTAATGACCAACTCGGTAAACATTGTATATTACGAGATGTGGGCAATCGGCCCCTATCCACCGCCCTGGTGATGGAAAATCGAAAGTTGGGTAAGAAAACATTATCTCCCCGAATATCCAACCAATGGAGCGCCCCTCCCGTACTCTCACGCTTCCATGATCCTTGGTAATAAACGCGGATAACGTCATCCTATGGCACAGCAACCGGCAGCGCGCCTCGATCTGGAAGTATTTCGCGAGATCGAGGCATTTATTTATTACGAATCCCGTCTGCTTGACGAGCGCCGGTTCGAGGAATGGGCGGCTTTGTACACTGACGATGCAGTCTACTGGGTCCCGGCGGCACCGGACCAGACCAGCCCGATCGATAGCGTCTCGATTATCTATGACGATAAGCCTTCGATGGAGGTCCGGGTTCGCCGATTGCGCCATCCGGACGCGCACGCGCAGGTTCCGCCGTCCCGCACGTCCCATATGGCCGGCAATATCATGGTCGATGCGCTGGATGAACAGGCCCGAGAGTACTCGGTGACATCCCAATTTCAAATGCTGGAATATCGCGCCGGACGGCAACGGGCGTTCGGCGGCACCTCGGACCACCGACTGCGCCGCGTCAAAGGCGGGCTGATGGTGGCCTCAAAAACCGTGCGCCTTATCAATTGTGATGCGGCGTTCCGCGGCATCGCGATCCTTTTTTAGGTTCCGCAGCGCCGGCTTAATCTGCGGGCGCCAAATTTACGGGCACCCATGGCCCAATTCGGAAGAGACCTATGTCTGAGCATTGTGCGAGCCAAATAGACAAGCTGATAGAAGCCGATCGCGTCCACCGGGATGTCTATACCGCCCCCGGGATATTCGATCTGGAAATGGCGCGGATATTCGGGCGTTCCTGGATTTGGATTGGCCACGCATCCCAAGTGGCGTCCATCGGTGATTTTGTTACCACCCGTATTGGCCGCCAGCCAGTTATCATGGTGCGGCACGGTGATGGACAGATTAAAGTATTGATCAATCGATGCCGCCACCGCGGGGTTCGCTTGTGCGCCCTAGACAGAGGAAACACCAAACAGTTTCGCTGCCCGTATCACGGCTGGACCTACCGGACCGACGGGACGTTGCTGACCGAGCCGCTCCGGGACGTTTTCGCCAAGGATTTCGATCTTGATGAAGAGCGCATGGGGCTGACCAAGGTCGCGCGCGTGGACAGCTATCGGGGTTTTGTATTTGCAAATCTGACGCCCGGGGGTGCCGATTTGATGCCAAACCTGGGGCCGATGAAAGCCGGTATCGACGATATCTGCGACCGGGCGCCCGAAGGCGAAATCGCATTTACGGGCGGTGGCTTCAAACAGCAATTCGATGCCAATTGGAAGTTCTGGGTTGAGAACATGATCGATCTGGATCATCCGAGGTTTGCCCACGTTGCGGCGTCCAGCGCCGCCCGGGGCATGGAGCCAGGCAGTGACTATGTCACCGCCAGGGCGGCAAACAGGGTTCTGAATGCCTTCGGCGCCTCAAGCGAATTTTGGAACAAGACCGGTGTCTGGGCCAACGGGGACGGCCACGGCTATATGGGATCATTGGCGCCCGGCGCGGAACCCGATGGGGATATATACCTCCGCTACAAGGCGGCGCTTGAAGAAAAGCACGGGCCTGAGCGCGCCCAGGAAATATTGAATGTCAGCCGTCATAATAATTTGCTGTATCCAAATTTTAATTTTCAGACCTCCTTTCAACATGTGAAAATCGTCGATCCAATTACCGTGGACCATAGCGAGGTCCGTATCTTCGCGTTTCAGATGAAGGGGGCGCCCGAGGAGATGAACAGGGACGCGATTGTCTATCTGAACACGGTGCAATCGCCGGCGTCGATTATCCAATCGGATGACTTCGATATCTACGAGCGCCAACAGCAGGGATTGACCGCCCAAGGGTCCGATTGGGTCTATTTCGCACGCGGCGCTGAGGGCGATGTGGCGGAGGATGATGGCGGCTTTCGGGCGGTTGGTACGAGCGAGCTTCCTATGCGAAAGCAGTTTCAGGCTTGGCGGGCGCTGATGACGGAATGACCAATATCGGCTAGCAGTGCTTCAATTACTTGGATTTATAATATTCGCTTTTGAGGCCCGTATAATTATCCCAGGCAAACCAGTAGGACAGGACGCCAGCAATCCGGCGCAGCTTTTCTCCCTGTGGGCCGATCAGATTGGCCTCATTGATCTTCCAAAATTTGCCCGAAGTGGTCTTTAAGCTATCGCCAATAAGAGATTGAAATATTATACTTTTCCGCTCGAATGCCCGGACTGTGCGCGATGTAGAATCGCCAATAAGTACGATCTTGCGATCTCCGATTTGGTCGTTGATCAATCGGCGATCCTTAAACGCCGACAGCGGCTAGGCCTTGGCCAGACCCAGATCGCGAATACCGAAAATGTAATCCTTTTTGCGGAAGTTCTTTTTGGTTCGCACGCTGACCGGAAACATCAATTCGGGGCTGGCGAAATAGTCCTTGTAGACGACGCCGGAGCCGTAATCGCGTTTGTAGCCGGTATCCAATGACAGGATGCGCGTGTCCGGGTGGCGCTGGCGCCAATCCTTCCATGTCATGACCACCGTCGGGCGGGTTTTCAGGCGCAGGCCAGATTTGGCCAACGGCCCGACCACCGGCTCGCCGGTAAACTGGTTCCACAGGCTGAAACTGCCCCAATCAAACATTAGTTTGTTGGACCGGTAGAGCATTCCGGACGAGCCAAACACTATATGCTTGGCCCGCCCCGGCAACTTGGTTTCATAGAGGATGCCTGAGCCGCACAGGGTGCAATAGGCCAGCGCCACCGGAACGCCGCCGATAACGTCGTTGAACATTTCGTGCCAGCCCATGATGCGCAAGGGATAGGCCCTGGTATCGCCGTTGATCTGGATGCCGAAGACGAGATCGTCTTCGGCCATGTAACCGGCGTCTTTGGCGGCGATCATTTTGGGATGATTGAGGGCCGGAATGCCGTCCATGGCTGGCGGCCCACCCCAGACGATCTCCTCCAGTCGGATGCGCATGTCTTCGGGTTGATCCCAGCCGTTGCGGAAAAACACAAGATAGCGGGGATCGATGCGGGCCAGGGTGTCCCGCTTTATGTCCAGAAAACTCGGATGGTAGTCGATTTCCGGGTGGTCCTGCTGCCATTCCAGCCATTCTGCCCAATTGGCCGCTTCGTGCCCGGTCAAGGCGGTAAGGACGTCGGCAATCTCAGTGTCCATGCCGGTGCGATAGCGCAAAGCAACGATCAGCGCCGCCGCTACGTCCGTCTTGCCCCGGTTTTGCAAAAAAGCCAGGGCGGCACGGATTTTCTCGACCTCGCCGAAAGCCAGATTGCGACTGTGGCTGGCGACCGGATCGTCGGGGGCGCTCAGGTGATTGGCGGAAGCGCGGCCTGGCAGAACAAGCAGCGCCAATAACAGTAGACCTAGGGCATAGAATATTGGCATGGCGAAATCGCTTTCCAATAGCGCGGGTGAAACTGTCGTGGCCGCTGCTTGGTGAATCCGGTGGATTTACTATAAACGCTGGATGACGCTTTGCATTCCAAAGGCGGGGCGCCCAAATCAGAACTTTTTCAATATAGCCCACAATACCGCCGAAAATGGGGCTTCTGTAGGGCCGCTATCACAACGATTTGAAACCCGGGTTCGGAAATATCGCTGCCAGTGTGAAGCACTTAACAGAACGATTGTTCCAATAACACTATATTGAGACCCAAGATGAGCTAAGCAGTGATGATGGAAGGAGAAAATACCATGTTTAACCAAATATCAGTTTCCAGAACGGCCCGCGTCATCGGAGCCAGTGCAATTGTGGCGATCGGCGTTGCGGTGCCGGTTAGCTTAGCCACGGCCCAGGACGGCATCGTTGCCGACCGCACAGATGTGGTGAAAACCTTGAGCGAAAAACACGGTGAAAGCGCCAAGGCATTGGGCCTCGCGTCGAACGGCGGTGTGTTCGAGTTGTTCACCTCTCCCGACGGCGCCACCTGGACCATCATCATGACCATGCCCAACGGAAAAAGCAGCCTGGTCGGCGAGGGCAAGGTGTGGGTTAAGGCACGGCTCAAGCCTAACGGCCAGCCGATTTAGATAGGTTAGGGACCAAAATTTACGTTTACAGAAGGAGATTTCCGTCATGACCGAACGAAACGACCAATTGATCAAGATCCACGCGGATTTGGAGCGGCACATCGAGCTTTCCTGCGCAGCCACGGGTTCGCAAAAAGCTTCGGACTTTTCCGCCGAGAGCTGCAACGACGCCTATTTGATGCTCCATGAGGCCGCCGGCGGGCTCGCCCAGGATAACCCGCACACGCCTGGGTATCTTCCCACACATTGAAAAACCCGGCTCCAATGCCAAGATAGTCTGTAGGTTTACAATTGGAGTTGAAAAATGGCTGATCCCATAGCGCCGCAGGCGTTTCCCTATTTTGCCGCCGTCGAGGAAGGCAAAAAATATCAATGGTGCGCCTGTGGGCGATCCGCCGCGCAGCCGTTTTGTGACGGCAGCCACGCCGGCACCGGAATCACGCCGGTGGAATACACCGCCACGGCGACCAAAAAAATGTCCTTTTGCGGCTGCAAGGCGAGCAAAAGTGGGGCGCTGTGTGACGGCAGCCACAACAGCCTTTAAAATTCATCTAAATGGCAAGTGTCGAATATTACAATCAGGTGTTTCCCGTGGCCGAGGGCCAAACCGTCCTCGAAGCCCTGCTGGAAAACGGCCAGGACATCCCCCATTCGTGTAAGATGGGTGTCTGTATCACCTGCGTGATGCAAGCGGTGGATGGTGACGTGCCTGCCGATTCTCAGGATGGTTTGCGCCAGTCCCTGGCCGATCAGGGCCATTTTCTGCCCTGCGTCTGCAAGCCGGAAGCCGATATCCATGTTTCCTTGATCGCCAACGAAGATCTGTTCAGCCCGGCGGTGGTCCAGGAAATCCAGAGCCTAGGCCCGGATATCCGGCGTATATTCCTTAGCCCGACAACGCCGCTCTATTACCGGGCCGGGCAGTTCCTCAATTTGCGCCGGGAAGACGGTTTGGCGCGGGCCTATTCGCTGGCCAGCGTACCGAGTCTAGACGACGGCCTTCTGGAATTCCACGTCAAGCGCCTCGATAGAGGACAAATGAGCAACTGGATTATGGATGAATTGCATCCCGGCGATCATCTCGGCATCCAGGGGCCGTCGGGCAATTGCTTTTATCAGCCGGGGCGCGCCGACCAATCCATGCTGCTGATCGGCAACGGTACCGGATTGGCGCCGCTCATAGGTATCGCCAGGGATGCGCTGGCGTCCGGCCACACGGGCGCGATCCGGCTCTATCACGGCAGCCGCACAGAATCCGGTCTTTACTTGGCCGGCGAACTTCGCCAATTGGCGGCGGCGCACGAGAATTTCCATTTTAACGGCTGCGTTTCCGGCGCTGGGGAGAGCGGAGCCTATAGTCCCGGCAGAGCCGATGATGTGGCCTTTGAAGCACACGCCGATCTGGCCGATTGGCGCGTCTTTTTGTGCGGCTATCCACCCATGGTGCATAGCGCCAAGACGCGCGCCCTCGGTGCCGGCGCTGCCCTCGCCGACATCTATCTGGACCCCTATGAGCTAAAAGATTTGCGCAAATTGCCGCGCGATCCGCAGAGTGAACAGTAAACAGGACTCGTAGTTAATGGACGCAGTATTTCTTGATGAAGTTGGTGGCAAGGCCGTAGTGAAACGGGTGCACAAAAACTTATACGACAAGCTTCTGTCCCATCCCTGGCTGAAAGATTTTTTCGTCGGCATGGAGCGGTGGCATCTGGAAGATCAGCAAACCGATTTCATGGCCGATTTATTCGGCGGAAAGCCGGCGATCTATTGCGGCCGGGCGCCCATGCGCGCCCACCAGCACCTGTTCATTACCGATGAGGTGTTCATGATCCGCCATGACATGTTGGCCAAAACCCTGACCGAAGTCGGCGTTTCGGAGGATCATAAAGCCCAGTGGCTGAAAATGGACCTCGGCATGAAGGCCGCCATTGTCAAAAAGTCCGTCGATGAATGCGAAGGCCGCTACAAAACCGAAAAAGTGCTGGTGGTGCCAAAGCCCGGCAGCTAGGCCTTTTTAGGCTTTGCATCCAGGGTCTTGTCCTGGATGCCGGCGATGAAGTTGTTGATGCGCATGCGGGCGCGTTCGCCATCGTCGGTCTTGTCACCGGCCAGTAAGTAATACCGGGCCAGGGTGGCGGTGATTTCCTTTGGGTTACGCGCCGTTTTGAACTTGCGCGCGCGAATAGCCGAAAAACCCTTGGCCGCCGCGCCGGCATTTTTGATCTTGCCGGATTTGATGTCGCGCATTGTCGAGACGATGGTTTTTTGCGTGTTGCTCCCGATCGTATCGCGGCCGCCTTCGTCGAATGCCTTGGTTATAATGTCGATAAGCTGTTTTGCCTCACGGTCGATTCGCGCCGGGTTCTTGGCCCCTTGCAGCCCTTGCTTGATCATCTTGTTGCCGACCATCCAGATGGGAAATAGAAGCACGAGGACGATGCCGATGGCGCCCGCCAGAATATCCTGGCGTTCAGGAATGGCCATCGCGGCGACGGCCAAAGCCAATACCAAAATCAGTGTAAACGTTATGCGCAGTAGTGGGCTCATGGTACCCCAACTGGTCTGTTCAGTAATTATACCCGATTAAGCTCATACGGTATCCTACAAGCGTGCGGCTACTGTGGTAAACAACGATGCCCGGGCCCACCAGCATCACTGGCCAATATCGGCTGGTTCTTGCCAAATATTGCCTTATTTGAAATCCCGCGATCCGGGCACCAGCTTTCTGGGGCGGTCCATGTGGGCGGGGATGTTGCGGCCCCCAAGAATCGGCAAGCCATCGGCGGGCGGCGCATCGGTCAGCCAGCCCAGCCGGTGGGAAAGATCAAACACCCGCTCGGCAATGACATGGGTGACGATGCCTTCGCGCTGCAGGCGCCCCTCCAGCCCCATCAGATGTGCGCCGAGCACCTGGCGGCGGTAGCGCTCCATCTTGTGCGGCCAGACAATCAGATTGGCGATACCGGTCTCATCCTCGATGGTGACGAAAACAACGCCCTTGGCGCTGCCCGGACGCTGGCGGATCAGTACCACACCGGCCAGACGCACCAGGCTTTCCGGTTTGGTGTCAGCCAATTGGGCGCAGGTGAGCATCTTGTCGGCATCGAAATGGGGGCGCAAAAGCTGCATGGGATGGGCGCGCAAAGACAGGCGCAGCGCCAGATAATCGTCGGCCACCTGTTCGCCGGTGCTCATATCTGGCAAAAGGGCCGCCGGCTCGCGCCGGAATTGGTGCTCCGGGCCGCGCCCCAGGGCGTAATCGAACAAGGGCAGGGGTTTTTCGTCGACCAATCCCTTGACCACCCACAAGGCCCGGCGCCGGTCCAGGCCAATGGACTGAAACGCGTCGGCGCGGGCCAGCTTTTCCAAAGGCCCGCGCCCCAGCCCGGCGCGGCTTTTTAGCTCCTCCAGATGGTCATAGCCGCCGTCGCGGGCATCGCAAAGCCGGTCAGCGGCATCCTCAGCCAGCCCTTTGATCTGGCGAAGGCCCAAGCGCAGCGCCATGTGAGCGTCGTCAGCGTGGCGCCAGGCGTTCTCATTGCCGCCGGCTTCGGCCACTTCCAGGGTACAGTCCCAATCACTGTCATTCACATCGACGGCGCGTACTTCGGCCCCATGTTCGCGGGCATCGCGCACGATCTGGGCCGGGGCGTAGAAACCCATGGGCTGGCTGTTCAGGAGCGCGGCGGCAAAGGCCGCCGGGTAGTGGCATTTGAGCCAGGCCGACACATAGACCAAAAGCGCAAAGCTGGCGGCGTGGGATTCCGGAAACCCATATTCGCCGAAACCCTCGATCTGCTTGAAGCAACGCTCCGCGAAGTCCGCCTGGTAGCCGTTTTTGACCATGCCCTGGACCAGCCGCTCCTGATAGAGGGGTAGGGTGCCGGAACGGCGGAAGGTGGCCATGGCGCGTCGCAACCCATCGGCTTCGGACGGCGTGAAACCGGCGGCGACGATGGCGATTTTCATGGCCTGTTCCTGGAACAACGGCACGCCCATGGTCTTGCCGAGCACTGCTTCCAGTTCCTGCGACGGAAACGTCACCTTTTCCTCGCCATTCCGGCGGCGCAAATAGGGGTGCACCATGTCGCCCTGGATGGGGCCCGGGCGGACAATCGCCACCTCGATCACCAGATCATAGAAACAGCGCGGCTTGAGGCGCGGCAGCATATTCATCTGGGCGCGGCTTTCCACCTGAAAAACACCGAGGGAATCGCCAAGGCAAAGCATATCGTAGGTTTCCGTATCGCCGGCGGGGATATTGGCGAGGGTAAGGCTGCGCCCATGATGACGTTCGATCAGCTCAAAGGCTTTGCGAATACAGCTCAGCATGCCGAGGCCCAGGACGTCGATCTTCAAAATACCGATGGCGTCCAGGTCGTTCTTGTCCCATTCGATCACCGTGCGGTCCTCCATGGCCGCGTTTTCGATGGGAACCAGGGCGTCCAAGGGCCCCTTGGTGATCACAAAACCACCCGTATGCTGGCTCAAATGGCGCGGAAAGCCGGCAATTTGCTCAGCCAGGCGCAAAACCATGCGCAACGTGGGATCGCTGGGGTCGAGCCCGGCTTCGGTGATGCGCTCATCGGCGGGGCGCTCCTTGGAGGAACGGCCCCACGACGCCCCCGCCAACGCCTGGATGGTATCTTCGGTAAGCCCCATGGCCTTGCCGATTTCGCGAAAGGCGCTTTTGGCCCGATAGGTGATGTGGGTGGCGGTCAATCCGGCCCTGTCGCGGCCATATTTTTCGTAAATGTACTGGATTACCTCTTCGCGGCGCTCGTGCTCGAAATCCACATCGATATCGGGGGGCTCATCGCGCTCGGCGCTGACGAAACGCTCAAACAAGACATCAATGCGGGCCGGATCCACCGAGGTGATGCCGAGGCAATAACAAACCGCCGAGTTGGCCGCCGAGCCGCGCCCCTGGCACAGGATGCCGCAACTGCGGGCAAAGCGAACAATGTCGTGGACGGTGAGGAAGTAGGGCGCATATTTCAATTCGCCAATCAGGTCCAACTCGTGCGCCACCTGGTCCCGGACCTTCTTAGGCGCGCCATCGGGATAGCGGGTCTTAAGGCCGGCGGCGGCCAGATGGGCCAGCTCTTGTTGCGACGTGCGGCCCTCTGGCGCCGGATCGATGGGGTATTCATAGCGCAACTCATCCAGGTTGAAGCGGCAGGCATCAGCAATCTTGACCGTGTTGGCGATGGCTGCCGGCCAGGCGGCAAACAGGCGCGCCATTTCATCGCCGGATTTGAGGTGGCGCTCGGCATTGGCATGCAGAAGAAAGCCCGCCGCCGTTATCGTGCAATGAGCGCGGATGCAACTCATGGCGTCTTGCAGTGGACGCCGCTCGGGCACATGGGCATGCACGTCGTTGGTCGCGACCAAAGGTATGAAATGCCGCTCCGCCAGCTCTGAAAGAGCACTTATTCGGACTTTGTCATCAGACAAATAATGGTAATTAACAGCAAGATAAAAGATTTTTCTAAACTTATTACATAGCTTTAAGAGCTGTCTTTCGAAAGCTGCATCAAGGTTCGCCGGCGGCACCGCGATAAGCACCTGGCCGCGACCGCCGGCGAAGATCGGGTCGGCCAAAAGGTCTGCGGTGAACAGGATACAATCGCCCTTTTTGGCGCGCCGCTTGCCCAAACTCAGAAGCCGCGACAGCCGCCCATAGGCGCTCCGATCGGTGGGGAAACAAAGCAGATCGAAGCCGTCCTGGAGCAACAATCGGGCGCCGACTATTAATTGGATATCATGATCCTTGGCGGCGCCATGGGCGCGCACCACGCCGGCCAAGCTATTGCGGTCGGCGATAGCGATGGCCCGGTGCCCAAGCACGGCGGCCTGCAACACCAACTCCTGCGGATGCGACGCGCCGCGCAGGAAACTGTAATTGCTGGTAACCTGTAATTCGGCGTAAGGGGTCATGGTATCCGGTTTCGGGATGCACCTGGGCGAGTTTGAAACCCACCCCTACGGTTAACAATGTTCATACTCCCGTCCCTGCCGTAGGGGCGGGTTTCAAACCCGTCCGGATGGCCGGAGCACATCCGGGATTATTACGGTCAACCGCCCAACGAGCGGGATTTGCGGCGATGTAATCGCGGATTTTCTGCAGGGCACTCTCGCCCCGAACAATATGCTCGTGATAACCGCGCTGCCAAATCGGTTTGCCGGCGGTTGCGCGCAAGGTGTTGATCCGCCGGGCGGAGAAAGTTTTAAAGCCGCGAACAACCTCGCTGAGACCGTGTGCCGGCCGGGAAACGTCTTCCAAAATAAGGATTGCATGCACATGATTGGGCATAACCACGAAGGCATCGAGGTTCGTATTGGGATAATGGGATGGTAAATCCAGCCAGCACGACTCAGCGGCCTCGCCGAAGAGGTTGAGGTCCATTGCGTCATCCGCGATTTGCCCGAATATGGGAGCGCGCCGGTGGGTGCAGGTGGTTAGGAAATAAGCGCCTGGGGAGGTGTAATCGTAATGCGGCAACCGTAAGGGTCGGCGACGGGTCGGCGTATGGCTTTGATTTAAAAGAGACATGTGTGTTCCTTGGGGCGGGCGGGTTTGAAACCCGCCCCTACTGTTGAATGCATTTATTCGCCTGTTCCATTCATCCGCAATCTCAGGCAAAGAAGCCATGCAGGTACCAGCGGGGTGGGCGGTCGGGGCGGTAGAGGCCCTCGCGGTACAGCCAGTATCGCTTTCCGCTCTCATCTTCGATGCGGTAGTAATCGCGGGTGCCGTGCTCCAGCGTGGTGGCGCCGGGCGGCAGGCGGCCGCTGCGCCGCCACCATTCGGGGGCGATGCGTTCGGGGCCATCGGCGTTGGTCACCTTGTATTGGCGGCGGCGCCAGCGGAACATGACGGGCGGTCCGTCCGGCACCGGCGCCATCACGTCAATGGCCGTGGGCTGGGCCAGAAGCCGGATCGGGCGCGGCCCGCGCCGGGGGGCGCCGCGCCACAAATCCGGGCTGTCCAGGGCATCGGGCGCGGTACTGCTGTCTTTTTCCTTGAAAACCGGGATGGCGCGGCTGGCGCGCTCGGGCAAATGGCTGGCACGGGCGTGGAGGCGGGTGACGCTGGTGGGCCCCAAACGCCCGGCCAGCCGGTCGATCAGGCGGGCGGCGGATTCCCCCGCATCCATAAACGACAAATTACTCGTCGAATTGTCGGGAAATTCCCCCTGATGCTGGGCGAGGGAGGCGGTTTCGGTGGCGGCCAGGGCGATCACCTCGACCCCAAAGCCGGCATCGAAATCTTCCATCTTATCCCGGAACAGGCGGGCAATGTGAGCTGCATCGCGCACCGGGCGCGCCGTGCCGATGCGCACTTGTTGGGTGGAATTGTCTACCCGGTAGAGGGTCAAATCCATTCGCCGGACGCCCTGGCCGGTGGTTTCCAGTTCGCCCGCGATATGGTTGAGCAGACCATTTGTGGCCGCTTCGATATCTTCGTTGCGCCCGATGGGTTCGGCAAACACCCGGCGGGCATGGATAAGCGGGATAATGCGGCGGGGCGAAATGGGCTCATCGGTCTTGCCGAGGGCTTGATCCAGGCGTTCGAGCACTTCCCGCCCGAAGCGCCGGGCGAGGGGGCCGCGCGGCATTTGCAACAGATCATCGATGCGCCGGAGGCCAACCCGCTGCAAGGCTTCCGCCGCCCGCCCAGCGATACGCAAGGCCGCCACCGGTAGCGGCGCTAGGGCTTCGCGCACATCGCCGGGCGCCACAATGGAGGCGCCGATTTCGCCAAAACGGGCCAGGGCCCAGGCGGCGCCCGGCATCGGCGCCATGGCGGCGCGGGCATGGAACCCGTGATTTTCGAAGCGTCCGGTCAGATCGGCCAGCAGCGCCGCCTCGCCGCCGAACAGGTGGGCGCAGCCGCTCACATCCAGCCACAATCCCGCATCCCCGCCGAGGCTGCCGAAACCATTGCCGGCCTTGTCGCCAAGGGGATCGATGGCCACCCAGGGCGTATAGCGCATGGCCGCCCGGGACAGGCGTTTGAGGGTTTCGAGATCGTCCTCTGGCGCCATCTGGCGGACGCCTAAGCTGGGATAGAGGGCGCGCGCGTCGGCCAGCGCCATGCCGGGGCTGATACCCTGGCTGCGCGCCGCATCATTGGCGGCGGCGATGCGCTGGCCGCCATGCACCGCGGTAACGGTCGCCACCGGGATTTCACTGGGGCCTTCGTCAGGGCTATTGGCCCGCGATCTATGCGGCGTTTGCGCCTCGGTCTGCCTGCGGTTCCGCGTCTGCGTCTGCTGCTGTTGCAGCCGATCCGTCGCGAAGCGCGGCAACCAGAGGGAAATTACCCGTTTCATTGCACCATTCCACCAACCAGGCGCGGGGTTTCCCGGCCTCTTTCAAATTTTGCCCGCGGGCCATGGCGAAGCGGCAGCGTTGCAGCTCCAACCGCCATTGCGGTGGGCCCATGGCGATGATCTGGCCGCTATTGCCCCTGGCGGGCTGGCTGGGGGCGGACAGCACCCGCCAGCGGCTCAACGCGGCGCCGGTGGCCGTCTGGCGCCCGCTAGGCTGGCCGTCTTCGGGGCGCAAAAGGATGCCAGCGGTGCCGCTTTCCTCGGCCGCCAGTTGCAGGCGGCGCCCAGCGATGGGCGGGATCTTGCGTGGGCTGCCGACGACGGCGGCGAGGGCACCGGAGCGCAAGCCTTCCTCCATGGCCCACAGAATTTCCGTGTCATCGCGGCCATGCACCAGGATCAGCCGCTCCGGATCGAGGCCGGCGGCGGCCAATCCCTGGCCGTACAGCTCCCCATATGCATCCCGCGCCGGCCGGCACCAGAGAATGGGGGCTTGCCTTTGGGCCAAAAGGCGGACCAGCAGGCTGGCGCAAAAGCCGACCGCTGCCGCATCGCCGAAGATTTCGTGCAGACCCTGGGCCGGCAAGCCGTTCCAGGGCAGGGCGGCATCGATGCTGGCGGCGCCAACGGACACGGTTTTGATGGGGGCTGCGGGCGCTTGGGCACCGGCTTGGGGTGTCCGTCCGCCGGGATGTTCCAGGGTCTGAACACGGGCGCGCAAATGGGCAAGAAGCCCGGGGTCAGGCCCAAGGTGTGCCCCGAAATCCGGGGATAATGGTTGCTTGAAAACAGCAGCAGACATGCTTCACGATTCCCTTTTGGCTGTCTGAATAGATTAATTGTTCTTATTTTGTTCTATATAAAACACAACCATCCGTCAACTGTAATCGCGGAAATCTTTGAAATTTTATGGGAGAAGGAATAGGGGAGGCCGGATCACAAACGATCGTGCAGCAAGGTGAGCAACTGGTCTACCGGCACATGCATGTCGTGATCCTGGTTATTGGCGCCGAAGGTTTGATCCGGCGAGGGTACTGAACCGCACTGCAGAAGGGCAAAATCATGACCGCAATCGCGGCAAATTTGGCGAAAAAAACTGTATTGCACCCGTTGCGCCGCCGACAACTCCACAAGCAAAGCGCCCGGATTGGTAAACACCAGATTGGTCAAGGCGGCTCCGTGCGGGGCAACCACGATATCCGCCTCGGAAAACAGCCGGACTTGCTCGGCAACGCTTAAATCGCCGCCGATCACCAACTCAAAGCCTAACGGCCCAAGGGCGTCCATAACTTCGGCCTCGTTTACGACACGCCGCAAGGACGCATCCTTTCTCGACACGTACAGCCGGCGTTTCGTGGAAATATCGGCACCGGTACTAACACTGGCAAGGGCCTTGGCGGCAAAATCGTCCCGCAGCCAGTTACGAGCGGCATCATCCAGGTGCATATGGCGCACCGGGATCGCCACCGCCTGCAATTCATCGCAGACGATCTGAACCGCGTCCGGGGCGCCGACCAAGCGATCCGCATTAATGCCCAACAAGGCAAAGCATTCATCCTGGAATGGCGCCCGCGCCTCATTCACCAGAAAACGCACGTCCTTACCGGCTAGCATCAGGCGCGGCAAATAATCCAGCATCCAGTGATAGTAGTTGCGGCTGCCGCCGATCAGAAACAATGGCGTTTGCGATACGCGGTGCACCGCATCGGGGATACGAAGCACGGCCTGGTGCGCGCCCTCGACGATCACGTAAGGTCCGGTTTCCGGCGTTGTATTGGCCATATCGCGCAAATGAATGGCGCCGCCGTCGGCCAAAAACCACTCCTTGTCGCCGGGCAACAGGCACACGTTCTTGTAGGTTTTGACCGATGCCTCGCCGAAGGAGCCGCCCGCCTCGCTGGCAATATCGAAAATTTCCAGGCTGGACCTTACCCCGCTGCCTGCAAACGTCTTACCGGCGGGAAGCCAGTCGGCGGAGGCCAGCGTATTTTCACATTCCTGACAGGTGGCCAGCACCCTATCGTTGCCGCCGTCCAGCTCCAGCCTTGCTTGTTCGCGAAGCACCCGGAAGCGGCACCAGGCCAAGCCGCGAAAATCAGGCTGGATGGCGGCAATCCGGGCGAAGCAATCGAGGGCGCGGCCGAGCATATCTAAATCCCGGTCGGCGCGGCCCAAATCACGCAGACAATTGCCCAACTCGTTCAGGGCATTGACGTAATCGGGGCGCAGCGCGACGGCCCGCTGCAAGGCCACGACCGCATCCCGGTCGCGGCCATCCTGATAGAGGGTTTGGCCGAGATTGAAATAAAAGCTCGGTTTTTCCGGTTCCAATTCGAGAGCCCGGCGGAAGCAAATCTCGGCCTGGCCCAAATCGCCGCGGGTTTTGTGGACCACGCCCAGGTTGGAGATATAGTTGGCGTCTTCGGGGACCAGCCGGACAGCTTCGCCAATCGATGCCAGCGCGGCTTCCAGGGCACCGCTTTTGTGGGTGGTCAAGCCAAGCAAATTGTGCGCGTCCGCGCAATCGGGCGCTTCGCGGACGATGGCGTCCAGCACCGCCTTGGCGGCATCGGTGCGGTCGGCTTGAAAATGCTCCGTCGCCAATTCGAGGGCCTGATCGAGGGTTAATGCTGCCATTTAAGCAACTGTGTTTGAAATTTGCATGATGGCGTTGTAATCGTTTGTTGCAGATACAATCCATCAATTGAAGCCCGCTGGCGAGAAAATGGCAACTATCCTACCGCAACAAAGGCTGTTTCTTGAGCTTTTAATCATGTCCGGCGACATCGCCGTTCCCGATGATGTGGACGGAACCATCTTGCAGCGCACCTTAAAAGAGTGCGAGCAAAACGCCTGGATCAAGACCGAGCACGTGGCCAATGGTTTCGACATGGTAACGATAACCAACCATGGCAGGCAAGCCGCCAAGAAAGACTGATACCGGCCCATGATTCTTCCGCCATTATTACCGCACATCGCGAAAGAATGAGGCAGCAGCATGGCTGATAGTCTAACCCGGCATTGGCTGTCCCCGCCGGTTAGCACTCATGGCTAGTTCCCTCGGCGGCATCGGTAGCGCCTTTTCCAACCGCAGTTGCGCGATTTACCTGACCGGCATGTTTGTGTCGCTGAACGGCAGTTTCGTATTTACCGTGGCACTCGGTTGGCTGACCTGGGAGTTGACCAATTCGGCCGGCCTGGTGGGCACCATTGTGTTCGCCGAAACCATGCCCAACGCGATCCTGGCGCCCTTTGCCGGTGCCATCATCGATCGCGGCAATCCCTTGCTTTACCAGCGCCTTTCGCAAGGCGCGCAAGGGCTGGTCATGGCGGCGCTGACGGTGATCACAATGACCGGCCAGGTCACCATCGAATTGCTAATCCTGTTTGCCTTCCTGCAAGGTATTTTTAACGCCTTCGCCGTGCCCGCCCATTTTGCCATGATGCCCAAGCTGGTCGAGCGCAAGGATATTTCGGCGATCATGGCGCTGCAGTCTGCCTGCGCCCAAAGCGCCCGCTTTCTCGGCCCTGCCATCGCCGGAGGGTTCCTTGTGACCCTGGGCGCCGGGGCGGCGTTTGCCTTCAACGCTGTGACCTTTTTCATCTATGTTCTGGCGCTGGCCTTTGTGCGCATTGATCATACCCCGGCGGGCCGGGGAAAACGCCGGAGCCTGCTCGCCGACACCGCCGAGGGTTTCGCTTATTCCTGGAACCAGCCGTCGATCCGACTGTTGATGATTATCGCGGTGTGTGTCGCCTTGTTGCTGCGTCCGGTTATCGATTTGATGCCGGCCTTCGTCGGCGATGTACTGGCCCAAGGGCCGGCGACTTTGGCCTGGTTCCTGTCGGCAACCGGCGGCGCGGCGCTGGTGGCCTCGCTTTGGCTGGCGCGTCGCAACAACGCCATTGGCTTGAGCCGCTATATGCTGGCCGGATTTCTGGTGTCGGGGGTTGCCATCATCCTGTTCGCCTTGCAATCGAGCCTGGCCGTCGGCGTCGGTCTAATGTTCGTGTTCGGCATTGCCAATTCGACCGTCAATGTGAGCAACCAAATTCTTTTACAAGTTGGCCTCGAAGACCACATACGGGCGCGGGTGATGGGTATCTATTCTCTGACATTTCGCGCGGTGCCCGCTGTCGGCGCTTTGGTCGTTGGCAGCATCGGCACGATCGTCAGCCTGCCGATCCCGATCATCACCGCCGCGGTTGCCGGCTTAGTTGTCTGGTTCTGGGTGCTGCGCGCCGTTACCCGTCATGATTTGGAGGTGCCGCCCAGCCGGGGGCAGCTTGAAAACCCATGAGCGCGGTGCCGCTTCGCATCGCCAGCGGCAATTATGACCGCATTCAGGCAATCAAGACCGGTGAGGTCGGCATTGAGGGTTGCCAAGTCGATTACGTCAATCTGGCGCCGCCAGAAACCTTCCGGCGCCTGTTCGAGGATCAAGAATTCGATATCGCCGAGATGTCGTTCAGCACCTATCTTCTGACCCGTACCCGATTCCCATTTCCCTACACCGCCGTGCCGTTGTTTCTGTCCCGAGTGTTTCCCCATTCTTCCATCTATATCCGCACCGATCGGGGCATCGATAGCCCGGCAGATTTGAAGGGGCGGCTTATCGGCATTCCCAACTATCACTTTACCCGGGGATTGTGCGTGCGCGGCATGCTGAGCGACGAATACGGGGTGGAAGGCGAAGACGTGCACTGGCGCATCGGCGGTATTGATACGCCGGGCGGGCTGCAATATATGCAGATCGATCCGCCAACCGGCATCGATGCCGAGCAGATACCGCCGGACCAGACCCTCGGCGCCATGCTGGCCGCCGGCGAGATCGACGCCATCATTACCTACCGCGATCCGCAGGTGTTTACGGACAAAGTTCCCCATGTGGGCCGCTTGTTCGCCGATTTCCGCGGGCCTGAGCAGGCATACTACAAGAAAACCGGCATATTCCCGATCATGCATGTGGTTGGTATCCGCGATGCCTTGCTGGCCGAACATCCCTGGATCGCCGCCGCTGTAATGGTCGCCTTTGAAGAGGCCAAGCAGCGCACCATGCCGCATCTGACTGACCTGGATGCCCTGACCATAACCTTGCCCTGGCTGGTGGCCGAGGCGGAAGATACCATTAACTTGATGGGGGTCGATTTCTGGCCCTATGGTGTTGAGAAGAATCGTGCGGCCTTGACCGCCCAGACTCGCTGGTCGGTAGAGCAGGGGATATCCCCCCGGCTGCTGGATTTGGAAGAGATATTCGTTCCGTCAACCATATGAGGAGAAGACCATGCCCGTAACCGCGCAATACTCCCTGATCGTCAGCATGGATGTGGAGCCGGACAAAGTCGCCCTGTTCAACGAGGTTTATGATACCGAGCATATTCCGTTGATCGAGGAAGTGCCCGGCGTGGTTTCCGTGACCCGCCTCAAAGCCGAGCCGTTCCAGGTCAAGGTGGGCGGCGAAATTCAGGATATTCCCCTCGGCGATGGTCCGGCCTATACTGCGATTTATGAGATCGACGATCCGGCGGTTTTGGTCAGCGATGCATGGGAAGCGGCCGTCGAGGCCGGGCGTTGGTCGTCGGAGGTTCGCCCGTTTACCAGCAACCGGCAATTCTCGCTCAAAGCAAATATAGGCTCATAACCGCTATGACATTGAAAATCACACCGCTGACATCAATCATTGCCGCCGAGGTGAGCGGTATTGATCTGGCCGAGCCGCAGGACGATGCAACCGTCGCCGCCTTGCGCCAAGCCTTGCTCGATCATCTGGTTCTTATCTTCCGCGGCCAGGATTTGAGCGAGCCCGAGCAGGTGCGATTTGCCGGATTTTTCGGAACGCCCTTTGAAATCCGCCAACACGACAATCTCGAACGCCGCCCGGACGCCGATTCAAGGGTCATGCTGGTCAGTAATATCGTCGAAAATGGCAAGCTGATCGGCGCCCTTCCTGGCGGTGAATTACAGTTCCATTCGGATTCGGCCTTTGATGAGCATCCATTGATGGCGACGGTACTCTATTCGGAAACCCTGCCGAGCCGGGGCGGCGAAACCAAGTTCGCCAATATGCACGCGGTTCTGGACGCGCTTGATCCTGAAGTGCGGGACCGGCTCGAAGGCCGGGGCGGCGTCAATGTGTTCGATTTCGTAACCCAAGTGAAAACCGAAAAGCTGGACCGGGCCAATTCCGTGCACTTCACCCATCCTGCTATCCGCACCCACCCTGAAACCGGGCGCCGCGCGCTCTATGTGAACCGGTTGATGACCGAGGAAATCACCGATATGGAGCCGGGCGAAAGCAGCGCGCTATTGTCCGATCTGTTCGACATGGTGGAGCGGGACGAATTTCACTACGTCCACAGCTGGTTGCCGGGCGATCTTTTGATCTGGGATAATCGGGGCGCCCAGCACGCGCGCACCGATTACCCATTGGACGAGCCGCGTCTGTTGCGCCGGGTCGGCATTCAGGGCGACAAGCCGTTTTAGGGCGCTGTCCACTGTGCTAAAAGCGGATATTCCGCGCTTTCATCACCCACTATCGACGGCTTTTGAAACAGCATCCCCCATCGCCTGAGTACTTGCCTCACCGCCCAAATCCCGGGTGATGACTTTGGCGTCTGCGATGACCTTGGCCATTGCGGCGTCAATGAGATTTGCCGCTTCCAGAGCGCGAGGCTCCTGGCGTTCCCGGCCGAGCCATGCAAACAGCATTTTCCCTGACATGATCATGGCATAGGGATTGGCAATATTTTGCCCGGCGATATCGGGGGCCGAGCCGTGCGTTGCCTGTGACATGGCCTGGCGTTCTCCGACGCAGAGGCCGGGCGCCAGGCCGAGCCCGCCAACGAGGCCAGCGCCAAGATCGGTTAATATGTCGCCGAACTGGTTGGTGGTGACAATGACATCAAATTCGCCGGGTTCCATAACCAGGTGTGCCGCGATGGTATCAATATTCATCTCGTCATAGGCGACATCGGGAAATTCTTCGGCCACTTTGCGGCATTCTTCCGCAAACATGCCGCAGGTCAGGCGGTAGACGCCTTCTTTATGCGCGGCGGTGACTTTTTTCCGCTCCCGCGTGGCGGCTATTTCAAAAGCTTCCAAGGCCACCCGGCGCGAGCCCTTGCGCGTGATAATGCGCGATCCGATGGCGATGTCATCGGAAGGGCGAAACTCACCGGTGCCGGCGACGGTGGTGTCCCACGACTGCATCCCCTCTGTCACTTCGCGTACGAAAACGATATCGACATTTTTATGGACCGAAGGGACGTTGGCATAGGATTTGACCGGTTTGACGCTGGCGAAGAGGTCAAACAATTTGCGGATCGGCGGCATGACCCAGGTTGGGTCGTTCCTCGGATAGGCGCTATGCCCAATCGGGCCCATGATCCATCCATCGGCGCCCTTCAAGGCTTCGACCGTCACTTCGGGCGCCGTGTTCCCATGTTTGTCATGCCCTTCCTTGCCAATCGGCAAGTTCTCCCAGACGACATCCAGACCGGTGCGCGCCGCCGCCGCCGTCATTACCTTCACACATTCCGGAACGACCTCGTAGCCGATATCGTCCCCCGGCAATACGCCAATTTTCATGTTCGACATTACGCCGCCGCTTCGGCCAGGCCAGGCCGTTCGAGCTTGGTGACCGCCTTCAAACGCAAGACCGTATCCCCGGCCAGGTGGGTCCAAATCATGGCGTCGCGCGCCAGTTTGCTTACGCGCGGGTTATTTCGGCAGCCTTCTGCGCCATGGATATCCATGTTCAACCGCGTCACCCGCCGGATCACATCGGTGGAATAGTTGACCATAAGAACGCCGTTGGCAGAGCGTTGACCCTGATCGTGTTCCCAGGCCACGCGCATGACAAAAGAGCGCAATGCTTCGGTCAGCATATTCATCTCATTTATGCCTAGCTGGATGAGCTGGTGATCTATCAGAAATTTACCGGCCCGTTTGTTGGAGCAGGCGAACGCCATCGCCATGCCGTTGGCGTCATCGCAGACGCCAACGGCATTGGCGGAAAGTTCCAAATCGCCGAACAGGTCGCCGCCGGTGGTGTCGCCGCCGGCGGATTTGACCGAACCAGTGCCGACGCCGCCGATAACGTTGGCGTGGGGCACGCGGGCGTCTTCAAATATAAGCTCGGCATTTTGATAGAACCGCCAACCGGACTTGTTGGAAACTTTGCCGATACGAAATCCGGGCGTGTCCTTGGGCACCAAAAACAGGGTGCCGCCCTGCGTGATGTCCACGGAGGCGTCGGTCCTGGCATCGATAAAGAATAACGAGCCGACGCTACCGTTGGCGATGAAGGTCTTCTCGCCGTTCAATATCCAATCATCGCCGTCGCGTATCGCGCGCAAACGGTACCCGGCCTTGGGGTCAATCTCAGGTGGCAGGCGGTTGTCGCAGCCGGCGTTGGGCTCGGTAATGCCGCGGCCCAAAAGATATCTGTGGTCGCTAAGGAAGGGCTTCAAGAACCGCTCTTTCTGATCGTCGCTACAGGCAATGGCGATCAAGTGGCTCCATTTCCAGTTCTGGCTGAAGGCTTTGCAGATGGCGCTGTCGCCTTTGGCAAGCTCCATCATGACCAGTGTTTGCGTGACGAACCCGGTGCCTGGCCCGCCCCATTTTGCCGGAACTGCCAGCGTGCGGAAACCGAGCCGCGAGCCTTTTTCAATGACACCCCAGTCCCAAGGCTCAAAGCCGCCTTCGATTTGATCCCGCGCCAGCGAAATCGGGCGGATTTCATGGGTGGCGAATTCGCGCGCTTTTTGCTGCCAATCCTGTTGTTCTTCGTTCAGCGAGAAATCCATCGCAAACCTCTTTCATCTAACGCCGGTTTCACGCCGCCGGCGTGCGTTCGTACCCCACCACCGCTTCGGCGATTTGAAGGCTGGTGGAAACATCATTGCCGTTCGAATGTACGAACATGTTCGCGTCTTCGACATATTTTTGTAGCGGCATGTCGCGCATGACCGCCATGGCGCCAAAACATTCGGCGGCCGTCTGGGTAACTTCCAGAACCGTTTCGGCGGTGAATATGCTGGCGATAATTTGTTGCGGCAAATCCGAAACGCTGCGGTCGGCGATCGCCTCTGGATGGTCGGCAACCCAGGCCGCCTTCCAAATCATGGTGCGCGCCGCTTCCAACTTGACCGCCATGCCGGCGATAAATTTACCAATCGCTTGGTGCTCAACAATATTGCGCCCGCCCTGGCGCCGGATTTTGGCGTAAGCAACTGCGGCATCGAATGCGGCCTGGCCGACGCCCAAATTTATCGCGGCGCGCTGGAGGGTGTGCAAAGCATCGTACTCACCACCGCTGAGCGGGCTGTTTCCTGCCTCGCCGAGCAGGTTTTCAGACGGCACCTTGCAGGAACGAAATTGGATATTGGCGGCGCTGCCATGATGCCACCGGACTTGGGTCTGTTCACCGGTCTCGGCGATGGTCAGGCCAGGGGTATCCCGGGGCACAACAAGCGCGCTCATGCCACCGGCCCAATCGCTGCGCACCGGTACCACCATCAGATCGGCAATCGGCGCGTTGGCGGCGAGGGAAACCGAGCCGTCGATCACCCAGTCTCCGTCTTGCATGACGGCGCTCACCCCGGCGCCGGTTTCGTTTGGAAGGTCTTCGTGGTAGTTCCACCCGGAAACCTCCGGCGTGCTTCCGCCGTGGCCGAGGTGAAAGGCCGGGTCCTCTGTAAATCGCTTGAGAAACCGTTCGCTTTGATCCGGCGTCATCCAGTTGTCGAACAAAAGATGGCCGAGCAAATCGGTCTCGCCGAGCGTCACCGCGATATCAACGTCGCCTGCGGCCATCTCCTCAAGAACAATGCATGATGTCAGCGTGTCCGCGCCGACGCCGCCAGCCGCTTCGGAAAGAGTCAATACACGAAGGCCAAGTTCCGAGGCTTGGCCCAGGAGGTCCATCATCAATGGCTTTGCAAATGGCTCCAGCCGGTCTGGATGAATGGCGACGGGCCTGATTTCGTTGGCCGCGAAACTTCTGACGGTATCGCGAAATTCGATCTGCTCCGCGTCGAGGTGCAGGTTAAACATAGGTCTTTAACTCCCCCATTTTTGGCTCGCATTAGCCCAATGTCAGGCTACCGACAGGCCGCCATCGACGACCAGGGTCTGACCGGTGACGGAGCCGGCATCGGGGCTGGCGAGATAGCGCACCGCGCCGGCGATGTCAGCGGGTTCGGGAAACCGGCCCGAAGGGATACGGCCGAGCATGGTTTTGCGCGCCTCCGGGTCCAGGGATTTTTTCCGGCTTTCCGTCATCACGGTCGCCGGGGCAACCGTATTGACGCGGATATCTTTGTCCGCCCATTCGATCGCCAGCATGCGCGCCATCTGGATCAGGCCACCCTTGGACGTTCCATAAACGGTGCGCCCGCCAAATCCCAGCAAGCCATGGGTGGAGGCGATGCTGATGACGGCGCCGCCGTGCCCGGCATCCATGCAATGCTGAGCGAATCGGCAAGAGAGAAAATAGGCGCCTTTCAGGTTGGCGTCGACAACGCGGTCCCAATCGTCCCAGGTCACTTCGACGGCTGGTTTGACCAGCGCCGCAGCCGCGTTGTTGACCAGCACGTCGAGCCCGCCCAGGAATTCGGTGGCGGTCGCTATTGCATTATCGATGCTAGCCTCCGAAGTGAGCTCAAGCTCGATGGGAATGGTGGTCACGCCGGCAAAGTCCTGATCGGCGATCACGCTCTCCAGCCGGGCCGTGTCGCGGCTGGTGAGTGCCAGCTTATAGCCCGCCCTGGCCAGGTTAAGCGCAATTTCAAGCCCAATTCCGGTCGAAGCCCCAGTCACCAGAGCCCGCCCGGCACCTCTCTCATCCGCTCGGTCAGCCAAATTCACCCCCCCATTATGGTGATCCAACAAAACGCCATTCTAGAGGAAGATGGTCCGGTGGCAATCATTCAGGATAAATTGGCAGGATTGTCTGCGTCGGGCCAAAACGGGTTATTCAGAACACACCGCCAGTTATGCTGAATCTCTCCTATTGACCCTACTTAGGTCACCTTCGCGGCAATTCGAATATGTTAGTTCTGAGCAACGATTTTGTCTCTTGGGAATTCAACGATTACCGTAGTGCCGATTTCGGGTTCACTTTCGACCAATAAATTTCCCCCCTGGGCTTCGACAAGCCGTTTGGTCAAGGGCAATCCCAACCCGGTTCCTTCGTAATTTTTCTTATCGTCGCGTTGCACTTGTCCAAACAGATCCATTGCCCGGCGGATATCTTTATTGGTCATGCCGACACCTGAATCTTTGATCTCAATCACTGCCGATCCATCTTTTTTGCACTGTACGCTAACGTCCACTGTGCCGCCGGGTTCGGTAAATTTTACGGCATTGGAAAGCAGATTAACAAATACCTGCCTCATGCGCCTTTCATCGGCACGCAAAACCAGACGAAGACCGTCGTCCGCGTTTATGAATTCAACACCACCTTGTTCGGCTCTTGATTTTACGAGGAGCAACGAGGCCGTTATTGTATCGCCAATATCGACTTCTGTTACATTCAATTCCAGTTTGCCCGCCTCGATCACTGACACATCGAGAACATCGTTGATGAGGTCGAGCAAATGCTGTCCAGACTTGTGAATATTGTCCAGATACTCGTGCTGTTTCTCGTTGCCCAATGGTCCGAAAATATTGCCAGACAGTGCTTCGGAAAACCCGAGAATAGCATTCAACGGCGTTCGTAATTCGTGGCTCATATTGGCCAGAAATTCGGTTTTTACCCGGTTTGAGGTTTCGGCATCTAGTCTCGCTTCAACGATTTCTCTTTCCGCTTTGACGCGATCAGTCATATCGCGGATGGTGCCGAAATATGATGTTACCCCGTCGATCGTTGTTTCGCTGATGTTCAAATCAAGGGGGAATGTAGTCCCGTTTTTGCGCTTACCGTCCACCGCGCGGCCAACACCAATAATCTTAGACTTACCGGTGTTCAAATATCTGGCTAAATAGCCGTCATGGGCGCTGCTAACCGGTTCCGGCATCAGCATATTGATATTGTTGCCAATCATTTCATCCGTTGAATAGCCAAATATGTTTTCAGCCTCGGGATTTACGTATTGGATCATGCCGATGGTATCGATGACAATCGCTGCATCGGCCAAATTTTCGAGGACCAGCCTGTATCGTTTTTCGCTGGCCTGAAGCTCCGTAGTCGCTTCCGATACTTTTTGCTCGAGGGATTCGTTGAGTAAACGTATCTCTCTTTCCGCCTGCTTTTGTTCGGATATGTCGATACGAATGGCAACGGTGCCGCCTTCAGAGGTCGCCGCGTTTCTGATCAGTATGGAACGCCCATCGGTGGTCTCATATTCAAACGCGTTTCCTTTCTCGCGGAAGCGTTTCAGCCTTTGTTCGATCCATTCGTCCTCACGTCCGATCGCTTCAAGCACGATCCCGCTATACGCAGCATCCCGGATAATCTCTTCCGCACGTTTCCCAGGCGCTAATTCCATGGCCTGATCAAGCCGGGTTATTACATTCTGGTTAAAAGACACAAGGCGTTCGTCAGCGTCATAATAGTTGAACCCAATGGGCAGTGAGTTGATCGCGTCCTGAAGACGGGTTTGAGCAAGTTCCAACTGTTCCTGGCTTTGCCGCAACTCTTCCTCGTGAGCCTTCTTTTCGCTGATATCTTGGATTTGGGAGACAAAATAATGCGGATTACCCTGCTCGTCTCTTACCAGGGTTCTGTTCAGCAACCCCCAGATAACGACCCCATCACGGCGCACAAACCGTTTTTCGATGGTGTCCATCTTCCTGCCATCGTTGACGATACGTTCTCGAGCATCGCGGGTAAGGGAGCGGTCTTCTTTCCACGTAATATCATACACGGATTGTGCCAACAGTTCTTTTTCGGAATAGTCCAACATCTGGCACAAGGCGCGATTCACCAGCAGAAACTGACCGTCTATGGTCGAGATGCCCATGCCGATTCCCGCTTCTTCGAACATGCCCCTAAATACGTCTTCATGTTCGAAAAATGTGTCAGTGATTTGCGATTGATTTTTTACAACCAATTTTGTTCCCCAGGATCGCTCATCGTTATGCCGTAGGATAAGTGCAGGAAATATCAGCGTAATTCCGCTTCAACGATAGCACGAATACTATACTACCGCGTTGAGATGTGCCTCGATAAAACTCTCCTTTCTCTCATCATATGATATTGGAAATATTTCCAACAAGTAATTTATTTTGTTTCCGATGCCGTGCGCGGCACCCAACCGAGGCTATTTTCCGATGCCAAAATGGAGGCGAGAAACGTCGGTAGAAAGATTTAGAGCATGTGTTGCGTTGATCGATTGAGGGGGAGGGGCAAAGTGGAAATTGGCGGAGTACAAAAATCAAAAAATTTCGAAACCCGTGAATACCCAAAAAATTTAGTTTGGGTATTTGCCGCCGTTTTATGGTCTGTGCACATTTAGCGTATTCGGCGGGAACTTGAGCTTCTGGGGGGACTCAAGTGATCGACGCAACACTTTATCTTTGATGGAAAGATGGAGTGATTAATTAGAGGGCGAATTTTTCGTCGAGGTTTCGTTGTGGTGGAGAAGACGGAGTTGCGGGATCGCTTTGGTCCGGGCCAGCCCATCATGTAGCGCTGAGCAGAACCATACCAATAACCGTTATGATCCGAGCAAAGACAGCCAAGTGACGTTCACCGGCGAACCGTTCGGCTGAACGCCACACGCTCACTAAGACCGTGATGTTGTATGGAACGGAAAAAGCGTAGCCGACAATGATTCCCGAAATCGGGCGTTCACTCATGATCAAGAGAAGAGCAAATCCGCTGGACGTAATGTTAACGATAAGACCGCCGAAAACAGCCCAGTCCCAAAACGCATTTTGGAGCGCCAGTTCGCCATACCAAAGATGCCGCAGGTTCTTCATAGACTAGAGATTCTATAATTGAAATTCTGGGGAAGTCCATCGCGTCTGAGGGTCGCAAATCGCTTCAATAGAAATTTTTGGTTTTTGGTCAAAAAGGTATTACTGCGTTCTGGGCTTACTTGTTTGTTCATTGAAATCATTCAACGCATGATAAATTTCGGCAATCAGCTGCTCACCGAGAAGACCCAAAACGTATCAATAAATATCCAGTCACAGCTGAAAGAATTGATCCAGTTAGTACGCCTAAACGAATTGGTACATCGAATGATGAATGCTCGAAAGCGAGTGAGCCAATAAATAAACTCATAGTGAAGCCAACACCGCATAACAAAGAAATTCCGTAGAGCTGTGCCCAGTTTGTGTCACGCGGCATGGCTGATACGCCGAGCTTAATGCCAAGCAATAGCATGAAAAACACACCCAATTGTTTTCCTGCAAACAATCCAAAGGAAATCCCAAGTTTTACCGGCTCTACAAAACTTGAAACGCCAATCCCACTGAAGGACACGCCAGCATTTGCAAAGGCAAATATAGGCAAGATCATAAACGCAATCCATGGATGTAATCGGTGCTCTAGGTCCTTCAGCAACGATCTATCTGTTATATCCGTTGTCCGCATAGGAATTGCGAAAGCCGTGATGACACCCGCCAATGTTGCGTGAACGCCTGATTTAAGGGTGCAAACCCACAAGACGATGCCGAGCAATATGTAGGCGGCGGGACGGGTTATTTGTAGTCGGTTAATTATCACCAGCCCAACGATGGCCACTCCAGCCAATAAAAGGGACAAAAGGGAGAGGTTTTCGGTAAAAAATACAGCGATAATAATGATCGCGCCCAGGTCATCGATGATGGCAATGGCTGTTAATAGTATTTTTAACGAAATCGGTGCTCGGCTTCCCAAAAGCGCAAGAATACCAAGAGCAAAGGCAATATCGGTAGCCGTGGGAATGGCCCATCCATTCATGTTAATGGGATTGCCATGATTGATCACAGCGTAAATTAAGGCAGGTCCTGCCATACCTCCAACAGCTGCCATGGTAGGGAGGGCCAACTGCGACGGCGTCGAAAGTTCGCCATCTAGGATTTCCCGTTTAATCTCCAATCCCACTAGGAAAAAAAATACGGCCATCATTCCGTCGTTGATCCACAACAACAAAGGCTTGGCGATTTTTAAAGCGCCGAACTGAATCGCGACTGGAATATCGAGTGTTGCCGAGTAGAATCCGCTAAGAGGCGAGTTGGCTAGAATAATGGCGAGCGCCGACGCAATGATTAAAACAATCCCACCAGCAGCTTCAAGTCTAAGAAATTCACGAATTGCAGACAGTGGCATCTTGGCTCCTACAGGTAGCAAAAAAGTGCCGGCCTAACAGGGAAAGGCCGGCACAGTTGAGGAATACCAGAACGCTTTTCAGGGGGGAGGCTCGGGAGCCAAACGTGCTAGGATTCAACGACGGATGTTTTAGTATTGTGCAATTCAATTTATCTGTTTCATCCTTAGTGAGGTCAATCAGGGCACTTGATGAAGCCGCTATCAGCCGCCTACGCGCCATCCTGGTTCGCGGAAGTCGCGATTTTCCAATCTAGCCGTCACCTAAGGGCCACGGTAACGCCAATAAAAAATACCAGGGCAATAAAGAGCCACACCGTGACCGAATATTTCTTTATTAATTCCATAACGAAATTCTTTCAGTACGCAGGATTCGCACGACTTCCCGTCAGCGACATTTCGATTAAGGCTGAGACCCCACAGTGTTGTTCGACCGGATGGCGAAGTGGCAGATCAGTGTGCACCGTGTAGTGGTTGTTTCGTCCTTCTCGGCGGTGGCTGAGATATCCGTCCGCTTCCAATTCAGCGATGATGCGCTGCACCGCCCTTTCGGTAATCCCTATGGTCATAGCCAAATCTCGCGTTCGGGACCTCGGGTTCTCGGCAACGCAGAGAATCACATGAGCGTGGTTGCTCATAAATGTCCATCTGTTTGCGGTCGGCGATCTTTGAGCTTTTACATCTTGCATTGGGCACCATCCTGTGGTGATCTAATATACGATATAAATTTCGTGAATACAATATCATATATTAATTTATCCTGAAATAGAGGTTTTTTATGTCTTCAGATTCAAATAGCCGGTTCACGTCGAGCACTCGGACAATGACGAATGCACAAACTGGCGCAGGCGTTGAAATTGACGCCGGCCTGCGTGAGTATATGCTCAGGGTCTATAACTACATGACGTCTGGATTGGTGTTGACCGGCCTGATCGCCTATTTCAGCGCAAATACCCCGGCCATCTTGAACATGCTGTACGTCGCCGGTGAAGGTGGAAATCTGCAGCCGACCGGACTTGCCTATTTGGTGATGTTCTCGCCGCTGGCCTTCGTGCTGGTTCTTTCATTCGGCATCAACAAGATGCAGGCTTCTACCGCACAAGCCGTATTCTGGGCCTTCGCTGCGGTCATGGGCCTCTCATTAGCGAATATCTTTCTTGTTTATACCGGTGCTTCGATCACGCGGGTGTTCTTCATCACGGCAGGAACCTTCGGCTGGATGAGCCTGTACGGTTACACCACCAAGCGCGACCTGTCGGGCATGGGGTCGTTCCTGATGATGGGCCTGATCGGCATCATCATCGCTTCCATTGTCAACATGTTCCTGGCGTCTTCAGCGCTGCATTTCGTCATCTCGGTTGTCGGCGTGCTGATCTTCGTCGGTCTGACCGCCTACGACACACAGAAGATTAAGTTGCTGTATATGGAAGCCGACAGCGGGGAAGTTATGACCAAGAAAGCTATCATGGGTGCGCTGACGCTCTATCTCGACTTCATCAACCTGTTCATTATGTTGTTGAGGTTGTTCGGACAGCGCCGCTAAAGCTTTTGATCATGACAATCGATCGACTGATAATGGGCTTCAAATCCTTCCGGGAAACCTATTACGAGGGACAGCCGGATTTTTTCCGGTCATTGGTTGAGAAGGGGCAGAACCCAGACATTATGGTCATCGCCTGCTCCGATAGCCGAGTTAACCCATCTATCATCACGAATGTCGGGCCCGGCGAGGTGTTTATTGTCCGTAATGTGGCCAATTTGGTGCCTCCGTTTGAGCCAGACAGCAACTACCATGGTACCAGCGCAGCGATCGAATTTGCGGTGCGGGATCTCAATGTAGGGCACATAATTGTTCTCGGCCATTCCCATTGCGGTGGCATCCGTTGGCTTTGCGAGGGCCATGAAGACGGCAAGAAACGGAGGTTCTTAGACGGATGGATGTCTATCGTCGAACAGGCCCGCAACGAAAAACTGCCGGGCGACGCCCAGCTCCGCCACGTGGAACGGGAGGCGGTAAAAGTCTCGCTGGATAACCTTCTGACGTTCCCCTGGGTGAAAAAACGTGTCGAAGACGAGCGGCTGAAACTGCACGGCTGGTGGTTCGACTTGGAGGTCGGGGAACTTCTTGCCCACGAGGCCGAAGACGACTGGAAGTCACTGACCAGGTAATTCCCCGAGCAATGACAACAGAATATCTCTCTATTTTGGCGGTGGTTGCCATTCTATCCGTCGTCCAATCAATTTTCGGAATGGGGGTGCTGGTGTTTGGCACACCGACGCTGTTGCTGATGGGTTATGACTTCATAACAGCCCTCGGCATCCTTCTTCCTGCCTCCTTCGCGATTTCAATGCTACAGGTTTTATCGGCCGGATCGAACCGGGGCCCGGTTTCCCGGTTTCTTTATCTGCTCTGCCTGCCTGGAATCGGCGCCGGGTTGTTGTTGGCGGATGCCAGCAGGTTAGCGCCTTGGACCAATATTCTGGTCGGTGGAACTTTGTTGTTCTCGGCGTTGGTTCGGTTTTGGTCTCCGTCGCGAAGGCTGTTTACCGTCATTTTGGAAAAACATCTCCCGAGCTATCACCTAATAATGGGGATAATCCACGGCCTGACAAACCTGGGAGGCGCCTTGTTGGCAATTCTCGCAAGTGGGATAAATACCGAGAAGGAGGCGATCAGATATACGGTCGCACACTATTACTTGGCATTTAGTGCCATCCAGATGCTGCTTCTAGCGACCATCATGGGCCACCACGATAAGCTCGTTGGCAATTTATCTGCCGCCGCCATGGCGGCACTGATTTACCTTTTCGTCGGAAATCGAATTTTCATCCGCACTGGCAATCAATCCTATAATTTTGCCTTGACCTTGTTCATCGCCGTCTATGGCATTGCCGTTATGTTGAAATTCTAGCCCTTACTCAGTTCCGCGTCCGAGTAGTTTTTGTGCTCCTGGGATCCGCCGCTTTTCTGCTTCAATCCAAGCCCGTCTCGCCGCAGAAATCTGCAGCCTGTTTAGTTCGCGTATTTGTGCACCGATTGAGCCATGGCGAGGACGTTCTCTACCTTAGCTTCATCGGGCATGCCGATGGAGCCGTCGAGGATGAAGCCGCCGCCCTTGCCAACCTTTTCGATCAGGTTTTTGCAATAGCTGTCCACATCGTCTTCGGTGCCGGTGCCGGGCCATTTGATCTGCTTGTAATCGAGGACCTCCATGGCCCGCCCGGTGCTGATAATCATCTGCATGGCGGCGAAGCCATCGGGCTGCAACAGGCGCACCGCCTGACCATAGGCATCATCCAGCTTGTCCGGGTCGTGCATGGCTTCTTCGAAGGTGATGCCCGCCAGCTTGGCTGGCCAGAAAAGGCTGAAAAAAATAAATGGTACACGGCCGGTTTCGCAGAGCGCGACTGCGTTCGCTACCCGATGTTTACGCTCAGCGAACAATTCGTTCGCGGGTCGATCAAGCATGGTATCCCCCCTTGCTATCGAGGCCGATATACTAACACAAAAGGTGCGGCGAATAAACGGTGTGTTAAGGTCCGTTAGGCAGGATTGGCGTTGCATGGATATTGCGAAACAATTGGAACGGGCGTTGACGCTCGACGGTGCCGGTGAAATCGATGCCGCCTTGGTCTGCCTCGAGGCCATCGACGGCCAAATCCCCGATCAAGCAGCGCATTTGATACTGGTGGGACAGCTTTACCAGCGGCTGGGGGCCGACGCGCCGAGCCTCCGCCATCTGTTGCGCGCGCTTGAGCTGAAACCGGATGATGCCGATCTGCATATGAGCCTCGGTTATCACTACATGGATAACGGCGATCCGGCGGCCGCGCTGAATTATTTCCAACGCCATCTCCAATTGGAACCCACGTCGCTTGAAGGTCAGGTGTTTGCAGGCCGCACTCTCGATTTCCTAGGCCGCCTATCGGAAGCCGAAGCGGCCTTACGGGGGGCGCAGGCGATGGCACCAAAGGATATAGATATTCTCCATCAACTCGGTCGGGTGTTGTTGAGGCAAAAAAATATCAACGCTGCCGAGGCGGTCTTCGGAGAAGCTACGCGCCAACAAGCGGGAGACGTACTCGCCCAAATCGGCCTGGCCCGCTGCCGGGCGCTGAGCGCCGCATCGCCGCCCGGCGCGCGCTCGGAGGCCGCACCGGCCACCGTTGTTTGCGTCAAACATGGGGACAAATACGGCCCCGAATATGTCAACCGGCTGCATGCGATGGTGCGGCGCAATGCGGCGTCCATACCGGGCTTCGTCTGCTTCACCGAGAACGCCGAAGGCCTGGATGCGGGTATCCAGGTTCAGCCTCTGCCGGGCGCCGGCCTGGCCGGCTGGTGGAACAAGGTCGCTCTGTTCCGGCGCGATCTGGCGGGCGTGGAGGGGCGCGTGTTGTATCTGGACCTGGATGTGGTGGTGACCGGTAATCTCGATCCGTTGCTCTGTCATCCGGGCGATTTTGTGATCATGGACAACGACTATGTCCCCGGTTTTAATTCGTCGGTGATGCTGTTCGAAGCTGGCGCCCGCTCAGGAATCTTCGAAGATTTCAGCGAGGCGGATATGGAGCGCCTGGACGGTGATCAGGATTGGATTGCGCTAAAAGCGCCGGACGCCGAATTGTGGCCGCATCTTTGGTGCGTGCCGTACCGGCTGCGCGCTGCCATAGCCCCGCCCGCCGAGACAAAAGTGGTGGCGTTTTCCGGGCGCCCCAATCCCAGCGACTATCCGGCGGAATGGGTGCGCGAGCTCTGGCGTTAAAACCTGTCGATGGAGAAGGCCGCCAGGTCGATCTCCGGGGCGCTGCCGGATATCAGATCGGCGATGGCTTTGCCAGACCCGGCGCACATGGTCCAGCCCAAAGTGCCGTGGCCGGTGTCCAAGAACAAGTTCGGATATTTGGTGGCGCTGACAACCGGCACGCCGTCCGGCGTCAAGGGGCGAAGGCCGGTCCATAGCTCTGCGGTACTGAAATCGCCGGCGCCCGGAAAACGCGCCTTGGCGTTGGCCAGGATGGTGCGGGCGCGGGCTTCGTCCAGCTCTGTATCGTAGCCGGAAAATTCGGCCGTGCCGGCGACGCGCAGGCGGTCCCCTAAGCGGCTGTAAACAATCCGGTTCTCGTGATCGGTCAGGCTGATTTTGGGGGCGCTGCCCAAGCCGCTCACCGGCACCGTGACCGAATAGCCTTTGGTGGGGAACACCGGCAGGGATATGCCGAGGGGGCGCAGGAACAATGGGCTATAACTGCCCAGAGACAAAACATACGCGTCGGCTTCGAAGGTCCGCCCCTTGGTGCGGATGCCGCCGATGCGAGCGCCATCGGCGGCAATGGCCTCAATGGTTTCGCCGTAATGGAAGCTGACCCCGCGCGCAGCGCAAACCGCGGCCAGTTCGTGGGTGAATTTATAGGCGTCGCCGCTTTCATCCGTCTCCGTGTAGATGCCGCCGGCTAGTTGATCCGCCCGCTCGGCCAAGGCTGGTTCCAGGGCGATGCATTCTTGTCGTGTGAGCACCTTATTGTCGCAGCCCAGTTCGCGCAGCCACATCGCATGGCGGGCGCTGGAGTCCAGATCATTGCGGTTCTCGTAGATCTGCAGGATACCATCCGGGCGATGGTCGTATTCGATGCCGGTATCTTCGCGTATCTCCGGCATCAATGCGCGGCTGTAAAGGCAGATGCGCATATTGCCAATGGTGTTTCGCCTCGCCCTGGATGGCAGGCAGTTCATGAGGAAGCGTAAACTCCAAACCCATTGCCGCCAATCCAGGCGGAAATGATAGAGCAGCGGCGCGTCCGCGCGGCCAAGCCATTTCAGCATCTGCAAGGGCACGCTGGGTGCTGCCCAGGGTGCGGCATGGCTGGCCGATATCTGGCCGCCATTGGCGAAGCTGGTCTCCTGACCGGGACCTTCCTGGCGGTCGATGACGGTGACTTCGTGCCCGGCCTTGTTGAGATAATAGGCCGCGCATATGCCGATCACGCCGGATCCGAGAACGATGACTTTCAAAATGCTAACTCGTGGTATTTTTCGGTACCCGGTGTTATAGGCATCGCCACGGCATTCTGCCAGACCGGGCAGGGGTATGACCGCTGATCGAGGGTAAATTGACCAACGCCAATTTGGATTGCAGCCTGCTCAGCGTCGCCGAGATGACGGCAGCCGATGCGCTTGCCGTGGAAGCCGGCGTGCGCAGCCTCGATCTGATGGAGAAGGCCGGGCGCGCCGTTGCGGTTGCCATTCTCGACCGCTGGCCGGTGGGCCGGGCAGCCGTGCTCTGCGGTCCC
>ENA-OREN01000701-OREN01000701.1-marine-metagenome-genome-assembly--contig:-NODE-701-length-45701-cov-4.419363_pt1 | contig 45701 bp, 30 predicted proteins | sample MGYA00248624_ERZ508555 | MGnify/ENA primary metagenome ERZ508555 (study PRJEB26222, sample SAMN06267773) | marine metagenome | isolation source: Saanich Inlet, British Columbia, Canada | place... | reverse complement strand
TCGAAGGTGTCGTGGGTGTTTGCCCTACGCACAAAATCAATATTATCGAAACTGAAACACATTACCAACCTGAAGAGGGGTCAACCGGTTGTTCCATACAAATTATGAGAGAAGTATCCAAGAGGGAAATTACTCGAGAAGAGGCTAAACTTCTCATTGAAAAAAGAGAAATCGGTCCATTTGATGATTTCATATCGAAAAAGACGGCACGAGAATTCTCTTCAACACTATACCTCAAGAAAAATGAATCTATTGGATATAGATTTGCAAAGCGTTAGAATACATCTATTCGTGCAACAAGAGAGCGAAGGTTGATGTTTAACCGGCTATTCTCTTCATCCATGAAGGAGGCCGATTGGGATGTTATCATCGTTGGCGCCGGCCCAACAGGTGGTCGAACGGCGACTCACTTGTCATCTCTTGGACATCGAGTATTATTGCTGGAGGAACACAGTGAAATCGGACGTCCATTCCAATGCGCTGGTTTAGTGACTCCAAAGGCATTGGATGAAGTCGGTATTTACGATTCAGTGCTGGAGGAAGTTGATGGAGCACGTATTCATGGACCAAATGGAACTCTTGTACCTGTTGGCACTGATGGAAAATTGCGCACCTATGTCGTTTGCAGGAAGAAATTCGACCAAGGAATTGTTCAACAAGCAATGGAATCGGGAGCGTCGCTTTGGCTCAACTCACAACCACTTTCAGCAAATATTTCTCAGGATATTGTTTCGTTGAAAGTAGATACTGATGGGAAAGAAGTGGATTTGACCTGCAAATTACTAATTGGATGTGATGGGGCTCACAGTTGGACTCGTCGCTATTTCAAAATGGGTCGCCCAAAGGAAATGATGATCGGTTTCCAAGTAGAGGTATTGGGATACAAAGGAGTTGAACGTTGGCTTGATATGTACAGCGGTTTAGAAATCGCACCAGGGTTTTTTGCCTGGGTAATTCCATCCGGATTTGGTAGTCATAGAATTGGTATTTGGTCGACACCTGACCGATTACAGGGTCGTAGTGTTGAGCAATGTTATGAAGGCCTGATACAACATCCACTTTGGAGGGAACGTTTCGCAGGAATTAAAGAAATTGCACGATTTTGTGGTCCGATTCCAAGTGGAATGGTGAAGAAATCTGTTGGAAACCGGGTCATGTTACTTGGTGATGCTGCCGGAATGGCCAAACCAACTACTGGTGGAGGTATTAGCCCAGGGTTCAAACAAATCAAGGGCATTCTTCAGCCATTGAGTAAGGCTATCACCGAAGATAATCTTTCTGAAAAGAATCTAAAAAAGATTACTTCTAAACATTTTAACTCCATGAAAAAAGATCAAGACAAGGCCCGAGCCTTACGGAATTTACTTGTTAGCGATGTCAGCGATAAAGAATTAGACGGGCATTTTGAAAATTTTGCTCGTCCTGATGTCCTAGAACTCATCAACAAAATTGGAGACATAGAAAAACCGGTACCTCTCGGAATGGCCCTAGTCAAGAAAGTTCCAGCTTTTCGTATGTTAGCACTCAAAGCGGGAACAAGACTCATTTTTCGATAGGTTGTGATAATATTTCTAAATTACAACTTGAACAGCGTATTCGTTTTCCGCCTTTTGAATCCTATCGGTTCATTCCATCAAAACTACCAATAGCCGTGAAGGAACTTGATGTAGGAAATGGGAGCAAGGAAGAATTGATGGAAATCTTGGTTGAACATGCCCCAAGTTTCCGACTTGGTGATGAAGAAAATTGGCTTATTGAGCAGCGATATTTACTCGATGGTGAACTCATCGACGATACAGAATTAAGAAGAGAGTGTCATCATCTTGAAAATTCAAAACCTCCACTAATCGTTAAAAAGCAACGTAGAGGGTGGTATCTAACTCCAAATCCAATTCATTCCGTAGTGAGAAATTATATCTCTAAAACCGTGATTGTTCTCTTAGTTGCTCTTGGATATTTATTTGTTGAACCAATTTTGAGTTCTTTCGGAATTCCTGGTATTGGAACTGGAACTATTCGCATTGGATTACTCGATTATCCACTATTGGCCATAGTCATAGTTCCTCTTCTTTTCTCGCCATTAGCATTACGTGTGGGAGCAAATCTAGCCGATTTGATTCAGCAGAGAAACTTTCTCAAATCATCCCCAGAACCTCCAATAATAGAAATTATTGGACAACCTTCTGCCGGAGAACCATTGAAAATCAGGATAGATTTCCCCGTAATACGCGATGATTGGAGTGGTATTCAAATCACATGGAGAGTGGGGGCGCTTCCACCTGCCAGAGAAGAATTGTTTCGGGCATTGGAAAGAGGTCAATCAATGCAGCCACCACCTGGCTTGACCACAGAATTGCCACATCATTGGGAAATAGGTCTCGATGATGGAACCGGGGGCGGGGAAGAAGCCCCAATGGAGCACCAAGAAGTCCAGGGGGGTCTCTTTCTCAGGCCAATGCGCGTCATGGAATTTGGTGGTCGAAGTGATGTCAATGATGGTGAAATACTTCTCGAAGCACCTAAATTAAGTTGGCCCGGAACCGTCTCTACTGAATTAATACGAATACATTGGGAAATTATTGTGAGTATTCAGCGTCCAAAAGGTGGGCCATTATTGTGGGTTCGGCCATTGGCAGTTAGTCACCCGCGGGAAAGTTCAAACATTGTTGTACTTCCTACAAATGATGGAAGAACAGAATCTGATTCCGTTTGATTTCGGCAACACATTCAAGTCTTGGTTTCATTCTCTATTATTCATGCACAGGCGTTCTTTGGCTGCTTTCCTCCTCACCGGCATTTTACTATTATCGGGTTGTTTCGGAGGAGTTGAAGTAAATGAAGATGAAACTCTTGACAGTGAGGACCTTGTAAAAACAGTTCAACTATCTGTCGAATGGGGTGTTAATCCTGATACTAAGATGCTCGATGGAACTTCTGTAGTTTTCTCTATCATTGTGGATAGTGAAGGAGATGATTGGACTGCTGAACCTACGATAATTACTCCAAAAATATCACTGTTTGAATCCTATGAATGGGAATCTAATCCACTTGGATTTCAGTTGAGTTTTATTCCGGAGGAACTCGGAGATTATGCATTACAAGTGAAATTCGTTCCCACCAATGGTGCTATATTTGTTGAACCTCAACCCAATGTTCTTTTTCATACTATCACCATCATTCCTCCGATAGAAGATGCTCCAGTACTTTCGGCTCCTGTGATTATCCCTCTCGAGGAACCCTCAATTATCTGGTTTGAGGGAAGTGTTGCACATAATTCGCTTTCAACTTGTTCCTTGGCGGTGAATTATGGCTTTGGACAGAGTAAATCAGCAAATGTTCTTGACGATGGTACATGGAAAGTTCTGCTTGATTTTTCCGAAATATCTGAATCTATTACTATTGAAACCGTGGTAGAATGTGGAGAATTTGACCCGAAAAGTGATACCTTCTCAACACAAGTTGTCCTTGAAAATTCAGGTGGTGACTCCGATGGTGATGGCATTTTAGATGTGAATGACCGATGCCCAAATGGCCATGGAGAATCGGATGGATGGGGTTCTACTGTTGCAAGTGATCAAGACAACGATGGATGTCACGACCTTGAAGAAGATCTCGACGACGATAATGATGGAGTCGTGGATGACTTCGACCTATGTCCCACCTCCTTTGGATGGATTAGCACACCAGATGCCGATTATGATACCGATGGGTGCCATGATGCGGATGAGGATTTAGATGATGATAATGACGGGGTATTAGATGATTTAGATTCGTGTCCAAAGGGGCTTTTGAATTGGGCTTCCAGTTCATTCAGTGATTGGGACGGAGATGGATGCTCGGATTTAGACGAGGATTTGGATGATGATAATGATGGATTATTCGATGAAGTTGATTCCTGTCCGAAGGGAGTGACTAATTGGGTGCGAAATGATATTTCTGACTACGATGATGATGGTTGTTCGGATGAACTTGAGGACGATGATGATGACAACGATGGAGTATTTGATGTGAATGCTACTGGGCATATTCTCGATGAATGCCCGCGAACACCGCACAATGCCTCACAAGTCGATGAGGTTGGATGCGCTGCTATTGAAAGAGATACTGACTCTGATGGAGTAAATGATTTCGAAGACCAATGCCCTGGTACTCCTCTAGGGCTAGTTGTCAATGCAATGGGATGTGCAGATTTAGATGATGATGGGGTGTTTGCCAATGTCGATATTTGTCCTAATTCACCCGAAAGGTGGACCATTGATTCAGAGGGTTGTGCAATTGTGCAAACTCCAATCAGTTGGAATAGTGGTTCCACACTAACTGGCCCCATGCAAATAGTACCACATTTCTCGGTTCCAACATTGGATGGAACATTCTATTTCCAACAGGAATGGACTGGATATGATGTCTATTTCTTTTTGTTCAAGTACACTGATTCAGGTGGTAATTCAAATTCAGCAACATGGGGCCAAAGTCCTGGCCCATTTATTCGTGGTCTTCCTGATAATGTGCATCTGTTTTTTGGCTCATTCGATTCTACTTATCATACTGACATAGTCAATCGAAAAGCGGCTGTTGAGAATGCCCTTAATCCAAGTGAAGAAGATGAATGGGATGGGCGGATTCACTACATTGACCAGCGAGCAAACAGTATTTCCGGAGGATTAGGGCAAATGATATCGAACTTTAATTCACCACTGTATATGGGTATCGACCGATTCCAAATGGCTCGGGAAACTGGTTCGCTTTACGCATGGACCTCATCGAATAATGACCCCAAACACCTCATCCACGAGCCACATCAATGGAATGCTGAGTTCCCTGTCGAGATTCGGCGCTCTGACACAGGCATAGAAGAAATATCTGTGCTAGATTTTTATCGCCATATTGGTGGATGGCAAGGTGGTCATACTACAACTACAACTGCTGTATTTCCAAGTAACCTAACTGATTATGATACATTGGAAGTCTATCATGAACATGCGTGTGATGATCGTACGAATCGACACCAAAAGTCCGATGGTTCTTATGGAGGTTGCCATGAATGGGACTATGAAGCAAATTTACGAATCTGTGACCGTGATAATGCATCTGCATGTGGTACTGAATACATGCGATGGATTACGACATATGGGCGTGAAGGCAAATGGTTAACCGATATTTCACCCTATCTTTTTATGCTTGAAAATGATGATAATCGAACATTCAAATATCGAGGAGCGAATAAGGGAGACCTAACGGTAACTTTCCTTCTAAGTAACTGGGGCAGTGGACTTCGTGGTCAAAGTGCTGACTTTGCCTTTACCGGTGGTCAATTTGATGGCACCTATAATGATCTATCAAAGTATACACGCGACCTAAATTTCACAGTTCCATCTTGGGCAGACAAGGTCGAAATTGTCGCCACTATTACTGGCCATGGATTTGGAAAGGATAATGCAAACTGTGCCGAATTTTGTGACCATCAACATCATTATTCATTAAATGGATTTACGACCTATGAATGGCATCCAATCGTTCACTCTAGCGAGGGATGTGAAAATGAAGTGAGCAATGGAGTTGTTGCTAATCAATTCGGTTCGTGGCCATATGGACGTGCAGGATGGTGTGCTGGCCAAGATGTCAAGCAATGGACTTTCGATATTACTGGTTGGAGCGATATGAACGGGGGAGTAAATCATCTCACATATCGTGGATTGTACAATGGACAGGAATATGTTCCATCCGACGGAGTTGGTAATGGTCAGCGAAATATTCACGCGGAAATTTGGGTCGTCTACTACAACGCCACATCATGACTCATTAGATTGAACTGTGTTCAATATTGCAATGGTGGTGGAGATTGAAGTTCGTCTAGGGAACTTCCTTTCAAGGGGGTATCAAGGAATACATAATCACTGTCTCGTCTTTGAGGAATAAATCCTGCTCGGAGGATAACATCTTGTAATTCTTGCTCCGAGGCACTTAATTTGTCGGTACCTGAAGCAGAAACTACATTTTCTTCCATCATTGTCGAGCCAATATCATTCGCACCACCAAATAATGCCATCTGAGCAATCTTAATACCCATTGTTGGCCAAGAAGATTGGATATTTGGGATACTGTCAAGGAATAGGCGTGAAACAGCCACATGGCGCAAATATTCTGTAGAGCCTGCCCCTAGCTGAATTTTGTTTTGACCACGATTACGACGTCCAAAACTGTTGACTTCCAATTGGACTGGCCAGGCGATAAAAGATGTAAAACCGCAAGAGAATTGCTTTAATGAACGGTCTTGTAATTCCCTAATGCGGCTCATGTGCTGCACTCTTTGTGCCAAGGATTCTCCGAAACCAATTACATTTGTGGCACTAGTTGTCAAACCAAGCGATTGTGCCTCTTCCATTACACGAAGCCAATTATCTGGTGCACCTTTTTTCGGAGAGACATCCTTTCTAACTTCATCTACTAACATTTCAGCACCCCCACCTGGCAAGCCATGCATGCCAGCATTTTGTAATCGAAGTAATACTTCAAGTGTTGAAAGTTTACTGACCTCGGCAATACCTTCAATTTCAATTGGACTAAAGCAATCAAGAGCAATACTAGGATGTAGCCTTCGAAGTTCTCGGATTAACTCCTCATACCATTCAAATGGTAACTCCGGGTTTACACCGCCCTGCATCAATATTCGAACACCTTCAATATCTTCTAATTCCTTCATACGCTCTGATATCTGTTCAGTGGTTTGTGTATATATTTCATCATGACCTGGGGGTCGATAAAAAGAACAAAATTGGCAATTAATTGTGCAGATATTAGTGTAATTGATATTCCTATCGATAAGATAGGTGACCTTAGTAGAATCATGCATTGCATTACGCCTTTGATGCGCCGCATTCATCAGTTGGTGAATGGGGGCATTCGTGTACAATTCTACAGCGTCATGCTCCGATAGACGAAACTGTTCAGCGGTTTCGGGACGCCACAAGGCCTGACGTTCCAAAATCGAAGACCAGTTCATAGTACCATCTCAAAATGCATTACCGGTAATGGATTCAATTTCTTCGATGGTTTTTGGACAAGCTGAAGTGAGAACATCTGGTTCTCCTGAAGTAACCAGTACATCATCTTCAATCCTAATACCCAGATTCGCATACCGCTTAGGGCAATCAACATCGGGTCGCCAAGCACCAAAATATAGTCCTGGCTCCACAGTCAAGCACATACCCTCTTCAAGTAGGCGTGGCTTACCATTCGGTTTGTAGATTCCAACATCATGAACATCGAGCCCTATCCAATGGCTCGTATTATGCATATACCATTTTCGCAGGTCGCCTGTTTCCGGGTCCAATGCTTCTTCGAGAGTTTGTTCAATAATTCCCAATTCAATCAAGCCTTCTGCAAGAACTTTGCGAGCAGCCTCATGTGGTGCGGTATATTCTTGTCCGACTCGACAACAATCAATTGCAGCATACTGTGCATCCAATACGAGTTGGTAAATTTCTTTTTGTGCATCACTAAACTTTCCATTAATAGGCCAAGAGCGGGTAATATCAGCAGCATATCCGCGGAATTCTGCCCCTGCATCGATTAAAATTATTTCACCATCCTCACACACATCATTATTTTCCTTGTAGTGTAATACAGTTGCATTATCACCACACCCAACTATTGAGGGGTAGGCCCAGCCAGATGTACCAGCATATACAAAAAATCCCTCTATCGTAGATTGGAATTGGTATTCCATTCGACCAGGACGTGAATGGCGCATTGCAGCGACGTGGGCATAACTACTCACATCTGAGGCAAATCTCATCTGTTCAATTTCAGCGGGAGATTTCCGTAAACGAAGTTCAGAAATTCTTGAACTGGGATCTTCAAGAGAAACTGGCCCTGTTCCAAAATGCTGCCGTGATCTATCCCGTCGGTCAATTGCCTCTCGGATGAATTCATCGACATCCTCACGAACTCCTGTTCGCAATAAAATTCGATGCGATTTCTCGATATATGAAGATAATAGATTTGTCCAGTCGTCTTTGGAATGTGCCTCATCAATTGGCCAATTCTCTAATGCCCCTTCAACACCTGGCCTTCGACCTTCCCAGATTTCTTTTAGGGTGTCTTTGGGTTGAACAAAAAGAGTAGATACCCAAGAACCATCAACGCAACGAAGAACAAAGATTGCCTCAGGCTCACTCCAGCCCACAAAATACAACATATCGCTCATTGTTCGAAAAGGGTAGTGTACATCATTGGAATGCGTAGATTCTTCTGCAGCACACAGAATTAAGACATCTTCCGGTCGCAACTGTGATGTCAAGCGTTGCTGTCTAGCTTTGAATTCGTCATGCGAAATTTCCACTGGCATCGGGCCAATGTTCCTAAGCGCGGCTTCGTTCATGTCAATGCGAGTAGTTCGACAGTATTCAATAATTGCATTGAACAATACAATTTCAAATTTCTAATCTTCGGAATCCTTCGCTGATTCTTTGGCAACCCATTTAGGAACAACGGTTTGATTTGCATGTTTTCTAGATGTATTAACCAAGAATCCAATGAGAATAATAGCAATAATTACCACTGAACCTGAGAGCATTAGTGCCTGTGTACTCATTGTATTCGATGTGGCTACATCTGAAATATGTACTTGGAATGAAATTTCACTGCTTGCTCCATCATTGTCTTGTACAACCAAACGAACATCGTAAGTACCTGTTTCAGAAAAATCTGACGATTGTAAGGTGGATTTTCCAGTAACCAAAGTATTGCCATTCACATACCATGTGTGAAGTAAATCTGAATCATCATTGATTGTATCAGAGGTTTTGCTGCTGTTGAGTTCCCATACATCTCCCGAAGTTAGTGTGACGATTGAACCTTCAGTTAATACAAATGTGTCCAATTCTAATTGGATGACTGGTGCTAGATTCTCAACTTCAAATTGAACTGAAGAATGGACTAACCAGCCAACAGTGTCTCGAACTAATAATTCCACAACCCAAGTACCTGGTACATCTGGATTCAATGAAATCAGCGTATCCGATACTCTCTCATCGGATGTCAAAGGGCGACGTGAGCCGTCCGGTAGAAGTAATGTCCAAGTAAGGACATTCTCGCCACCCAAATATCCATCCTCTACTGATGCTGAAAAGGAAATTGGTGAATTTTCTTTGACTGTATTAACGCTTGAATTAGTTTCAGTTAAATCTCCAGAAACAGCGATAGAATCAAGATCACATGCCAAAGTTACTTGCGGAATGTTTTGATCAATGAGCAAGAGAAAATATTCTGTATTCGAAGAGCGTAAGAGGGAATCGACTACGGTGATGTTGAAAAGCCAATATCCGTCATCAAGGTCAAGATTGTCCTGCTCGAATAAAAGTTGCAAGGACTGAGTGTTGGAACTCAAATTGAAATTGGAAAAGTCTACCATTTCACCAAGACAGATTCCATCAGGAGCAGAACATACTCCCAAGTTCACAAATACCTCCGAACTGGTTTGTTGTGGAGAAATCACAGGTATTTCAAGTTCAATATCGTGATCTGAAAGGAGTAAAAAGGGAGGATGGAACGGGAGAATAAAAGGATGATGATTTTGAGAACCAAGATATACAATTCTTGAAACTTGAATCGGGTGATTGGGTTTGAAATCGGTGATAATTAGTTCACAAGTGCAGTCATAGGACGAAATGTTCAGTTCAAGTTCCCAATCCCACCTATCTTCACTAACTGCTGTCACACTGGTTAGTTTGCCAGAATCCAACTGTACATGTGAGTTATTAGAACTATGAAGAACTAAAAGCCATTCAGAGTCGGTCAAGGGGAAATCAGAACTGCCATTCAAATACAACGTCTCGTTAAATGACATTCCATCCTGTTGGAAAAAAGTCAAATCAGGTGAATTGCGATTTGGTACAGCTTGAACAAGAGGGGCTTGGTAGAGTGGAATGAGCAAGCACAAGAGTGCGAACATTACCCATCTTCTTGGTTCCCCCATGTATTCATCTCTGCAACGACCAAACATCAATGTTCGGACAATATGCATGATTTAGGAGCCAAATCATTGTGCAAATGGGTCGCACAATTCACCTTGGCCAGGGAAACTGGTAGGGTTTCTTGGGTTAGTATCCCATTTGAATTCACAGAAATTGACGTGTCCATCACCATCAGTATCAATCATACGATCAGCAGGGTCATCAGGGTCAAACTGGAAGTGATATTCCCAACCTGTTGCCATACCATCATCGTCATGATCTTGATAATAAACTTCTGGACCGTCATTCCAACCATCACCATCTGTATCGTTGGTAATTGGATTAGTTCCGTTTTGCTTTTCCTCAAGATTTGTATAATTCTCGAGGTTATCGTAGAATTTCTTTCCGTCAGGAGTGTCAGGGTCAATATTGCAATCAGAGTTAGATGTATCATTATATCCAGAACAGTACTTCTTTATCAGTCCTGAACGATTCAATCCATCATCATCAGGGTCTTCTTCCCCATCCATTATTCCATCCAAATCGCTGTCCGGCATAGAAGGGTCCATCACACCACGAGCACCGTAGGCATCAATGGTCCCATTATCGACCAGACCATTTTCGAGAGCGAGACCTGAGTAATATACTTCCCATCCATCAGGGAGGCCATCATTGTCGGTATCATCATCAACAGGGTTTGTATTCCACTTATCAGGTGCTTCAGCACCGTTTGCAAGAGAATCATTGTCTATGTCAAAAGTATCATCTTTGAGAGAGTCAAGTGCAGGGTCTAAGGCCCAACGGCCATTACAATTACACCAATCGTTCAACGGGACTACAAATCCGGTAAGGTTCATTTCCGATACGCTGAACTTCTTTTCATTGACGAAACCACCTAGGTTATTCTGCCAAACATAGCCTCCCGCTTCCATGCTACAATCGTTGTTTTGGGAAGATACACAACCAGGTCTCTGCCATGAAGATGTTGCAACCCACAAACTATGCGAGTTAGTATTATCTTCAGCAGATTTGACCTGCATTTCCCAACCATCTAGCATACCATCTGAATCGGTATCATTGAGGAGTGGATTAGTAGGGTCTTGGAATGGGCGTGGGACAAACAGAACTTCGTTACCATCGACTAAGCTGTCATTATCAGTATCGGAATTATTTGCATGGGTTAGGAAATTATCTTTACCAGCAATGACTTCTTCACCATCTTCAAGGCCATCATTGTCGGTATCAAACATGCATGGGCTCGTGAAATATGCAATACCTTCCCAAGAATATCCAGTCAATGCCTCTATTTGGTCGAGTTCCCCATCTCCATCTGTATCTGGATTTGATGCATTTGAACCACTTGCACAAACATTTGCAAATTCATCATAGTCTGAAAGACCATCTTCATCGGTATCGTACAAACCTGGATCTGATGTGACCCATGTTTTGATTACACCGTTGTTAACGACCAATATTTCCCAGCCCATGACTTCAATTCCGTCCAATAGGCCATCACCGTCAGTATCAGGATTAAGTGGGTCAGTCGAACGACCTTCCGCGATTCCATCACCATCTTGGTCTCGAGCGTTGTATTCCATGAGGTTTGTGAATTGTTCTTCCGGTTCTACAATTTCCATCCATTGGAATAATCTCGATTCTACTGCTTGCCCAATACTGACATCGATTTGATAGACATAGCCGGAAACCGGTGCAATCATAGCAATGGTTTGCTTTTGACCACCTGCCAACGTAATCTGCCCACGAGCAACTGTTGCATTGGCTTCTACCCATTGGTCTTTCAAAACATCAATTCCAATGACAATTGTTGTTGATTCAAGAGTGCTGTAAAAGACTCCACCATCTCCGTCAACATCCCAGCCATCATGGTCTGGGTCGACATCTCCGTTAGCACCATCACGTGGATGAAGGCCATTGGTAGATTCCCAACCATCTGGCATTCCATCAAGGTCGGTGTCGAGGCGCCAAGGTGAAGTGAAATTGGTTGGACCAAACAGATTTGCAACTTGGTATTCTTCAAAATTATTCAATCCGTCTTCGTCCCAATCTCCATAGCCATCAGAGGCATTAGAAGGATTCAATGTGTGGCTCGAAAGAATTGTTGGAGTGATTTGTTTAGAAGGGTGGTCGGCCGAATTTGAGTAACAAAATTCGAAACCATCTGGCATTCCATCGCCGTCGGTGTCCCAATCCGATGGGCCGTTGAGGAATCCATCCCCATCCATATCCATCAAGAACCACGAGGGGTCAACACCGGCAAATGGGGATTCACGAGTAATTGGGTCAAGAAGAGGGACATTACAATTTTCACCAACTCCTGTAAGTAAGGTTGCTGTGAGATTTCCAATTTCTACAATATCGTCAAGCAAATCCATATCGGAATCCCGAGTTGTTGGATTTGTGCCATAAAGTTCTTCTTGGAAATTTGGAAGACCATCTTCATCGGTATCGAGTACCATATCGCAAGAATGTGAGCCCTCAGGGTTGGCAAGTTCATCCCAAGATGGTAACGCCTCATCCGAATCATAGAATGTTGACAGAGTATCCTCCATTGCTTGGTCGAGTAGTAAGCAATCCCAATTGCCGTTTAGTGGATTGAATAGAGTCACATCTCCGCCAGGTGTTTGGACTGAATGCGAATAAATGGATTCCCACCGGTCATTAAGTCCATCGTTATCTGTGTCTGAGCGTTGAGGGTCAGTTCCAAGTTCCTCTTCAGCCTTATTTGTAAGTCCATCATGGTCTGGGTCGCCGTTTGGACCTTGTTCAGGGTCAGGCCATGAATCTGTTTCGTTTTCTATACTCGCATCATCAGTGTCCTCAATTTGTGAAGGGTCTTGAAGGAGATCATCGGATTCTCCATTATCATTTGGGTTTAGACCATGGGCGACTTCCCAACCATCGCTCATCCCATCGAAATCAGTATCAGGGAGATCTGGGTCTGTTCCATATTGTGTATTCTCAAGTATATCCGATAATCCGTCTCCGTCCGTGTCTACTGCATCAGACACTCCAGTTCCTGAGCCAATCAAGTCTTCTTCTGCGGCACTTTCGAATCCACCAATTCCTTCACTTGTTTGGAATAAGCCGGAAAAACCAACAAAAAGCGAACCAAAAATCAATGTAGAGATGATTGCAGCATAGGCCATTTGATTGTGACTTAGAGACATTTTGAACACCGTGCACATCTGTGCAGAATCTCCGACTTAGTGTTTCGGTTATAGTCCTTAACTATCGATGTTTAGCACATGGATATGAATCAGAACACTTAATCAATGGAAAAATCAGGCTGAATATGAGAGAAATGAGGTGATTTGAAGATGCCAATGTTGATTCTTTTTCTCTAATTTAACCATTGGTTTTCTCCCAAAACCCCGTTGCCAAAAAGATGAAAGAAATCCTACCGTGAAAGGGAGATTGGGAGATGACGGAATTTCAAACTCAACGCCTCCTTGCTCATCGAGTGAAATTATATTATGAAATGTACCAAAACCAAATGGCCTAAGATAAACATCCGTCAATTGCTTCCAACTATCAATATCTTGAATGTAAATTGGTCGCTCGCTTTGAGATATGACTTCATCGACTGCGAGTGAGGAGAGTATTAGGGGGACCCATGTAGAAAAATCAGCATCTTTTGGAAGTTCCCAAGCAGCCAGAATATCTGGACGGAGAACAAGCCCTTGCATTCTTACATAATCAAAAAGTCTTTGAAAGAGTCCTGATGGCAAAAAGCATGTCCTTTCCCCCGAATGAGTCCATCCATGCTCTACCTTCTGAAAATCAATTTTGACAGCATTTGGCTCGATTAATAGTGGGGGGTTTGCGTTTGAATCCCACGGAAACTGTGGAGGATGAGGTGCCTGAGAAATAGAGCGGCTATCCTTTTCTAATTCCAATTTGATTTGAACATTAGATAATTGACGCCATTGGACCTTTTTTCGCTCAGAGTTCAAACCTTCAACTGCAGCCAATGCAAAACCACTGCATAAAGGGGCAAGAAGGTGAGAGTAAATGGAGTGCGATGAAATTTCATATCGACCCCAACCCATTACATCCCAGCGTTTTGAAATAGATGATTTTAGGCGTGTTTTTTTCATCCACCTCCCCGTGTTGAAAAATGATGATTGCTCAAAAAGAAATTCTTCTTGGTCAGCAGCGGCATTCATCAATTTCCGTCCAAGTGGAACCTCTGCAATATTTTCAAATGCGTGCCACCAGCGCTGAAAATCCACCATCCTCCAAATGTACCAAGATTGTCCAGCAGAGTCGCGAATTGACCCATCATTAGCACAGGAAAATTCATTTTGAATCGATGTATACAATCTCGCTGATGATGCATCAAAATTCTCTGAATCATCCATTCTTTCGCCTCAGAAGGGGTAACCATTTGCGTTTTCTTCATTAAAACAATACCTAATTATTTGGAAATCAGACTTTAGTTGAACTACATCTTTCCTGACTACTTTGGGGTCTTCCTGATGAAGTAAAACACGAGCATATAATTTTGCCACTTCTTGCATTTCAAGTGTCCCCATTCCAACACGAGTCAATTCTTGGACTCCAAGTCGTAATCCTGATGGCGTTAATGCCTTAGTATCTCCAGGAAGCATATTCATATTGGTAATTATTCCTGATTCTTCAAGCAGTAGTGCAGCCTTTGCCCCAGCTCCCGAATCAGTTTCGCCATGTCGAGTCAAAACCTGATGAGAGGCTGTATATCCCCTAGATTCTGCAAGAACATCAAAGCCTTCTGCTGCCAAAGCAGAGGCAAAGGATTGAGCATTCTTGATAATATCTTGAGCATACGCAACTCCATATTCCTCAAATTCGGCCAAAGCAACCACTTTACCAGCAACATGATGTAAGTGGTAAGACGAACATACGCCTGGGAAAATAGCCGTGTTTAATTTGCGTTGGAATGAGGTATCTTCACTTGACGACAAGAGAAATCCTCCTTGAGGTCCTGGGAATGTTTTGTGGGATGACCCTGTCACAATATCTGCCCCTTCACGAAGGGGGTCTTGAAAACAACCACCTGCAATTAATCCGAGTACGTGGGCCCCATCATACATTACTGAAGCACCTACTTCATGGGCGGCATCAGCAATTTCACGCAAAGGAGTTGGAAACAAAAATACAGATTGGCCAACGAGAGCGACTTTGGGCTCGGTATTTCGGATGAGCGAACATGCCCCCTCAACATCGGGCTCCATGCGCTCTACATCCCAAGGGTAAGTCGATAAATCGAGGTCACGGAGTCCAACTGCTCCCATTCGAGCATGAGAAATATGACCTCCATCTGCTGTAGAAACTGCTGTAATTTTATCCCCTGGTTTTGCAAGTGCCTTCAAGGCGCCAATATTAGAAACTGTTCCTGATGTCGATTGAATATTGGCAAATGGAGCCTTGAACACCTTTTGAGCCAACTGTATTCCAAGACTTTCAATTGTATCAAAATCATCACATCCCTGATAGTATCGTTTACCAGGAAGGCCTTCAGCATATCTTCCATGAAGGTCACTTGCAACAATTTTCTGAACCATTGGAGATACAATATTTTCAGAAGCAATCATACCCAATCCATTGCGATATAAATCGCCACTTGCGGCTGTAGCATCAAGCACAGATTGTGCTTTTGAAAGAGTGGATTGACTGGGGGACCAAGTTCCTCGAACACGCTGCATAAACATCGTTTGTGAAGTCGGTCTTTGAAGTCATTGTAGCCAATTCATGGTCACTTAAAAGAACTGAAATCGTCATCTTCATTATTGCTACTCTTTCGTAGATTTGAGGGTCGAACATTACGCCCTGGTATTTTGCTTCCAACATTTCGGTTTGAAACAGTTGATTGTAATCTCTGAGAACGCTCAGAAACTCGAGTGTTTGTTGGAATTCCCCTACGCCCCAAATTGATATCAGATACTGGACGAGACGATGGAGTCGAACTACTGGGACGTGGAGATGATTTTCCGGATTTCTTTTGGACATATTGCTGCCGCCCCTTATATGCAACTGTACCTATCAATCTCTCAAGTACAGGCGTATCTGCACCCTCCTCCTTTGGCCGCTTCAACCACCAACCTTCGCCTAGAGGTTGCAAACGAGGCGGGCGGGATTTCGACATAGATTTGGCCTGCCTTCTCAACCGAGCCTTAACCGATTTTTCTGAATCGCGAGGCAATCGGACAGTCATCCATCCAGGCAATCCAACATCGAGTACAACACCGTTAACCGTCACGAGCATTCCTGAAAGTAAAAGATGTGTTCCCACAGGGATGTTTCCCCTTTCCGGTTGAACCTTGAACCTCTTCATTCGCTTAGAATATGCGATCAGTGCTTTTTGGTCACGATGACGTACTACACGACGCTGTTGGCGTGAAAATCTCTTTGCTCCAAACTGAATCATAAACAAAGTAATTACGACTATAAGACCCTGAACTTGCCCAATTTCATGAGAAATATAGATTCCTAGAACAATCCATGTTGGCATCAAAACAAGAAGATGGAATATTGTTTTCAATGCACTGGGCCTATAGATTGGCGGCATACCTCTTCGAGTTGCTTCATGAGATGCAATGAGAACATTCGCATTGATGGCTTCATCCATACCGCCGCGAACCATCAAGCCAGCAATTGCATTGACTGGTGCAGAGTTTATCCATTTCTTCAATTTCCTACCTTCTCCAACAGCAAGAGCGACTTCCATCTCTTCCTCATCAACCACTTGACCCAAAATACTGCTTAACGCTAAAACACGCGGGTCCTGAGGGTCACTTTCCTTTAATTCGGTCAAAATTGAACGAGCACTGTGCCAATCACCTTTGTCAATGAGACAAAGTGATGCCGCAATACGAGGCCGGACACCTGTAGGTTCATCACGAATGAGTTTCAAAGAAAGTTCGAGTGCCTCGTCGTGTTTTCGTTGCGCACGCATGAGTGAAATCATTGAAAGTTGAGCAACTCGAGTTAATCGGTCATTGTGTATTGAATCATCATTTGGAGAAGGTTGCCATCCACGTAACATTCGCATAAGCGTTTGCAGATGGTCGATACAAGAATTGTTCTCCCAATCCCAAAAATCATCTTCGGTGACCGTACCTTGCCATGGATCAAGCCACTCGCAAACGAAAGCCAATAGTTCTGGTTCATCATAACCTTCAGGTTGCTGCAATCCATGGAGTGCTTCACGTGCGGCATCTAAACGGCGAGAAGCCATATGACCTACTGCCACAACCATTCGAGCAACATCGTCATCTCCTCCAGCCTGTGCAAGAACTTTACGAGCCTCCTCTATCGCTTTTGGCCACAAACCACGAAGAGCAAGTTCCCACATATGTGCGCGTGCTTTTTCATGCCGGACAAGAGCAGAATCTCCCTCGATAGAGCGGCGTTGGAATTGTATCAATCCATCTAGGTCTTCCCGTATTGCAGCATCATCAACAAGTTCTCTCATCCAGTCTCCGCCAGCAAATTTTACAGCACCTTCACGACGCTCGTCTGGATTCAAATCGAAACGCAATTTCAGCAGGGGTGAGTATCGCATAATCGAAAGTAGCCATGTGAACAAAAAGATAGCTTGGCCGAAGGCAATAAACATCCATGTAGTCAATAACCGATTTCCCTCATCAAATCCCTTGCTTTCAAGCATATCAGTGAAGGGCATTAAATCTCCAAACTCCTTGTAACATACGAGTACTAAGAGAAGTACTGTGTATCCTGAAAATCCGGCGAATGCAAACGTTAGTTGACGTGCTTGCGCTTTCACTTCGGTACGAATTTCACGTGGTGAATCTAAAGTAACGCCAAAGAGTCCACCAAAGGATTGCCCACCTAATATCAAGTTTCGAGTTAATTCAAAAATAAACGCCAACCCTACGATTGCAATATTCAGTGATAAATACAAGGATAAAAATTGAGGTAGTGCTTTAATAAATTGCCAATGGAAGAGTAATTCGGAAATCAAATCAATCCTTTCATAGATAGAGTGACCTATTATTCCACCAAAATTTAGAACCTCTGTAGCATTACTTGGTTTGTTAAATAAAACGTAAAACACTGTCACAATTCCATTCAATGCTGTTATCGGCATTGTGATTAAAAATAGCACAAGAACGAGTGAAAATAATCTATTGAAGAATTTTGGCTTGTAAGGATCAATCGGATTCGGCCTACCATTTGCAGTACGCCATTTGTTGATGATAAGCATGTTCCAAGAAGCACCCATGATCCTTCCGTATGCCAAAATAGTTGGAGACATGAATGTGAGCATTCCTGCAGCAAGCCAGATAGGTGACAAGGTGTTGTCTGGGCTACTTTGAATACCATACAATAGTGTGGCAATTGTAGCACCAATTAGCAATGAGAGAGTGATGATTCTTCTCAAAAAACTTGTTAATTTCCTAGCCTTTAATTTATTACTACTCATTCCAAGTAATTGTGTGTTTAGTGATTCCCAAGGAGATATCAATACTGGAATAACAATCATAATACTTGCAACAACTAAATCCGGTTTGAAAAATATCCCAGGGTCAATCAACAATTCAATTATTAGAATCAAAATCCCTGTCATTCCCATCATGTATAGGCCAATACCATAACCGACAGAACCTTGTTTCAGAAGATTACGCGCATCTGCGAGACTACCTGTGATTTTATGAACTTCATACAAATCATCATCGATTTCAAAGGCAACTTGGAGATTCGTCAACTGATTCGGAATAAACCATCTCCATGCAGGTATGGCAATAGCAAAAGCGATTAGCATTGGCAAAAAGTACTCCAATTTGAATTCACTTACTTCGGCAATTTGGTTTGCAGAGGCTGGTTGTATGAAAAAATATGCAAAAACGGTTGACAAAATCAACACACGGAGTCTCACGCCGCTCTTGCCCATGTTTACTCGATAGTACACTATGCCATCAAAGCATCGCCGACAGTATTCATGAATTTATGCGATGTCGAATCAAAAATGCCTCTATACGGTCAAAGGCATCGTTGAGAACTTCCACATCCGGAAGATAAACTAAACGGAAATGGCCCTTGCCGAGAGTTGGTGAAAATCCACTGCCATGAACTACTAGAACATGCTCTTCATGCAAGAGTTTAAGGACAAATTTTTTGTCGTCTTCTGCCCATTTTTCATCAGTTAGACGGACAAACATGTAGAATGCACCACCAGAGGATTGAACCTCCAATCCCTCTATTTCAGATATTCTTTGAACGCAAATATCACGTTGACGAACCACTTTTTCGGAATAATTTTGCATCCATGAACGGTCTGATTCTAAACCAGCTAGATAGCCGAGTTGCGCTGGTGTAGAAGCACATAATCGCGACCGTAGCATTCGTTCAATCCCGTCTCGGACATGTAACAAACGATTTGTTGGGTCATGAATTGCCATATATCCAATTCTCCACCCTGGGGCGTAATAGACCTTAGAAACACCATTGAATGTGAATACTGGGACATCTTTCGAGAGGCTTGCCACACTTTTATGCATACCAGTAAAATCAAGGCCATCATATATTTCATCAGCAATAATCATGCAGTTAGGCCATTTTTTAGCTATCGAAAGAACTTGTTCAATTTCCTGTTTTCCAGCCACACTACCACAGGGATTATTGGGATTAATCAGAACTAGGAGACGAACTGATGCATCCATTTTTGATTCGATGTCTTCCAAATCGATTTTCCATCCATCATTAGGTCTGAGTTTGTACTCAATGGTTTCCGCACCATACATTTGTGGATAAGCCATGTAAGGTGGGTAATGTGGGCCAGGTGCAAGGACTTTATCACCATCTGAAAGAACAGATGCAAATAGAATTTGCAAGGCTTCAGTAACCCCATGGCAGACATAAATATCCGATTCTTTTGCATCCCAACCTTTTCTTTGCTCATCCTTGGCAATTGCACTGCGCAATTCAGGTAAACCATAAGAGGGTGAATATCCATTTTTGCCATCGCGAAGGGCTTTGACATATGCTTCGATCATATGTTCGGGAGTCGGCAGACCAGGATACGCTATCGGGTCGCCTATATTCAGTTTCAAAATAGTGTGACCTTGTGCCTCCAAAGCATTTGCTGGAACCACAACATCTCGTATCGCATACTCGATATTTGATGCCCGAGCAGCAACTGGAATCTGTTCATCGGACATGGCAACCACTCTTCGCTATCTAAAAACGCATTTGAAGTTTGACATTACTCAATTTGATGTCGCAAGATGCCACCCATTGCCAAAATGACATCGAAATTCGATTCTTCAACGGGCTGTACTGATAGACGTTGGCCCTTTCTAACAAGCAGCATGTTTTCGCAAGCGGGATTGTTTTTTACATCTTCAAGAGGAACAATATTTTTGAAGGCCTTGATTGCTTCAATATCAACCATCATCCATCTTGGATTCTCTGGTGTTGCTTTAGGGTCGAAATATTTAGAATTCGTGTCTTGAGCGGTGTGGTCAGGGTATCCTTCTTTGCAAATTCGCGCCACACCTGCGACATGTGGTGGCTTGAAATTTGAATGATAGAACAATACAAGGTCTCCCATTTTCATATCATCACGCATCATGTTACGTGCCTGATAATTTCGCACGCCATCCCAATGTGTAGAACCATCAATGACAAGTTGTTCAAAGGGATAGACGTGAGGTTCTGATTTCATGAGCCAATAGTTTACCATGAACGACCCATGAGTAGGGGCTTCTTTGTATTGTTGCTCACCAAGCATCAATGACATCATCGGCCAATGCAGCATCAAGAACATCTACATCGATGGCCTTTTTCTTTCCGAGGCCTAATCGTTTGACCATCGCAGAACGGCCACCAACCGCCCCCATTCCAGCCTTCTCAAGAGTAACGAAAATTGCAGGTAAGAGAATAAGTGCACTGGCAGCCGCCACCCAAAGTAAAATCAAAATTACTGTGATAAATGGTGCAATTGCTACAATTGGAATTTGATATGCAGTATACATTCCTAAACTGGTTACAACTGCGGCTTCGAACAGCGACATTCCAGTTCCAATCGAAGCGATTCTAATTGCTTCAAGTCCTCCGCCCAATTCGCGTATACGGTTGGATATGTGAATCGAAAAGTCAACTCCAACACCAACTAAAATCGAACCAATCATAACCGTAACAAGAGAAAGGTCGACATCCATCCTCCACATTACCAACCATTGAAGCGCAACAGTTGCAATAACCGGCGAGGTTGTTAGCAATGAATATTTTATGTCTTTAAACACAATGGCGAGGGTGATAAGTGTAAGAATAACAGCAAATCCAAGTGAAGTCCATTGTGACCCGACAATTAGTTCGTTAACTTCGATTGTTGTTGGTGCAACTCCGGTTAATTTTGTTGCATAATCTCCAGGTTCAGTTCCACTAAATGTCCCAGTCAACTGGTCTATTGCATCAACACTCGCGATAGTGTCTGCAACAGGGAGATAAGGCATATCAACTAATATCAAACTTCTATCGAAATTTTCGCTGATAAAGATGCCACGTGTTTCATCAGTAATTGAAGAATAAAATACATTCAAAAGAAAAACTTCGCTTTGGCGAGATGCGGGAAGACCGTAAGCATCGGGAGAGGTCAATAGATCCCAGAACGATGCCCCTCCTGATACCGAACTGTCAAGTAAGACTGTGGCAGTATCCTTGATATCTTGGGGCAATAATGGCATATTTTGGACAAAATCACTACAACCTGAGCATTCAATTGTTGGTGCGATACCAGAAGATTTCATTAAAAACACAATCGAAACTGCTGATGTGTCAGGTACAGCATTCAATAGTCCCTCTAGGGTATCGATTTGCCTCAGATTTTCAGCAGGGTCTTGCTGGGAGACTTCAATGGAGGTGTCGCCTGTGAGATTGGCCTGTACCAAAATCATTCCTAATTGACCAGAATTAAAATCTCCACTATAGGTTTTCATCGCTTGGACTGATGGCTCGTCCCATGGTGCCATTTCCAACATATCGATGTTTTCTTTGACATTCGCCTGACCATAGGTTGCAGAAATAATAATTAGCATTACAAAAAAACCGATAACTGCTCGATTGTATTTCATTGGAACATCGACAATATGTACAAACAATTTGAGCGGTGGATGTTTGGGTTTTCGCAAATCGAGTAATAGTGTTAAGTTTGGTACCATGAACATCGTGAGAATATAAACGACAACAATTCCTCCCGACAGGGCTATTCCAACTGTTTGAATCGGAGTCATTGGAGTGAAAACTAGAGATATAAAACCGATAACTGTCGTAACTGCTGACAAAAATACTGCTTTACCAGTAGATGAGAGGGCGCCACGGATTTTTTCCTTTTTCGTCCCACCCTCTTCAGCATAACGATTGGTAATGTGCAAACCATATGATACACCAAGAGCAAGTAAGATTGGCCCGACAATTATAACAGTCATAGTGACTTCATAGTTTATCCATCCAATTATCCCCAACGTCCAAAATACTGCACATAAAGTAGGAAGTCCAGCGATAATCACCACTTTTAGGCCTTGAAGAGGACGTATACCCGTGATACCAGTTTGTAAAACATCACAGTGGAAGATAAAAAGGCCAAGTGCAACAAGGACAATTGCGAGTGGAAAAATATTCCAAAACATGTCAAATGTTCTCTCGGTAACTGCATTGGTAATGGGGACCGGCCCTGTTAGAGTCATGTTGAGACCAAAAGCTCTCACATTTCTTCCTCGTTGTTCTTCGGATAGTTCTTCCTCAGCACCCCAAACACACAATCCCTCCGAAGTATCTGGTTGTCCGTTCGGTTGGTAGACGCATGGTCGTTCAAAATTTTTCATTCCATCCAAAATTATGTTGGTATCTCGGATGATTTGCTTTGCAGTGACATTATCTGAAGTCCTTACTGAAATAGCCATTATCGCACGGTCAAGTGTCCCATCAGGGACATTTTGTTCCCCTTCAAATGTACAATCTGCACTGCCACAAGAAATATCTCTCGCTAATTTGTTTAGACCCGGCGTTGGATTTCCATTATCATCATACATCTCGTTTACGATGAGATTGGTTGTGTTTTCAGAAGGGATTTCATAACCACCGCCAAATTGTTCATCGGTAAGTGCTAGGAAATCATTGAGTTCGCTTGCTGCTACGGCTGTCGGACAATCATCTTGGATTACGCTACAACCAAGTTGCCCAAGTTCAGTTATGAATGCTTCACGAATACGTGGGGCACTCGAGTTCACTTCCTTGAGTACAGTAGAAATTGAAAGAAGATAAATTACATCATCTTCCAATCTGTCAGAAGCATTATTTGGGTTTTCACAGGAAAATGAAGATATACAGGGATTAATTAGATTTTCAACATAACTAATCTCTTGAAGAATTCTCACATCTGTAATGTTATCCTGAACAAAATTACCACCTTCCAAAGTAATGTAAATAACCATGACATTCGTTGACCAATCTCTTTCAACCAAATCGAGTAATTCGCCAACTTCACTTCCAGCCGGCAAATAGACTTCAAGGTCTCCATTGACGTTCAAATCAGTCTCATTGGGGTCATCATCAAATTGAGTGAAATACAAATCAAAAAAACCAGAATGGCTCACGAAAAATGCGGTCATTAGCAAAAATAGTACGACGGTGGCTAAAGGAAACCTAGTAATTGCGCCAATAGCTCCTGTTTTTTGCCATTCTCGTTTAAATCGAACTGGAGCATCTAGAACCGCATCAATTGCTCTTTTAGAATCGAAATCCTGAACACGATCTGACATATCTATGGCACTAGTCTGTAACCGAGAAGCACTTGAACGACGTAGACCTGATAAACGTGAACTGATAGATTCTTTCACTGAAGAATCAGAACCTGTTGATACTGCTTTAGGAGTGTTTTCATTTTGATGCTCATCGGCCACTAATAACTCCCCCAATTGCTTGTGGGTGAAGGGGCTTCAAATGTTTACCGATAGTTTGGGCAAAGAAGTAGGCTGTTGGCATGTTACCTACCATCATTGTTTGTCCGTTGGTTTCAAAGGTGAAGCGTCACAGCGCTGTTTGGACCCGCACCGTTCATGTGTGTGGGGCCAGGTGAGGCACATGCCAGCCCCTGTACTAAACGATAAACGATGGTCAATCGACCTTGAAAAGCGCATCCAAGAAGCCCACTCGGAAGATTCTGTATCTTATTCCAAAAGATACGCCTTTAACCCCGATAGCGGCAAAGAAATATTCGTAATCGACACTCCGCCACCATATCCCTCAGGAACTTGGCATATTGGCGCTGTTGCTCAATATTCAATGATCGATGTCATCGCTCGTTCGCAACGCCTTCTTGGCAAGGAAGTGTATTTCCCATGGGGGGTTGATAGGAACGGTATCAATATTGAATTCACTGTTGAGAAGAATACCAAACGGAAGATGAAAACGTATGACCGCGCAGAATTTTTGAAACTCTGTGAAGAAACCATTGAAGCATTTACTCAAGCCATGCGGAAAACTGCCCGCAGAGTTGGTCTTTCGTGTGATTATGAACGTGAATACCTTACCGATTCACCTGCCTATCGCACTGTAACACAGTCAATTTTCATTGAACTATTCAAAAAGGGTGCAATCATAGAGGATTTGCGGCCAAATATCTACGACCCGGTTGAAGGAACTACCATTGCAGACGCTGAAGTGGAACGACTTTCACGAAAAACTCGACTAGTCGATGTTAGATGGACATGTGATGACGGCAGCGAAATTGTCATTTCGACGACAAGACCTGAGTTAATTTGTGCATGCGGAGTGGTCGTAGTCCATCCAGATGATTCACGATATACGCATTTAGTTGGCAAAACAATTCAACTGCCGCTACCTGTTGAAGGGCGTAGTACTTCTGTGGAAATCAAAACACATGCTTCGGTGAAATCTGATTTTGGTTCTGGAGTTTTGATGGTTTGTTCATTTGGAGATCAAAATGACGTTGCAGTATTCCGGGAACTTGGCCTCACTCCATTCCAAGCCATCAATTTGGATGGGAAACTCACAGAATTGGCTGGACCTTTTGCGGGGATGAAGGTTTATGAGGCACGAAATGCGGCTATTGAACATCTTGAAGAACACGGAAAATTGGTTAGCGTTGTAGAACGTGAGCAGGAAATCCCAGTTTCGGAGCGGGGGAAAAACCCTGTTGAAATTATTTTACTAAAAGAATGGTATGTGCAACAAACTCATGCCCAAGACCGAATGCGTGAGCATATCGAGGAAATTGAATTCCACCCCCCTCGGAACAAGCAATTCTTACTAGATTGGATGGACAACATCAGTATCGATTGGCCAATCTCTCGACGTCGTTGGTACCACACTGAAATTCCAATTTGGTACAGTGAGGATGGGACTAAAATTATCGTCCCCCCTACCGGGACATATGTTCAGCCTTGGTGCCAATCTCCACCAAAGGGGAGCCAGGTTTTGTCAAGAGAAACTAGAGAAGAACTTGGTTCATTTGAATCGATGAAATCAGAACTTGGAACACTTGTTGGCGAGGAGAAGGTATTCGATACTTGGATGGATTCATCAAATTCCAATCTCTTTGTCAGTGGCTACCTAAACCAACCAGAAGTTTTCGAGAAAGCCTTCCCAACCGCACTTAGACCGCAAGGTAAGGAAATTGTTCGAACTTGGTTGTATTATACGCTTCTCAAATCAAACCTATTACTCGACAAACCAGGCTTCAAGCATGTTTGGATTGATGGGTTAGGGATGGACCCATGGGGCCGAAAAATGAGCAAATCTCTTGGGAATGGTATCGATGCTGATTCGGTACTGGAATGTGGGGCTGGTGGTCGAACTGGTTCTTGGAAGGTAAAAGGTCCTGAAAAGACAGTTAGCCTTCGTGCAAACAAGATTGGCAGTGAGTGTTTTCGACTTTGGAAAGCCTGTGATGCCCAAGTCGGTGATGACTTCCACATCAACCCCGAGGAAATTGAAAAGAAATATTTCGGAGTACTAACTAAATTGTTCAATGTGGCGAGATTTGCTTCTCAATTTCAAATTCCCGAAGATCTTGAAACGGTCCCAGAAAATTTGGCTATTGAAGATAAATGGATCTTAGCAGAATTCAATGCAACGATGGATACGGTTCAGTCCGCTTGGCAGAACCTCGACATCTATACCGCTACACAAGCACTCAAGACTTTTGGAACTGGAGTGCTTCCAAGCCATTATTTAGAAATGGTAAAATCACGCCTTTATGATGATGATATGGCCGCTTCATGGACTCTTCACCGAATTGTGCGTGACTTTATGTCAGCATTCACACCAGTATGCCCATTCTTTACCCACCACATCTCTCAGAGCATTTATGGAAGGTCTGCAGTTGAAGTAGATTCCTTCCCTGCTCCTGCGGATTCATCGGTCGAAGTGGGTACTGTTGAAGGCGATAGATTGCGAAATCTTTCTCCTGAAATTCAGTCATTCAATGGAGATACTTGGAATTCGAAGAAGGAACAAGGAATTTCTCTGAACCAGCCAGTATCTGGCATTGAAATTCCTGAAGAACTACATGACTTCACGGCAATTCTTACCAGAATGCACCATTTGGAATGATTACTCTTCTTCACTGAGAAGAAGCATTGCTTGCCTAGTTGGTGGCATATCCAGTTGTCCAAGTCGAAAACCGATGAGGCGTAATCCCCTATGGTCTTGAACATTAGTAGCGAAGAGATACTCAGCCAATCGAAGAAAAACATCCGGCTCATCCATAGCGACTGGTATTGAACGCCCATGTGTATGCGTTTCGAAACCAGTATAGCGAATTTTCACTTCTGCTAATCTTCCTGAAATCCCCATATCTCTCGACCGACTCAGCACTCGTTGGGTAAGTGAACGTAGTACATCAAGAACTGCTTCATGGTCAGTTTGGTCGGTTGAAAATGTATGCTCTTTACCGATGGATTTGCGACTACGTAGCTGACTTACTTCGGAACTTGTGGTTCCATCGACAACCCGTATTAGCCATGCTGCAAATCGTTCACCTGCCATCCGTCCTAAGGCTAGTTCTCCGAGGACATAGGCCTCATCGACCGTAACAAAACCCCATTCAGCGAGTTGAGTCGCCCTTTTGGGGCCAATTCCTGGAACATCCCTTAAGGAACGGCCTTCAAAAAAGTCACCAATCTCGTCGGGCAAGATTCGGAAAATTCCTTTTGGCTTGTTGACTTCACTCGACATTTTTGCGAGGATTCTGGTTGGTGCGATTCCGAATGATGCGGTAAGGCCTACACTTCTCTCTATCGAATCTTGGAGGGTGCGACATAGCGCATATGCAGCATCCCAATCGCCTCCAACATGTTCAGTGACATCCAAATATGCTTCATCAATACTTGCCTTTTCAAAAAATTCCGCAGGCTCTTTGAGTATTTTCATTACTTGTCGTGAAGCACGGCTGTAAAGACCACGGCTACCCCGTATGTAATGGCCAGGTCCGAACGGATGCCCTGGGCATCGACGCCATGCTTCACTCACAGGCATGGCAGAGCGTATTCCAAATGCTCTTGCTGCATAATTACATGTCGAAACAATACCACGTCCTCTACCGCCTTGTGGATCTGAACCAATGATGAGAGGCTTATCTGGGTCTAGGTCATGATGAAGAATTTCAACGGCTGCAAAAAAAGCATCAAGGTCACAATGAACTAAAATGCGCTCTTTCTTCGAAGATGCACTTTGTGTGAGCGCATTACCCCCCGACATATCTTCAAAATATTGCCCACGGTGTTTGAAGTTGATGTATTCTTCACTCACATGAATCTCCAGTGTAGGGGTGAGATACACCAATTTTTCAAATGGTTTGAACTCTTTAGGGACGTCTTCAAGTGGTTGTGAAAAAAATTGGCTATTTTTACGGGAGGGGCGTGATAAATTACGCATAACCTCATTTCTTCGCGTCTGGTCATCTATGTTTCATGTGACCCACACGGAGAAAAAGGTGAAAGTGTTACTTTAGTAAATGTGAATTGACTGTTGTTTCGGCTTGTCCACCATCAAGTACTGTCATGACGGCAAGTGCAATGTCACGACCCACCCGGGCTTGTGCCTCAAGAGTTGCTGCCCCAATATGTGGTGTACCATGAAAATGAGGATGTTGAACGAGTTTGTTTCCCGCAGGTACGGGTTCTTGCTCAAAAACATCTAAGGCAGCAGAAGAAAGTTCTCCTGATTCGAGAGCAGCCAATAGTGCCTTCTCATCAATGATGCCACCCCTAGCACAATTGACAATATGATTACCGCATGCAATGCCATCGAAAGATTTCCCAGGCATGAGAGCAATTCGTTCTGCATTCACTAAATGGTGGGTTTCATCATTGTAATTGCAGTGAATCGAAATGTGAGTACATGTTTGAAACAAGGTGTCAACTTTTTTATGCAATGTTGTGTTTTGGTCTTTTGCCACTTTTGAAGGCAGATAAGGGTCGTATGTATGAATCTCCATTCCAAATAATTGGGCAATGGAACCAACTCCCTGTGCGATACGACCAAAACCTATCAAGCCGAGATTTTTACCGAACAGTTCAGTACCTTTCATTGCCTTTTTTTCCCATTTATCTTGGCGCATTCCACGGTCAGCACGCGGTATATGGCGAAGGCAAGCGAGTAAATGACCAATGGTTAATTCGATGACTGACTGAGTCGATGCTCTAGGTGCATTTACTACAGGAATTCCTGCATCGGCTGCTGCAACAAGGTCAATATTGTCAACACCAACACCTGCACGCCCAATTACTTTCAACCTGTCACCGGATTGTTCGATAATCTCACATGAGAGTTTTGTTGCACTGCGCACAATAATTGCATCAAAATCCGAAAGTGCTCCAGCCAATAATGCATCTGGTTCTATGAAGTCAAGAACAACTTCATGCCCTACTTGTTCCAACAATGCTACTGCATCTTGGGCCATACCGTCAGTAACAGCAATTCTCGCCATGAACAGTGGTGTCCTCATCAAGGCCATCAACCTTAGCCAAATAGTGGTTAACAACCCGATGTTTGAAACACTCCCCCGGTGTGGGCAAGTTGATACACGTGACCACAGTTGATTCGAGTACATTGATATGGGCTGCAAGTTTGCTGTCAATACCGTTGATACTTGCCTTGCCTATGCGCTTGGGGTGGAGATTGTTTATTGGAGTTGGACATGAAGCATCTCAGTATCGAAATACGGTCTTGCAGATAATTGATGCTGGTCGTCAAGTTGCTCCATTTCGCGCCACTTTGGATGATGTTGCGAGAAGCCTACACATTCGCCCTAGTCATCAACGACTCATCGAAGCAGATCTTTTCCACCCCTTGACAGTATCACACTTTCTGCTACTACCTGCAATTATCATCTTCCCATTGGCAGTGATTATGGCACTGCCGGTAATATTGATTGGTTTTCCAGTTTTGTTGGTAATTGAATATGTTTTTATTCGTAAAGAGATTCTTGTTCGTGGCCTGAAGGCTATTGAACAAATTATGCATTGGCAGATTATTCATATTCCTAAACCTCATCGAGGATTGTCTGAAGATAAGGCAAAAATGAATGAGTTCTCTCAACATGTCATTCACTTCAACCATGTCCCGCAAGGCGCTTTCTTGGGTCTTTTTGCATGGCTAATGGTTCACTGGACCTTTGAATTTGATTCTTGGGGCATCGAAATAATGTTTTCTACAGGTCTGTACATTGTCTTGCTCGGAGCCTTAGGTGTACTCAATGCCGCATTTGAATCTGATTTGGTTTTTGTCGACCCTTCAAAGGGTCGGTTGGTTCCGGTTGACCAATGGCTTGAAAGTATTCTAAAACCAGTGGTTGGAATTGGATTATTATTTTTGATTGCACGGAATTTGCTCGATGAAGCGAGGGATGGTAATGCAGTATTATTTGCCCTTACTGTCCTCACACTATTGTATGGTGCTGCTGTAGTTGGAATCGCTTTCCGATGGGGCTACTCAATATGGAGGGGGTCTTTTGTTCGAGATGAATTTGGAGCTCAAGTCATAGAATTGCTCAATCCTCTCTCATACGACTTAACTCGAAGCAAGGGGCGTATCGAATTCCATGTTAGAATGGTAATGAAAGAGCGTCTTAACAATATAAATGACTCACCGATTGAGCAACTCAGTTTTGCAGACCTTCAAGAACTTCCATCGAGTGAAAATCGAGGGAAGATCCCAGATAACCCACTTTAAAGAGAAATTATTTTCTATTCCATCCAAGGAATTGATTCAGGAATTTCCGCAAAAAGATTAGCCGGAAGTGCTGTTTTTATTTTGGAAACCGAGCCCAAACTTGCGGTGATTTTGCTTTGCCATGCCTCAAATTCGTCGAAGGAAGTCATGCCGAGAACTGGATTGTTATTGCGGTTCCATTCAAGATTTTGCATTGCTGTATCCGGCGCGTCGTGGCCTGTACAAACATCAAGTTCTCCATCAAGTGAATCCAATATTTTTAGTGATTCCCAGTGAGATTTCACACGACCACTTGGCAAATCATCTCGGCCTACCCCCCCTTGGCCAGTAAATAGGAAATCACCAGTAAACAAGCAGGTGGGGGATTCGAGGAGTACATGATCGCTGGTATGGCCTGGCGCATAGTGTATTTTGAGTGGAGTTGATCCAAGCATTAGAATTTCACCATCATCGAGATAATGTGAGACTTTCAAACTAGCAGTATCCTTCCACATCGCATACTCACATCCAGTTTGTTCACGCAGGGAATAGCATGCTGTGATGTGGTCAGCATGAGTATGTGTTGCAATGGCATATTCAAGTTCTAAGCCTCGTTTATTTAATGCCTCAAGATAAATATCCACGAAATCATAGACTGGGTCAATAAGAGCAGCCTTTTGGGAATCAGCGTCTACTACAAGATAGGTTTTTGCCCATCCCGATGTATTGAGCTGCTCAAAGTTCATGGTCAAGGGATTAGGCACATGTACTTGAATAATACCCCCTCCATATTAGTCGAGGATTGATAATACGAGCATTGATGAAACATGGGGAGAACCGAGGCTCATGCATCCCGCCGAAGTTGTTCACCTTGAGCATGATGGCAAGGTGTTACTAGTGGATGAAAACGGAATAGGGCCACAAATTCCAATTCAAGGCAGACAGGAAGAATCATCACAACTTAGGCTTCCAACTTCCGAAGAAATAGAACAAATGGGTATTGAGTGGAATTTCATTCGAGAGACTCGTATTGTATTTGGCACGCTCGTATATCGTGTTATCAAAGGCTATCCTAATATTGATTGGCCGAAAAACTGGGCTTGGAAAGATGAGATGATTGCTGATAATTCTGTTCATCCAGTGGCAAGAGAAGCGATTTATCGCTCGATACACCGACTTGTATCAAAGGTAATGATTTGTAATGATGCTGGAGAGGTATTGCTTGGAAAGGTCGAGCGAGGTCACTTCCGAGGATTTTGGACATTACCAGGTGGTTACATGGACCATGATGAACATCCAAGTATTGGCTGTGTTAGAGAAACACTAGAGGAGATTGGTTTGACCATCGTATTGGAACAAAATGAGCCACTAATCACACAAAAAATATTCACTGATGAAGGTATATCATTTGTTTCATTCACGTATCGCTCACAATGGAATGGTGATATTTCAAACTTGAATTTGCAAACCGAGGAAATATCTGAAGTCAAATGGTTTTCACCAGAGAATGCGAGAGCAGTAGCTGTTTCATATTTTGACAAAGAGGCCTTACGAACACTTTGAACGGCAACTTTTACCCATAATAGGGGAATCTAAATCTTGGTGAGGTTTTAGAATTACTAAGGTTAAGCACCAACGGTCTTTCGTGCAGCATCAAGTGCATCATCAAGACCTTCTGGATGTGTGCCACCACCTTGTGCGAGAGTTGGGCGACCACCACCGCCACCTTTGATGTGAGGCGCGATTTCACGAAGCAAGGTTACCGCATCATAGCGTTCACTTGCAGTGGTATTTTCTGTGACGGCAATCATTAATTTCCCACCGCCTTCTCGAGAACCAAGAACAGCTAAGGTTGGTTTTGATGAATCAAGTGTTAGTTCCTTGAGCATTTTAGTCATTTTCTTCAAATCACCAGTGACTTCCATGATTACAATTCGAACGCCGTCAATTTCAGTAGAATCTGAACCTCCGCCGGCAGTTCGCAAGCGAACGATTTCTGCCTCAAGTTGTTCTATTTTCTTTCTCTGGTCTTTCCATTCAGAATAGAATCTTTCAGAAGCATTGGGTAATTCGTGAGAAGGTATTCCAAATATCTCACTGGTTTGACGCAACAAAGCATCTTGATTACGAGCATAATTCAATGCTGCTTGGCCTGCAACAATATGTAGCCTTTCTACACCATCTTGGACAGCGGCAGAACGAATGATTCGGATCGAGCCAATTTGGCCGGGTTCATCGTGATGAGTTCCACCGCATGCCTGAATATCGTGGTCTGCAATCCGAAGGATACGTATTGAATTACCTTTAGGTGCTCCACCTTGATATAAATCAAAACCATATTTCTTGTCGGCGTCTTTACGGTTTAATTCTGTTTTTTCAGTGCGTTGAACTTGGCCTAAGACTTCATTTGCTAACGATTCAATAGCATCTAAATCATCTCGATTTAATCTGCTGAAATGTGTGATGTCAAGGCGACCAGACTCTACAGATTTATTCGCCCCTGCCTGATAGATATGCGGTCCAAGGATTCTACGAGCAGCACCGCCAACAATGTGTACCGCAGTATGATGATCCATCAACTGCTTACGTCGATTCCAGTCGATGCTTCCGCGAACTAAGTCCCCAGTTTCAAAAACCCCGTCAACTAAATGCAAAATATGTGCACCGACTTTACGAGTGTCTAGAACTCGGTGGTGATTTGAATCTGTTGATAATTGACCATAATCACCTTCTTGTCCACCACCTTCTGGATAAAAACAAGATTTGTCAAGGATGATTCCATGTGTTGCACCTGTAGGAATTTCATCACCAACAAGAGGCAGGCAGGCAAGTACACTTGCATCAAACTCTCTTTGTTGAACATCTTCATAGTACAATGCTACAGTGGCTGGTAATTGTGGAATTACTTCGACCAAGGGTGTCTCTGCAACAGATTGTGCCGCTTGCTTAGCAATTCGTGCATGGCGCTCAGCCATTTCTGCAGCGAAACCAGTTCGAATCTGAACATCATTCCAGCCCGCATTTTTGGCCAGTGTGACCACCATATCAGGTGCTAAACCGTGTGAATCATTGAGATGAAAGAGTACTTCATCTGGAATAGATTCGGTATCCTGTGGTAGGTCTTTGAATTGGGTTGTAATGACATTGGCACCTTTACGAATCATTTCACCATAGCGTTCTTCTTCAAGTTGAAGTATCCCTAGTAAACCATCATGAGTTTGTTTCATCGCCTGTCCGCCAAGATTCACAGAAATATGATGCTGTGCAAGTTCAGAGAGTGAAATGGTTAGTCCCAAATCATCTCGTAGTCGCAGGGTTCGACGTGCAAGCATGCGTGCGAGATATCCGGCTTTAGCATTCGATGGAACCAATCCATCACCGAGCATATTACACAATGCATGAAGATGGTCTGGAATCGCATAAATTTTCGAGAGAGGCTCTGTTACTGCTGAAAATTGTTCAGGTGTAACATCGATTCCACGCTCCTTCAAACGCCTCAAGAAAGTCGCTCGAAGTTCATCTGCATCAACACCTGGCTCGATATTCATGATGCCATTTAAACGACTCATTTCACCGAGTAAAGCATCGAGGTCAAGGTTGGGCCATTGCGATGTTATTGAAGCAAAACCCACCATTTCTTTGAGCCATGAAACGGTTTCTGGATAAATCGCTTCATAGATAGTTGGCGTCCCAGCCGCAGCCCAGCAAAAGCGTTCCAACCCATAGCCAGTATCGATAATTTGCAGAGGCATTTCACGGTAGTTATCACCTTTGAGTTCGATATCACCTTCAGGATGTTCTTCAAGATTCATAAACACCAATGTCGCCAATTCAAGGCCTCCTACAATAACTTCAACAGCGGCTCCTGCGTTACCGCCACCGCACCATGGATTTTCGACATAGGTTATTTCATGCGATGAAATGTTGAATGTATTGGTCATTAAGTCATGGCAATATTGGACGCATTCCTCCATCCAGTAGTACATTTTTCCTTCTCCAGGACGATTGAATACATGGTGGGCCATCATTTCAAAGGTAGTCAAATGACGACCAGAGCGGCCAACCGCATCAACATCAGTCAAGCGAATACAAGGCTGGGATATTGTCAATGGATTTGCTGGAGGCTCTACATCCCCCGAGGTAACATGAGGTTGAAAATCGGCAATGGATGCAATAGTCAAATGAATATCATCTCGCCATCTTGCCAAAACTGGGTATGGGTCGACACGTGTATGCTCAACATTTTCGAAGAAGCTAAGGAATGACTCACGCATTGCATCTTTGAGTGCTTTTCCCCTCATTGGGTAACCTTCGATAAGTGGCGCACCAATGAATGTATACTCATCTTCTGTGGTATCTCCGCATGTATCACGAGATGGGTCAGTAGTCCAAAACCAAAGTTCTGTAATCCGACATTGCTTTCGAACATATCCCTCGTTCTGGAATACGGCCAAATTAATCGGTGGTAATCCCATATGACTCATCCTCCCCAAGGTAACAACTCGCCGACCGAGCGATACACCTTGAAACCTATGGGTATTTTTTTGCCGAAACCGAGAACAATGCTCAAAGGTGAATAACTCGACCATCATCTATGGCCGATGATTGGCGTAGATATCTCTCCGATGGAGGAGATGGTACGATGCGAATCAAAGCCCATGGTAGAATGAAAGTAGATGCACGATTAGTCACTGATGAAAACCATCTCAAGAAACATGGTGACGATCGAGGCCCTGAACAACTCATCAATGCGGCGAGTCTTCCTGGAATCGTTGGTGAAGCGTGGGGGATGGCTGACTGGCATTTTGGATACGGTCTGCCTATCGGTGGAGTCGTTGCTACGGATACCGAAAATGGTGACTTGGGTGGAGCAATCTCGCCAGGAGGTGTTGGTTTTGACATCAATTGTGGTGTTCGAATGCTGGCCCTTGATGCAACAGAGAAAGATATTCCTAATCTCAAAAAACTCGCCGGGCGATTAGCAGGCCGGATACCTGCAGGTGCATCTGGCAAAGGTGGACTCGGAATTTCAATGTCTGACCTTGACAATTTAATCCACGGTGGTGCATCTGCTGCAGTCGAATTGGGATTCGGTTATGATGAAGATTTGAAGCATCTTGAATCAAATGGGAAATTGAACACCGAGAATGCAGAGATATCTCTACGCGCAAAGGAACGCGGTCTTCGAGCATTAGGGACACTTGGGAGTGGAAATCACTTTTTGGAATTACAAACTGTCGGAAAGACTGTCGATCATGCTACTGCTGAACAATGGGGATTGTATGATGGCCAACTTGTCGCAATGATTCATTCAGGTTCACGTGGTTTGGGACATCAGGTATGCAGCGACCATGTAAGAAGTCTTGAACGACGATACAAACAGCAGGGTGATATTTGGGTTGATGAAGAATGGGGGTATGAAATTGCTGACAGACAATTAGCCTCAGCACCCTTTCATTCAAATGAAGGTCGAGCCTACTTTGATGCAATGAATGCAGCTGCGAATTTTGCTTTTGCCAATCGAAGCGCCCTTGCACATCGCTTGAGAGAAGTACTCAAATTGGAACTGGGTGTTGATGGGGAAGCCTCGACATTATACGATGTTGCACATAATATTGCTAAAGTCGAAGTACATCGAATTGATGGAAAAGGATGCACATGTTGCGTACACAGGAAAGGAGCAACACGAGCATTTAGTGGTGACAGTCCCGAGATGCAAAATTCGAATCATAAAAAGGGCCAACCGGTCCTTATCCCGGGTGATATGGGTACAGGTTCATGGGTGATGGCGGGCCCAAAAATAGGGCAAAATATTGCCTTTGGTTCATCTTGCCATGGCGCAGGTAGAGCCCTTTCTCGAAGTAAGGCAAAGCAAACCATCGATGGGAAGGCGTTGAAATTAGAACTTGAAAACCGAGGAATTCGAGTCCATGCTTCGACACCAAACGTATTGTCAGAAGAAGCACCAAATGCATACAAAGACGTCGATGATGTGATTCAATTAACTGACAATGCTGGATTGGCGCGACCAGTCGTGCGATTGAATCCACTAGCAGTAATTAAGGGATAATTACATGCAATAATTGTTCGCCGGTTGACCTGGAATTGTAGGTGCAGCCCCACTATGTACACCATCAGGTTCCTCGCAGATAACACTCAATAGCGTGTTAACGAGGTCTTTTAATTCATCTACTTGGCTCTGAAGTTCGCGTACTTGCCGACGCATCTCCGTTTTATTTTCGTGCTCTCGCCCCATATTATCCCATCCAGAGAAGTTGCCTTCTCCAAAACATTATTTGTTAAAATCGCCTTATAGCCTTTGAGGGTGTCGTTATCCTACAAAGGCCCTTTTTGCGACTTCAAGTGTCACGCGAAGCGGTTATAATACAAATGCTGGTCGCCATCTTTACTGCCACCGTGGCTTAGCGGTATAGCACCTCATTGGTAATGAGGAGGTCGCGAGTTCAATTCTCGCCGGTGGCTCTTTCAACGATATGTGAAAAACTGCAAAATGTATCGATTATCAATGACATTTGACCTTCGGTTGTGCCAAATTGAGGCGCCGAGAGAGAGATTTGAACTCTCGTGCCACAAGGACACGCGATTTCCAGTCGCGCGCAATACCAGGCTATGCGATCTCGGCTTGTAACCCGCCGACTTAGCATCACCGTTTAACGCTCACCCCTTGCATGTTCTCACATTAACGAGAATAATATGGCGAAAGAACTCAAAGGTAGAGCCGCTACGGTATGGTATGAGCGAAGGGGACTCAGCACCATTACAAGTCGATGTAATGGCTGATAAAGACCATCAAGTTCTTCCTTTCAGATTGCGGGAGATGGAACCCTTCTTTGAATTTTCAGAAATTCATGCCATTGCCAAGCCTCTAGATACTCTCCAAGTTGAATTACGTTTCCAATCAAAATTAGCATTACGAGAATGGCCCACTGAATATTGGATTACGCTCGGCGTAGGGGTTATAGCATTTTTATTGGGCTCGGTTTCACCGGAAATTTTGAGTGGTGGAGATGCAAGAAAAATTGGCCTTGATGGCTTAAATTCAATACATGGGCTCGCCTACTTCCAAATGCTCCTTTCACTGGTTTTTTGGGGATGGTTTGCGATGCAAATTTGGCGGTTGTTCCCCATCATGCGAATCCATGCACTCTCTTTACTGTTTTTTTGGAATGTTTCTGTTATTGCGCAAATACTCTTCCACAAACAACAGGCTGATTTCCCGGTTGGCGCAACCCTTGGAGGAATGATGGAGGGTACATTAGCAACGCTAGTTGTCATGTTCTTCACCTATTATTTCGGTCGAGCTGTCGCTGAAACACGAGATTACCATGTTGAAGAATACCATGTCCATGAAGATGTTAGGTTGATGGAAATTGAAATGGCGGAGCATTCACTACGCGGCTGGGGTTTTATTCTCACACTATGGTTTGTTCTGATTACTCTTTCCGCATGGTCAGGGGCTCATTTTGTTGCAGAAAGGGGGGCAGAGCGAATCGGTGCATTCACCACACATCTTCTTTCAGGCATTATCTCTATCCCTCTATTCATGGCCCTAATTTGGTATCCACAACGGATGTTAGGTACAGGTGCTGAAGTCAAAACACGCGCAGCTATCAATGCGAAACTAGAGTTAGATGGACTACAATCTACTGGCAATGGGAATGAGTCACAATGCCCAGAATGCGAGGGGGTAGTGAATATTGTTCGCAACGAAGATGGTGTAATTACAGTTCCATGTCTCGAAGAAGGGTGTTCTGGTAAGAACCTCATTGGTTCAACATGTGAAATCTGTTCAACTAATGCTCCAAACCGATATATCTGCCCACACTGTGGAGTGAATGCACCTGCTCTTGATTTTCTTTCTGATGAGGAGGCATGGTGATGGATTTAACAAAATTACGAAAAGACTTTCCGACATTGAGGGAGGAGGATGCACCAGCATATCTTGACAATGCGTGTGTAACGTTGAAACCAGATTCTGTTATTTCAACAATTCATGACTATTATTCAAAAACACCAGGATGTGGCGGCAGGTCAGTTCATCGCTATGGTTCTAAAATATCTCAAGCAACTGGACAAGCACGTTCGAAACTGCAAAACTTTCTCGGGGCTGAAACCCAAAAAGAAATTGTCTTTACTCGTAACGCAACTCATTCGTTAAATCAGGTAGCACATGGTTTGCCATGGGAAAAAGGAGATATTGTACTAACGACCGACCGCGAGCACAATTCTAACTTGGTCCCTTGGCTTCAACTTGAACAAGAACAACAAATTGACCACCGCGTTGTTGCTTCTAATCCAGATAATTCATTCGATTTAGAAGCATTTGAATTGGCATGCGCAAATGCTGGTTCAAAATTGAAACTAGTTTCGATGAGTCATGTTGGAAACCTTGATGGCGTTCATATACCTATCAAAGAAGTCGGTAAAATCGCCCACGATTATGGGGCACTAATTTGTGTAGATGGTGCTCAATCCACCCCCCATATGGACGTCAATGTCAAAGAACTTGATATTGATTTCTTGGCATTTTCAATACACAAAATGTGTGGCCCATCCGGCATGGGTGGCCTTTGGGGACGCTATGATTTACTCGATGGTTTACGCACCATACAATCGGGTGGCCAAACTGTTCAATCTTCAACTTACGACTCAATAGATTGGGCAAAACCCCCTGCACGGTTTGAAGGGGGATTAGGTAATTTTTCAGGAATGATGGCAACGGGTGCTGCCATTGAATATCTCTCTAAGATTGACATGAATGCTGTCCAAGAACACGAAATAAGATTGAATACAATCATGACTGATGGCATCAAAGATTTGCCAGGAATTGAAATTATTGGGCCTTTGGATGCTAGAAAACGTGGAGGGATTTGTTCGATTTTGATGGGAGAGATTCCCACTCATGATATTGCACTACTTTTGGATGAAGCCGCTGGCGTCATGGTCCGTAGCGGACAGCACTGTGTACACTCTTGGTTCCATAATCGTGGCCATCATAATGGCTCACTGCGTGCCTCTGCATACCTGTACAATACTGAAGAAGAAGCACGACTCTTTGCTGAGACTTTTTCCGAGGCAGTACATGCATTTAGTTGAAAATTTGGAGTGATGATGTGGAAGAAGAAGACTTTAGTCTTGAACAACCAATTCAGGATTCTTCACCAGTGCCTGAGCCAGATATTTTGGCCATGCCGGTTGAGGAAAATTTAATTTTTGTTCAACGTGCCTTGGCTTTGGGAATCTCGGTTCTATTTATTTTGTCACTCATCTATTTCGGTTTTATCTTGATCGGCAAAGATGGATTGGTAACATATCGCCCAAGTAATAGCGCTATCGATTCACAGAACCTCTACTCAGAATTAATCGATTTTTCTGGAACTAGTTCTAATGGAGATGGTATACGTGTATGTATTGTTGATTCCGGAATAATGACCGAACATGTTGACCTTGAAACATTCAATCTCGCTCTGTGGAAGGATTTTGTCCAGGGGAAATCTGAACCCTATGATGACCATGGACATGGAACTAGTATGGCCGGTATTCTTGTCGCTGATGGTTGGATGAAGGGAATTGCACCTCATGTCGACCTTCTTGTTGCCAAAGCATTAGCTGAAGATGGTTCTGGTTCGGATTCAGTTGTAGCAGAAGCCATTGATTGGTGTGTGGAGAACGATGCTGACATCATCTCACTCTCACTTGGAGGAGCACCAGATATTTTGCCATTTGACCTTGGTTCTGAACGTGGTTCTGATGAGGCTAGTAACGATGCTATCGACCAGGGAGTTTTGGTTGTAGCCGCCGCTGGAAACGACGGAGGAGGCGACGATGATGGTGATGTGGCAAATCCGTGTGGCGAGAGATTAGTAATTTGTGTTGGAGGCGCGACTCAATCAGGAGGGCATTGGGTTGGTTCTTCGACAGGAGATAATGATGGGAGTCTCCTACCTCTTATGCTACCTCGTAGCGACCCAAATAAGAAACCTGAATTGGTCGCACCTGCTGAAAAAGTGGCTGTCATAACTTACCAGGGAAGTTGGGCCATGGTTGATGGGACGAGTGCCGCTACTGTTTTTGTCACTGGAGCACTCGCACTCCTTCTCCAAGAAAATTCTGAACTCAATGATGCCACTTCGTCATCCAATACCCAGCAGATCAAGGAGTTGATTCAACAATCGGTCTCCCCGAAAGAAGGCCAAGAAGGTCATGATGATGACTACGGTTATGGGTTACTGCAAATTGGAAACCTGCTTAATTCAGCAAGTTAAGGCATATTATTTCTTTGTAAAGGCTACTAAAGTGCCACCATACAGTGGCATAAAGGCGATATGATGGGTCTCAGTTGCAGATTGTATGAATTTCATCCAATGATTGAAACCTTCGACTAAACGCATACCCTCTGTATCATCTTCCTCGACATTTCCGAGAGGCATTTCGGGTTCTACTGTGAATAATACACCTCTCGATGAAAGAAATGGAAGCAATGCCTCTACATTTCTCGCTCGATTTTCAGATTCTCCATCGACAATTACTGCATCATGGTTAGATTCTAAAGGCGGAGTACTAACTTCAACTCCTGTCGAGGATGCTGCATGCCAAGCATTTGTTTCTGCGACTAATCCATCGACATTTCCAACGACAATAGAGGTATAGGGTTCAGCATCATGACGAAGCATTAATCGACGCAAAATAACCGCGAATTTTGTGCCATCTTCGACTAATTGATAGCAGACAGGAGTTGATTCATCAGTCGCAAATAAATCATATATCCATGCACTACGGTGGCCAATTCCGGCACCTACCTCAAGAATCGATTGAGGTTTTAGACGACCTAATCCATCACGAAGCCGACGCAATATCGAGATTGACCATGTGCTCAAACCCATATGCTGTAGTTGGATTCCAATGTTTCTAGCAATCTCAGGTTCGTCGCGTGAGCGTGTTTCATCTGCAGATAGCAAATGGGCCAAGACGTGTTGCTTTCCAACTTCAGGTTCGACACCCGCATGTTCGGCCATAGTGGTGCGTTTCGGCGAAACGCCTTCAAGCCTCGCTTATGCAGTTGAGCCGCTACCTTCAAACGGGAGGGGCTTAGCGCATTGACAGGGATGTCCATGAATGACAGCGTAGAAGAGGAGGATTTCATCGATGAGGATGAGATTTTACTCGAAAATGCAATTCATTGTTCTAACTGTAATGAGGTGATGGGACACATCATACTCAAAGAAAGTCCAAAAGGCAATGGTGCTGACTATTTACTGAAGTGTGAAGAGTGTGGCAAAGTCCATACTGCTCACATTCGCCCCCCACCTGTTGTCAAGATACCATTTATTCTAACTGAAGGCCCTTCATCACAAACTATGTTCATAGAAATTGATTCTGATGAAGTTTTGGAGTTGGAGGATGTGTTCCAAGAAGATGATAAATTGTGGTCTATTCATCAAATCGAAATGAATGATGGAAGGTATGTCAAGCACTGTGAGGCAAGCCTCATTGCACGAGCATCTGCCCTTCGCTGTGATATGGTTAGAGTTAAACTCACCATGACTCGTGGTGAAGATTCGTCATCGGATGTTTTGGTTGTGCCTGCTGAGACAACCTATACTGCAGGAAATTTGATTGACATAGAAGGTCAAACTTGGCGTATTCGTGCAATACACATGGGCAGAGCAAGAACGCTTCGCGGCACCGTTGAAGCACGAGATATCAAGCGTATGTATCTACATGAGCCACCGAACCCAGAATATTTCGCACCTCGCACACCACGGGAACGTCGTCAAGCATGGAAAGAAGGGAAACTTGGATTCAATCCAAATCCGATTCTTCCAAAAGAAGTCGTGAAAAAAGGTGTTACTCCGTCGAATAAACGGAAAAAGAAGCGCCCTCGGAATTGATTAGGGTCTATTGGTCCATGGCATGATGAATGCCTTTGCTACTTGAGTTCCAATAGTAGGGTTCTCCTGTAATCGGCGTATACTGTATTCATACCATTTTTCACCATAGGGGATGTATACTCTTGTTCGGTGACCATTCTTTGCCAACTTTCTTCGAAGCGGCCCTCGGACGCCAAGTAGCATTTGGAATTCATAACCAGGGCCTTTGGCTGTTCTAGGAGGACCCGCATTTGCTCTTGGATCTGGGATGTTCGGCCCCATGCCATGCGATTCGAGAGCGGATTTGGCGTATTCGATTATCGGAATATCATGGCTTGCAATTGAGCAATATGAGCCGGCTTCCAACATACGGTCGATACAGGCATTAGTCGCATCTACGATGTCCTGATATGAGGTGTATGCAATATCTTCTGATTCGAGATAGATACCCTTGCAGATTCGGTAATCAGCAGCAGGGCCCAACTCCATCTCAAGATGATTAATGTCCTCTAATGTACGGAATAAGCGACCTTGTAATACAGTCCCAACATTTGTTAAGCCTTGTTTATGGAGGTCAATTACAACTTTAATTGTTGCAGTTGTAACTCGGTAATCCTCCATATCTAATCGAACAAAGAGGTCATACTCATTTGCTATTTTTACTAAAGTTTCAATGTTTTTCATACCTTCTTTTTCATTGATAAGTAATCCGAAAGCCGTTGGTTTGATCGAAAGATTTGCATCTAGATTATGCTCCCTAATGGCATCAATCACCGAGATATATTCATCCAAAAAGAATTGGGCTTCTTCAAGAGAAGTGATTTCCTCACCTAGTACATCAATGGTAAAACATGCATTTTCCTTCGATAGGCGTTTCATTATTGCCACTGCATCATCAAGGGTGGAACCGGCTACATAGCGTCTTGAAACCCAACCCACAAACCATTTCGGCATTCTAATCGTCATAGCGACAATTGACCTAGAAAACCAACCGACCATGAACTCACCCTAATTGCCCGTCGGTGAAGGAGACTCTTGAGGCTTACCTCAATCAGTCCTGCTCACATATGAATCTAAGAGTGTCATGACGCCTTTCGATGTTAGCAAAGGTGCTTGAAGAAATTCGAGATGATTGCGTATCGCTTGCCTTTGCCATCCTTTGAATGCTTTTTTGTCCATAGAAAAAATAACCTTGCCATTTGGAAATGCCTGGATAGTAGACTCATATGCTGCATTAATCGATTGTTTCCAGTTCCCTCCTGGTTCTTCGCCCTCGATTTTAGGTGTCGTAAAGGGTAAGGCATAGGTGGCCAACATATGCCCGATTTGGAGTCCTGATTGAAGTCCTAAATTATTGGCCCGGGGTGCATAATGGCCACCGCCGAGTGTAATCAAAACAGGATCTCCTGAATTGATTTCTGAGTCCCAAGAGCCAAACCCATTTCCACCATCTAAACCAAGTCCACGATGTATAATATCGGCTAAGAATTCAGCTGCCCCGATGTGCCCCCATGTGGCAGAAGTCGAACCAACTTCGATGAACAATGAAGGAACTTCCAGCCAAGGCCCATGATGAGTGACTTCTAGTGATTTGTCAAATTCTTCTCCAAGGTCAGCATGTTCTGATTTCTGAACGAGTTCCTGCCACCATGAAGCTAGACGTGTTGAAGGTGGCGGTGCTTTACCTGCCTTGCCTCCATAGGGTGGCGTTTCATCAACATCCAATTGCATGACTCCAATTGGGTGAAGTGTCAGTGAGGGACGGCCACTAGCAGCTGAATGGCGTGAGGGGAAAATGATTTCATCTACTGATTCCCCAGTTGCATTTTTCCACCTTCTGGCTAGAAAATCTTCTCGGAGTACACTTCCTGGTAGAATCCACATTCGGACATTCATCCGTCCAAATGCTGGCTGGTTTTCAACTGGTTCTAATTCCACCCATTCCTCGAATCTTCTCAATGCATCCGCTTGATTAGTAGAGGCAATATCTGTACCACTAACGGCGATCAACACCACATGAACATCGTCCATGACGAGGGGTATTCAGCAGAACATTTCATACCTCCCACATGCGAGTATTGACAAAGTGACACCACGACCATCCACCATGCCCGAATTAAAGGTGGAGCCTTTGCCGTTTCACCCCGCACAAATCCTGAAGTGGGATGAGGGATATATCGCGATAAGTATTGATGGTGATTTTCTCCAACTTGATTCATATTTGAAAAATATCGGTGATGTGAAAAAACCATTTCCTAGTCCAGTAAAAAACTGTGTACTTATCGGCAATCAGTTGATTACAACTTGGGTCGACCATGAATTAATGGTTGCACGAATGGGTTCATTTGAACTTGGAAATCAATTTGAAAACGGCCCAGAGCGCGTCGAACTTAGAACTCGAAGATATGTTGATTCTGCTGTTCACCCTGCGGGAGTCGTCTGGTCTCACCTACTCGATGCAGAACCACTTGTTCTCTGTTCAAATGAAGAAAAGTTCGTATTCATACTCTGGAAAAAGGGAATTTATGCAATGGGCGTTGATGCAGGTGAGCACTGGCGCAATCCAGAACCAAAATGGACACCATTGGAGAATCTTCCTCACGCAGAAGTTGTCATCTCTGCTTCAATTCAAGGCTCTATTATCCATGTATGGTCAAGGGGTTCAGGCCACAAAACATACGACCTCAAACATGGTAAAATTTTGGATTCCACAATCATAGAATTTGATGGTGTGCTAGAATCTGTATATTCTTCTGGCAAAAATCACCTCCTCTGTTACGAAAGTGGTGATACTATTTGGTATTGCGAAGGTCGAATTAAAAAACACTTCAACCTCAATGGACCAGTTCAATATGCGACTTGGAGAGAGCAGGATGAGGCGTGGCATATTGCAGGGTGGCGAGAAGAAATACTTGCCTCAGAAGTGGATATATCACGTCATCGTCTTGATGAAATACCAGTTCAAATCTTGCATCACAAAGATGCAGTGCTTTTACTTTTAAATGATGGTTCATTTATCTCATCCTCGGTCTAGGTAGGCGACGAGCACTTGAGCCGAATAATTAAATGCAATTGCATTAGATTTAGGGGTGTGGAATCGAAGGGAATCATACTTAGTGGCATTCTTGCGCTGATAATGGTCAGTTCAGGATTTTTCCTAATGGTAGGTGAAACCAGTCCCGATAATGATTCGAGCAATGAGGAAGAGATTCAGCAAGAATTGAGTGAAGAAATCAATTCGCCTCCAAACGTGTTTGTGGCAGATGCATTTACACATTTGTGGAACGGTGAAAATGCAACAATCGAAGGGTTCGTTTTGGATGAGGCACCAACTTTGGCTACAGTATCAGTAACACTACTTGATTCTAACAGTCTTCAGCAAATTGGTGGAATTTACAACTCAACTCCTGCGTCGCCCGGTTCATGGGTGGCCAACACGCCTGTTTCCCAACCAGGTGCATGGATTATTCAAATTCAGGCGACAGATGCTGAAGGTTTGACTAGTAATGTCTCGCTTTCACAATTGATAATTCTCGCTCCAGAGGAAGACGATGTCGTTCTTTCTTTCCTTTGGATACAACCCGAAGAAAACTTAGACATCGGTACTCTACAAGGCTACATGATTCATGCATTCCCAAATACATGTAATATCGAATACCAC
>ENA-OREN01000700-OREN01000700.1-marine-metagenome-genome-assembly--contig:-NODE-700-length-45749-cov-5.153967_pt1 | contig 45749 bp, 39 predicted proteins | sample MGYA00248624_ERZ508555 | MGnify/ENA primary metagenome ERZ508555 (study PRJEB26222, sample SAMN06267773) | marine metagenome | isolation source: Saanich Inlet, British Columbia, Canada | place... | reverse complement strand
ACTAAATATAAAAGTCGAGGGCCTGTTCGGAACTCTGCGGCCATCAAGAAACGGTTGCAGAGTACGTCGTTCCGGCCTGGATAGTTTGCGGTGCAGATGGCGTAGTTAGAGGGCCGATTAGTGATCAAACAAATCACGCATGAGCAAATCCGTGAAGGCGCGGCGTATCATGAAGCGGGTCATGCCGTCATTGCTACAACCTGTGGATGGAGCGTAAACCACGAAGGTGTGGAGATCGATGATCGGGCGTACACCGGATTGGAAGTTAGACGATTTCAATATCGTACGTCGGACCAAATTCACGTCAACCTGGCAGGTTGGCTTTCGGAGTATAAGTTTCACGGGCTTGGTGGATTGAGGGAAAATAAAGAATTGCAGAATATGCTCGAAATGATCAGAACCCCCGCTAGCGCAGACGAGGATGATATCGGGTCTGACGATTTTCTCACTTTCGAGGCGTTACTCAAAGATCATCCGAACGCATTAGACGAGGAATTGATAGCCAAATACCGAAAATATCAAAACGACGTTATGGATGAACTCGACGAACCTGTTATATGGAATGCGATTGAAACATTGGCGGCGTTATTGCTTGAAAAAGGAAAAGTTGAGTGTGATGAAGCCAATGAACTGATTGAAGTTATCCTCGATGCTTATCGGAAACGACTGCCGATTTGAGACGATTTGCATTCAAACCGCTTTCAATGGGTTGCTAATTGGTTGCTAGCTATAAAATGGGCTAGACGAAAATTCAACTAACTCATTGAAATGAATGGTGCCCAGGGGCGGAATCGAACCACCGACACCGTGATTTTCAGTCACGTGCTCTACCAACTGAGCTACCTGGGCTAATGGAAAACCATCCATATCCAGCCATTAAGACCGGACGCCGCTTATAGATAATGTTCCCGGCGCTGTCCAGCAACCCTCAATGGCGGGTTTTGCATATCCCCGGATAATTACCGCTTCGCCGCATAATGGTCCGCGACGTAAGCATCGACGATATCTTGGAATTCTTCGGCGATGCCGGGCCCGCGCAACGTCATCGACTTTTCCCCATCGATGAAGACCGGCGCCGCCGGTTGCTCGCCGGTTCCCGGCAGGCTGATGCCAATATTGGCATGTTTGCTTTCGCCAGGACCATTGACGATGCATCCCATGACCGCCACCTGCATGGTCTCGACGCCCTCATAATGCACCGCCCATTCCGGCATTTTGGCGCGCACATAGTTTTGGATTTTGTCGGCCAGGTGCTGGAACACGGTGCTGGTTGTCCGCCCGCATCCGGGACAGGCGATAATCTCGGGCACGAACGCGCGGAGCCCCATGGATTGCAGAATTTCCTGGGCCACGATCACTTCGCGGCTACGATCACCGCCCGGCTCCGGGGTCAGTGAAATACGGATGGTATCGCCGATACCTTCTTGCAGGAGCACCGACAAGGCGGCGGTGGAGGCAACAATGCCTTTCGATCCCAGCCCCGCTTCGGTCAGGCCGAGATGGAGCGCGTAATCGCCCGCCGCGGCCAGCTTCCGGTAGACCGCGATCAGGTCCTGCACCTGGCTGACCTTGCACGACAGCACGATCTTATCGGCCCCAAGACCCAGCCTTTCGGCTTCCGCCGCGCTTTCCATCGCCGAGGCCACCAGCGCGTTATGCATAACGATGCGCGCATCTTCGGGCGCGGGCCGCTGGGCGTTTTCATCCATCAGCCGGGCCAGCAGATCGCTATCGAGGCTGCCCCAATTGACGCCGATACGTACCGGCTTATCGAAGCGCAGGGCCACTTCAATCATTGCCCCGAACTGGACATCGCGCTTTTCCTTGAAGCCCACATTGCCCGGATTGATCCGGTATTTGGCGAGGGCCGCCGCGCAATCCGGAAATTTGGTCAGAAGCGTGTGGCCGTTGTAATGGAAATCGCCCACCAGAGGGACGTCGCAGTCCATGGCCAACAATTTATCTCGGATCACCGGGACCTGTTTGGCGGCGTCTTCGGTATTGACGGTGATGCGGACCAGCTCCGAGCCCGCCGCCGCCAGCTGAGCCACCTGAGTTGCGGTTGCCTCGGCGTCGGCGGTATCGGTATTGGTCATCGATTGCACGACAATCGGGTGCCCGGCACCAACGGTGATACCGGCAATCGTGACACCGGTACTCTGGCGCCGGGAAATATGCATGTCGTGGTCAGTCATATGATTGCCGAGTACTATAACAATGCCGGTGCCCCTTACCAGCTTCAATATCGGGTGGTTTGCTGTATTGTCCGAACACGACTTCCGCCATGCACAATCTCGGGAACCCGAATGCAGCCATCAAGTCCCCAAGTGGAAACCCCATCCGGCAAGGATGCGGCTTACGAAAATTTTCCCGTTGGCTCATGGTTGCTGCCGGCAGGATTGCGCCCCCACATTGCCGATTTTTACGCCTTCGCGCGGACCATCGATGATATCGCCGATGCACCCGATTTGGATCCGGAGGTTAAGATTGCCCGTCTGGATGGCTTTGAGCTGGCAATTTTGGGAACCAACGTCGGCGAGCCTGAGTACCAGATTGGCCACCAGATGCGCGCCAGCCTGATCACCACCGGCATCCCGACGCGCCATTGCCTTGATCTGATATCGGCGTTCAAACAGGACGCGGTAAAGTCCCGCTACGATAACTGGGCCGAATTGATCGATTATTGCCTGCGCTCTGCGGCGCCGGTGGGGCGCTACCTGTTGGACCTGCACGGCGGCGCCGATGACGGCTATGCGTCATCCGATGCCCTATGCAACGCCTTGCAGGTGCTCAACCATCTCCAGGACGCAAAGGCGGACTATCTGGAACTGGGCCGGGTCTATCTGCCCGCCGACTGGATGGCGGAATCCGGCGCAAGCGTTGAAGGTTTGCGCGGAGACCGGATCACGCCAGAACTTCGAGCCGTTTATGCGCGCATGCTTGGGGCCACCGACACATTGTTGGACGGCGCCGGTGCGCTGACCGGCAATCTGGCCAGCTCCCGCCTTGCCATGGAGGCCGGCGCAATCTTGCACATCGCCCAAATACTGAGCGGCGAGCTCGCACGCCATGATCCGTTTGCGGGCCGGGTGCGGCTGAACAAATTGCAAAATCTGCGCGCCTGTAGCATTGGTGCAGGCAAGGCAGTTCTTGGCCGGTGGCGTTAAGGTGCGAGCATGATCGAGGCATTGGTTTTCGCCGCGAGCCTATCCCTGGCCGCATGGGTCTATTTGCTTGTCTTTCGCGGCGCGTTTTGGCGATCCGATCAATTCCTGCCTGCCGCCGCCACGCAGGCGGCGCATCCCTGGCCCGACGTGGCCGCCGTCATTCCCGCCCGTAACGAGGCCGATAATATCGCCGATGCCGTAGCCGCGCATCTGACCCAAGATTACCCCGGCAATTACCGGATATATTTGGTCAACGATCAAAGCACCGATGCCACCCAGCGCTTGGCAATGGAAGCGGCGGCGGGCGATCCGGCCGTGCAAATTATCAAAGGCAGCCCGCTGCCGGACGGCTGGACCGGCAAGCTGTGGGCGGTGAACCAAGGCCTGCAGGCGATCGAAGATAAAAACGAGCAAGCCAAATATGTGCTCTTTACCGATGCCGACATCCGCCATTCGGCGAATACCGTAACCGATCTGGTCGCCAAGGCGGAGGGGGAAAATCTGGTTCTGGTATCGCAAATGGTGATGTTGCGATGCCAATCGATCTGGGAGAATTTTCTAATTCCTGCCTTCGTTTATTACTTTCAAATGCTGTATCCGTTCAACTGGGTCAATGATCCGAGGCGCAAAATCGCCGCCGCTGCCGGCGGCTGCATGCTGGTCAGGCGCGCGGAATTGGCCAAGGCCGGCGGCATCGAACAAATCAGAGACCGCATCATCGATGATTGCGCATTGGCCCAATTGCTCAAACCCCATGGGCCCGTTTGGCTCGGTCTTACCCGGGATTCTTTAAGCCTGCGCGCCTGCGACCATCTATCGGATATCTGGTCGATGGTGACCCGCACCGCTTTCGTGCAATTGTCCCATTCGGTCCTGGCACTGATCGGAACGGTCGCCGCCATGATCATCATATACCTGGCTCCACCAGTATCGGTTCTGTTGGGGGCGGTCTTCGGTGCGCCAGCGCTTTTGAGTATCGGCGCGGCGTCCTGGGTCTTGATGGCGGCCAGTTATCTGCCCACCCTGGCGCTTTATCGACAGCCTGCTTGGGGCTCTGTTTTTATGCCGATTGCTGCTTTATTATATACCCTTATGACTATTGATTCGGCGCGCAAATACCTGACCGGAAAACCGCCCGCGTGGCGTAACCGGAAAATAGCAGCCCCGCCAGCCCGGGAGCCGGACCGATGACTATGGGCCGGGATCAATCGCCGCCGCCCGCATCGGATCAGGTGGTCGCCGATATAACGCGGAAATCGGGATCGTCGTTCTATTGGGCCATGCGCCTGTTGCCGCGCCACAAGCGTTCGGCCATGTACGCGATTTATGCGTTTTGCCGGATTGTCGACGATATTGCCGATGGCGACGATGACATCGAAGTCAAAAATAAGGCTCTCAGGCTCTGGAAACAGAATATCGAGACGCTATTCAGCGGCACGCCGGTCGAGCCGATTTCCGAAGCGCTCCAGGTCCACATCCATAGATTTGGGCTACAGCAAAAGGATTTCGACGCGGTGATCGACGGCATGCTTATGGACGCGGTTCCGGCGCTTAAAATTCGGGACATGGATGAGCTGGTTGTTTACTGCGACCGGGTTGCCTGCGCGGTTGGACGCATGTCGGTGGCTGTATTTGAAATCGAGGCCGGCATTGGCGCCGAGCTTGCTAAATCCCTCGGCCTCGCCCTGCAATTGACCAATATCTTAAGAGACGTGAGCGAAGATTGGGAGCGCGACCATATTTATCTGCCCGCAGACTTGCTGCGCGCCGAGGGAGTTGAACCGGGCGATCTTTTGAACCCGGAATTCAATGCCGGATTGGCCGCGGTGTGCGATCACATCGCCGAAATGGCGGCGCTACAGTTCAAAGACGCGGAACGATTAATATATTCCTGCGATCGATCCCGGGTGCGGCCGGCGTTGATCATGAAAAATGTGTACCAGCGGCTGTTCCAGCGCATTCTGGATAGGGGCTGGGGCCGGCTTCACGAGCGGGTAGCGCTATCCAAATTCGAAAAATCAGCCCTGATATTAAAATCCACCCTATTCAGCCACTAATTGGATCATGGCGAGCCGGCGCTGGCGATTTTTAAGCCAAGATTTACAATATGTAAAAATCTTGACAAACTAGCTGTATAAGCGCGAAAAACGGTATCATTCGCGTCCCTGCGGATACCCCTATAAGATTGAAATAATTGGCGTTTCTCGTGCTCCATGCAGAATATCGATCCACATAGCAACAATTTCCAGGCCCGCGAATCGCTGCTCTCAGACGGCGACCGGCTGGATTCTGTGATCGACGCGGCGTCAGACCAGCTTTTGGCCATGCATGCGGGCGACGGTCATTGGTCGTTCGCGTTAGAGGCCGACGTAACCATTCCGTCCGAATATATCATGCTCAACCATTTCTTGGGCACGCCGGACGATGCCATGGAGGCGAAAATCGCCGCCTATATCCGGCGCACCCAAGGCAGCGATGGCGGCTGGCCGCTTTATTTTGGCGGCGAATCCAACATCAGCGCGACCGTAAAGGCCTATTTCGCACTCAAGCTGGCCGGTGATGACATCGAGGCGCCCCTTATGGTGCGCGCCAGGCGGGCGATTTTGGATCGCGGCGGATTTCCCGAATGCAACGTATTTACCCGCTTCACGCTGGCCATGTTCGGCATCATTTCATGGCGGGCGGTTCCGGTTTCCCGCGTCGAAATTCTGCTGGCGCCCAGGTGGTTTCCAATCCATGTGGAAAAGGTCTCCTACTGGACCCGGACGGTCACCATTCCGCTGTTGGTATTGACGGCGCTGCGCGCCAAAGCGGTAAATCCGCGCGCCGTTAACCTGGATGAGCTTAAAAGTGGTGCCCGCAACGGCGTCAAATATAAGCAAAAGAACCCCACCGGCCATTGGATGGGATCGCTTTTGGTTGCGTTCGATGCGTTCGTGCGCCCCATGGAGCCGCTGATCCCGAACAAACTGACCCAGAAGGCCATCGACCGGGCCCTCGAATTTATCGAAGTACGCGCAAACGAGGAAGACGGCCTCGGCGGCATATTCCCGGCCATGGCCAACGCCTTGATGGTTTACCATGCGCTCGGTGTGAGCCCGGATGATCCGAAGGTGCAGACCGCGCGAAAGGCCATCGACCGGTTGCTGATCGTGTCCGCCGATGAAGCCTATTGCCAGCCGTGCCTCTCGCCGGTTTGGGATACCGGCCTGGCTGCGCATGCGATGCTGGAATCGTTTAACGGCAAGGCCAAGGAGAAGCTGGCCAAAACGGGCGATTGGCTGTTGGAGCGCCAGATTTTGGACATCAAGGGCGACTGGGCAGGCAAGCGCCCCGATCTCCGGCCCGGCGGATGGGCCTTTCAATACCGCAACGATCACTACCCGGATGTGGATGATACAGCTGTCGTCGTCATGGCCATGGACCGGATGAACCGCAAGGAATACGAGCCGGCGCTAAACCGGGCCGCCGAATGGGTGCTCGGCATGCAATCCAACAACGGCGGCTGGGCAGCGTTCGATGTCGACAACACCTATTATTTTCTGGAGCATATTCCGTTTGCCGATCACGGCGCATTGTTGGATCCGCCCACATCGGACGTTACCGCCAGATGCATCAGCATGCTCGCCCAATTGGGTTACGATCGCTCGCACCCGGCAATTGTCCGGGGCCTTAATTTTCTGAAAACCGCGCAGGAGACCGATGGGTCTTGGTTTGGGCGGTGGGGCACCAATTATATCTACGGCACATGGTCGGTATTGTCGGCGCTCAACGCTGTTGGCGAGGACTTAGACGGCGAACTTGTGGCCAAGGCGGCGGACTGGCTGCAAGCCAAGCAGAACGAAGATGGCGGTTGGGGCGAAGACTGCGCCAGCTATTGGGACGGCAAGGGCGAAGATTTCGATCTGTCTCTTCCCTCGCAAACCGCCTGGGCGATTTTGGGTTTGATGGCCGCCGGGCGCGTGGATTCAAATGCCGTCGAACGCGGCATTGATTTCCTGACCAATTCCTTCGACGAAGAAGATGGCTGGGCTGAGGATCATTATAACGCGGTCGGGTTTCCACGCGTGTTTTACCTCAAATACCATGGCTATCGATGGTATTTCCCGCTTCTTGCCCTGGCCCGCTACAAGGACATGACATCACGGAACGATCTGCGCGTCGGCTACGGAATCTAGGTGCGATCCGTTGGGGTCATAACCGGATTACAAAGTGAAGCCGACTGCCTGCGCAATATTGCCTCTGAATTGAATTTGAAAATACAAGTCTCCGGCGTATCGCCCATGCGGGCCGAGGCACTTGCCCGCCAATTGTGTGAAAGTGGGTGCGACCTATTGATAAGCTTTGGGATCGCCGGCGCCCTTCGCCCAGGCATCAAGACCGGTGATCTGCTGATACCAGCGTCGATCAAACAAAAGGGCGGCATCATCCATGAAACCGACGCCGATATTCGCGCCCGGTTGCTGCAAGCGGCCCGGACTGCCCTGCCGGAATTGGTAGTCATCGATGATGCCTTGTTGGGGACCGATACCCTCATCGCCAACGAACGGGAAAAGCTGTCGGCGGGCGAAGAATTCGGCACTGCCGCCGCCGATATGGAATCGCACCGCGTCGCCTTGGCAACCGAAGCCCACGGATTACCGGTGATCGTGGTGCGCGTGGTGTTTGATGATGCAAACACCGAGCTGCCCGATTTCGCGAACGGCTGGGTCACTCCTGAAGGCCAACGGGATTATGGCAAGGCACTGATTGGCGCCGTCTTAAAGCCGTGGAATATTCCGAAAATGGCTCATCTCGCAGGCTTGAGCCGCACCGCGCATCGGAGCCTACGCCGCGTCGCTCCGCTTCTCAGGTCTGTCTTGAACGCTTGAAAACTCGGCCACGGTTTCTTCGAATGTAAACTCGGCCGGGCGCTGCGCAGCCAACGATATTTCTTCCGCCATTGCGCCTTCGGTGCGCACTCCCTTGAGCGCGACCATCATCGCCTTCAAGGGATGAGCAACGGTGTCGTCGACAGCGGTCGGCTCGTAGCCGCAATGAACCATGCAATCGGCGCATTTTTCATAATTGCCGGTTCCGTATTTTTCCCACTCGGTTTCGTCCATAAGCTCTTGGAACGAAGCGGCATATCCCTCACCCAGCAAATAACATGGCCGTTGCCAGCCGAAAATATTGCGGGTCGGGTTGCCCCAAGGGGTGCAGGCATAACTCTGATTGCCGGCCAGATAATCAAGAAACAGGCTCGACTGGCTGAATCGCCACTTTTTGCCCGTGTTCAATTTGAAGACATCGCGAAAAAGCTGTTTGGTTTTCTGCCGTGTCAGGAAGTGATCCTGATCCGGCGCCCGCTCGTAGGCGAAGCCGGGCGAAATGGTGATCCCCTCGACGCCCAACTCCTCGGTCACAAAATCGAAATAGCTGGCCAATTGCTCCGCCGTCATCTGGTTGAAAAGTGTACAATTGACGTTGACGCGAAAGCCCCGGTCCCGGGCCGCCTTGATCGCCGCCACCGCTTGAACGAACACGCCCGATTGATTAACCGCCTCGTCATGCACCGCACCCAACCCATCCAGGTGAACCGAGAATGTGAGATAGGGGCTTGGGCGGAACCGCTCCAACCTCTTTTCCAATAAAAGCGCGTTGGTACAGAGATAAACAAATTTCTTGCGGGCGACGATGCCTTCAACGATTTGAACGATCTCGTGATGCAGGAGCGGCTCGCCGCCGGGAATGGAGACCACTGGCGCGCCGCATTCGTCGACAGCGTCCAGGCATTCCTTAACGCTCAGGCGACGATTGAGGATCGCGTCTTCATAATCAATTTTGCCGCAGCCGGAGCAGGCCAGATTGCAGCGGAACAACGGCTCTAGCATCAGCACCAGGGGATAGCGCGAATTGCCTCGCAGCTTTTGCCCGATGATATAGGCGCCAACCCGAAGTTTCTGAATGTTCGGAACCGCCACCCTACCCAGCCCTCGACTGCATGGATGCGTTATTGGCATCAAGTTCGGTCAGCTCCGCCGGCAGCTTGAATTGAATATTTTCTTCGACGCCATCGATCGTCTCCAGGCGCACCTGGCGCAAGGATTTCAGCTTTTCGATCAATTCCTCGACCAGTTCTTCCGGCGCCGAGGCGCCGGCGGTTATGCCCACCGTCTTGACCCCATCCAGCCAGCCTGCATCCAGGCCCTTTGCATCGTCGATCAGATAGCTGCGTACTTTCAATTCTTCGCCGATTTCCCGCAACCGGTTGGAGTTGGAGCTGTTTTGCGCGCCGACCACCAAAAGCAATTCCACCTGTAGCGAGATGGCGCGGACCGCCTGCTGACGGTTTTGCGTTGCGTAGCAAATATCGCGCACGTCAGGGCCGACGATGCCGGGGAAACGGGTTTTCAAGGCCTGGATGATTTCTTTGGTATCATCAACGCTGAGCGTTGTCTGCGTAACGTAAGCGACTTTTTGCGGGTCGGACACGGTCAAATTATCGACGTCTTCGAGGCTGGTAACCAAGTGGACGCCGCCTGGAATGCGTCCCATGGTCCCCTCCACCTCCGGGTGGCCGGCATGGCCGATCAAGATGACATCGTTGCCGTTGACGGTGTGCGCCCGGCCTTCCCGGTGGACCTTGGAGACCAGCGGGCAGGTGGCATCGATCACCGGCAGTTCCCTGAGGCGCGCCTCGTTCTCGACCCGTTCGGAGATGCCATGGGCGCTGAAAATGGTGACGCTGCCGTCCGGGATGTCGCTGACTTCTTCGACAAAAATGGCACCCTTGCCGCGCAGGGTTTCGACAACCCGTTTGTTGTGAACAATTTCATGGCGGACATAGACCGGCGGGCCATAGATCTGCAACGCGCGCTCGACAATTTCGATGGCACGCTCGACGCCGGCGCAAAAGCCACGCGGCCGTACCAGCAATACGTCCAGAGGAAGCATTTCGGTATTTTCGGTCAAATGTATTACCCAATTTTCGGGGACCCTTAATGGCCCGGCTTAGTACCAAAATGTCCGGCCCCGGAGCTTCTGTCAATTTTATATTATGCGTTTACAACATTCGGGCCATTGCCTACCCATAGAGTATTGGCAATCAGTGCGGCGCAAAGCTTTGAAAATTCTGCTCACGGGTGCATCCGGCTTTGTCGGATCGGCGGTATTGCGCAAATTATTGGCGCAAGGCGACCAGGTGCGCGTGCTTATCCGCGAAACCAGCAACACGGCCAATATCGCCGGTCTTCCAGTGGAAATACTGCATGGCGATCTGAACGATTCGAGCGCCTTGAAACAGGCGGTTAAAAGCGTCGATGGCGTGTTCCACGTCGCCGCCGATTACCGCATCTGGGTCCCCGATGAGGCGGCCATGATGCGCACCAATTTGGACGGCACCCGAAACTTGATGCTGGCCTCAATGGATGCGGGCGTTGGCCGGATTGTCTATACCAGCAGCGTCGCGACGCTCGGAATTTCTGGCGACGCGCAAGGCAGCGATGAAAACACCCCGTCCCGCTTCGAAGATATGATCGGGCCGTACAAGCGGTCCAAGTTCCTCGCCGAGGAAGCGGTAAGTGCGTTGATCCGGGAGCGGGATCTACCCGCCGTGATCGTCAACCCATCGACGCCCATCGGGCCCCGCGACATCAAGCCAACACCCACGGGCCGCATGATTGTCGAGGCGGCAAAGGGAAACCTGCCGGGCTATGTGAACACCGGCCTCAATATCGTCCATGTGGATGACGTAGCCGATGGGCATTTGGCTGCCTTCGATAAGGGCCGGATTGGCGAGCGTTATATTCTCGGCGGGCACAATCTGAGCCTCAAAGATATTCTGGATATGGTGGCCGGCATCACCGGCCGACCAGGCCCGAAATTCCGCTTGCCCCACGGGATTGTGCTGCCCATCGCCCATATCGCAGAATGGACCGCGAAACTGATGGGAAATTCCGAGCCGTTTGTTACAGTGGACGGCGTCAGAATGTCGAAAAAGTATATGTATTTCAAATCCTCCAAAGCCCTGGATGAACTTGGCTACGCCCCCCGCCCGGCGGAGCAATCGATCAGCGACGCCATTCGCTGGTTCGAAGCAAACGGCTATTTGGCCTCATGAAAGCGCTGATGCTTGCGGCCGGCACCGGCAGCCGATTGTCCGGCGGCAACGACGGCCATTCGCCCAAGGCTCTCCTCAAATTCGGCGGCCAAAGCCTGCTGGCCAGACACCTGGACCATTTATCGGAACTGGGCATCCAGGAACTGGCCCTGGTGGTTGGCTACCGCTCCGCCGAAATCATTGGCGAAATCGATCAATTGGGGGCCGCAGGGCGGGTGACAATTATCCAGAACGACGAATTCCGCCAAGGCAGCTCAGTCTCTCTGTGGTGCGCCCGCCAGGTGCTGGTCAGCGGCGAGGACGTGCTATTTATGGATGCCGACGTTCTTTACCACGAAGAGATGCTGCGCCGCCTGTTGGACGCCGAGGCCAAAAATTGTTTCACCTTCGATGCCCAGGTTGACGATGACGACGAGCCGGTAAAGCTCTGTATCCGGGGCGGCCATCCGGTGGAGTTTCGCAAAAAAATATCCGGCCAATTTGACCGCGTTGGCGAATGGCCCGGGTTTTTAAAGCTTTCCGCTGAGATGGCGGCGAAATTGGCGGAGCGGCTAGACCAGTATATGGACGCCGGCCGCACCGCCGAACCCTACGAAGAAGCCATCCGCGATCTCTTGGCAAAAGCGGTGCCCGGCACTTTCGCCATCGCCGAGATATCCGGCGTTCCCTGGATCGAGATCGATTTCGACGAGGATTTGCGCCGGGCCGAAGACGTAATTTTGCCCGCCATCGAAAAATTCAAACCGACCGGCGGCGACTAGACCCGATAGACGTAGCTCTTGCCCGCCTGGCGTTCGATATCGGGGGGATAGCTTTGGCGCTTGTCCACATAGTAGCTCGCCAAATGATCGCCCTCGGATTTTTTGTTGTAGGTGGCGAAATACAGGCGGCGTATATTGGGCGATGAGTTGGGCGCCGACATGTGCGGTGCATAGCTGTCAAAATAAATTACGTCGCCCGGGTCCGTCGGATATGGCTCGAAGTTCATGGCGGCGGTTTGCGCTTCGCTCAGCGGCTCCCATTCACGGCCAACCAGTTCGGTGCCGTCCCGCCGGGCCAATTGCAGACAGCCGTTTTCCAACGTCGCCGCATCGATGCAGACCATGACATTGATGAAATAATCGGCGTAAGCTTCCCAGCCGGCTTGGGAATCCTGATGCGGCTCGAAGCCGTCACCGCCGGGCATCTTAAAATTGATCTTGTCCTTGAATAGCACCGCGTCTTCGCCCAGCAACTGCCCGACGCCAGGGATCAGCACGTCCGCCAATTCCGCCAGACCGGCATGATAAGGGGTCATGTTCTCGATCCGGTTGATAAGCTGAACGCCGGTTTCGAGCTGGCTTTCTTCGTGATACACCCAGTGCGCGCCGGGCGCCTCCGGGCGCGCCGCCAGTTCGGTCGCCCAATCCTGGATGGCCTTGGCATCGGCAGGCGAAAACCCATTCTTCAAGGCCACGAAGCCGCATTCTTGAAAATGATCGATGTCCGATTTTTCCAAATGCGGTGATTTCAACATCGTTGCAATTCCTATATGGTGCCGACCGTTATGCCTAGAATAGTTCAATACAATGAATGCGAAATATCGTACAGACGCAATTTCCAAAGTAAAATTTAGCCATGAACAACATCAAAAATTCTGAAACTTCCAACCTTGGAAAATTCCGCCAGATGCGGGATTTGCTGACCTCGAACGATGTGGAATTCCTGATGGAAGCCCATGACGGCATGTCGGCCCGCATCGCCGAAGAGGCCGGCTTCAAAGGCATCTGGGCATCGGGACTGGCGATGTCGGCGGCCCTTGGCGTCCGCGACAGTAACGAAGCCTCCTGGACCCAGATCTTGGAGATATTGGAGTTCATGTCGGACGCCACATCGATCCCCATTCTGGTCGACGGCGACACCGGCTACGGCAACTTCAACAATCTCAGGCGCGCCGTAAACAAATTATGCCAGCGCAATATCGGCGGCATCTGTATTGAGGACAAGCTGTTCCCGAAAACCAATTCCTTCATCGGCGAGGGCCAGCCGCTGGCCGACATCGATGAGTTTTGCGGCAAGATCAAGGCCGGCAAGGACAGCCAGACGAACGCGGATTTCTGCATCATCGCCAGGGTCGAGGCGCTGATATCGGGCTGGGGCATGGACGAGGCCTTGAAGCGGGCCGAGGCTTACCACGAGGCCGGCGCCGACGGCATTCTAATCCATTCGAAACACCAGGACGGCGAGGAAATTTTGGCCTTCCTCGATGAATGGGCGCAGCGCTGCCCGGTGGTCATTGTGCCGACCACTTACTACACCACGCCGACCGAGGATTTCCGAACCCATGGCGCCTCCGTCGTGATCTGGGCCAACCACAATATCCGCGCCTCCATCAACGCCATGCGCGAGACCTCAGCGCGCATTATGCGCGATGAAAACCTGCTCGGCGTCGAAGACAATATCACCAGCGTGAAAGACATCTTCGCCCTCGCCCAGAACGACGAGCTGGCGGAAGCCGAAAAGCGCTACCTGCCGAGCACCCAATCCGATACGCGGGCGATCATTCTGGCCGCTTCCCGGGGCGCCGCGCTCGGCGGCATGACCGAAGATTTGCCCAAATGCATGCTCGACATTCGCGGCCAGCCGCTGCTGCACCGGCTGGTGTCCACTTTTAACCAAGAGAAGATCCGCAAAATCACCGTCGTCCGGGGCTACAAGAAAGACAAGGTCAACCTGCCATCCATCGATTTTCTGGACAATGACCGTTTTGCCGACACAGGCGAGGCAGCGACTTTGGCGGTCGCAGCAGAACATCTGGAAGGCGATTGCATCGTTGCCTACGGCGACATTCTGTTCCGCCACTATATCTTGGAAATGCTTTCCGAGGCGGACGGAGATATCACCATCGTGGTCGATGCCCGCTGGCGGGAGCGCGACCCGGATCCCACCTCCAGAACCCGTGATCTGGTGCAATGCTCCCATGATTTCCAACCCGGCTACCTGCAGGACGAGCCGGTCAAATTGCAAAGCATCGGCGCCGATCTGGACGCCGATAAAATCAACGGCGAATGGATCGGCCTGGCCAAATTTTCCGGCGGTGCAACCGCCAAAATCAAAGACATCCTTAGCGACTTGAGCGCATCCGAAAAGCTCGATGGCGCCTCCATGATCGATTTGTTGCAGGCCATCATGGCGCTCGGTGAAGAGGTGCGCGTCCTTTACATCAACGGCCACTGGATGGATGTGGACAACGCCTCCGATCTGGAAGACGCGCAAAAATTCCTATGAGGAGTTCTAAATGATCCAAGCCGACGAATTTATCGAGCCGGCTGCGGCGCGGGGCTATGATTTCTACACTGGCGTTCCCTGCTCCTTCCTGACGCCGTTCATCAACCGGGCGATCACCTCTGATCTGACCAAGTATGTGGGCGCCGCTTCCGAGGGCGAGGCCGTCGCCATAGCCGCCGGCGCCTGGCTGGCGGGCCGCAAGACCGTCGTCATGTGCCAAAATTCCGGGCTTGGTAATTGCGTCAATCCGATCACCTCGCTCAACTTTCCGTTCCGCATTCCCACATTGCTGATCACTACCTGGCGCGGCCAGCCCGGCGTTGCGGACGAGCCCCAGCACGAGCTGATGAGCCAGATCACGCAAAGCCTGATGGAGCTTTTGCGCGTTCGCTGCCTGACCTTCCCGCGCTCCCCCGCCGACGTGGCGGGGATATTGGACGCCGCCGAAACTGTCATCGAAGAGGCCCAGCTTCCCTTCGGGCTGGTCATGGAAAAGGGCGCCGTCGCGGACGAGCCCCTCGACCAGGCCGCCGCCGAGCCCCGTTCCATGGGCGAGATCACCGACCGCCAATCCGGCGGCACGCCCAGCGCAATCCGCTACCAGGCTCTGGAATCGCTGCTGGGCGCGGTGAGCAACAATGCCGCTATCATCGCCACCACCGGCAAGTGCGGGCGCGAATTGTTCACCATCGAAGACCGCAAGCAGCATATCTATCAGGTCGGCTCCATGGGTTGCGCCAGCGGCATGGGCCTTGGCTTGGCGCTGAATACCGACAAGCCAGTCATTGTCCTCGACGGCGATGGCGCGCTTCTAATGAAAATGGGCGCCGCCGCCACCATCGGCGCCTACCAGCCGAAAAACCTCATCCACATCGTCTTGGATAACGCCAGCCACGATTCCACCGGCGGCCAGGCAACGGTCAGCCCGCACATCGATTTCGCCGGCGTCGCGGCGGCCTGCGGCTACCGCAGCGCCTGGACCTGCGACGACACGGCCGGATTGGTAGAAGCCCTTGGGGCGATGAAAACCACCGACGGGCCGCACTTCATCCGCATGAAGATCGCCCCCGGCTCCATCGACAATCTCGGCCGCCCGACAGTGAAACCGCCTGACGTCGCGCGGCGGTTCCGGGATTTTATTGCGGAATAGATCGGCCCGGCCCGGCGTAGCTTCTTCGGCGAAGCCGGGCGTCGATCTAGGCACCGCATTGTGTTCGAAGCACCGCCAGACTGCCCTACCATCCCTGGTATGCTGCGCACCGATCAGACACACGGGTGCGACATATTTTCGAATAACGACCATACCGTTTCATTACTATTCCTAACGGTTCCTTACGGAACCTTACGGTTTTTCCGCGCAACGTACGATGCGTCCGCACGCTCAAGGGATTCCCGGCGTGGGATCAGAATTTCCTATTCACAATTTCCAAGAGCACGGGCTCCCCATCGCTGGGAGCACTTCAAGTTAAATAGTCTGTGCGGTAGCGATTGCAAGTCCGGATGGGTGAAAAGAAGAATCACCACAGAGGCAGTGAGGCGGTGAGAAGAGACGCGCAATGGGCGAGACAATAACGAGGGCGGGGGATGGCATGGTCGGCCCGCCCGTGCTGCCAGGCACCCTTCTAAGGATTTTCAACACAGAGCTCACAGAGGACACAGAGAAGAGAAGAGAAGAGAAGAGAAAAATAATTGCCTTGCGCGCGGTGAGATTGGCCGCCTTTTGGACCAGAATTCCTAGGCCCCTTCCCCCCTCCGAGGGGCAGGTTGGGATGGGGGAGGCACAAATATACGCGCCATGCTAAGGCTCCCGCAAAGCGCCGGATGCTTGGGGGTCAGGTTGAATTAATCCATTTTTTCGTTGATGCCGAGTAACGCAGTTATAGCTTCTCGCTTGTCTGAAGACTGTGAAGGCCACGAATCCAAGTCAGCGCTTGATAAACAGCGTCTGCAAACTCCCGGACATTATTTGTGGTGATCGATTCAACCTGTTGGCCCCGACGAAAATCTGGAAGTTTGCCATGTGCCACGTTGTTTCGAGCGAGCCAAATCCCTTCAATTTTCTCAAAAACTGTCGGTATATCGGTCTTTAGAGATCGCCCAAATACTCGTTTGGTTCTGTTATCAAGTTGCTTACGAAGATCATCACTTGAATATGCGCTCCCTCGTTTGAACGTCCCATCTTGGCTCACAAATGCGGGCACCCGACTGAACGCCGCGTCTCTAGCAACTTCCAAGGCCATTGCAGCAGACATGATGAACATCTTGATATCGCGTCGCGCCGAGTAGGAAAGCGAATCGAGGTAAAGCGATTCGGCTAAATCTTTTTCCAGCCCCGCCCTCATATCATCAATCACCGAGTTCCATATTGCATCGTCAATCGGTCGCTCTAATCCTCGGGTGGTTGAACCACTTGCTCGCCCCCAAGGCTGCTCGACTGGAGAGCCATCAGCGGTAATTGGGAACGCTGCCCGATGTTCGCCGATCATTCCAGATACGGAATGACCGATCCACCACTGTGACGACGCCAGCCTTAAGCGTTGGATGATATCGTTCTTTGTGTTGAGTGCGACTTCATCCAAAGTATCTCGGTATCTGTCAGTAAGTATATCGAGCCTCAAGCTATCCATTGGCATATAACGGGGAGGTCGATCCCATGTTGAATCCCATACAGCCTGCAGACTCGTTTTGCCGTCAGGAAAGCGATCAAATGTTGGATAAATTACTGGACTAATGAAATCGAGCTTCGGAATCCCCCGCTTGCGCGCCGAAGCCAGAAACGGGATCGCCGTCTGTTCAATTGGCGGAAGGGTAGTGAAATTTGCCGCGGCCATCCGAAATGGAGGGTAGATGCGAATCTTAAATTTCGACGCGCGATATGTGCGCGTTTTCGGGGCACATTCCTGGTCAACAAATATCCAGAACGGAAAGGAATAAATGTGAGTTGAGCCTTTGGGCTTCACGGCCATTAAAAATTCCTATTGGAGTCAGGGCTTGAATTGTGAATTGCTCCTCACCCCCCCCCTACTAACGATATTCTGCTCGTCCAATATCTCCGCAATCGCCGCCAGAGCCCGCCGGATATCATCCCCGTCGATGTGCCCGATGCAGCCGATGCGGAAGCTGTTGGTTTTGGCGATCTTGCCGGGGTAGATGGCGAAGCCCTTGGCGTGCAGGGCATCGTAGAAGGCGCCGAAATCATAGTTTGGGTCCGCCGGGGCGTGGTAGGTGACGATGGTGGGGGCCTGCAAATCATTGGGGAGCAAGGCTTCGAAGCCCATGGCGGCCATGCCGTCCCGCAAAATTCGGCAATTGTCGGCATAGCGCCGCCCGCGTCCCGCAATGCCGCCTTCGCCCTCGTGTTCCGTGATCGCCTGGGCCAGGGCCGCCAATACGTGGGTCGGCGGGGTGAAGCGCCATTGGCTAGTGTTTTGGAAATTCTGCCATTGGGCGTGGAGATCGAGGCTTAAGGAGGTCGCGTTACCCTTAGCGTCGGCCAGATCATCGGTTTTCAAAACCGCGAACCCCATGCCCGGAACTCCTTCCAGGCATTTGTTGGCCGAGGCGATGACGCCGGATAATCCCAGCGCCTCCGCATTGATTGGGAGGGCGCCGAAAGTGCTCATGGCATCGACGATGAGCTTGCGCCCGGCAGCCGTCACAACTTGGGCGATCTTTGGCAACGGGTTCAGAATGCCCGACGTGGTTTCGCAGTGGAACGCCGCCACATGACTGATCGATGCATCAGCCGCCAAAACTTCGGCCAATTGATCCACCGGCGTTGGCGCATCCTCGGCACATTCCAAAATCTCGCAATCCCGGTTGATGTAGGCGCAGATTTCCTGAACACGCCGCCCGTAGGCGCCGTTGATCAGGATCAGCAAGCGCCCGTTGCGGGGCACCATGGTATCGATCGTCGCTTCGACGGCGAAGGTGCCGCTGCCCTGGATGGGGACGCAGGCGTAAGCGCCCGATGCGGGATCGGCGCCGGCGATGCGAACAAGCGATTCGCAAACGCCGCGGGTCAGTTCGATGAAATCCCCGTCGCGGGAGCCCCAATCGCGAAGCATGGCTTCCTTGACCGATTTCGATGTGGTCAGCGGCCCGGGTGTTAATAAAAGAGGTTCGTTCATGGTCTATCCGGCAGGTGGCTTTATAAATTAGGCCCCATTCTATATGTCTAGTGGCGTAATTCTCAACGGTTTGAAGGAATAGGACGATCAGCTACGATACGTGGATTCACCGCATTGTCGAGACCGGCGTTCGCCCGTTGGCCAAGACCAGCGTTACGCCCAATCAGCTGACCACGCTTCGATTGGCGACCGGGCTTGGCGCGGCGGCGGTTTATGGCATCGGCGAGGCCCATTGGGACTACCTGGCGAGCGGGCTGTTCGCCGTGTCCCTGATCCTGGACCGGGCCGACGGTATCCTGGCGCGCCTTTCAGGCAAGACATCCAGGTTCGGCCATATCTATGATTTGATCGCCGATTCGGCATGCAACGCGCTGGTGTTCGTCGGCATCGGATTTGGTTTGCGGCACGGCGATCTTGGCGGCCTCGGGATCCCGCTCGGCGTGATTGCCGGCGCCGCCGTGCTGTTGGTGCTGCTGTCTGTGGTCCGCATCGAGGAGCAAAAAGGCCAGGGCGCCGCCGAGATTGGAAATTCCTTCGGGTTCGATCCGGACGATGCCATGCTGTTCGTGCCCGTGGCGGTGTTGGTGGGATGGAGCGAAGGATTGATCCTGGCCGCATCCATCGGCGCATCCCTGTTCGCCGCCGTCTTTATTCTGTTCCACCGGCGCACTTTGTTTACCAGGGCTTCGTAACGCGCCCTCCTATCTCGTTAATTCGTGACAGTATACTTAATTATTATGAATTCTCATGAATTAAGTATACTGTCACGAATTATGATCGGCGCTTTTACGGGGTCCGCTAGCGGGCGGCGGCGGCGTGCTTTAATTGGGTGAAGATGGTCCACAGGCAGTAAATGGACGCGCCGATGCCGGCGGCGACGAAAAACGGCAATAGCCATCCGGCCCAGGTTATCGGGCCCAATATGTATATCCCGTCTTCAAGTTCGAACCCGGCGAAGCCCGGATAGCCGACCGCATCGATGGTTTCGGCGCCGCTTTGGTATTTGTCGATCTGCATGTTCGAAAACATGGAAATAAGCGCCGATGCGGCGCCCGCTGCGCCTAAGACAATCGCCCAAACGCCAAGGGCGCCCGCCATCCCGACGCCGAGGCCGATGAACAAAGCCGCATAGCTTAAGCCGCCGGAGACGTAATCCAGGTAATAGCCCAGTTTGGAGGTCGAGCCTTGCTGGCGGGCCAGTTCGCCATCGAAATGATCCAGGAAGCGCGACATTATAAACAGCCCCGCCCCCCAATTGGCCATTGCCGCGTCGCCGGTGGCTAACAACCCGGCGCCCGCCAGGGCCACCACCAGGGTCAACATGGAGATTTGGTTGGGCCGCACCGGGCTTCGCACCAGCGGGCGAACCAGGACGCGGGCGATGCGTTGATCCCAAGGCATGATGTTCATGATGTTCATGGCTGAAGAAATTGTTAGACAGCGGTGATGATGTCAAGCGGCGCGCCGTATGTTATAAGCACGCGAAATTTTCAGGCTTCTTAACGGGACAGGTATTCCTTGAATATTACCGAAGCAGCCCTCAAGGGATGGATCGGGTTTATCACCAGAAATGCGGTGGCCGCCGCCGTCTTGATTGCCTTATCTACCATCGGGGTTGGCTATTTCGCCGCGAGCCAGATTGGCATCAACACCAATACCGAAGACATGCTGTCGCCGGATTTGGAGTTCCGTAAAAATGCCAAGGCCATGGACAAGGCGTTTCCCCAGTTCGACGACAATATAGTCGTCGTGTTGGATGGCGCCAATGCCGATCTGGTGGCCGACGCCGCCTCCGCCCTGACCGGGGCACTGGCAAAATCGCCCGATATTTATGGCGACGTGTTCGACCCCAAGGGCCTGGCGTTTTTTGCCAAGAACGGGTTCCTTTATTTATCCAAACCAGAGCTGGAAAGCCTGGTTGCACGGCTGAACGATGCGCAGCCGTTTATCGGCAGACTTTGGAACGATCCCACCCTGCCCGGCCTGTTCGCCACGTTGCGCCTGATCCTGGAAGAAAGCGCCAAGGGCACTGACAAAGTGGAAATCGCGGCCCTCGGCGGTGTACTGAAAGCAACCGAAGCGGTCGTTCGGGCCGCGATCAAGGGAGAACGGAAATCGCTTTCGTGGCGCAATTTAATCGCCGGCGAGGATGCGACCGATGGCAACGTGTTCCGGGCCATCATCTTGAAACCACGGCTGGATTACGGATCGTTGCAGCCGGGCGGTGATGTTATCGACCGGCTGCGCGGCCTGTTCGCCGAATTGCAATTGGAGAACAATTATCAGGTTCGCGCCCGTCTGACCGGCTCGGTCGCGTTGGAATATGAAGAGCTGGAAAGCGTCGTCGATGGGCTCGGGCTGGCGGGCGTCCTATCGTTTTCACTGGTTATCCTGCTTTTGATCTGGGGATTGAAGAACCTGAAACTGGCGGGCGCGGTATTGGCTACCCTGGTGGCCGGGCTGATCTGGACCGCCGGTTTCGCCGCCCTGGCCGTGGGCACCTTGAACCTGATCTCGGTCGCCTTTGCGGTGCTGTTTATCGGGCTCAGCGTCGATTTCGGCATCCATTACACACTTCGATACGCCGAAGCGCTGGGGCGGGGCCAGGCGGGCCGGGATGCACTGGTGGAGGCTGGCGCCGATGTGGGCGGCGCGCTGATCCTGTCGGCGGTGGCGGCGGCCTTGGGCTTTCTGGCGTTCGTGCCCACCGATTACATTGGCCTGGCCGAGCTTGGCATCATCGCCGGCGGCGGTATGTTTATCGCCCTCGCCGCCAATTTGACGTGCTTGCCCGCGCTATTGATGCTGATGCCGGTGGCGGGAAAAAACATAACGACATGGGCGCGCAAAGGCGGTTATCGCTGGGCCCGGCCTTTGGGTTTGGTGATCGGCGCCGCAGGACTGATTGGTTTGGTCCTGGTACCCCAAGTGCGCTTTGATTTTGACCCTTTGAACCTGAAAGACCGGCAATCGGAATCGGTGGCCAGCCTGTTCGATCTGATGCGCGCCGATGGAGGCGGGCCGTACCAGATTGAAATCTTGGCCGAAAGTGTGGACCATGCAAGCCGGCTTGCCGGAACCCTGGCCAAATTGCCGACGGTCAAATCCGCCATCTCGGTCAGCGATCTGATACCAAGCGATCAGGAGATCAAGTTGGAGATTGCCGAGACATTGGGTTTTACGCTGGCGCCATCGCTCGGCCTGGAGCCGGAGCGCAAACGTTCCAGCCACAAAGACAGATTGGCGGCGATGCAGGAATTCAGAAAATTTTTGGACCGGGGCGAAAATTCCGGCGGCGCACAAAACCTGTCGGCGGCCCTTAGCGATTTCGCCGCCAAGTTCCAAGGGGAGCCGGATAAATTGCAGGAGCTTGAGCTGCGCCTAACCTGGACCCTGATCAATCGGATGGTGGAATTGCGCCAAGCGCTGGATGCCGCACCCATCAATATCGGCGCGTTGCCTGCGACCTTGCGGTCACGCCAGATCGCCAAGGACGGGCGCGCCATGGTGACGGTCAAACCCAAAGCCGATTTGACCGACCGGACGGCGCTCGCCGAATTTGTCGCCGAGGTGCGATCGATTGCGCCCGAGGCCGCCGGATCGCCGGTCACCATCTTGGAAGCCGGGCGCGTGGTCGTCGCAGCCTTCGTGCAGGCGGCGCTGTGGGCGTTTATCGCCATCGCCCTTCTGGTCCTCGCCATCACCAGGAGCCTCAGGGAAATTGGGTTGATCTTCGCGCCTTTGTTGGTTGCCGCCAGCCTGACGATGACGGTTTCGGTGCTCGCCGATCTGCCGTTCAACTTCGCCAATGTGATTGTACTGCCATTGCTGTTCGGGCTGGGGATCGCCAGCGCCATCCATATTGTCATGCGCGAGAAATCAGCGGATACCGGCGCCATGGCCACCTCGACCCCCCGGGCCGTGGTGTTCAGCGCCCTGACCACCATCGGATCGTTTGCCAGTATTTCGCTCTCCGGCCATCCGGGGACCGCCAGCATGGGGGTATTGTTGACCATCGCCATCACGCTAACCCTGGTCTCGACGCTGACCGTGCTGCCGGCCTTGATAGCGGTATTCCCGGTTGGGAAGCGCGCATGAGCAATCCTGGATATGATCATCCGGCCAGGCCCCGGACCCTATTTCCGCTCATCCGGCACCTATCCTACCCGGTGACGATTCTTTTACTCCGGACGCCGTTAACGGCCAATCAAGCCACGTTCCTATCGATGATTCCTGGGTTGGCTGCCGCATATTTTTTGTTTTTCGGCGGATATATGTTCGGAATTGTTGGCAGTGTTTTTCTGTTTTTTAATTACCTGCTCGACCATTGCGACGGCGAGATCGCCCGCGCTAAAAACCAATCATCCCGGTTCGGCCACGAGTTTGACACCTTTGTCGATTGGATTGTGCACACAGCCTTGTTTGCGGCGATGGGACATGGGGCGCTTCTCGAAACCGGCCAGATTATCTGGCTGTGGTTCGGCCTCGCCGCCTCCATCGGAGGTACCATCAATTACGCCCTGTCAGTTTATTGGAGGCTACGTAAGAGCGGCGGCGATCCCGATGCCATCGGATCGGACACAGAACCGGACGCGGCGCCGGATCCTCAAGGTTTAAAATCTGTCTTGATCGTTGCGTTCCGAGAGTTTGCGCGGGCGGATTTTTGGGCCATTGTCCTGGCATTGGCACTGATGGACTGGATGCGGTATCTATTGCCGTTCGCGGCGGTCGGTGCACAGGTTTATTGGATACTGCAGTTCACCGTCCGCGGTAATGATCATCGCGTATAATTCTTAAATGCTGCCAAGGGCCGGGCCGAGCTTGAGCAAACTGAAAACATTATTCCTTCTCACCGGGGCGGCGCTTCTCGCCTTGGTGATCTGGCGATCCGATTTCCAGGGCGCGCTCAACCTGGCCGGCAATATGGGCGCCGGATTTGCGCTGATATTGGCGCTCTATTTCGCCGCCTTCCTGGTCGATGCGCTGGCCTGGCAACTGACCGCGCCGACGGCGCCGGTGAACGCGATTTGGCTGTACCGGTTCTATCAGGTGCGCCTGGTCGGCGAGGCGTTCAACACAATCACCCCGGCGGCCAGCGTCGGCGGCGAGCCGATTAAGGCGATCCTGTTGAAGCGCTGCTATGGTATCGATTACCGGGAAGGCATTGCGTCCCTGATCCTTTCCAAGACGCTGATCGTGTTCGGCCTGGTTGCCTTCCTGGCCATTGGCTTTGCAATGATGATCGGATCGCGGCAACTGGCCGCCTATTCCGCATCGGCCCTGACCGGGTTGATCGTTTTTTCCGGCGCTGTTGTCCTGTTCTTTGTCATCCAGCGCTATAGGCTAGCGAGCGTGATTGGCGCCAAACTGGCCGCCCGGCCCGCCTTCAAGGCCATAAAGAGCATGCTCGATGGCATTGAAGACGTGGACGACCGCCTGGTGCATTTCTACACCAACGAGCGGGCGAGGTTCGTTGTCGCGCTGATCCTGTCGTTCCTGAATTGGGTACTGGGGGTTGCCGAGATTTATTTCACCATGCAATTCATCGGCCATCCCATATCGTTCTGGGACGCCTGGATTATCGAGGCGGTGGCGCAGATGGTCCGCTCGGCATTGTTTTTCATACCCGGCGCGATTGGCGCCCAGGAAGGCGCCATGGTGTTGATCGGCACCGCCATCACCGGCTCGCCCACCCTTGGCCTGGCGACGGCGCTGATCCGGCGCTTGCGGGAAGTCATATGGATCGCCTGGGGATTATTGGTGTTTTATATCTTGAAGCCGGCGGAGGCAGAAGAGGCGTTGCGGTCGCGCAGCGGAGCCGATTAGCGGCCCAGAATCTGGTCGGATTTTTTGTTGAGGATCGCCGCCAGCGCCCCCAGTCCACCTTTTTTCAAGATCGCCCGATATTCCGAATGGCGCAGCGCCAGCTCGGAGATGCCACCGGCGACGATCACATCGAAGGCCCGCCATTGGCCAGAATATTGCCGCAATATATAGGTGAGCTTGACCGGGGTATCGCCGGGCCGGTGGATGCGGGTGCGCACCACCACCGAATTTTTCGGGCCCGGCGTCTCGGACACGGTCTCGAACCTTTGGCCGGAGAATCCATCGAAGCGGGACGCGTAGGTGCTGACGCTCATTTTGGTGAAGGCGGCGACGGCGGCGCTTTTGTCGCCATCGACGCCGGTCCGCCAAACCGAGCCGGACGCGATGCGGATCATCTCTGGCATATTAAATGTGCGCCGCACCGCCGGGTCCAGAATTTCGAAGCGCTGTTCGATGCTGATGCTGTCGGCCTTCTTCATCACCGCGATCAGGTTATCGTGAAATTTCTCAACCAGATCGCGCGCCGGGCTGGCGCTGGCCGGGCTGACCCAAAATGCCAGGCCCACTCCAATAAGGATCGCCAGCCGCCGAAAGGCGGTGCGGATCGATTTTTCCGGGAGGTTGCGTTTGTTCATGATGCGATTGTCTTTTTATCTTTCTGATCAATGTGGGTAGCTTTTGCATTGGGTTGTGTCAATTTTATGTTAGAAATGGCGCCAATTGAGCCAATTTGTATTGAAGGAGGGTGATCGATGGCACTGGCAACGTTTGGCGCGGGCTGTTTTTGGGGAATCGAGTCGGCCTTTCTTAAAGTGAACGGCGTCGAGGATGCCACCTCGGGCTATGCCGGCGGCACCCTCGATAACCCCACCTACGAGGCAGTCTGCTCGGGCACGTCGGGCCACGCCGAGGTGGTGCAGGTGGCGTTCGACCCGGACAAAGTCTCTTACGAGGAATTGTTGGAAGTGTTTTGGACCATCCACGATCCGACCACCCTAAACCGTCAGGGCCCCGACCTTGGCACCCAATACCGCTCGGCCATCTATACCCATTCGCCCGATCAGCAAACGGCGGCGCGCCAATCGCTGGCGCACAAGGAAGAAAGCGACGCCTACCGCGATCCGATCGTCACCGAAATCGCGGAATGTTCGGAATTTTTCCGGGCCGAGGATTATCACCAGCGCTATTTCGAACGGCGCGGCCAGGTACATTAATTCCAGCTAACGGGCGCCCAACGATATCAGCCCCAGATAAACGGTGGTCCCGAGGGTCACGGTCTCGGACACCGATTGGAAACCCGGGTGCAAAATCTCGGCGGTGTAGGCGCCGCTGTCCGGGTCCAGCCCATCGAACTTGAAGTCGCCGAAGCCGTCGCTGACCTGCTCGGCGATTTTGGTGCCGTCTTTGTTCAAGGTGACCACGGCGCCGGAAATGCATTCTTCTTTTCCATCCACCATGCCGGCGATGGAGCCGCCAATGAAGCATTTCTCGTAGAGATCCATATTACGGTAATAAACCCGGGGGCGGGTGCCAAGCTCCTCCGCACGCACTTCAAGGCCATCGCGCTTGGCGATCACCGCCATTTCCTCATCACCGGTGAACACGGTGCGCAGCGCCCCGGTCGGGCAGGCCTGCACGCAGCGCGGCTGCTTCCAGCCCCGGTCCAGCAGATGGGCGTCGAAGTTCCAATGCTGGGGCACTTGGCTTTCCTCGTTCCACCAGATGGCGCCGTAGGGGCATGCATCAACCAGTTGCTTCTGCCCCTTGGCTTTCACCGGATCGATCAGGACAATGCCGTCGTCACGCTTTTTTACGGCGCCGTTTTCGGCCGCTGCAATGCAGGGCGCATCGTCGCAGTGATTGCACATGGTCGGCATGTAGGCGACATCGACCATCGGGGCCGCGCCGCGCTCGCGCTTCAGAACGTCGATCCATTTATGGCCGTGCAGGGGCATCTCCGCGGTGTAACCTGGATATTCGTTGCCGGCATATTCATCGACCACCGAGAGATAGCAGTTCTGGCTGTTGTGGCAGCGGGCGACGTCAACAATGAGGTTCCATTTCATCATGGCAAGGCCCTCAAACCGCTGCGGCGGCGGCAACTTCGCCGGCGCCCTCGGTTTCCGATGCAGCCCCGTCCCACAGCGCAATCTCAATCAGGCAGGAATTGTAGGACGCCGAATGTGTCTTCGCGGTTTGCGTCCGCCCGGGCGTCAACAGATTGATACAGCCGCCCCTATCGGGCGAATAGCCCGGCTTGCCAATGGGATCATAGACCGCGGAGGCTTGGCGCGCATGGACAACGCCGGGGCGCAAACGCTCGGTCAATTGCGCGGCGCAAATCACGGCGCCCCGATCGTTGTGCAATTTGATCAAATCTTTGTCCTTGATGCCGCGTGCCCTTGCATCATCGCCATTCAGGCGCGCGATCCAATAATAATGGCCATCGATCTGGATACGGTGGTCTTCGATATCGTTGATCGAAGAATCCTTGCCGTCGCCCTTGGTGTGAAAGCTGTAGCGGGCGTGGGGCGAAATAAGCTGCAGCGGATATTTATCGGTCAGCTCCGTTGTGTGCAGCCCCTCCCAGGACGGGATGTATTCGTTCAATGGCGGCCGCTCCGGGTCCTGGCCGTAGCGCTTCAGGCTTTGGCTTTCGAACTCGATCTTGCCTGATTGGGTCTGCAAGCCTTCGAGGAAATCCTCGCCATAGGAGCCGGGCAGCGGATGCGGCTCGGGCACATCTTTTTTGCGGCCCTCGGCGAACCAGCGATACGATGTGGCCGGGCGCGTCTTTTCGCCCTCCGGCGGCACCACGAAATAGCCCTTCTTGAGGAATTTTTTCCAGGAAATATGCTTGGGCAAATCGGACGCGTCGAACATGCGCTTCACCCAATCCAGCTCGGACATGCCTTCGGAAAAATAGGCGCCGGTGCCGAGACGCTTGCAAATCTCGTGGAAGATGCGGAAATCGGATTTGGATTCCCCTTGCGGCTTAATCGCCGGATGCTGCAAGCCGATAACCCGGTGATTGAGCTGGCCGACCCAATCAAAGCCATAGCCGCCCGGATTGGCCCATTCACCGATATCCCAGCGTTCGAAATTGGTGCAGGCCGGCAAGATGACGTCGGCAAACGGCACCTCGCCCTCGTTCCAGATCGCCTGGGTGACGACGAATTCCAGCTTGTCGCTCTGATACATTTTTATGTAGCGGTTGCTGTCCGGCTGGGTGCCGATATACGAAGAGCCGTATTTGTACATCATGCGCACTTCTGAATGGCCGGGCGCCGGATAGTGCACCGGGAAAAACTGGCCCTCGATGGAGCGGATATCGATGGGATAGCCTTCGGCCTTACCTTCCAAGATGGCTTCCGGCATTTTCAGGCGCGGCACCATCTGCTGGTTGGGGTTCATGCTCAACAGATGCGGCATGCGCTGGTAGAGATTGATGGCCGATGCGGTATTGGCCAGATCGCCGCTCATGCCGCCTTCCGCATAGCCTGGGAAAAAGAAATTGTAATCGATGGGCGCGCCGAATTGCAGATTGCCGAAATTGATGCCCGGCTTGCCAAGCCCCTGCATGGCCATCAGGCAGATCATCGAACGCGCCCATTGGGCGCCGGTGGCCGAGCGGCAGGCGCCGCCGAGCGTGGTGCCCATGCTGCCCGCCGCGAGGTAGGTTTTCTTGGTCCCCCATTGGCGCGCCAGAGCGCGAATATCGCGGGCCGGAACGCCGGTCTCGTCCTCCGCCCATTCCGGCGTTTTTGGGGTGCCATCTTCGCCCTCGCCCATGATATAGGCGCGCCATTTATCAAAGCCGGTGGTGCGCGCCGCCACATAATCTTGGTCGTAGAGATCTTCGTCGATCCAGACATAGGTGATGGCATGCGCCAATGCCGGGCTGGTAGTCGGCCGGGGCGCGATCCAGCGGCCGCCAACAAAGGCGGCGGTCTCGTTCAGGAACGGATCGATATGCACTGCCTCGATCCCCAGATCCTTGGCCCATTGGCGGCGGATCGTGCCTTCGAACGAGCCGTAGACGCCGTTGGTGACTTCCGGATCGCTGGCCCAATAGACGATCAGCTCGCATTCTTTCAGACAATCCTCCACCTGGCCGTAAATCTCGGCGGCGCCGTTGCGCATGGAATGGCCGTAGTGATGCATGGCGCCCCAGTACCAGCCTTCCCAGCTATCGGGGTTGAGCATGGTTGTGGTGGCGCCGATGATATTGGTAAAGCGCACATAGGCCGAAATGTAATAACCCACATTGCCCCAGGTATGATGCGACGAGCGCGCCGCCAGGATGGCGCCAGGCCCATGTTCCCTGTTCACCCGCTTGATCTCGGACGTGACGATATCCAGCGCCTCGTCCCAGGAAATCCGCTCATAGCCCGATATGCCGCGCTGATCGCAATTGCGCGCACCGTCAGGGTCGAAATCCACCCGCTTCATCGGGTAGAGCAGCCGGTCTTTGGAATAGATCAAGGATTTGGAGGCAAGCCCGTGCGGCGCCAGAGAGGTTTTGCGGGGCGGCGAAAACTTGCGGCCGCGGGCTTCGATGGTCCAAGTGCCGGCGTCATCGTCGGTAAAATCGATGGGCGTCACGCGGACGATCTTTTGGTCCTTCACATAGACGAAGACCGGCCCGCCATTGGTGTGATTGGTATAACGAACCTCGCCGTGACCCACATCGGTGCCCCAGCGCCAGCCGATGCGTCCGGCTTCCAAGACAACCTCGGCAAACCAATTGGCCTCTTCCTCCGCCCCGATCATCATCAGGTTGAAATTTTTGATGGCGTCGATCTTTTTTTGATGATCGATGGGCGGCATCAGCAATTCTTTTGCGGTGCGCTGGTCCTTGAAAATTATGGAAACTTGGGCATCCGGGTTGAAACCGGCCTTGGAGGTGATTTTGCCATCCTTGATAATGATATAGCGGCCATCGGAATCATCGGCGATCTTGAATTGGGCGATGAGATTTTTTTCCCTGAAGCGCTTGGCGAATTCCGGCGAGCGCCAACAGGCAATGCGCAGAAACCACTTCAAGAAATATAATATAAATGACATCCCCATAGTTCGGCCTTTCCTGTACCTCTTGGGTTCCCGATCCATCACAGCAAACTAAGCGCCCGAGGGGAAACAAAAAATCATCTAAATATAAATTGCACATCTAGGTGAATTGACCTTTGTGCATCACCTGTTTAGGTTTTTGGCCAACGGGGGAGTCGTTGACGGCAAGGGACCACCACCAGAGACACCTTAATTTTCGAAATCTTTAAGTTGGCTTGCAGGCCGAACGAAACGTCGGGCTGCGGGATCGTAATGGATGCCAACCAGGATTTCCCTTCCTTTTGAAACAGATTTTCGTAGGAGAGTACAATGAAGCTCAAGCTGTTACCTTTGATTTTGTTGGCCGCGTTCGTGTTCGCCGCGCCGGCCGCGGCGGAAAGCTTCGTGTTCACGGCGATACCGGACGAAGACGAAAGCCAGCTCCGGACCCGCTTCGACAAGGTGGCCAATTATCTTTCCAAAACCCTGGGTGTTGAGGTCAAATTCGTGCCGGTGAAATCCTACGCCGCCGCGGTCACCGCGTTCCGCAACGACCAGGTGCAATTGGCCTGGTTCGGCGGATTGTCCGGTGTGCGTGCGCGGGCGCTTGTCAAAAATTCAAGTGCCATCGCCCAGGGCGCCGAAGACAAAGAATTCCAGACCTACTTCATCGCCCACGCCAGCGCCAACTTGAAGAAATCGGCAGCGTTTCCAAAGGCCATGGCGGGCAAGACTTTTACCTTCGGCTCCAAGGGTTCCACCTCGGGCCGGCTGATGCCGGAATATTTTATCCGCAAGCATCTCGAAAAAGCGCCGCGCAGGGCGTTCCGGCGAGTTGGTTTTTCTGGTGATCATTCGCGCACCATTGCTTTGGTGCAATCCGGCGCCTTCCAGGTTGGCGCCGTCAATTTCCAGGTTTGGAAAAAGCAAATGGCGGTCGGCAAGATCGATATATCCAAGGTTTCCGTGATTTGGGAAACTCCGAAATATCCCGATTACAATTGGAGCATTCGCGGCGACGTTGAGAAGAAATTCGGGCCCGGCTTCGTTGCCAAGGTCAAATCCTCGCTTTTAAACATGCGTGATCCCGATTTGCTTAAATCGTTTCCGCGCCAATCCTTTATTCCCGCCAGCAACATCGACTATCAGCCCATCGTCGATGTGGGTAGAGAAATCGGTCTGATAGAATAGGCGATGGGTTTGACCCATGTCTTTGCTGAACCTAGACAGGAAAACGGTCCGCTATAACGGGCATTCGGTCTTGAGCGAGGTTTCGCTTCGCATCGAGCCGGGCGAAAAAATTGCGCTCATCGGCCAAAGCGGCGCCGGCAAGTCCACGCTCCTGGAACTGCTCTATGAACAAACCAAGGCGAACGCCTCGCTGGTGCCGCAAGAGCTGGGTCTTGTCCGCTCCCTGTCGGTCTTTCACAACATCTTCATGGGGCGGCTGGACCGGCACGGAACCTGGTACAATCTCGCCAACCTGATCAAGCCGTTTGAAGCCGAGGTCGCACAAATCAAGCCCATCGTCGAGCGGCTCGGCCTCGCAGACAAATTGTTCGCCACGATCGATCAGCTATCGGGGGGCCAGCAGCAGCGTACCGCCATCGGCCGTGCGCTGCATAAGGGAAGCGATATATTTTTTGGCGACGAGCCGGTCTCGGCGGTCGATGAGCGCCAGGCCCACACGGTCATGCAATGCATCAACGAAGCCCATGAAACGGTGGTTCTTTCCATGCACGACACCAATCTGGCGATCAGCTATACGGACCGGCTGATCGGATTGAAGGGCGGCGAGTTGGTGCTGGACGCGCCCACCAAAGGCATGAAGGCCTCGGACCTTGACGAGCTCTACAGCCACTAACGGCCAATTTATGGCGTTGCAGCCGCGGCCAATGCTGCGGACGACGCTGGTCTTTGTCGCCATCGCGGTTTTGCTGAGTTTTATCGCCGATCTAGAGATCACCACCATCGAGCCTTGGGGCGAATTGGGGCGCATGGTCGTGGGCGCCGTAACGCCTGATTTCTTTGCCACCGAAAGCCTCGCCGCCGCCATCGCCAATACCGTGGCCTTTGCCATCCTCGGCGTCGCGCTGGGTAATTTTGCCGGGTTCCTGCTGGCGCTGGTATTCCATTTCCGCTCGGTGCGCGCCGGCTGCGCCTTCATCAGAGCGGTGCACGAATTGTTCTGGGCCTTGATATTTTTGCAGATTTTTGGGCTTAGCCCGCTCACGGGGATTTTGGCGCTGGCGATCCCCTACGCGGGCATATTCGCCAAAGTCTATTCGGAAATTCTGGAAGAATCCGATCCGGCGCCGCTAAAATCCATACCGGCGGGCACTAGCAAAATATCCACCTTTATGTTCGCCCGCCTGCCCGATGCTTGGGTGCATTTCAAAACCTATTCCCTCTACCGGCTGGAATGCGGCTTGCGTTCCAGCGCGGTGCTGGGATTTGTCGGCCTGCCGACCATTGGCTTTCATTTGGAATCGGCCTTTTCCCAAGGCCATTATTCGGAAGTCGCGGCCTTGTTGTTCCTGTTCTATATCATTATCGCCACAATTCGCACCTGGCTGCGCAAACGGCTGGTGCCACTTTATATCCTGGCGGCGTTGCTGGTAATCCCGTGGGGCGGCGGGATCGATGCCAGCCATATTGTCCGTTTTATCACCGAAGACATCGTGCCCCATCCCTTGCGCGTCGCGGAAAGCTTCGATGCCGCCACCTGGGCCAGCTTCGCCACCTGGCTGAAAACCATGATCGTCGATCAGGCCTTGCCGGGTATTGTTTCGACCTTGGTGCTGACCCAGATCGCCCTGGTCGGCGCAGGCGCGCTGACGCTTTTGTTCTTTCCGCTGGTATCGCCCAAATTTTTGGGCCGCTTTGGCCGCACGGTCGGCCATATATTTTTGGTGGTCGCCCGGTCGACACCGGAATACATCCTGGCCCTGGTATTCCTTTTGCTGTGGGGGCCGTCCATGCTGCCGGCTATCGTCGCCTTGTCGTTGCACAACGGCGCCATTATTGGGCACCTCATCGGGCGCCATACGGAATTCCTCAAAATACGGCCCGATGCGCCCGGCGGCATCAATCTTTACGCCTATGATGTTCTGCCGCGCATGTACCGCCAGTTCCTGGCCTTCCTGTTTTACCGCTGGGAAGTGATCATGCGCGAAACCGCCATCCTCGGAATATTGGGGATCGCCACGCTCGGCTTTTATATCGACAATGCCTTCGCCGATCTGCGCTTCGACCGGGCGATGTTTCTGATCGTGATTACCGCGCTCCTCAATCTTGGCATCGATGCCTTGTCGCGGCGCATCCGCAGATATTTAAGGCTCCAGACCCGAACCGAAGAGCTTTGATCTAGGCATCATTGAGCCTTGCGCGCCCCTCGGATCGGACCGAATATGGGCGTTGGAGGATGACGCCGATGTTGACCATGACATCCGCCCTGGACCGGGCCGAGCGGCAATACGGGCTACGCATTGCCATCACCGATGGCGAAGGCGATTTCACCTGGGCCGAACATGTGGAGCGCGTTCGCCGCGCCGCCGGTATGCTCGGCGAGCTGGGCATCAAGCCTGGCACGCGGTTCGGTGTCATCTCGGAAAATTCGTACCGCTATATGGAGCTTTTGCATGCGGGCTATTGGTCGGGCGCCATTCCAGTGCCGATCAATCACCGCCTGGCGCCGCCGGAAATCCGGCATATTTTGGACGATGCGGAAATTGAATGTTTGTTCCTGGGCGAAGAATACCTTGGGCTTGCCGATGCCGACGACGTGGCCCCTTGGCGCGACCGCCTGGTTTATGTGGGCGCGCCGCTGACGGAATGCAGCTACCCGCAATATGAAGCGCTGCTCGGCGAAGCACCCGCCGCCGAAGCCGCCCAATCCGGCGACGAGGACCTGGCCTTGCTGCTGTATACGGGCGGCACCACGGGCAAGAGCAAGGGCGTCCGCCTCAGCCACAAGAACGTATGCGCCAACGGTATGCAGGTTCACATGGCCATGGGCGTCCGCACCGATGATGTGTTCCTGCATGCCGCGCCCATGTTCCACGCCGCCGATCTGCTAGGCACGGCATTTACTTTGTGCGGCGGCGCACACGCGTTCCTGCCGGTGTTCTCTGGCAAGGAGGCCTTGCAGGCGCTCCAGGAATTGGAAATCACGGTGTCTTTCCTGGCGCCGACTATGATCATCATGATCCTGCAGGAGCCCGATTTCGATAAATTTGATCTCACAAAATTCCGGCTGATATTTTACGGCTCCTCGCCGATGGCGGCGGAATGGGTGCAACGCTGCATCGAACGATTCGAAGGCACCGAAATTCAGCAAGGCTATGGGCTGACCGAAACCTCGCCCATATTGACGACACTGGACCCCATCGATCATGTGCGCGCGGTGGAAACCGGCAACACCGATATCTTGCGCGCCGCCGGGCGACCCGTCGCCGGCGTTGACTTGCGCATCGTCGATGACGACGGAAATTCGGTACTGGAGGGCGAGCCCGGCGAAGTAGCGGTGCGCGGCCCGAACGTGACCACCGGGTATCTTAACCGCCCGGACGTCAACGAAACCGCGTTTCAGGACGGCTGGTTCTTTACCGGCGATTTTGGCCGCGTCGATGAAAACGGCGTCCTCTTTCTGCTCGACCGTAAAAAGGACATGGTCATAACCGGCGGCGAGAATGTCTATACCTCGGAGGTGGAAGCCGCCCTTTACCAGCACCCCGATGTGCATGAAGCGGCGGTCGTGGGCGTTCCCGACACCAAATTCGGCGAGGCTTTGTTCGCGGTCATTGTGCCTGCGCCAGGCAAGACGTTGACATCAAGTGATATCATCGAGCATTGCCGGGGCCGGATCGGCGGTTACAAAATTCCCCGGCAGATGGACTTCATCACCGAAATGCCGAAAAGCGCCATGGGCAAGATTTTGAAAACCGAACTGCGGGACCGCTACGGCCCGCAAGATTGACCTAGCACGCTGGCATCTTCTGGCCCGCGCGCATCGCAACAATAGTCGCGTTTCCGGATACAAATACTCCTTTGAATTTGACCATTTATATTGACTTATGATTTAATCGGCATTACGGTACTTATTTACGTATTTGACTGAGAATTATTGAAATATCGGCGGCCCCAGGCCCGGAACCAAGGAGAGCACAATGGACCAACAGATTCCCGCGGAAATCCGCAATCTTCGCCCCGATGACCTGGACGTGGTTGTGCAGATTGACCGAGCCCTGACCAGGCGGTCCAGACGCGGATATTTCGAAAATCGGCTAAAAGCGGCGATTGCCGATCCGGATCAGTTCATCATTCTTGGAATGGAACAAAACGGGCAGCTGGCCGGATATGTTTTTGCCCGCATCTATGATGGCGAGTTTGGCAGCCAGGGCAAAATCGCCGTTTTAGATACCATCGGCGTCGATCCCGAAGCCCACGCCAAGGGCACTGGCCGGGCGCTATTGGGGGCGCTTGATCAAAAGCTGGCGGCCAACGGCGCGACGGAAATCCGAACCCAGGCTGATTGGAATTTTACCGGCATGCTTGGCTTTTTCAGCGCAACCGGGTTTCAGTTGGCGCCGGCGCATGTGCTCGAAGGCGCGACATCGTGGAAACCTAATCACGATACCCTCGAAGACAGAGAATTTGATGATCATGTATCGGCCCAACAAATCGAACCCATTCGTTCTTTACACAAAGAGGACCTGGAGCAATTAATCCGTATCGAACGCCGCATCACCGGCCAAGAACGGCGCGAATATTACACCGCCAAGATGGCCGAGGCACTAGACGAAACCGGTATTCGCGTCTCCCTGGTCTCCGAAGTAGACGGCCACGTGGCCGGCTTCATCATGGCGCGCACCGATTATGGCGAATTTGGGCGCACCGAGCCGGCGGCGGTTTTGGATGTGATCAATGTCGACCCCGGCCACGGCCACCAGGGGATCGGGCACGCTCTAATGTCCCAGCTTTTTACCAACCTCGGCGGGCTAATGATTGAAACCACCCGGACGACGGTGGCCTGGGACAATTTCGCCTTGTTGGGTTTTATGGAGCAATGCGGATTTGCACCCAGTCAGCGCCTGATATTCCGGCGGACCATCCCCTCCTGACCCTCACCCTTACCAAGAAAAAAACGCCGGTGATTTCGCCGGCGCTTTTTTTTGAATTACGGGGGATGTGTTTCAGGAGGCGATTTTTAAGGCGGCGATATCGGCCAGCTTCTCGTGCCGGAAGGCCCCCCAGAGGGCGGCTCCAATGGCGCCGGCGTATATCGAATCCTCGTGACCGCGCACTTCAACGGTGGTTTTGCTCTTCGGGTCGGCAACGCCTTCCTTCATGGCCGCGACCAGGCCCTTGTCGAGCGCCAATCCCCCGGTCAATAGCACGGCGCCGTCCGTCACCTTGGTGGCGCGCAGCAGCTTTAACAAACGTTGCGCCATGGAAATATGAATGCCCTTCAAAATATTCGGCGACGAAATCGAGCGCGAGACCATGTTGATGACATCGGTCTCGGCCAGAACGGCGCAAATTGAGCTGACCACTTCCGGATCATCGGCCTCTAATGAAAGCTCGCCAATCTCTTCCGAGGTGATGCCCAGATAGCGGGCGATGTTTTCCAGGAATTGGCCGGTGCCGGAGGCGCACTGGCTGGTCATCCGATATTCCAGAACCTTGCCCCGCTCGTCGATACGAATGGCGCGCCCATGCAGGGCGCCGATGTCCAAAACCGAACGCACCTCGGGGTCCAGATAAATGGCGCCGCGGGCGTGGGTGGTCATGGAATAGAAGTGCCCGGTATGGAACGCCAATGACTCGCCTTCGCCGGTGGTGGCGATATAGGCTATGTCATCCACGGACAGACCGGCCTCTTCGAGCGCCTTGTTCATGGTTTCTTCGGCGAGCTTATAGGGATCGCGCTTGCGTATCCGTTCGACGCGTTTGACAAGCCAGTCCGTTTTTCCGCCGTCCGCACTGAACAGAACGGTCTTGACCGCGCCGGTGCCGACATCGATGCCGATGGTATGGATCATGCCGCTTCTCCTTGAATTTCGATATCGCCCTCCATGGCCGCCCGGCGGGCAAACTCCGCTGCGCCCAAGGCGCCGGTATAGATGCTATCGGGATCGATATTGATGGTGACTTTGCCGTAATTTTCCTCGACCAGTTTTTTCAACTCCTTGACCGCCGCATTGTTGTTGGCAACGCCGCCGGTAAAGGTGAACTGATCGGTAATGCCGCCGGAGCGCGAGATGATCGACATGGCGCGCAGGATGATCGCCCGGTGCAGACCGGCCAGCACGTCTTCGCGCTTTTCGCCCAACGCCAGGCGGTCGCGCAATTCGGCGCCGGCGAACACGGTGCAGGTGGAATTGATCTTGGTGACTTTGGTCGATTTGGAAGCCAGCGGCCCCAGCTCGTGAACGCCGATATTCATTTCATCGGCGATATAGCCGAGATAGCGCCCGCAGCCCGCCGCGCAACGGTCGTTCATCTGGAAGTTTTCGACAATGCCGCGCCCATCCACCTGGATGGCCTTGGTATCCTGGCCGCCGATGTCCAAGACCGTCCGGGTATTGGGATACATAATGTGCGCGCCCAGCCCATGGCAGAGAATCTCCGAGCGGATATGTTCTTTCGGAAAGGGCAGCCGCACCCGACCATAGCCGGTGCCAACCACATAGGTTTCCTCCAATTCAACGGCAATGGCCTCTTTCAGCGGCTCCATGATTTTTTCATGCTGCAATTCCATCTCGGACGATTGCTCGATGATGTGATCCAGGGCGCGGCCGAATTTGCCCGCCAGGTCGCCGGCGGGGGGCCGGTTTTCTACTTCGATGATCGATTTGTCATAAACGTTGAGTAAGAGATCAAATGGCAGGCTGGAGCTGTCGGCGGCGTCTTCGGCAATGCTCATGAAACGGCCGCCGGCGATATCACGAAAAAATTCCGATTTCCGCTCTGCGCCGCGGGCGAACATGGGCGGCGCTTCATCGGCCAACTGCTTGAAAATTTCCTGCAGAGCAGTGCCGATGTCCTTTTCCATTCCGGCGAAGCGCGGGCCCGTGACGTAATTTTCGCAAGTATTTTCTAGATCTTCCAATTGCTCCAGATATTGTTCCATGCGGAACGAACGCTCCAGATCGTTGAGGAATTCATCAGTCGAGCCGTTAACGGCGCCATGCTCTTTGAGCGCCCGGTGGGCCAGGGTAAAGCGGGTGCCGATGATGGCTTCCTGCTTGGAAACGGCGGCGGCGGTGTCGTAGTTTGAACGGGAGTTGGTAATTCCCTGGCCGAGAACCTGTTTGTCCGCGTCCATCAAAACCGCCTTGGTGGTCGTCGATCCGAGGTCAATACCGATATAACATTTCATGGCTTATCTCCTTTTCCGGCACCGCCTCAGGCGGCCACGGCCCCGCTTTGGCGTTTCTGCTCGATCATCTGGAAATAACTTTCCAGGCGATTCTTGATGTTGGCCGGCGAGAAGTAGCGCGGATCGACCAGATCGGTTTCGATGAAGGCGCCAGGCTTACCGGTGCGCGCCTCGACCTCGCGCAGCATCAACAATTGCCCCGCCGAAAAGCTGTTGCAGCTTTTGATCGAATTGACCAACAGGCCGTCGGCTTGATAGTCCTCCATATAATCCACCAGCATCTGGGTGCGCTCCGGCAGATTGCGGTTGGTGTAGCAACCGAGACAATAGTCGGCCAGGGATTCGAGAGGGTGATCCGGGTCGTGGCGGAAGCCGTCATAGTCATAAACGCCACCAACCTTGGAATAAGTGCTGGCGACGACGACGGCGCCGTCTTCATAGAACATTTTCCAAAATTCACGGAAATTGGTCCAATTGGGCGGACCTTCCACCACCAGGCGGTATTTTTCTTCGAACACTTCTCCCTCGGGCGTCACCGGGCCGAGGCCCTGTTTGATGCGCTCTGCGATCTCGCCCTTCAAAAGCCGGTAATATTCCACCGCGTCCTCTGTTCCCCGAAAGGCCGTAAAGATGGGGCCGATGTAATAGACGCCGCCGAAATAGGCATCGATCGGCGAGGGTTTGTTTTTGGCGCTTTCAAGAACCCAGACCAGATCGTCCTCGGCCTTGGCGGAATTCTTCAAATTTTCCCGCAGGCGGTCGATATCGAATTTAACGCCCGAGACCTGTTCCAGGGTGGGGATCACCTCTTCCTTCAATTGCTTGATCACATAGTCACGCATATTCTGGGTAATCTCGGCCTTGCCGTCCCCTTGATAGGGCACGTGCAGCATGACCGTCGGGCACTTGTATTGTTCGCGCAAAAGCTCGAACCATTTCAGGAAGGTGTAGCAGCCGGTGTAGGACAGCAACAATACGTCCGGATCGGGCATCGGTTTGCCGTTCGGTGCAATATTGCCCCGGGACATCATGCCGATATCGGCCTTTACATAGGTGCACACGTCTTCCGAATGGCCCATCTTTTCGGCGTCTTGGATCATCGGCCCTGACTGTTTGCGCATGGCGTTGTTGAGCGCATTGATTTCCGGCAGGTTGTTGACGATACCAAAACACATCAGCAGTTCGTTGAGGTTACCGGGAACAAAGGTGGAGGAGATTTTTAATCCCAGTTCCTTGGCATCGGTTAATTTATCGAAGTTGCCGGCAATCATCTCCTTCTGCTTCAACATGGAAGCATCTTTGACGACGTCGGGTTTTGTTTCGGTGTTCATGCTGCGCTCCATAATTTGATTGAATCTGCAAAGGTTCCGGCCTGTTCCCTGATCGGCTGCATCTGCCCGGAATTTTCGGCGAACTGAAAAGCGATGTAGGGGATTTTCCGCTCGTCGAGCACATTGGCCAGCATCGGCTGGTCGAGAAGCGCCGGATCGCAGAAGCTGGGCGCCGCGAAGATGACACCCTCGGCGCCCCGCTGCTTGACGATATCGGCAAGGTAGTGGCCCTGAACCTCGCCGTTGGGCTCGAACTTGGAGGGGAAGGCCATGGAATGTTTGATGAAGGCTTCCGACAGGTTCAACAGGTGATCGCCTTCGCTTTCCACATCTTCGGTGATCAGGCGGTTGATCATCATGTAGTCGTCGTCGACGATGTAACAGCCCGCCAGCTCGATTGACTTGATCAGACCGAGGGGCGGCTGTTCGCAGAACGAGCCGTTGACGATGACCCGGCAATTATCTTTCATGCGCCGGTCTTCATTTTCTACCGCCGCCAGATAATCCTTCATCATCTGGGTATGGTCTTCGACCGGCAAGGTCTGGCCGGCCCGCATCAAAAGATAAACCTCAGATGCCGGCACCTTCCAAGGCTGTTCGGACCGGAATTGATAGACCTTGCGAACCCAGCGGCGACTTTCGTTGTAGACCTCGATGGAGGCTCGAAGATCGTCATCGCTGATTTTGCGACCACCCAAATTCTCAAGGCCGGACACCAACTCGCGGAGATCGTTGACATAGAATTCGCCGCCGATATCACTCCGGAAATTTTGTGGCGTATCGAAATAGCGGGTGTAGACATCAGGAAACATCAATTTCCAGATACCCGACAGGTTGCGGATCACGTCGCAAATAGAGGGGAACAGCATGCCATCCACAAAATCCAGCCGCTTGGTGACGCCCAATTCCACGGTCGAGCGCGGAATGCGGCAGATATAACTTTGGTAATAGGCGTCGCCGTGAATGACTTCCAGCGCATCACCGCCGCCGAGAATACCTAGGGGCAGCATGCCGGCGGCGTGGATAATCTCCAGCGGTACATAGATGGGCATGTAACCAACAACCTTGCGGCCCGGTTCCGCCTCCTTCCACGCCCGCACGGACGAAAAAGATAAATCCTCGAATAGCTCTTCACAGCGTTGGATGATTTCTTGAACCGGCATGGCTATCTGCTTTCCCATTTGGCTTCGCGGTTATCGATATCTGTCTAAATCGGTATTAAAGTACTCTAATACGTTTTTTAAGTCAACAATTAATCTACGGGTTTTTGCAGTGGACGGGATTTCAGTCTATGAAGTGAACCCCACACCCGGCCTATGGCGCAATTTGGACTCCTCTAATGGCCATCGCCAAAAATAATTCGAAAGGCACAAAAGTTTGCGAGATCATAAAGTCAGAACCTACGCCTCCGCCGACGACCTTGCCGTTACCAATCAATTGGCCTGGAAAATAACGGAGGTTGCCGCCGATGCGGTCGCCGTCGAGGCCGAAGTGACCGACATGATCATCAACCGCATGATCGATAACGCAGCGGTGGCCGTCGCCTCGCTCAACCGGCATCCGGTGGTAACGGCGCGCGCCCAGGCCCTCGCCCACGGCCGGGCCGGCGGCGCGGCGGTATTCGGCGTCGACAGCGGGCAGCGCTTTCATGCGGAATGGGCAGCCTGGGCGAACGGCACCGCCGTGCGCGAGCTGGATTATCACGACACATTTCTGGCCGCCGACTATTCCCACCCCGGCGACAATATCCCGCCGATCCTGGCGGTCGCCCAGCAGGTGGGCTCCTCGGGCGCCGATTTGATCCGCGCCATCGCCACCGGCTATGAGATTCAAATCGATCTGGTAAAGGGCATCTGCCTGCACGAGCACCGCATCGATCATATCGCCCATCTGGGGCCGTCCGCCGCCGCCGGCATCGGCACGCTTTTACATCTGGAACCGGAAACCATTTACCAGGCCGTGCAGCAGGCCCTGCATGTGACCATATCGACGCGCCAATCGCGCAAGGGCGCCATCTCTTCGTGGAAAGCCTATGCGCCGTCGCACGCGGGCAAGTTGGCCATCGAAGCGGTCGATCGCTGCATGCGCGGCGAAGGCGCCCCCTCGCCCATCTATGAGGGCGAGGACAGTGTTATTGCGCGCATTTTGAGCGGGCCGGACGCGGAATATGTGGTGCCCCTGCCCGAACCCGGCGAGCCCAAGCGCGCCATATTGGAAAGCTACACCAAAGAACATTCCGCGGAATATCAAAGCCAGGCGATCATCGATCTAGCGTGTCTGATGGGCGCCCGCATATCTGGTTGGGATCAGGTGGCGGCGATCAAGCTCTTTACCAGCCACCACACCCATTATGTGATCGGCACCGGCGCTAATGATCCGCAGAAGATGGACCCGAAGGCCAGCCGCGAGACGTTGGATCATTCGATCATGTATATCCTGGCCGTCGCCCTTCAGGACCAGGCATGGCATCATGTCCGCTCATACGATCCAGGGCGCGCCGAGCGCGAAGACACGGTGCGCCTTTGGCACAAAATATCGACCGAGGAAGACGCCGGTTGGACGCAGCGCTACCACCATCCCGATCCGGCAAAGCGCGCCTTTGGCGGCCGCCTGGAAATCACCATGATATCTGGCGAAGTGATCACTGATGAATTGGCCGTCGCCAACGCCCATCCATCCGGCGCCAGCCCATTTGGGCGCGACGATTATATCCGCAAATTCCGGACATTATCGGATGGCATCATCGCCGAAGCGGAGGTGGCCCGTTTCCTGGAGTGCGTGCAAAATCTAGGAGCTTTGCGCGGCGATGACCTGGGCGGCTTGAACGTCGAAGCGCCGGCGGATTATTTACGCGGGCCCGGCACCGATGAGAAAGGAATATTCTGATGCTGTTTGCCAAGAAATCAGCGGCGGAGAAACGCCAGAGCTTGCGGGATGATCTTGCGTCTGGGCGCCTCCTCCGCTTCCCCGGCGCCCACGCCCCGATCGTGTCGCGCATCGCCGAGGAAACCGGCTTCGACGGGGTCTATATCTCCGGCGCCGCCCTGTCGGCGGACATGGCGCTGCCCGATATTGGGCTGACCACCCTTTCCGAGGTTGCGGCGCGCGGTCGCCAGATTGCCGGCGCCACCGATTTGCCTTCCATCATCGATGCCGATACCGGCTTCGGCGAAAGCATGAATGCCGCCCGAACAGTGCGCGAAATGGAAGATGCCGGGCTGTCGGGCTGTCATATCGAGGACCAAGTTCTTCCCAAACGCTGCGGCCATTTGGCGGGCAAGACGCTGGTGAGCACCGACGATATGGTTCAGAAAATCCGCGCCGCCGCCGATGCCAAGCGCGATCCCAATTTCCTTTTAATGGCGCGCACCGATTCCAACGCCGTCGAGGGGTTGGACGCCATGATCGAGCGCCTCAAGGCCTATCTGGATGCCGGCGCCGAAGCGTTGTTCCCCGAAGCCCTGACCGACAAGAAACAGTATGAGACCGTCCGCGCCGCCTTCGACGTACCGTTGCTGGCCAACCTGACCGAATTCGGCAAGACGCCGCTCCTTACCGCCGGCGAGCTGGAAGATTTGGGCTTTAACATCGCCATCTATCCGGTAACGTCGCTCCGCCTCGCCATGAAGGCCATCGAAGATGGCTTCGCCGAGATTATGAAGGAAGGCACGCAAGCCGGCATCATCGATAAGATGCAGACCCGCGAAAGGCTCTACGAGGTGCTAAAATACGAAGACTATAATTCTTTCGATCAGGGTATATTCAACTTCAAACTTTAAGTTCCAGCTTGAACACCAATGGAGAAAAGCGATATGGCAAAAGCGGCAAAACGCAAAACCGGCAAGGCGAAGGCGGGCCCGAAGATCATAAAGGGCTTGGTTGGCGTCTATGCTGACACCACGGCTGTATCCAAGGTCATGCCGGAGACCAATTCGCTCACCTACCGGGGCTACGCGGTCCAGGATCTGGCTGCCAAATGCGAATTTGAAGAGGTGGCCTATCTCCTCCTCTATGGCGAGTTGCCGAGCAAATCCCAATACGCCTCCTTCAAGAAAAAAGAACGCAGCCGGCGCGCCCTTACCCGCTCCCATCAGAACGTCATCGCCGAATTTCCGAAATCGGCCCATCCAATGGATACGTTGCGGACAGCCGTCAGCTATCTGGGCACCACCGATATGGCCTGGGGCGGCGAGCCGGCGCGCAAGGATCTGGACCGGGCCATCGATTTGTTGGCCAAAATCCCGACCATGATCGCCATCGACTACCGCCTGCGTTCGGGCAAACGGCCGATCCGGCCGCGCACAAATTTGTCCATGTCGGAAAACTTCTTTCACATGTGCTTTGGCAAAGTGCCGCCGACCGAAGTGATCCGCGCCTTCAACGTCTCGCTGATCCTCTATGCGGAGCACAGCTTCAACGCCTCCACCTTCACCGCCCGCGTCATCACGTCCACCCGCTCCGATATCTATAGCGCCGTGACCGGCGGCATCGGCGCCCTTAAAGGGCCTTTGCACGGCGGCGCCAACGAGGCGGTCATGGAAATGCTGCAGGAGATTGGTGATCCGAACAAGGCGGAGGCCTGGCTGCGCCGGGCCATGAAAACCAAGCGCGTGGTCATGGGTTTCGGCCACCGGGTCTACAAGCAAGGGGATTCCCGGGTGCCAACCATGCATGCGTGCCTGGAAGACTTGACCGCCTGGTCCGGCGACACCAAGTGGATTGAAATTTCCAACGTGCTCAAGAAAATCATGATCGACGAAAAGGGCATCCACCCGAATTTGGATTACCCGGCGGGGCCTGCCTATTACCTGATGGGTTTCCCGATCAATCTCTATACGCCGATTTTCGTTATGGCGCGCATCACCGGCTGGTCGGCGCACTTTTTGGAGCAGAATGCCGACAATTCCCTGATCCGGCCCCTAAGCGATTATCACGGACCGAAACAGCGCCGCTTAAAAAAGTGACGGCTTAGTTTTTTAGGCAATCCAGCATCGCCGCTTCCAGCTTGTCCCAATCGGCGGCGGCACCTACGGGCACGATCACTTCGGCGCGGCTGTCCCGGCGATACGCAATTTCCGACACATCGCATTCGCCGCCCGACCTGTTCAGCAATACCCAGTCGCGACCGGTGCGAAAAACGCCTTTAACCCGCAAGGCCGCAACCGCCCCATCGATACCGGCCAGCCCCGGCGGGCCCAGGCAATCGGTGATCTCGCCGCAATCGAAAATGAATTCCGGGGGGAATACCCAGCCGCAACCCTGATAGCCGTCTCCCGCAGACGGAATACGCTCAAAGTCGCCGGCATCTGAGGACCGCATCTCTATGGCATTTTCGCCGTGACCGTGGCTGGGTGTGGGGTCGCCAGCGCGCCCGCCCCATTTTTCATCGAGAAGCCCATAATCAATATTGCCGCCCGCAGCGGCTTCGATATGGGATTTGGGTGGGAACAATTCCTTAGCCCATGCGTGAAATTTCTCGATCTCATCATTGCTGGCCAAATCCGCCTTGCCGGCGACCAAAACATCGGCGATGGCGACCTGGTCGCGGAAAACCTGCGCCGCCTGGATGCGTTCATCGTGAATGAGGCGGGGATCGACAATACAGATCACGGCGTGCAATTGGATGGCGTCCGCCAGCCCGTCGCTTTGCAACTCGTCGATCAAACCCGCCGGATGGCCGATGCCGGTCGGCTCGATCAACAGGCGGTCCGGGCGCACCCGGCGCAAAATCTCGGTCACCGCGACGCGCATGGGAACGTTGGCGGTGCAGCAGAGACAGCCGCCGACAATCTCGCGAATCTGGACGCCGTCATCCGACAAGTTTTCAAGGGCGGCGCCATCGACGCCCACCTCGCCGAACTCGTTGACCAAGATCGCCCACTTTTCCGCCGCCGGCTTGCGTTCGATCAGAGACCGCAAAGTGGTTGTCTTGCCGACGCCGAAAAACCCGGTGATCAGGGTCGTCGGCACGGCTGCGATGGGTGTCACCGCTGGGTCTCCAGCAGCCGGGCCGCGATCTCGCCCATCATATAGTTGGCGACCGCCGCCGGGCTGCATTTATCCAGCCACCATTGCCGCCCAGCTGCGGCGCGCTCCTGCATGGCGGCGCCGTCGTCCAGTTGGGCGCGCACCACATCATCAATGCCCAGCCAGTCATCCACCTCGATCACCGGCCAGCCGTTGGTCCACCAACAGGGTATTTGGCGCTGGGCGATAACCACGCAGCCGGCCCGCAACGCTTCGTAGGTGCGGAAGGTCTCGTGGCTGACGCCGCGCGGTGCGAGCGCGATTTTGCTCTGAGCCAGCTTGTCCGCATAGTCTTCGGGGCTGAGACCTTTCCGAAATTCCGGCGCCTTTGAAATATCGGTGCGCAAATCGCCGAACGCATGGTCGGTGGCGGCGAAAAATTCATCGCGAAATTCCTTGCGGCCAATAAAGAACACATCGATAGGACGCTCCCCCATACCCAGCGCCGGCAATTCGGCCACGTCTTTA
>ENA-OREN01000699-OREN01000699.1-marine-metagenome-genome-assembly--contig:-NODE-699-length-45770-cov-6.580133_pt1 | contig 45770 bp, 44 predicted proteins | sample MGYA00248624_ERZ508555 | MGnify/ENA primary metagenome ERZ508555 (study PRJEB26222, sample SAMN06267773) | marine metagenome | isolation source: Saanich Inlet, British Columbia, Canada | place... | reverse complement strand
TTACCTTAGTAAATATCCAGGGCTCGAGATTGTCGAACAGTTAGATTTAAGAAAAAATAAATTGGGGGATGAAGGTTTGGAAGTCTTGCTTGCTTCTGAAAAAATAAGAAATGTTCGCGAGCTGGATCTGAGAAACAATCAAATTACCCGAAAGGGGATGCTGCTACTGGCTAATACAGAGAATCTACTGAATCTGGAAAGCCTGGACTTACGTGTCAATAAGTTAGGAAAACGATGGGAAGAAAAATTGAAAGAACAGGGAAATTTCCCAAAGTTAACCCTGTTAAGGATAGCCTGATAAAAGTATCAGGCTTTATGCTTATAAGGTTGTTGGAAGTTACAGGATCAGTTGATTTTTGTTATCGCGAATTTTTTGAACAATTTTATCCGCAATTTCATCTGCCTTGATCGAATAAGTGCCATCTCGTAAAACATTGCGAAATTTATTCACCAGATCGTGACGTATTTCACCTGCAATACCTTTTGACCCCTTCGATGGAACCTGATTCTTCGAAACTTCCGACAGAGTGACACGATCTAAAGATTTCCCAGAGGGCCTAGAGCTCCTTCCACCCTTGGAATCACTTTTAACAGCATTTCCTCTGACTAATTTAAGTGTTGGTTCTAGTTCATTCATAATTATTGAAGTAACAACTGTACTCCCTCCGGTATTAAATTGGACTGTCCTACCATAGCGGAAGAAGTTTGCACTAACAAAAGCTGTTTTGTTAATCCAGTTACTTCTTCTGCCACATCGGCATCACGAATAGTGGAAGCCGCGGCTGTTAGGTTTTCTATATTGGCAGCCAAATTCTGAATGGCTCGAGTCAAACGGTTTTGCGTTGCATCTACACGAGCCCTTGCTCCACTTAGGTCGCCAACAGCCTCCTGAAGTCGTACCAGATCCTCCTTGGCACCATCAGCGGTACTGATATCCAAATCCTCAATTCCCAAGCCGGTTGTTGTCGTAGCTCGTAAGTTGAGTGTTTCGTTTAAATTAATGCGATTTTCAGTTCTTGAATCCAGACCGATATGAATAATTACATCATCACCTGTTGCATTACTTGAAAGAGACCAGTCCAAGAGTTTTTGGCTCAAAAATTCATTGGTGTTGGTAATACGGTTTATTTCCTGCTTTTGTGCCTCAAATTCAAGCTGAATGGTTTGTCTTTCTGTGTCACCAATGGTTCCCGTGGATGACTGTGAAGCAAGTTCTCTTGTACGAATGAGAATTTCAGCTATAACAGTCAAACCACCCTCTGCAACGTTATTGATCAAGGAAAGACCGTCCTGAAGGTTTCTTGCCCCTTGACGAAATGCGCGTGCATTAGATAGTAACGATTCGGAAATAGCAAGACTTGCCCCATCATCGGAACTGTTCTTAAGACGTTCCCCTGAGGCAACTGTAACTATAGCTTTTCCTATATTGTCGTTGTGTGAACTTAGGTGGTTTTGTGCATATTGTGAGCTGAGATTATTGAAGATTCTGAGTGGCATTCCATTTCCTCCATGAAAGTGGAATTTATTAGGTTTGATTGCTGATCCATATTGAAACCTCTGTTATGGGCCAATCTCTATTGCAGCCTCCAACCTTCTTTAATTTAGTTACGGCTAAAGTGAGGATTTCTTGAGTTTTAAAATCAAATGAATAGAGCAAACAGAGAGTATAATTGCAGGTATAGATTTTAAATAATTTAAAGGACGGCTTAAAATGACTAAAGAATCATTGAAAGTTGAAGGAATGACCTGTCAGCATTGTGTTCAGACTATCACGGATGCGCTAGGAAAAATTGACGGAACAAATAAAGTCGCAGTGGATCTCGATAAAAAAGAGGTGCAGGTGGATTATAATGAAGAGAAAACTAACTTGCAGGAAATTTCCGATAAAATCGTCGAGGTAGGATTTGAATTAGTAAAGAATTAGTACAACCGCTCAGGAAACCAGTTTGCCAATCTTAACTTTCAAAGCTTTTTCCTGACCCTCTCTAAATACTTTTACCAAGACATCTCTGCCAATTTTTGTATCCGCAACCATTTTTTGCAAAAGCTTTGAGTCGGGAACAGGCTTTCCGTCAAACTGAAGGATAATATCGCCCCGCCTGATTCCTCCTTTATGAGCTGGAGTTTTTGAATCTACACTATTTACAAGCACCCCATCCCCGTTTCTAAATTCCAATGTTTGCGCAAGCTCGGGAGTAAGGTTTTGAATGCCAATTCCCATCCAACCTCTAGCAACAGAACCGCTCTCGACGAGTTGGTTGGCAATTTTTAATGCGGTTTCAACGGGAATAGCAAACCCCACTCCAGAACCAATAGCGGCAACTCCCGTATTGATACCAATAATATTTCCATCCAAGCTAATTAACGGACCCCCACTATTGCCGGGATTAATAGAGGCATCTGTCTGAATAAAACTTTCGAACCGGGTCATTCCTAAATCGGTTCTGCCTTTACCACTTATGATCCCGACCGTGACTGTTCCCTCAAGTCCATAAGGATTACCAATAGCCATAACCCATTCACCAACCTGTAAACCTTGGGAATGACCAAATTTAGCTTCAGGCAAACTCCGTAGAGTGGATATTTTTAAGACAGCCAAATCGGTGTGAGAATCGTGTCCAAGTATTTTTGCAAAATACTCCCGCCCATTTGAAAGTTTGACAAGAACTCGGTCTATTTCTTCGATGACATGATAATTGGTCAAAATATAACCGCCCGTATCTAAAATAACTCCTGACCCTACACCTTCCACCACATATTTTTTGCCACGAAGGTTACTGGACAACCAGGTTTTGGCTCTTAAATACCAAGAGTCGTGTGGGTCCATTTCATACCATGAAGATTTTTCAATCACTTCCTTTACTTTATTAATACTAACCACAGAAGGTTTTATGGCTTTTGCATTTCTGATAAAGGCTTCCTGTAATTTTAAAAGCCCTTGATAGTCACTGGCAGGAATCACCTTGTTTGAGATCGATTTGACAGGAGAGGGTGGCGTATAAGAAATGTAATCTCGGGAATTTATTGAAAGAAATATCAAAAGCAGTAAACCCCAACCTGCAATTTTAAGATTGCTGTTTTTATCAGACATTTTTCAATCCGGTATAGAGAGTTACGATTCCGAAGGTCAATTGTTTATATGAGACATTATGAAACCCAGATTCTTCAAGCATCTTTTTGAATTCATTTCCTTGCGAAAAATTAGCGACGGATGCAGGTAAATAGGAGTAGGCACTCTTATGACCTGAAATGATACGTCCGGTTAAGGGTAATATGTTTTCAAAATAAAATCGATAGAGCCATTGCAACAATCCATTTTGTGGAAAAGAAAATTCCAGTACGACAATTTTCCCCTTTGGTTTGAGGACGCGATGCATCTCCCGAAGTCCCTGCTCAGCATCGGAAAAATTTCGCACCCCAAAAGCAGTTACGACACCATCAAATATTTTGTCCTTTAACGGTATATTCTCCGCTGATCCTGGGATTAGTTTTATATCCTGCCCGGAAACTTTTTTATTGCCCAGCTCCAGCATCGACTGACTAAAATCCATGCCAATAATTTTGTGTGGTGCAGGTTGCCGACTTGCCATTTCCAGAGCGATGTCTGCGGTTCCTGTGGCTACATCGAGAAAAGTTTTACTGGCAACGGACTCAAACTCGTTGACCGCTAATTTCCTCCAGCGTCTGTCATAACCTGCGCTCAAAAGCCGATTGAGGAAATCATAGTGAGGAGCCACAGCATTGAACATAGCCTGAATCTGATTCGCACCACGGAGTGGCACCACTATTTTTTCCAATATATTCCTCAAAGGCTTGAATTTTAATGACTCTGTGTTCAAAAATTTTAACACCTGTTGATATATGGTACAAGTGAGAAGGGGGAAAATTCTAATGTCCTGAATTCCATAAGGGGAAGTCCATGAAAACGGTTCTGGTAACTCTTGCGCCTGGGTTTGAAGAAATCGAAACGATCACGGTGGTTGATATTTTAAGAAGGGCCGGGGCCAGAGTGACATTGGCCGCGACGGTCACCGGTGTGTTGGAAGGTTCCCGAGGCATAAAAGTAGCCCCTGATGAGATGCTGGAGGCTGTTATGGATAAAGAATTTGATTTGATCTGTCTGCCCGGGGGACAACCCGGAACAGACAATTTGAAAAATGATCCGCGTATAGAAAAACTATTGCAGAAAATGCAAAGTCAGGGGAAATATATCGCCGCCATTTGTGCCGCACCTACGATATTGCTAAAAGCAGGTATCCTGAAAGACAGATCTATGACCTGCCATCCATCCGTTCAGTCTCAATTTGATGCATATTTTGATAAGAGAGTCATGATAGACGGAAAGGTGATTACCAGTCAAAGTCCGGGAACGGCTATGGAGTTTGCCCTGAAACTGGTTGAAATCCTCTTTGGGATTGAGCGTATGAAAAAAGTAAATGCTGGAGTTTTAGCCCGGATTTGAGGATGAGAGAATAAATCTGAACCTTTTTTCATGATTTCGCATCAAATTTGAGCAATAAGGAAATTTTTTTACAAAGGTTAATTATGAATATCCCACAGATGATCATCAAAAAAAGACGTGTCAAACGTCGAATAATGAAGAAAAAGGCCCCTGAAGAAAATTGCTACCATTGTAGCGGTGCTTTTAAGGGATCTGAAGAATTAGAGAGTTGCCTGATGTGTGGACGGGAAAAAGGCCATATATGTGCTAACTGCTTGCACATTCCAGAAGACAAAACTATTCAGAAGTCCGCCTGATTACTCCAGGTATAAAGAAGCTTTAAATACCATTCTGGTTTTACCACCCACCTGGATTTTTGCTCCGTCCATCGACACAAAAATGAGGCCCGGTCGCTTCATCTCATAACCCTGTTCGATGATAAGATTTTTCTCTTTTGGATTCTTATCCTTCAAATAATAGCCTAACGCACCTGCAACACTTCCCGTTGCGGGGTCTTCAGGTATCCCAACAAAAGGGGCGAATCCACGTGCGTGGACGGAGCTCTTTTGATCCAAGGTCTGCCGGGTAAAAGGATAAATCATGTCAACCCCGGCTTCCTTCAACAACACTTTTAATAAAGATAAATTCAAAACGATTCGCTGCATGGCACGCAAAGAGTTTATGGGAACCAACAATGCAGGAAACCCGGTCGATGCAGTTTGAACAGGAAGGTCAATGTTATTTGCAGTAATCCCTAAAACTTGCGCGACTTCTTCCGTGTTTGTAAAAGTCTGTAATATTTTACCTGGAGGTTGGGTCATGAAAATTTTGCCATCCTCTTGTAAATCGACTGGAATTACCCCTACCTTAAAGTTCAAACGTACATGGTTTTGTGTCGAAGAAACCAAGCCCGCATGTCGCAGAACAAAAGCCGTTCCCAAAGTAGGGTGACCGGCAAAAGGGAGTTCTTTTTCTGGAGTGAAAATTCTGACATCGAAATCCGCATCAGGATGAGAAGAGGGGAGAACGAACGTGGTTTCTGACAAGTTCATTTCCCTCGCCATCTGTTGAAACTGCGCTTCTTTGAAATCCTCGCCACGTAAAAAAACGGCTAATGGATTCCCTCCGAACAATTCATCCGAAAAAACATCTACCTGATAGAAAGGTGTTTCCAAAATATTGATTGAACCTTATGAAATATTTTTATCCACCCATCGCTTGAGCACATACAAAGCCCAAGGACGAGACCATGATATTTTTCCCGCTAAAAACTGCTGCCATATTTTCTCTGTTGCCGCTTGAGAGATTAAGTTCTCTAAAGGTTTGACGGATGTTAATAATACCGATTTCATTTCCGGTTTCATTGCGCCGCGCATCCAAGGTTCGAAGGGCAGGGTGAACCCCATTTTTTTTCGGTGCACAATCGAATTGGGCAAAGGCGGTTGCATAGAGTTTACCAATAAGGACTTTGGTGTCGCCGTAATTTTTTTTAAATGCACTGGCATACTGAACATATGCTCAACTAGTTTATGATCCATGAAAGGCACGCGAACTTCTAAAGGATGCGCCATGCTCATCATATCGGTGTCTCTAAGAAGCATATTCTGTAGATAGTGGGTGGTTTCAAGATAAGAGATTAGACTGAAATCGTCATTCACTTCTGCTCTGTTTAAATTCTCTAAGGCACTATTTGTTGTCTCAAAATTTTTCAGGGTTTCTTTTTCTGCCAGGTTTTGATCCTGAAATAATTCAGAAACTTGGTCCTGACAGTAAAGAGCGCGTATTAAATAATATTCATGGGCGCCACTCAATTTCCCATTCAACCAATGGTCAAGCTTGATACCTTGATCAGCAGGAAGTGAAAATTTTAATAATTTTGTGCCGAGATTCAATAAAATTTGAGGATAAACCTTCATCCATTTCTTTTTCTCCAACAACTTTGGAACTAATTGAAAAGAGGGGTAGCCGCCAAACAATTCATCTCCACCGAGTCCACTCAAAACCACTTTTAATCCAGCTTCATTCGCTGCTCGTGAAATGAGGAAGGTGTTGATGCCATCCATCGTCGGCTGATCCATTGCGTTGATAGCAGAGGGAAGGGCATCCAATAATTGTTCTTCGTCTAAAGTTAATAGCTTATGGCGAGTTTTGAACAAACGTGAAATTTCTGCGGAATGCTCCGACTCATCAAACTCTTTTTCTTTGAATCCAATGGTGAGTGTGTCTATAGGTTCTTCTGAAATGCTCGCCATATGAGAAACGATGGCGCTTGAATCAATGCCGCCGCTGAGAAAAGCACCCAAAGGGACATCGCTGACTTGCCGAAATCTTACAGATTCATGAAGTAATTCCTGAATAGCCTGTCCATCTTTATCAGGCTCATTTAAAACATCCAACGGATGCCAGTATTGCGTTTCCTTCACGTTGCCATCGCTGTCGACCACAAGATAATGACCGGGCTTGAGCTCTTTAATATTACGGATCAAAGTTTCTGGGGATTTCAAATGCCCGAATGAAAGGTAATGATAGAGTCCGGTGGGGTTTATTTCGGAATCCGATAATCCTGAAGCGAGCAGGGCGCGCACTTCAGAAGCAAATAGAAACTGCTTTTCGCCAGCAATATAGTAGAGAGGTTTTATCCCGAGTCGATCCCGCACCAATATCAATTGCCGCTTTTTCGAATCCCAAACAGCAAATGCAAACATTCCCCTAAGTTTTTCCAGACAATCGATGCCCCAGTGTTCATAAGATTTTAAAAGGACTTCGGTGTCCGATTGGGAGTTGAACCGAAACTGGTCGGATAATTCCTCACGCAGTTCTATGTAATTATAAATTTCGCTGTTGGTGGAAAGCCAAAAAGATTGATCGTCATTAGCCATCGGCTGATGACCTCGGGGACTGAGATCAATGATGGAAAATCTCTGATGACCTAAATGAAGAGTCGGCCCGTTTTCGTTGGCAATAAGTTCCTCACCTCGATCATCAGGACCACGATGACGAATACTATCCAGCATCAACCGAAGAATTCGACCCGAATTCCCAGGTTGACCATTTCCATCAAAATCGAGAAGGCCAGCTATGCCACACATAGTCTTAAGGAGGAATAATTATAGGGATATGGAACTGACTAGGTTGCTGAAGTTTTACTCGAGGTGATCATAACAAACCTAAGAAGGGTCGGAAAGGGGAATATAAGCAATGCTTAGAGGAAAAAATGTATATTTTTTTAAATAAGTTGGGCATATGGATATAGAAGTTTAACCGGCTTGTTAAAAAGTTTACTTATAATTTTAAATGTATTTCAACGGCTATTATCCCCAACGTAGTTCGGCAGTTCTCGCTCCCATTTTAGGTTCCTATAACATATATTATGTCAACTAGGAGCTGGAGCCTGATTTATTTCACTGAAACCAGCCTTTGGTTGGGTCTACCCTTGTTATTTGGGACTACTTCTTATTCAGGGTGTCTTTTACGGCTTTGACAATATGGTTGTGGGACAAACCATATTTTTCATATAACTGCGGTCCAGTACCCGTCTCAGCGAACTGATCGTTAACAGCCACTCGGGTGAACGGTACGGCGATCTGATTGTCGAGCAAAACTCCGCCAACAGCATCGCCGAGGCCGCCGATAATATTATGATCTTCTGCGGTGATCAATCGGCCATGTTTACGAGTTTGTTCTACTACAATTTCGCTGTCAATGGGTTTTAATGTAGATATGTTGACCAAGGTAACATTGATATTTTCATTTGCCAGTTGCTCCATAGCTACGAGGCTCTCTTGAACCATGGTTCCTGTGGCAAAAATGACCAGGTCACTGCCTTCCTTAACTACCCTGCCCTTACCAATTTCGAACTTGTATGAGGAATCGAAAATACCCTTTACTTTGGGTCTTCCTAGACGGAAATACGCCGGGCCTTCATAGTCTACAAGTGCTTTAGTGGCTTGAACGGTTTCTTCCCAATCCGCAGGTTGGATAACAATCATATTAGGAATAGCGCGGGTATAGGCGATATCGACGATCATTTGCGCGCTTGGGCCATCTTCACCAACAGCAAGCCCACAATGAGTGCCTGCTAATGTAACATTGGTGTTGGAATAAGCCATGCTAACGAGAACCTGATCCATCGTTCTGCCCAGCAAAAAGCAAGCGAAGCTTGTGGCGAACGGAATTTTACCTGTGGTGGCTAGTCCCGCAGCGGTACAAACCATATCGGCTTCAGCGATTCCCATATTAAAGAACCGATCAGGAAACGCCTGTCCAAACTTTTTTGTTCGGGTGCTGTCACTGACTCCTGAATCGAGAACAACAATATCGGTATTAGCTCCAATATCTACCAAAGTTTGGCCGTAGGCATCGCGTGTGGCTGCGTCTTTCATTCTTACTCCAATTCCTTTAAAGCTTTTTCATAATCTTCTTTAGAAGGCGCTACACCATGCCAGGCGGTTTGGCCTTCCATAAAACTGACACCTTTTCCTTTGATGGTGTCGGCTATTATGACCCTTGGCTTTTCAGCGTGTGCTGGCAATTTCAATACCTTCATTATTTCATTCATATTATGGCCGTCTATACGGTGAACATCCCAACCAAAGGATTCCCATTTGGCTTCAAGCGGCTCGATATCTTTAAGTTCTTTGGTTATATTGTCTTGTGCTACTTTATTGAAATCGACAATCGCAATAAGGTTAGTGCTTTTAAACTTAGATGCAGACATTGCCGCTTCCCAAATTTGCCCCTCTTGCAACTCACCATCCCCTAAAATGACATAAGTTTTAGAGTCAAAGCCCTGAAGACGGGTTCCTAATGCTATGCCGTGCGCAACGCTCAAGCCTTGCCCAAGACTACCCGAGGCAATCTCAACTCCAGGAGTTTTGGGATGACAATGACCGGAAAGAAATCGTTTGCTGTTAATTTTTCTATAGTCATCGAGATCGGACACTTCAATAAATCCTGCTTTTGCGAGGACGGAATAATGAATCCCTGAAGCATGGCCTTTGCTCAATAAAAAACGGTCGCGTTTAGGGTCTTTTGGATTGCTGGTGTCGTAACGAAGTATTCCACCGAAGAACAAAGCGGTCATCAAGTCGGTAGCAGATAGGCTGCCACCTGGGTGTCCTGACCCGGCTTGAAAAATGATTTTCAAGGCCAGACGCCTAAGCTCTAAAGCGGAATTCTCAAGTTTTGCAATATCTGTAGTCATAATAAACCATTTCTGCTAAAAAAACGTGATCATGCTTATAGCATAACCCTTTTCTATTTGCGAATTGAAAAAGGCAGACTGTGCCCACACAAAATGCCTTCAGGCCGGTATATAGGGATATTTTTGCGATTCAGGGAGGTGCACAAAGTCATTACATAAAGAAAGTAGGATTTCGAAGTTCACGGGCTTGGTGAAAAACGAATTGGCCCCTGCTTCGATAACTTCGGATTCGGAGTAACGCAGGTCTCCAGAGATAGTGATGATTTTCATTTTTTCGGTTCTGGATTCTGCCCGCAAGTTTTTACAAACCTGCAATCCATTGATACCGGGTAAAGTGATATCTAGAATCATAATGGTGGGCTGGAATTCTGCCGCTTTTTTGCCTGCTTCCCATCCATCGTAAGCGGTCTCGACAAGAAAATTATTTTTCTGGAAAATCTTTTTCAGAAGATCGCAAAACTTAACTTCATCATCGACTACCAATACTTTTCGAGTGGACTTGTCATTCTTCTCTTTCTCCAGAATTTCCTGTATCATAACAATGGTGTATCCCTTTTTTTGTAAGGCATAAACCTGTTTACATCTTTCTTCTACCCAAGCGGGATAATAGCCTACGATTCCTTTACCTCCGGGATGTCCCTCTTTTTGTGGATCTGGGAAAAAACGGTACTTTTTTTGCCACAACCATAGGGTCTTTCGGGTTATGGGCACTACCTTTAAAATATCAGCTGCAGTAATTCGTGACATAATGCTTACTGACCTTGAAGTGGAACAATCTTTCCTAAATATATAGTGTTTTTCAGTCGTATGCCACAGTTAATGTAAATTTTTATTACTTCAAAAAGGTGTTATTTGGATTTAATATAATTGTTTTATTTATATATTTAAATTTAATTTGTTAATCTAGTTTATGAGAATATTGGTAAATGGTTTTCAAAATTTATGTAAAAAAAGTTCTATCAAAAGGAATTCAAGGAAAAGGCTTCAAAATCCGATAAATATCATATAAATCAACTATTTATTTTGGAAAAGCTCGACGATCAAAGAAAACTCAAACAATTCAGCTTTCGTTTATCATATCAATTGATGAGCGTGGGAAATATATTGATCGCTATAAAAATTGAAGTAATAGGTCTGACATTAAAAATACTTAATACCAGGTTAACATTAATTTAATCCGTCTAACTTAACCTAAATTGATATATTTCAATGCATTTTAAGGTTTGGAGTTCAAAGTATATGGGTTTTATCAGGAAAATTATAATCTGTGGTTTCACTATTACAGCCTTATCTTTTACAGCACAAAAGGGTGTCGCCGAAGAGGTCTCCACATCTCCTCTTCCGGTTTCTTTAAGTCTGAAAGAAACCATTAAAGACACATTAAAAAATAACCTTAGCATAGCGGTTCAAAAATATAATTCAAAAATTGTTGAGCAATCCATTTTTGAAAAAGAAGCGGATTTTGATACCACCTTTGATTTTGAATTTGCTCTCGGTGAGGAAACTCGTCAGGCTGCAGGCGCATTTGCTAACCCCAGCAAAAGTAGAGCACAAAATTATGACTGGGACTTTTCTATTGCACAAAAATTTGTGACAGGAGGTGATTATGAGTTGAGTTTTGATACAAACAGAAGTTTGAGCAATTCGACCTTTGTTGGTCTCAATCCGCAATACACATCTGATTTGAATTTATCGCTAACCCAGCCTCTATTAAAAGATTTTGGGATTGATAATAACAAGCGTGAAATTTATATCGCTAAAAACAATCAGAAGATATCCGACTATGAATTTAAAAAGTCTGTCATTGATGTGATTACCGAAGCTGAGAATAATTACTGGGATCTGGTTTTTAGCATTGAAGACTTGAAGGTAAAGAAAAAGTCATTGGAACGAGCACAAGATTTGGAAAAGCAGGTTAAAGCTCAGGTTGAGGTTGGCACCATGGCCCCCCTAGAAGTTTTACAAGCACAATCAGAAGTTGCCTCTCGCGATCAATTGCTCTTAAGCGCTAAGGATCTTATTCTCGATAACGAGGATAATTTGAAAAATATTTTAAATTACACCTTCGACTCCGAGCGTGGCCAAAAAAACATTCGTCCCACAGATGCCCCGTTGTTTGATCCGGGTAAGGAAGGCACTCTTGATCAGGCTTTGCAGGCAGCTTTAAGTCAGAGACCCGATCTTTTAGGTAAAAAGAAGGAGCTAGATAACCGCAATATTGAAGTCAAATACAATGAAAATCAGATATACCCAACACTCGATCTGGTGAGCAGTCTGGGGCTCAATGGTATTAGTGGTGAGGCTATAAATATTACCAGTGGTACTGTTCAGGGGCTCAGCAAGTTTGGTGGAGGATATGACAAAGCCCTAAGCGAACTCACTACTGGAAAATATCATTTGTGGCAATTTGGACTGAATCTAAGCTATCCCCTTGGCAACCGTGCCGCAAAAAGCAAATTAACTTCAAAGAGGCTTGAGATTGCTCAGTTATTACTAGATATAAAAGATCTGGAAAGAACCATTACCCTAGAAGTTCGCGAAGCCTACCGGCAAATTAAAACGGATATAAAAAGAGTCCATGCGGCTCGAATCGCAAGAGAATTTGCCGAAGAGAAGCTTAATGCAGAAGAGAAAAAATTTGAAGTTGGGCTTTCTACTAGCTTCAATGTGCTGGAGTTTCAGGAAGACCTTGCAGAAGAGCAAAGCAATGAAATCAAGGCAACGATTGACTACAAAAAATCTAAAAACCGTTTGCGTCAAGTTAAAGCGCAAACTCTTGCTGACAACAATATTCAATTGACTGAAGGCGATGAAACATGAAAAAAGCCCTGATTCTAACCGGGGCGTTGATTCTCGTTGCCGCATTTTACTTTTCGGACAGTGAATTAGAGCCTCCCGCAAAACCCGTATTTAAAATTGCGGAGGTAACGCAAGGTCCCATATCTGTCAACATCTCTGCTACAGGTGTCGTAGAACCTAATTTCAAAGTAGAAGTGAAGTCCAAGGCCAGTGGTGAGGTTTTATCGTTTCCTATGCTTGAAGGTGATAAGATCAAGAAAGGCACTCTGCTTTTGCAACTGGACAAATCCGACGAAAAAAGAAATGTTGATAAAGCACAAGCCGACCTCTCCAGCGCTACTGCAAAACTGAGAAAAGCCGAAACCGCCCTGACCCTGCAAAAGACAAAATACGAGACAGATCTAAAAACATCACAGTCTGAAGTGCAAAGCGCTATAACCAACCTCAAGGATAGTGAAGACAAATTTAAAAGACAGATCGATTTGTTCAAACAAAAAGTGGTATCGCAAGAGTCGTTGGATTCCGCGCAAACCCTCTACAAAGTTAATCAACAAAACTTAATCCAAGCAGAATCGCAATTTCAGGCGGCAAAGGATTCCGTTCACGATATCACAATGAAAGAGAATGAAGTTGAACTGGTCAATACTGAAGTGATACGTGCGAGAATAGCCTTGGAGGAAGTAGAGGAAAGGCTTGAGGAGACAGAAATTTTTGCTCCGATAACGGGTGTGATTATTGAAAAACTCGTTGAGGAAGGTCAGATCATTGCATCCGGGATATCTAATGTGAACGGTGGAACCGCTCTCGCTACCCTAGCCGATATGTCGCGTCTGTTTATCATCGCCGATATTGATGAAACAGATATAGGATCTATTAAAATAGGGCATAAAGTTACGATAACGGCAGACGCATTCTCGGACAGAAAATTTAAAGGTCTGGTGAAACGCATTGCCCCGCAAGGATTAGTCGAAAACAGTATCACCATATTCAAAGTAAAAATTGAGGTGCTTGGAAAAGGACGCAAAATTTTAAAGCCCATGATGTCTGCCAATATAGATATAGTTACCGAGCATGTTGAGAATACCGTTTTCACTTCACGAGCTGGCATTCGTGATGGAGAGCAGGGGAAATTTGCTATGGTCTTAAAGGAGGATAAGCCGGAGAAAATTGCAGTGCAGACCGGAATAAGAAATCCTATTCACGTGCAAATCGTTTCCGGCCTTATTCCTGGAGATCAGGTGATTTTGGGAGATTGGGAAAAAGCTTTGGAAGAAGCTAAAAATGCCAGCACGACAGGTTCCTCGTTAAAGAAAATTCTTTGGATGATCCGTTCCAAATAGCCATGAGGTCGTTTTGATTGCTATCGAAAATCTTTCTAAAACTTATGACTCCGGCACGTTGACTGTTTCGGCTTTGCGTGAAGTCAGCTTTCAAATTAAGAAAGGTGAGTTTGTCGCTATCATGGGTCCTTCAGGAAGCGGCAAATCTACTTTGATGAACCTGCTAGGCTGCCTCGACCTACCAACCACGGGCAGTTATCACCTCGAAGAAGTTGATATAGGAAGCTTAAAACAAAATCAACTGGCAGAAGTGAGGAATCGACGAATCGGATTTGTCTTCCAAAGCTTCAACCTACTGCCTCGGGCCACTGCTCTTGAAAACACCGAGTTGCCTTTACTTTATGGCAGAGTTGCCAATTCGACGGAAATAGCCATGCAGGCTTTGGAAAGAGTCGGATTAAAGCATCGAGCGAAGCATAAACCCACTGAGCTTTCAGGCGGAGAAAAACAAAGAGTCGCCATCGCGAGGGCTTTAGTGAACAAACCTGCCATCATTCTTGCAGATGAACCAACCGGAAACCTCGATTCCGAGACTGGAGAAGAAATCATGTCTCTTTTTCATGAATTGAACTATGAAGCTGTGACTCTCATTCTGGTCACGCATGAAACAGAGATAGCGCAACAGGCTAAACGAATCATCCAAATGAAAGATGGCAGGATTGTCAAAGACGAGGCGGTAATTTCATGCTGATCTTCGACTTATTCAAGATGGCGATAAGGAGTCTGGTATCTCATAAACTGCGAACATTTTTAACGGCTTTAGGGATCATCATAGGCGTTGCATCGGTAATATCGATGGTATCTATTGGCGAGGGTGCGCGACAACAAACCTTAAGTACCATTTCTAAATTTGGAACTAATATTATAACCATCAAACCGGGACAGCAAAAATCGCGTCACGTTACTACGGGAAAAGTAGATACCTTGATGCTGTCCGATGCTTATTTCATTGAAAAACATGTGCCTCTCATTACTGGCGTGGCCGCCCAAGTTTATCGTTCGGCACAATTAAAATTTGGCAATAAAAATTCCAATTCGACTGTTCGAGGGACAGGTAAAAATTACGTTCGGCTGGCAAATTTTGAAATGAAAAGGGGTCGTTATTTCAACCAACAGGAAATCATTGCTTCAAAAAGGGTTTGTGTCCTAGGCGCAACGGTTGTCAAAAATATTTTTGAAGAAGCCAATCCGTTGGGCAAGACAATCAAAGTCGATGGTAAGAATTTCATGGTCATTGGTACAACAGAGCCTAAAGGAGCATTGAGCTGGTTTGACCCCGACGATCAGATTTTCATCCCCGTTACCACAGCGCAAAAACGTGTCTTTGGGATGGATCATATTCAGTCCATTGATGTGCAGGCTGAAAAGATCGAAGATCTTGAACTTATAAAGGAAGACATTGCCCAAATATTGAGACTACGACACAATATTGCGGACGACAAGGAGAACGATTTTTATGTGCAAAATTCCTCACAATGGCTGAATAGCTGGGGAGATGCCTCTAAAACATTTACCTATTTATTAGGGGGTATTGCTGCCATTTCTCTCATGGTGGGTGGCATTGGTATTATGAATATAATGCTGGTTTCAGTTACCGAACGTACTCGTGAAATTGGCATTCGAAAAGCCATCGGTGCAAAGAAAAGGGAAATCTTGGAACAATTCCTGATCGAGTCGGTCGTAATCAGTTTTCTTGGTGGTAGTGTCGGTGTTTTGTTAGGTGTAGGAATTTCTGAAATGGTTTCAAATATTGGCGGATGGGACACGATCGTTTCCACACAATCTATTCTTCTTGCCTTTGGATTCTCTGTTGCTATAGGAGTGTTTTTTGGATTTTATCCTGCCAATAAAGCTGCAAATATGAATCCAATAGAAGCCTTGCGATACGAGTGACTCTCCCCCTCTTGCCATTCCCGGCAATATCCTATACTTTAAGCATGTATTATGGATATCCTTCCTGACAGAAAGAAATTTATCCATCTGGCTGCTTCTTCATCCAGAGTTCCTATATGCGGTGAAGAGCGAATCCCCGAATTAGACCCCTTCCTTCTTTTTAGAGAACTCTTTCAAAATTCAGAACAGTCTTTTTTGCTGGAAAGTGGTAAAGGCCCTATAGAAACAGCGCAATTTTCATTTTTTGGTTGCTCCAGCTCCAGGATGCTGAAGATTTTTGGAGCTAAGGCAAATCTCTATGAAAATGGAATTCTAAAAACTCAGTTCAGTCAAGTTGATGAAGCTTTTAAGCTATTAAACTTCGAAGAAAAGACGATGGACTACCTTCCACATTTTTGGGGAGGCTGGGTGGGATTCGTTGGTTATGAAGCTACCGCCCTGTTTGAGAATATTACTCTCACCTCTTCAAAGGGTATTCCGGATCTTAGTTTCATGGAAGCCGAGCGTTTGTTTGTCTATGATCATAAAAGCCAAAAACTAAAATTCATACTGTCTGGAGAAAATAAGACAAAAGATTCTGATTACGAAGACTTCTCATGGAAAATCAAACAAGTTTGGAAAGATGTTCAAAGGGCTATAGAAAAAATCCGTTTTTCTACAGCAACCAAAATAGAAAAGTCTTTTTCTAATGAACAGCTCAAACCTTTTTCAAATAAAAGTGAATACATGAAAAAGGTTGAGCAAGCCAAAGTTTATATTCGTGAAGGAGATATATATCAGGCTAATATTTCGCAGAAGTTTGAAACCCCCTTTGATAACGACCCTCTAGCTTTGTACCAAAAACTACGAAAAGTGAACCCATCTCCTTTTTCAGGTTATCTTAAATTTGATGACCTTTCTCTTGTCAGTTCCTCCCCCGAGCGACTGATAAAAGTTTCTGAAGATAAAATCGAATCGCGCCCTATTGCTGGAACTCGCCCCCGTAGTAGTGTTGCAGAAAAGGATGAGGCTCTAACGGCGGAACTTCTGTTGAATGCTAAAGAACGCGCTGAACATTTGATGTTGGTCGACCTGGAAAGAAATGATCTCGGACGGCTTTGCGAAGCAGGAACTGTGGAGGTAACCGACTTCATGTTTTTAGAAAAGTATTCCCATGTGAGCCACATAGTATCGAATATTTCAGGGCGCCTTTTACCGAACCGCAGTGTTTTTGAAATATTGAAGGCCGTTTTCCCCGGGGGAACAATCACAGGATGCCCGAAAATCAGATGCATGGAAATAATCAATGAATTAGAGCCTGTTCAACGAGGTCCCTACTCGGGTTCTTTTGGTTATATTGGTTATGCTCCCTATATCGACTTAAATATCATTATTCGTTCGATAGTTATCAATAATGGAAAAGCAAGTTTTCATGTGGGTGCAGGTATTGTTGCCGACTCGGTTCCAGAAAATGAATATCAGGAAACATTGGATAAAGCCGCCGCAATGGTGGAAGCTTTGGAGTATCAATAGATGGACGTTGTCTACATAAACGGATTGTTTACCCCTCTTTGCAATGCAAAAGTGTCCATACAGGACAGGGGATTTTGTTATGGCGATGGCTTGTTCGAAACCTTGCGCGCAAGTAGAGGAAAAATATTTCGTCTGGAACAGCATGTAGATAGGCTTCTCAATTCACTGCCTCATATTTTTATTGATCTTCCAATGACCCGGCATGAATTAATGGTGGTGGCTCAGGACACTCTCGCTAGAAATAAATATAAAGAAGCTATCATTCGGCTGACTGTTACCCGAGGCGACACGCTTTCGAATATTAAGATTGATCCCAATACCTCGCCTACTCTGGTAGTCAATATCAGTGCTTTCACACCTCTTCCAAAATCAGCTTACAAAAAAGGTGTCAAAATAAAGCTTTTCCATGAACGTGCAAGTTTGACAAGCGGTCTGAGTAAGCGTTTAAAATCCTGTAATTATTTGTCCAATATTCTTATAAGAAAGCTATCTGATGAAAATGATTTCATGGAGGGCGTAGTGGTTGACCCTGAATTTGGTGTTACGGAAGGGACAACCAGTAATGTATTTATTGTTAGACAGGGCATACTCAAAACCCCCCCTGTAAGCCCCTATGTGTTAGAAGGCATTACTCGGCAGGTAGTCCTCGAAATTGCAAGGGAATATAAAATTTCATTCATAGAAGAGCGTATAAGCCTTGAAGACTTATTAAAGGCTGATGAGGTTTTCATAACCAATACGGGTATTGAAATTGTACCTGTGTCGCAAATAGACTCACAGGCCATCGGAAACAAGAAACCAGGAATCCTGACAGGCTTTTTTCACGATGAATTTTTAAAATGCGTTGAAGCAGAGAAAAATCCATGCTAATTTCTAAGGCTTATTAATTCGCGCTACTGAATTGGGTAAATTTAATGACAGAAACAGATCGGTTTACAGATAACTCCTCTGGAATTATCACGGACAATAAATACAAAAAATATTGGTTGCCAAAAGATTCATGGGGAGACTTAGCACAATGGAGGAATTATGATGAAGCCCTTGCCTATGTTCGCTTGATGAATCAGGTTTATGCAGGTGGCTTTAGCGATTGGAGGCTTCCAACCTCTAAGGAGGCAGAAGAATTCTATGATGAATCATTTGATCATATGGACTGGGAGGACGAAATTATCCATATCTGCCCCCTATTTGTCACAAAATGTTCGAATTATATGTGGACCAGTGACAAAAATGAAAATCAGGAAGCCTGCCGAATAAATCTAAGAAATAAAGAACTGGAGTATATTGATCTGAAAACCCGTGAACATCAAGCAACTCGGCTAGTGCGAAATGTTTAACCTGTTAACGGTTTTGCAGTTTTAGTTCTTCCAAATCGTTTGCCAAAAAGTCAAACGGTCTAAAACATTAAAACCGCCTTCCTGATATTCTTTGCCTGAAACCGATTTTTTCTTTATCTCCTCGCTATCAGCAGACACTATTAAGACATCCGCATGTTGGGTTTTCTCAAATCCATTGAAGAGAGTTCCGTGTAATGTAGCCCGAGTATTCAAAGGAATCAAGCGAGCCGTTCTTTCACCGAGCTTGAAATCATGCAGGTCGATGCATAATCCTTCATTATTAAGCCAAAGATCTACGCTTTGACCTTCCTTTTTGCCTGTGGCAAAAATTTTATCATCAACTCGAACCGCGTGTGCAGTTCCAACCGACCCTTTCATCCAAACTTTACCGGTATCTTTAATTTCTGACATATTATGGGCTTCCGCATAGGGGTTCCTTTGACTTAAAAGACGATTTATACCATAATTTTAGTTTTTCAAACCATTTCCAAAATTCATTGACAAAAAAATTTACTAACCGCCTGAATCAAGACCTGAATGATCGTAGAGAGAAGCATCTCCATCGAGAAGTTAGATTGTATAACAACTATCAGCACAATCTGATTTCCAACGATTATTTTCAGTTACGCTTTCACCCCAAGGTGATTGCTGGAGCAAAAATAGCTTGCGAAAAGCATGGCTCTGGTAGCGGTGCCTCACCCCTTCTTTCCGGTTTTTTATCCTGCCATCAGGAATTGCTGGACGAGATTCTAAATTGGAAACAAAAGTCTTCCGGCATGTTGTTCAATTCCGGATTTGTAGCCAATCAGGCCGTGTTAAAACATTTGCCGGGAAAGAATGACTTTGTTCTAGCCGATAGGCTCATTCATCATTCTTTAGCACAAGCCCTTGTGCAATCTCCCGCAAAATTCAAGCGCTACAATCATTTGGATATGGCTGACTTGGAAACTCTCCTGCAAAAAAATCACAAAAAGTACGATACTATTTTTGTGGTAACCGAAAGCGTTTTCAGTATGGATGGAGATTATCCTGACTTGAAAACACTTGTAGCCCTGAAGAAAAAGTTTCCTTTTATACTGCTACTCGATGAAGCCCACGGTACGGGAGTGTTTGGTGAACATGGCGGTGGATTGGCAGAGGAAATGAATGTTTTGGATGAGGTAGATATAATTGTAGGAACCCTGGGTAAAGCACTGGCCAGCATGGGTGCCTATGTGCTGACAAATAATCCATCCATCATAGATTATCTGACTAACGAGGCAGGTGAATATATTTACTCTACATTTTTGCCTCCTTCACAAGTGGGTGCCGCACTTGAATCCATCAAACTTATTAAAACCTTTGATGAGCAAAGGAAAACTTTGAGGAGTTTGTCAAAATATTTCAGGGAGGGTTTAAATCAAAATTCCGAAGAAATGGAGTCCCCGATCATTCCTGTATTAATTGGCGATCCACAAGAAACTATTGAATTGAGAGATCAGCTATTGAGCAAGGGGATTCTTGTTGGTGCAGTACGTCCTCCTACCGTTCCTGCAAACAGTTCCCGGTTACGGATTTCACTGCATTCAAAAATAAATGAAGCGCTAGTGGATGAACTGCTGAAATTATTAGATCCATGGAAGAAAAACTAACCATCACAGCAATATCCGGTTGGGCAGTTCCCGAAACCTGGTTTGCGGAACGAATAAAGGAAGCATTTCCCGGCTCAGATGTTCATGTTGTCTACCCGGAAAATCCTGAAAATGAAGAAGAAGCCCAAAACATTTTAAGTCGCTTGCCATCACAACTCTATATAGGCTATTCGCTAGGTAGTTTGTGGTTATTAAAATATCAAGATCATTTACCCGTAAATTGCCATAAGGCCATTCTTGCACCTATTCTTGCATTCTTGAATACAGGGCGATTGGGCGGTAAGACTTCGGAAGCGCAATTAAAATATCTGATAAAAATATTAAGTCGTAATTCAAATAAAACCGATGTCCTGCGAGATTTTTTCTTCCATGCCGACTTACCCTATCCAGAAAACCAAATCAAGGAGATACCCGAAAGAAAAATTCTGATACAAGGTCTGAAATTTCTTGAAAATAACTCGGTCACAGGCAAAGAAACTAATGATTTTTTGTCGATTATAGGCGAAAATGATACTTTTCTTGATGCAGGAGCATTAAAAGACCATATCCCGCATTTAGAGATAGTAAAAGATGTGGGGCACTCCCCTACTCCACTACTAAAACAATTAGCAAAAAGAATGTTAAATAGCTAGACAGTCCATTTTCTATGAAAATATTCGGAGTAAACTTAACAGAGAAACACACGCCTAAAAAGCCTATCACTATTGCGTGTTATAAATATTCAGCGCGTTCATTCCATTTTTTTTACTGCCATCAACTTTAGTTTTGATTTGACATTGGACCCCAAAAATTCTGCCATAGAAAAAAATATTATTGCGAGTTTCTCAAAATACGCGCATTCCTATGATCGTTACGCCCTTTTACAAAAATCGATGGCAGAAAGGTTAGCTTCCTATTTACCAGAAAGTCCCCCTTCCCATATACTTGAACTAGGTTGCGGAACAGGAGTCTTTACTCGCCATCTGCTAACCATGCCAATAAATAAGCTGACGTTAAATGATATTTCACCCGTGATGATTGATACTTTAAAATCACGTTTAACCATTCCATCTAATACTAAATTTATAATAGGGAATGCTGAGAAAGTATCCTTGGAAAAGTCTGATTTGATTTGCGCCAATGCAGTTTTTCAATGGTTCCTGAATCCCATGGAGGCCTTAATGCATTTAAAGGGCTCATTAAATAAAACAGGAACAATACTTTTCAGCACTTTTGGTCCTGAAACTCTAATGGAGTTTCGCGAGACAGCGAACTTAGGCAGCATAATTACACTCTTCTCTCTCAAACAGTGGAAAACATTTATAAAAAACTCCGGATATACACTAAATTCTATTGATGTGGAAAAAAGAAAAATATTTTCTCCAAGCACCCTGAATCTCATGAAAAACCTGCAACAAATTGGAGCAGCACCTATTAGAATTTTTAACGCCGGGGGATTAAGAAAGCTAATCAGAAATTATGATCAGCGCTTTTCCACCGAACAGGGAGTCTACGCAACTTGGGAGCTTTTTTATTTTTCCATTTCCATTTAATTTTCAAGGATGCTTAATTTTTAACGCATAATTATCACTAATCTATGACTGTGCATATTCTCAGGAATAACCTAGCCCTTTTAAAATCTCTTCATCCTAATGCATACGAGATTATAAACAGCACACAAACATCTCTGGAATATAAAGTTTCCCCATCTCAATCTGGCTGCCCCACCCTCATCCATCTAAGTGTAAAGGGAAGCGAAAAATATTTACTCAGCAAATTCGATCCAGTTAGGGAAGCAAGTCGTTTAATCGCGTCGTTAAACGTTGATGAGACTACTAATTTCATTGTGGTTGGAATTGGATTGGGCTACCAGCTCACCGAGCTCATTAAAGTCGTCCCTGAATTTTCTAAAATTATTGTGATAGAGAATGACAGGCAATTAGCTAGACTGGCCTTCGAAACAAATGACTTCAAGCAATTTCTAACCCACCCCGGCCTCAACTTGATTTTCCCCAACGAAACGGAAGATGCAATAGCATTTTTAGAAAAAGAAAAAGTCGATTTCAGCTTAAATGGGTATCGGTTGGTTCAGCAGAATGCCTTATTTGAGGTTAATAGGAGAAAAAACAATGAACTACTTATAGAGATAAAAGATCTTTTCCAAGCCTCAACGATTGAAATTAAAACGCAATCGGCAAAATCTAAAACCTTTTACAATAATATCTATAAAAATTATACGAACCTTATTTCTAGTACAGGGATAAATGTATTAAAGGATTCCTTATTAAATATCCCTGCAATTATTTGCTCAGCGGGTCCCTCCCTCGATAAAAATATTCAGTACCTTAAAGCAAAAAGAGGTAACTTTCTTTTGATTTCTGTAGCAACTGCGTTAAAACCTCTTTTGGAAAATGGAATCTCTCCTGATTTTATAGTGGCAATTGATCCCGATGAAATAACGGTTAATTTTTTTGATCTGCAAAAAAATCCACTTGGCCCCTGGTTACTCTATAACCCAGTCGTTCCCTCAATAATCCCAGATATTTTTTCAGATAGAAGTCTTGCCTATGATTCCTCAGTCCATTTAGCGCAATGGTTGCAAAAATATATAGGCAAAAAGGGTTCTCTAGGGAAAATTTTTTCAGTTGCGCATGCGGCATTTCAGTTTGCGAGATTCATTGGATGCGCACCGATTATATTTATTGGTCAGGATCTTTCTTTTTCAAAAAATCGGCTTCATTCCAGGCATTCCTACTATTATCGTCAGCGAGAAGATGCAATAAACCAGTATAAAAGTATGGAATATTTAGACCAGGAAAAATATCATTTATATTTAAGTAATCTACTGGAGAGAATAGATATTTTTGATAAAAAAGCAAACACCACAATATCAATGGACACCTATTCAAATATGTTTGCAAATTCAATAATTGAAAACTCAAAGGTCTTTAACGCTACAGAGGGCGGTATTGGAATAAGCGGATTAAAAAACATTTCATTACGTGAAGCAATCAACTCTCATTGCAAAACCAATATTTCCGCCCGAATAGAAAAGACTCTTAAGTCTATCCCATCGAAACCACCTCACACTAGTCAAGTAATCGTAGCTGCCGAAAAGCAACGTGCCTTTTTTGCAAAACTATCCACCCGCTTAAACGAAATTGAAAACCAGTTCCCCAAGGAAGACCCTTTTACAAACGAGAGTAAACAGGAATTTGTTGAAAGTATGAAGTTGATGATTCAATATTTATTAGGGTATGAAGAAGCCACATTACTCCTGCAGAATTACGACTATTCGGGGTTTTCGATTTGGAATCAAAGGTCCAGCATTATCATGAGGAGGAAGAAGTCGACTGGGCAACAAGAACTGCTGGAAGAGGAGTTTTTGCGAGATCGAGATTTTTTGAAGGTCCTAAAGGGGGCTATCAATTTTAATATAAATGTTTTTGGAAGTTTTTCGAATTAGATTCAACCCCTTGAATCTATTCCGCCTCTATAACTCTCGAAACGCGATCTAGGTCAAATCGCTTAAGTTTGCCAAAACCGACTTTCCTTAATAATGTTTCTGTTTCATTAAAGCTATAGGTTCTTTCAGTGGCAGTAAACATCAGCATGGTCAATGAAAATAGTGCGGCATCGTACGACTGAGTTTTGATCAACACGTCCATTGCACAAAGAGCATCCAAGAGGGCCACGGCACCTTCAAAAGTTAACTTAGCCTTACGAGAAATATATTCTCCTGTAAGTGGCTTGGATACCCAGATGAGTGAAAACAAGAAACTCAAGAGCTGAGATAAGAATATTGCTCTCCTCTATACAGTCAATTTTATTGATGATATTAGAAAAATTTAGCAAACCCATAACCCAACCTTTCTATTAAGTGGGCGGCAGGTATCATATAGCCCATATAGAAGTTAAATCATTTAACTAATTAATTTTCAATAATTTATGCTTGACAATTTTCGTTAATTTTCCTATTATATAATAATCAAAAAAATAAAAAAAGGAGGCGGCATGGAAAATATGTCCTTGCCAGATGGAACTCGTTCAACCGAGACCAACACTGTTGAGAAATTTGAGAGGCGATTCCGGGAAGAAAAATATGACCTTAATAAGAAACCTGCGCATAAAAGAAATGATGAACAGGGCTAAATCGAATGATTCTGCTCTATGGCCCTTTAAATAAATTTCAAGCTTATTGCTTATGATTTCGTTACTAATTTACTCGGCCAAAAGGTTTTGAACCTCTTTTGTAAGGCCAAACCCCGATCCAAACCACTTTCCGCGGAGCACACCTGTTTGATCAATCATTAAGGTTGAAGGTGTTCCTCTCATCTGATATTTTTCGAAAGTCGACGCAGAAAACTTTTTATCCCTGTAATAAGACATTACCTGTTCCATTATCTTTTTTTGACTCGATTCAGGTAATTTTTCAAATTCAGGAAAATCTCTCTCAATCATTTTTGCAGCATCGGCAGATGCATTTGATGGGTCTGCAGGAGTAATCTTGTCCCATGCCACGGGGAAAGGGATTGTGTAAGAGAGACAATTGTTCTCGAGCATACCCTGGCTTCCCAATGTATACAAAGTTTCGCCTACCACTTCACCATGGCTTATGAGTTTCTTTAAGTTTTCAAGATTGTTTAGCTGAAAGTCTTCAAAAGCAGTAGCTAATCCCCAGAAAATAACAGGTTTATCATTAAATTTTTGAAGTGCGTCAATGATTTCTGGAAAACTCGCGCTAAAACATCCAGGACAATTGACCTGAAATACATTCACGATAATTATTTTCCCTTTTTGCTGGCTAATATTTGACGCCTCTCCTTGAACCCATTCCGCAACATCTAAGTCAGGTGCCACCTCATTAATTTTTTGCATGAGAGGGCTCCTCGTTTATATTCCTGATTAAGCTGCTGATCAATGGCTTCATCCTATCCGGAGGGTTATTGGTGAGTGCCTCATTAAGCAAGTAAAGGGCACGGCTCTTTTCTCCCTGAAGGTTATGAATAACTCCGAGCATTACATAAGAATTAAATCGCTTATCTCCCATTTGAAAATCATCAAGTATTTTTTGAAAATGTTTCTGGGCTTGCGAATACTTTTTCAATCTAAAATAAGAAGAGCCTAAACCGAAGTGGATATTATCCTTCAGAAAGGTGGGAGGATTTTGTTGAATTAGATTGTTAAAAAGCCTGAGGCTGATTCTATACTGTCCTTGGCTAAAAGCTTTCATGGCGGCATTATAATTTGCACTGGAAAAAAAAATAGGAGGTATGATTTCAGCGCGTTTTTTTAGATTTTTCTCAGCTTGTTCTAATTTTTCCTGCGTTTCTTTTAGATCGGATTGCATTTTTTTACTACGATCAATCTCTTTAGCCATCTGGTCAGAAAATTCTTTTTCAGACCTGCGGATCTTCGCGTCAGTTTTGAGAGTTAAATTATCCATGGTTGTTCCCTGCTGTGTCAGGGAAGCTTGATTAATGAAAAGTCTTTCAATTTCGCTTGTGAGATTATCGAGATGTTGTTGATTCTCTCTCCTTTTAGCAAGGGTTTCTGCATCTGGGGGATCCCATACATGCATTTCTGTAGGGTTCGCCGACCAGTTGCTGGGAGCAGAAGGAAGGTACCCGCCACAAGAAATCAAAAACATCGATAAAATTAAAATAGGTGATACTGGAAAAATACTTTTCATAGCCCTGCAAGGTTGTATAATTAATAATTATCTTAGTTTAAGTTTAGACAAAATCTCCTTAATATTCAACTCTTTACGAAAATGACAGACTACTACTCGGTTCTTGGAATTAATAAGGGCTCGTCCGATGATGAGATTAAAAAGGCTTATCGCAAGCAGGCTATGAAATATCATCCTGATCGCAATGAGGGTGATAGCAAAGCGGAAAGCAAATTTAAGGATATAAGTGAAGCCTATGCGGTTCTCAGCGACAAGAAAAAACGTCGAGAATACGATCAGTTTGGTTCAGAAGGTTTTCACCGAAAATTCTCACAAGAAGATATTTTTCGAGACTTTGATGTGAATGATATTCTTCGCGGTTTTGGGTTTGGAGGTAACCCTTCTCAAGGGAGAGGAGGTTTTCCTGGTGGAGGAAATCACTTTCAACGCCCACATCCAGAAAGCGTAAAACCACCTACTCTAATAAAAGATCTTTCTATTGGTTTTGAAGAAGCTGCTTTAGGGGCACAAAGAAATATTGCCATTTCAAGAAATGGGGTTGTCGAGGAGACAAGCATCAAAATTCCTTCAGGGATCTCAAATGGAAAAATACTAAGGTTACAAGGAAAAGGTCATTTGAGTCCTGATGGGAAAAACCAGGGTGATCTGCATTTGAAAATTCGAGTCCTCCCTCACCCTCTTTTCAGCCGGGATGCCCAAAATGTTATAGTGAGTTCTGATATCAAATTGACGGACGCACTTTTAGGTACCACCATTGAAGTGCAAACATTAAACGGAATTAAAAGTGTTAAAATTCCTCCTGGAACACAAAACAACTCTAAATTACGCTTAAAAGAAGTGGGTATTAAATCTTCATCAGGTGTTCAGGGTGATCAAATGGTAAATATAAAAATCGCAATTCCAAAAGATTTAACTGAAGAACAAATAAAACACATTCAATATTTAAAAGATACTGGCATTTGATAATCTAACGATTCTCAATTAGCCTGTTTTAAAGGGAGTTTAGTGTGGCCAAGGTATTTTTCAAAACAGACAATGTTACACATGAGGTGGAAGATGGTACCCCGCTCATGGATTTTTGCGAGGAGGTAGATGTTTCGCTTTCTTTTGGCTGCACAGAGGGAACCTGCGGAGTGTGTGAAGTCACCGTACTTAAAGGCCAAGAAAATCTTTCGCGAATCACAGAAGAGGAAAAGGATTATTTGTTGGAGGAAGACCTTGAGGACGGCATGAGGTTAGGTTGTCAAGTCAAGATACGAAAAGGCGATGTAACCCTCAAATGGAAAAAGGTTAAAGGTTAGATTTCAAACCGCTACCTTTAATATCCTCTTCGATTTTTTTCAACACCCAACCTTTAATCACTTTCTCCATTTATTTAGCTTTGTCTGTTGGGTTTTCGGGCATGCTTTGCTTGCTATATCTGCAAAGCTCATCGTTTCTTCAGGTGGGCCAGATTTTTGATATATCAGCGTCATATTCCAGAGAGATTTGCCTTCTAAATATTGCTCGCCACTTTTTCTGCCAATGGATTTAGCGTATAGACAAAACCAAGACCATCAAAACTTTTAGCCTCTTGCGGCTTACTAACCGTCCTTTGGGCAATATCCAGTATTTTTTAAAATTTAATTCTGCGTGCTCTAACTTGTCCGATTTGTAATAGGACTGAGCGAGGAAATCCAATACTTGCATTTCTTTTTTCTTATTCCCTAAAAAATTTTACGAATCTAGAAAAATAATATTTGGCTTCTCAATTGATTAAGCAAACTTGACTTCACATAAAACTCTGGTAATATTTAGATGTTTGTAAACTCTTTTAAACAGTCCCGAGAGGCTGTAAAGGGATAAAATGATTAGCCTACCAAAAGTATTCACACCTTCTTCCGGGTTGCAAGACACCCCGAGAGGGTTTTTTTTTCGCCCTTTCCTCCCTAGACCAACCTCAAAAAGGTCTGAATGAGCACTATCATATTGAATGAAAAGGATATTGCACGGGCCATAAATCGAATTTCCCACGAAATTCTGGAACGTAACCAGGGTGCTGAAAATATCGCACTGATAGGTATTCGTACTCGCGGTGTCACCCTTTCGAGCCGCCTGCAAAATAAAATTAATGCTATCGAAAATATTGAGGTTGCTACTGGAGCCTTGGATATTACCCTTTATCGAGATGATCTGGGGGCAAGACTTCAGAAACCCGAACTGAAAAAAACTGAAATCACATTTGGACTTGAAGGAAAGCATGTAATCCTTTGCGATGATGTTTTATTTACGGGGCGAACCATTCGTGCCGCTATCGATGCTCTTATAGACTTTGGTCGTCCCGCTTCTGTGCAATTAGCGGTCTTAATAGATCGAGGCCATCGCGAACTACCGATAAGACCCGATTATGTTGGTAAAAATATTCCCACATCAAAATCCAAACGCGTTCAGGTATTTTTAAAAGAGGTCGATGATGAAGACAAAGTCATAATCCAGGAGCAAGTAAAGTGACTCAAACCGCCACGCTTTCGCAGCGAAATATTATTTCAATGGAAAGCCTTACTGATACTGATATAGATACAATCCTGGATACCGCAGATTCCTTTAAGGAAATATCTACCCGAACTATTAAAAAAGTTCCAACCCTTAGAGGCCGGACAATAATAAACTTGTTCTTCGAACCGAGCACTCGAACTCGTACCTCTTTTGAAATCGCAGGTAAACGATTGAGCGCTGATGTAATTAACATTTCTGGTGCGTCTAGCAGCACGGTTAAAGGAGAGAGCCTGATTGATACCGTAAAAAATTTAGAAGCAATGAATCCAGATATTCTGGTCGTTAGACATAACTGCTCCGGAGCGCCCGCCCTTATCACGCAATTTTTTAACAAACCTGTCATCAATGCAGGTGACGGAACTCACGAGCATCCAAGTCAGTCTTTACTCGACCTTTTAACCATTCGAGAGTACAAGGGAAATTTAAAAGGATTAAAAGTAGCAATTGTCGGTGATATTGCTCATAGTCGAGTTGCTCGATCTAATATTCATGCGATGCAAACCATGGGCATGACGGTTAAAGTGATCGCCCCGCCTACCCTTATACCCATAGACATTGAGCATCTTGGCGTTGACGTTTGCCATGACCTTACAAACGGAATAAGGGATGCGGATGTCATCATGATACTGCGTATTCAAATGGAAAGACAAAATCAAGGTTTACTTTCAAGCTTGAGAGAATACTCCAATTATTTTTGTCTCACTGAAGAGCATCTATCGAATGTCAGCGATGAAACTCTGATCATTCATCCTGGTCCGGTTAACAGAGGAATAGAAATCTCATTAGATGTAATGGAAGGATCGCGTTCTCTTATTCTGAATCAAGTGACCAACGGAGTCGCAATACGGATGGCTCTTTTTTATCTATTATTAGGGGAGAGCGATGCAAATTCTAATTAAAGGTGGGCATCTCATCGACCCCGCTAATAAAAAAAATGGCCAATTTGATTTACTTATCAGCAAGGGGAAAATTGAAGCCGTAGAACCTGAAGGAAAAATTAAAGATATTCCTGGTGCAGATATAATTGATGCAAAAGGAGCTATAGTGACACCTGGTTTTTGTGATATGCATGTCCATTTCAGAGAACCGGGTCACGAATATAAAGAGACGATCGAAACTGGCAGTCAGTCTGCCGCAGCCGGAGGCTTTACAACCGTTGCGGTAATGCCTAACACCTCTCCCGTAAACGACAATCGTTCTGTCACCGAATTCATATTATCTCAGGCAAAGGAAACCTCGAACATCAATATCTTGCCGATTGGTGCCATAACAAAAGGATTGAGGGGAGAAACCCTTTCGGACATGGGAGAACTTAAGGAAGCCGGTTGCATTGGCTATTCTGATGATGGCAGACCGGTGAGTAATAGCGAAATCATGCGTCGCGCCCTGGAGTACAGTAAAATGTTTGACTTGCCCTGCATTCAACATAGCGAAGTACTTGAGTTGACCCAAGGCGGAAGCATGAATGAGGGAATTGTTTCAACCGAACTCGGACTCAAAGGAATGCCCACAGAGGCAGAAGATATAATGGTACACAGAGATATCTGTCTGTTACCTAAAACCGGGGGCCGACTTCATGTGGCACATATTAGCAGTGGTGGTTCTGTCGATCTGGTTAGACAGGCAAAAGCAAAGGGACTGGCCGTTACCTGTGAGGTTGCGCCACATCATTTCACTCTGACCCATGATGCATGCAGAGGGTACGATACTAATGCAAAAATGAGTCCACCTCTCAGAACCCAATCTGATTTGGATATGATTAAAGAAGGTATGCGAGACGGCACTATTGATATCATAGCCACAGACCATGCTCCGCATGACCGAGTCGATAAACAGGTCGAGTTCAGTAAAGCCTGTTTTGGAATTGTGGGACTTGAAACAGCACTTCCTTTAACCTTAAAAATGGTCGATGAAAAAGTCATCTCACTGGAAAGAGCTATCGATATGCTCACCTTTCAACCCAATCAATTATTCAAGCTTGATAAGGGCTCATTGGGAATTGGAAAAGCTGCGGACATCACTCTGTTCGATGAAAAAATGGAATACACTATCGACCCTAGTCAATTCAGATCTCGCAGCAAAAACTCTCCTTATAAAGGCTGGAAAGTGAGAGGGAAAGTACTTCGTACTCTAGTAAATGGTAAAACAGTTTTTAAATGCAACTAATCTTATCCGATTGATTTAGAAATATGAAAGCTCTTTTAGTTCTCGCCGATGGAAAAATATATGAAGGCGAGCATTTTGGTTCTGAAGGTGAAGTAGAAGCTGAAATAGTTTTCAACACCAGCATGTCCGGCTATCAGGAGATCATCACAGACCCTTCCTATTGCGGTCAGATGGTGGTTATGACCTATCCCTTGATCGGAAATTACGGTGTAAACCCAGAAGACTTCGAATCCGACCGTCCCCATTTATCAGGCTTCATTATCAAAGAGCTTAGTAAGGTTCAAAGCAACTGGCGCTCACGCGGCAGTTTGGAAGAATTTTTGAAAGAGACAAATGTATTTGGTATTCAGGGGATAGATACCCGCGCTTTAACCCGCCAAATTCGTGACAAGGGAGCGCAACAAGCCATCCTGTCGACGGACACTTCCGACCCCCAAAGACTCATCGAAAAAGTCCGAAAATCACCCGGCTTAATCGGCAGAGATTTAGTCAAAGAGGTTACCTGTAAAAATGCCTATGACTGGAATGAAAGCGAATGGACCATTCAGAGCGGGAAAACCAAATTAAAAGAAGTGAAGGACCGTCCCTATAATGTACTGGTCTATGACTTTGGAGTTAAAAGAAATATCTTAAGAAAACTGACTCGTGCCGGATGTAAAGTCAGGGTAGTCCCGGCAAACCTACCTGCGGATGAAGTTCTTGCGACAAGGCCCGATGGAATTTTTCTTTCCAATGGTCCAGGCGACCCTGCAGCGGTTCCTTATGCTATTGACAATGTCAAAACTATCTTAGGGAAAGTTCCTGTTTTTGGAATATGCCTCGGTCATCAAATTTTAAGTTTGGCATTAAAGGGCAAAACTTATAAATTGAGATTTGGTCATCATGGCGGAAACCAGCCTGTCTTGGATGTAAAGTCCGGAAAAATTGAAATCACTTCCCAGAATCACGGTTTTGCTGTAGAACAAAACTCCTTTGATAGTGATGTGGATATAACTTTTTTGAACCTGAACGATGATACCGTGGAAGGTATTCAACATAAAAGCTGGCCCGTTTTTTCGGTGCAATATCACCCTGAGGCTTCTCCCGGGCCTCATGATTCTGAGCATTTGTTTTATAAATTTGTAAATCTTATGAAAGTAGGAGATTAATGCTCAGAGAAATTTTAGAGCAGCTATTCGAGTTCGCCGCAAAAGATATTCCTTCCGATCAAATATTAGAAGCCAAAAAAGCTTACCAAAAAGAGACCGGAGAAATTTATGAGGATGACAACTCCTACAATTCAAGAATGGCCTTATTTCTTGAGTGGTACTTATTCGATGACTATATAGTGGGAAAAGGACAAACCCCTCTTGAAACTCTCATCGAAGAAAATCTAGACGCATGGGACAGTGAAAAAATTGAAATTTATAAAAGTATTACTAAGAGCATTCAGGGTTTATTTATTGTAAAAAAAATTAAAAAAGAAACAGTCAAAGTCATAAACTTGTTTGCCGATGAAACCTATTTAGTTCAAGAAAAAGACTCCCGCTTGATTTTCAGAAAAAACGATATTTTTCAAGGTCGGCTTATATTTTTTCAAGAACAGTTTCACTTTACGGGTAATTTTTGTTTTCACCCTGAGAAGACTCATAAATATGTAAAACAGGAAGTGAAAATTATAAACAAGGCTCAGGCTGGTGATAGAAAAGATCTTGTTAGGATTAAAAAAAGGCTGCTGAACGAAAACAAAAGTTTAAAAAACAAAAAAGCTGAAATAGAAAAATTAAATGGAAAAATTAATAATACCGAGGCAGAAATTAAAATCAAAAAACTTAAACAGAAACTCTCTCTCTTGAATGAAGAAAAAAATAGCTTCAGCAAAGCCATTCAAGAGTTGGAAAGTAGCGCATACACACTTGAGCGCGATAAGATTAGAATCGAGGGTAATAAACAGATCAACAAATTAATAAACAAGTTAGCTTATATGAATTTAAAATTGGAGCGATCCCGACAAATCGAGATCTCTGATATTTATAAAAATTAATGCCTAAACGAACAGACATAAAAAGAATCCTTATTATTGGTGCTGGGCCTATCATCATTGGCCAAGCTTGTGAATTTGATTACTCTGGAACACAAGCCTGCAAATCTTTAAAAGAAGAAGGCTATGAAGTTGTTTTAGTAAACAGCAACCCCGCAACCATAATGACCGATCCTGAGTTTGCGGATCGAACCTATATTGAACCCGTCACTCCTGAAGTGGTGGAAAAGATAATTATTCGCGACAGACCCGATGCTCTCCTCCCAACAATGGGTGGGCAAACTGCTTTAAATACCGCTCTTGCTGTTGCCGAAAAAGGCATTCTAGATAAATACAATGTCGAATTGATCGGTGCTAAAGTCGAATCAATTCAAAAGGCGGAAGACAGAAACCTATTTAAAGAAGCGATGATTAAAATAGGACAAAAAGTTCCTCCTAGTGGTCAAGCTGTTTCCTTGGAAGAAGCCTGGAATATCGTCAAAGAAACCGGGTTCCCCGCGATCATTCGTCCTTCATTCACTCTCGGCGGAACCGGGGGAAGTATCGCCTATTCTGAAGAAGAGTTTGTTCCTCGCGTGGAACACGCATTCAAGTCCAGTCCTATTCACCAGGTCCTTATCGAAAAATCACTTCTCGGATGGAAAGAATATGAACTTGAAGTGATGCGCGATCTCAATGACAATGTCGTTATCATTTGTTCGATTGAAAATTTTGATCCGATGGGAGTTCATACAGGAGATAGTATTACTGTAGCCCCGGCTCAAACTCTCTCCGATAAAGAGTATCAGGTTATGCGTAATGCCGCGATCGATATCATACGAGAGATCGGAGTTGATACCGGAGGCTCAAACATACAATTTGCCACTGATCCTAAGACCGGTGATATGATTGTGATTGAAATGAACCCCCGTGTTTCCCGGAGTTCGGCGTTAGCGTCAAAGGCTACTGGTTTTCCCATCGCCAAAATCGCCGCCAAGCTAGCGGTTGGATATTCGCTGAATGAAATCAAAAACGATATTACTCAGGTTACCCCAGCTTCTTTCGAACCTACCCTAGATTATTGCGTTGTTAAAATTCCAAGATTCACTTTTGAAAAATTTCAGCAAACAGAACCCATTCTTACTACACAGATGAAATCTGTGGGTGAAGTAATGTCTATCGGACGAACATTTAAGGAAGCCTTACTAAAATCTATTCGATCCATGGAAATTGGCAGTTATGGATTTGAAGAGGACTTCCGTTTCAAGTTGAACAATGTGGGTTTGTCAGAGCAGAAACAAAAAGAGAAACTTACGGCGGCATTATCGATTCCCTTCTCTGACCGTTTGTGGCAAGTAGCCGCTGCATTGCGTCGCAATATTTCCGTTGAAGAATTGAATCAGCTTACCGCTATTGACCCATGGTTTCTTGATAATTTAAAAACAATAATCGAATTTGAACAGGAACTTAAGGGTATTGACTCACTAGATTCAATAGAAAAACAAACTCTGCTTAAAGCAAAGCAATATGGTTTGTCAGATATCTATCTTGCCGGACTTCTAAATTGCTCTGAAAAAGACATACGAAAACGACGTTATAGTCTTAATATTTTCCCGGTATATAAAAGGGTTGATACCTGTGGTGCCGAATTTGAAGCATTTACTCCGTATCTTTATTCTACTTATGAAGAAGAATGTGAGGCTGAGCCCACCCAGAAGAAAAAGATAATGATTTTAGGGGGTGGGCCAAACAGGATCGGTCAAGGGATTGAGTTTGATTATTGCTGCGTTCATGCATCATTTGCACTTAAAGAAGACGGGTTTGAAACAATCATGGTTAATTGTAATCCCGAAACCGTGAGTACCGATTATGATACTTCGGACCGACTCTATTTTGAGCCAGTGACTTTGGAAGATGTTCTCCATATTGTCCGTGTGGAAAAACCAACAGGAATTATTGTGCAACTGGGAGGACAGACCCCCCTCAAACTCTCTTTATCATTGCTTGAAGCTGGAGCACCCATTATTGGAACCAGTCCCGCCGATATTGACAGAGCTGAAAACAGAGAACTCTTCAAAGAGGTTTTGGATAAGCTTGGGCTAAAGCAACCCGAAAATGGTCTTGCCATTTCATACGCTGAGGCTAAGGTAATAGCATCTAATATTGGCTACCCTGTTGTGGTTCGCCCCTCTTATGTACTAGGTGGTCGTGCTATGGAAATCGTTTATAGCGAAAATCGCCTGGAATATTATATGCAACACGCGGTCAAGGCATCACCTGAACACCCTGTTTTGATTGATGACTTTCTGGAAGATGCAATAGAGATAGATGTCGATGCAATATCAGATGGCGAAGATGTGGTTATTGGCGGAGTGATGGAACATATTGAGGAGGCAGGTATTCATTCAGGTGACAGTGCATGTTCCCTTCCTGCGTTTTCACTTTCCCCCGAAATCATTGATGAAATAAAAAGGCAAACTTGCGCTCTGGCAAAAGAGCTAAATGTAATTGGCCTGATCAATATTCAGTTTGCGGTACAGAATGAGGAAGTGTTTATTATTGAAGTAAACCCTCGGGCATCTCGCACCATTCCATTTGTCAGCAAAGCCATTGGTATTCCTCTAGCAAAAGTTGCCGCCAGGGTCATGGCGGGTAAAAGCTTGAAGGAAATTGGTTTTACTAAAGAGGTTAAATTCTCCCATATTGCAGTAAAAGAATCCGTTTTCCCTTTCAATAAATTTACCGATGTAGATGTTCTTCTGGGGCCGGAAATGAAGTCAACGGGAGAAGTAATGGGGATTGATAAAACTTTTGGTCGGGCTTTTGCAAAATCTCAATTGGCAACGGGCATCAAGCTACCCTTGTCGGGTACCGCTTTTATAAGTGTAAAAGATTCTGACAAACCAAAAACCGTTAAAATTGCACAAGGCCTTCAAGAGCTAGGCTACCGCATCCTGGCTACCAGCGGAACGGCAGAACATTTAAATAAAAATGATGTTACGGTTGAATCAATCAACAAGGTTAAAGAGGGCTCTCCTCATTGTGTCGAAGGGATTGAGTCGGGAGAAATTAATCTGGTAATTAACACGGTGTTTGGCGAGCAGGCAATCAAGGATTCATTTTCTTTGAGAAGGGGCTCTCTAAATCAAAACCTGCCTTATTGCACAACAATTTCTGGAGCATCTGCACTATTGGGAGCACTGAAAGCACTAAAAGAAGAGGATTTTAACATCACTACAATTCAAGAATACAATAATTAGGGAACCGATTTAATACTGTGGAAACTCCACCATGGGACAGGATCTTCAGATTCCGAGAACACTTCTCCAGTGCTGAACTGCTGACCGACCCCCTTAAACGGCTTGAAAGATCGGACCAAGTTTCCAGGCATAAAATCTTTTCCAACAATAATTCTGGCCCTTGAGAAACCGAGCATACTTTCCAGCACCTGAATAGCCCCCATTTTCACATAAATATCCCCAAGGTCATATTCTGTTAAAGGATCATCCAGTTGCAAGCCTACCGAGTGAACACGAAACTTATCCCCTACTTGAACGCCATTTTGCCTGCCAACATTTATAAGAACATCCTCATTTTTTATTGCAATGATTTCACCTTCAAGAGGCTCTTTGAAAATTGTATTGTTAACAAAAGAAAGCATCTCATTTGTTAACAATGAAAAAGCTAAACTCATTGAACTGGACTCTAGACTGTCCCCTCCGTCTAGCCCAAGATCTATATCTTTGGAAAAAGGACGTTGACCTGAATTTGAAAATGCTCTGAACTTTTGTTTATAGACTACCCTTCCCGTTTTATTTTGAACAAGCTGAAGCATTACTTCCAATTCAGCTTGTTCAGTGTCACTTTTTTTACCACTTTCTATCATTAAATTATCCTTATTACCCGGATCAAACCTCACCACCTGTCCTCTAATTTCAAAAAGAGAAGCTTTTTCTGCCATGCTTCCTAAACGAACGGGCCAAGGAACGGGATCGTTCATCATAGCGTTTCTTGAAGGCATTTTATCCACATCTTTTAATATTCCCTCACTTCCCATCATTCCTTCGGAAGGACCCTGTATCGGTATTACATCAACCAATGAATCACTAGGAAAATAATGAATAGCGGGTTCTACATCTTCTTGGTATGGAGATCCATCCATCATTGAGGAGTCAGGCAATTTCCCAAGCGTTGAATTGTCATTCATTTTTTTGGGCAGCATGTGAAACTGGCCGCTATGAAGTAATTTCTGCTTTAGATTTTCAGAAAGAATCTTTCCAGGACTATAGGACTCTTTCCAATCCTGCGGATCATCAAACTCGGTTACAATGACCTTGTGCTTATAAACAGCAAAAGCCTGCCCATTTAAAAAACATGAAATAACGAAGGTCAGCAGCAGTTTAGATAAGATTTTATTCATCATTAGGATTTAAGGAAAATAAATAAAAAGGTTAATTATCCTATCGACACAATTTGTGGAATCTTCACGTAAATATGCTAATTTTTCTGGCAAATCGAGTCGTTTTAATCACCCAGATTACTTGACCGAAACCGGTTCAACCAGTACAATTCATCGATGAAAAAAATGACCCTACTCATAGCTCTGTTTTGGTTTTCTTCTCCCAGCCTACTGGTGGCAGCAGAAAAGGATATGATCCGTATAAAGTCCGGTTGCTTTACGATGGGAACCGACCAGAATGCTATCTATGAAGACGATGACGATAATACCAGAGAAAAGCCCGCACATAAGGTCTGTCTTGACGGCTTTTATATGGACACCTATGAGGTGACGCAAAAAAAATGGGACGCTGTTATGAAAATGAACAGATCCGTCTTCCATCATCCAGACCAACCTATTACTCATATTAAATGGCGTGAAGCCAAATCCTATTGCCATAAAGTAGGCAAAAGACTTCCTACCGAAGCCGAATGGGAGTATGCAGCTAGAGCAGGCAGTAAAACCAAATTCCCGTGGGGCGATGAAATAGATGACGACTATCTCTGGTACGCAGGCAACTCACCTAGAGAGATACCTCAAGTTGGCAAGAAAAAACCAAATGCTTGGGGCCTGCACGATATGATGGGAAATGTATGGGAATGGACGATGGACTGGTTCTCTTACACCTATTATAAAAGTAGTCCTGCAAAAAACCCTAAGGGGCCTACGAGACAAAGTTTCAGAGTTATACGTGGTGCATCCTGGATGATTGATGAGCAATATACCCGTGTCACCACTCGTCACGGAGGTATGTCCGACCCTACACTCTCATACTGGGTGGGAGTTCGGTGTGCAAAATCCCTTTAGCTTGTTCCCCTCTCTTGGACAGCAAAACAGTAAATAAGATATACAAAAAACTTTCCCAATCCTTGGGAGAGGCTAAATCTGAACTAAGCTATAAAAATCATTTTGAACTTCTTATATCGGTAATTTTAAGTGCTCAATCCACCGACAAGACAGTAAATACGGTAACAGAGAAGCTGTTTAGCCAATCCCCTACTCCTGAAAGTATTCTGCTGTTGGGGCAAAAACGTCTCTTAGAAATTATCAGGCCTGTCGGTCTTTCTCCCACTAAATCCAAAAACATTATTGCTACCTGTAAAATATTATTGGAAATACATAAAGGGGTAGTTCCGCAAAATCGAGAAGAATTGGAAGCACTACCGGGAGTTGGGCGTAAAACAGCCAATGTAGTTTTAAATGAAGGTTTTGGTCAGACTACGATTGCAGTGGACACGCATGTCTTTCGAGTTTCAAATCGAACGGGGCTGGTCACAGCAAAAAATGTTCTCGACACAGAGAAAGAACTGCTCCAAATAACACCCAAAAAATGGGCTGTAAAAGCTCACAGCTACTTGATTCTGCATGGCCGATATGTTTGTAAGGCAAAGAAATTTAATTGTCAACAATGTGTCATAATTAGTGAATGTGAATATCCTTATAAGAGCAAGTGACAAGTGCAACCCGCTAACAAGATAAACAGTTTTGAAGCAATAGTACATCGCCTTAAAAAGACTCTTCCAAATTCCATAGAAACTTACCACACAAATCAAACATCGACTTACCCACTTATAAAAATTGTATTAGGCAAGGGAAATCCCCGACGGGTCCTTATTTCTGCAGGGATTCACGGTGATGAACCCGGAAGTGTAGAATCTCTTTTATCCTTTTTGCAAAATGAGCACTATCTTCCCTATATAAATAATTGGGAAATAACATTGCTACCCTGCATCAACCCTCATGGTTATGAATTCGGAATCCGAGAAAACCATCAGGGAAAGGACTTGAACAGGCTCTTCAAAGTGGATGAACCGCCAATAGAGGTTTTTTTTGCGCAATCAATATTAAGCATCCCCTTTGAACTGACTATAGAGTTACATGAAGATAATGAAAGCACGGGCTATTATTTGTACCAAAAAGGGATTGATGCAAAAGACGATGAGTTGGGGGTCAAAATATTAGACGCAATAAAAAACATCATGCCCATAAATCTGGATGATGAAATCGATGGCTCTTCTGCCGATCATGGAGTCATAGGGAAGAATATTGATATCTCTACAATGGACTGGTGGCCTATGGCTCTTTATGGTTTGTCAAAAGGGGTAGAAAGGTGTCTAACTCTTGAAACTGCCAGTCAATTTGATATGGCAACTAGAGTGAATGCACATTTGACTGCAATAAAAACCGCGCTTAATTATTTTTCAAATAAACGTTGAAGAGAAAAAAACCTGACAGGAAGAGTCCTATCCAATTTTTGGAGAGATAACGGGGATGATGATGGGTTCGCCCACTGCCAGCGCATTAATATTCTTCTCAGAATTGTAGCTGCTAAGCAGCCAAAGAGGGATGGTATAATTATCATTACAAATTTCCCATAAGGTTTCACCTTTCTCAACATTTCGAATCGTTAATTTGCTGATATCGTAGTTATTGAAAAAGTCTTCCTGAATAGCCTTATGGTATTCCTGTCTTTTTTCTTCAAATTTTTCAGGATTGGTTTTTGCGAAACTTACTCGAAGTTTCCTATGAACCGTTATTTCCGCAGTTCTACCAATCCGGTTAAGTTTTCGCAACTCTCGCACCGACAATCGAGACCATTCAGCGTAGTGGCTCAGGGTTTCATCATAATCCACCGTTATCGTGCCAATGCTTTCTTGGTTTTTGGAGGAAAAAGAGACTGGCGTGAATGCGGGTCTATTTTTATTCAGGCGCTTATTAGCTTTTGTGGCAAATTTAATTTCTTTTTTGTTCTGTTTTTTAGTGCTTGTTTCACCTTGGCGATCCACCGATAGTTTGAAATTTTTTATTTTACTTTTAGGGGTTGTCGCCTCAGCAGGACTACTGGTTATTTTTAATCGCTGCCCAGAATATAATGAGTTGGGATCTCTCATTCGGTTCAAACTTGTCAAATGAATAACATCAGTATCAAATCGCTTGGCAATTTTAGACAAGTTATCATTTTTTCGAACTCTATAATAACCATCTTGCAAAGAATTTCGGTCGCCTTCCAGCTTAGCCAATCGGACAGAAGGCCGTGATTGTGGGACTTTGATTCTTTGCCCTGGATAGAGAGCGTTAGGATTCTTTATATTATTTATTTTTACCAGATTGTGGGCATCTGTCCTGAAACGTTTTGCAATTTTTGAGAGGTTATCGTTCCTTCTAACTCTATACGAAACTAGAGAATAGTTTTGCGGGGCTTCTGGGGTATAACTTGCAAAACTAACGGTTGGCTGTGATCTTCCTTTTGGCAGTTGCAGTACTTGACCAACATATATTCTATTTCGCCTACCAATATTATTGTAAGCCTTTATAGAACGCACGGTGCTACCAAATCGAAGTGCAACTCCAGAAAGAGTATCACCACGCCTTACGGTGTACCACTTTGATCGCAATTGTTTCGAATAAAGTGCTCTTCGCGGTATTTTGTCATAGCTAGTTTGAAGATTATTTAATTTGGATGAAGGTGCTTGAAAAACAAAACCCTTAGGAATTCGCTTCTCACCATTAAGAACAGGGCGTCTAAGTGAAGGATTTGCCTCGGCAATTTCGTCACGTGTCATACCAAAATAATCCATTGCGGTATTAACATGAATATAATTTGGCAAACGAATAGATACTCGCCGATGGGCTTTTTGGATATTAAGGTTTGGGAAATATTTATCCTGATTTTTTACAACATGAAGAGCGGCAAGAAATTCTGCATAAAAGTTCCGTGATGCAAAACCAAAAGTACGGCTTTTATAATTCCCCACAATCTTGGAGATATCGCTACCATGACGCTTTTTCGCGCGCTTCATACCTTGAAGACCATGGTTATACGCTGTAATGGCTAAAGGCCATGAATTAATCTCCTGAAAATTCCTTTTTAACAACTTTGCTGCCGCATGCGTTGCGAGAATGGGATCTCTTCGTTCATCAACATCGTAACCAACTCTCATAAACAACCTGCCTGTACTGCGGGTAAATTGCCAAATCCCTGCGGCTCCTGCGCTTGAATAAGCACCTAGCTGAAAAGAGGACTCAACATGTGGAAGAATACTCAATTCTTCTGGCAAATTATTATTCTTCAATATTCTTAAAATTTCAGTCATGTAAAGACCTGAACGTTCGACACCTGCCATGAATCGGTCCTTTAAGCCTAGCTGTGCGCGTATCTGGCGAGACGCTTTGTAAAAATCTTTTTTCACCAATTTATAAATACGAAGATCTTCACCTTTTAAGGACGATTTGTTTTTCGTTTTATTTATGCGCCTTAATATCTGTTTATACTTTTTCTTGACCTTTTCTAGTTTTCTCTCTCTGGAACGACGGGACAAATTTTTATTGCCAAGGTAGACAACTTCGTAAACAATCGCAAGATCACGCATATCGTGCACGACAGCATGTCGAGTCGAGTATTCGGAGTAAATCTTTTTCCAGAAATTGACTTGATCCGCAAGCCCAGGAGGGGTGGTGAAATGATATTCGCTTACAGTGTGGGTTTCATATGAAAAATTGGCATTAGCAACCGACAAACAAAATGGTGCCAGAAACAAGGCGAGAGACATCCCTACACTTCTAATCGTCTTGATCAAGTTATGACTTTCTATTCAAAAATTATAAAAAATAATCTGATAGCAGTATCATTAAATAAAACAGCAAATACGCACCTAATATCAGGTAACATATTGTATTCTAAAGATATCAGAGGCCCTGACTCAGGTCAAGACGAATTCAGGTGAATTTTAGTCGTTTATACAAATGCTTTCGGTTTTCTTTCACTTGGACTGCTCGGAACTTGAGTAATTTTGGTTGAGCTGATATACCCAGGCAAGAAGTTCTGCGACCACTTTATATAAAGATTCCGGCACTTCCTGCCCCACATCTATTTCCGAAAGCAAATGCAGTAGGTCTTTATCTTCACGTATGGGAATATTATTTTCCTGCGCCATTTTTATAATATTTTCGGCCACCCACCCCTGCCCCTTTGCGGTAACTTTAGGAGCTGCGTTTTTCCCTTTTTTATATTGCAGAGAAATAGCTGATTTGGGTAGTACAGGATTTTCTTTTTTCATGTTTTAACACTCAAAAGAGAGGCGTTCTGGCTTACAAGCAATTCAATTAAATTATCTTTTATGGGGGTTACCTCTTCCCGCGCGCAACATTCCACAGTTGTGTTCAGGTCTTTCTTTTCCATGCGTTGCTCAAATTCCGCTGAGTTATTGCGAATGAAATCGGCCACATCATCCTGCTCCACCTCCATTCTTACAGCCAAACTTTCGGGGCCGACTTTAGCATTGATCTTTATATTCCCCAGAGCTGAAAGATTTAGAAAAAATGCCATATTATAAACTTCTTTATCACCTTTCTTTCCATCTTGCACATCTTCCGAGTCTTCATGAATGAAGAGGTTTATTGTCTTTTCGCCTGGGCTGAGCGGATTGGGTATCTGCAATACTAGAGGCTGATTTTCCTGTGTGGCGACCCGCGAAGAAAGCTGGTTCAACTCAATGCTATCGACAGAAACCTTTACTCGTTGCTGGAAATCTGAAATCTGCCGCCTCTGATTCTGTTCTGATAAATTTTTTATACTCTTCTCGGTTACCTGAAGTAAATCAAGCAACTGTCCTTTTAAATCCTTGGCAAGTTCTAGCTTCATTTTAGGATTTTCCGTTTGCGCCAGAAATTGTTTTACTTTGGCTTCATAGCGGATACCTGATTTTTCCACCTGCTCTTCAATTTCAACTTTATCCGGGGTAACTCCAAGTTTTGGAGTCAAAACCTGCAACGTCTCGCGCAGTTTCTCTAGAAGCTGTGGTTGTATTTTTAATTCTTTTAATACAGGAGAATCCAGAATATCACGGGTCAACTCGCCAACCAATTTCCCCAAAGGTGTGCGGGAGGGCAAATAGGGTTTAATCAATTCAAGGTCCACGGTGCCTGGCTTCACCGGCGAATCGAGAAAAACAGGTTTAAATCCACTATCCGTTTTTTGAAATTGGATACGAATGGCAGTTTCCGGTCGGTACAACTTGGCGTTTTCTGTTTTTACGAGAATCTCCTGATCTTCAAATTGAACCGACAAGGTATTTGCATCGACAACACGCTTGACACTGCCCTTCACGATTCTGTCAGGAGGAAGCTTCAACTCGCTGAATTTTTCAAACTTCAAAACCACCGGTTTAATTTTACGCGAGAGGTTCGTTGTGTAGCCTTCTTCCTGAACCTTCTGTTGTGGGGGAGGAACAAACTTCAAAATAGGCTCAGGATTGACTTTTTCAACCCGCACGTAAATTTCTTGTCCCGGTTTAAACACATATTCAGGTTTTACAGCGACTGAGTCATTCTGAGTTTTTAAACTTGGTAAATACGCGACAACCTTTTGCCCGTCAATAGAAACCGTCGCCTTCCCTTTTGGTAATTCCGCGACAACCTTTTGCCCGTCAATAGAAACCGTCGCCTTCCCTTTAGGAAGAAGCTTGATAATTTCTCCTTGCAAGAGCTTTCCTGTCTGTAACTGATTTTTCAAAGCTAAAGGAACAATTGGAGAGTCTTCCCCCGATAGTACCTTAATCATCTTATTTACAAAATTTGTAAGCGGTAGATTTGGAATGTCCAAAGAAACACCTCAATAAGATTTGAAAAGACCAGAGCAGGGGTCAGAGAAAAGAGTTGGGACGACAGGCTCTATATAATCTTATCGGCCGATAAAATCTGGGCCATTATGACTATTTAAATTATTTCTATTAAAACAAAATTGTTCAAGAACGGATGGTGTATTTCAGACTAGAATATTGATTTTTCCTCCATAGCTCCCCTCTAGAGGTAAGATTTCTTCAGACTCCAATGCTTCTTCAGCATCTATTTTTCCCCTCAAAACTCGTACCCGCTTTTTTGCGCCTGTTTCAGGGTCAGTTTCTTCAATAAAATAAGCATTTTCCGGGTCTTGGACTTCCGTAAGCTTCATTTCGTCTGTCACCTCTCGCTCTTTATTTGTCTGCTGCGCGGTGACATTGGGTAAAGATTGAATAGTCTGCTGTAATTTTTCGGTGTGCGTACCCATCTGCAGAACTTGCTGGGTATTAACTTGAAGAGTCGTTGGCATGAATGGCACCAGAAATTGTTATTACATTGTTAATATAGCCCTTTGGCAAACAATGTCAATTTAAGGGGGTTTCAATTACTTAACCATGAAACTTGAAAAAAAGACATCGGTTACTGTTCCAGTTCCGCTCAATAGGAGAGCGTTTGTAGCAGTACGAATTTCTCTTTTTATCCTCTCTTCTGTATTGGCTCTTTTAAGAGTGAAATCGCTGGGGCGTTTTCTTCGCAATATGCCATAAATATTTTTCCGAACCAGAGGTAAAACCTTATTAAGGTCTTTATTAAGCACGCTGTTGCTCAATAACAGGTTGGCCGAAAGTGAAAGGAATCTGCCGGTTTCCTTGCCATTTTCGCGAACCGGTAGAAAAAAAGGTTCCAGCTTATAAATATTTACCTTTTCAATAACACTGGTTTCTTCTTCTTTAATTTCTTTCTCTGCTTGCTCTTCCTCAACAGGGACAACTTCTTCTTCCGTACCCGACATCGTGAAATAAACCCCCGCTCCAATTGCGATGAGCAATACCAAAGCCCCGCCTCCAAATAACATAAGGAGCTTTTTATTCGAGAGAATTTGCTGGAGTTTTCCCTTAGGCCCCGGCGCGGCAGCCTCGGCATCCCCATCCCCCCCGGTAGTTTCTAATAACGCCTCAAGTTCTGCCGTGTCGTCAGAGGATAGCTCCCCTTCTTTTCCTTCCTGATCTTCAGCCATAGTTAATATCCATCGAATTAAAACAATTCATCATATTATTCTACGGATTTTCGCGAGCAGAACTCAACATCAAGGGATTGATTTTTCATTTTTTTCCGCCGCCAAAAGGGCTAATTTTGTATGTATCTCTTTAACCTTGGACAGCAAATTGCCCTTGTCCAATGAATTTTCAAGAACAAAATCTGCATATCGGACTTTTTCATCACTGGGCATTTGATTTTTGATTCTGTCAGCTATTTCATCCCGGCTCAATTCGCTTCGAGCCAGAATTCGGTTGATTCGGTTTTTCTCATCCGAATTTACGACAATAACTTTGTCCATTTTCTTATAATTCCCTGATTCTATCAGCAAAGCCGCATCCACAATGACCAGGGCATTCGGGTGCTCCTTACGTATAGCGTCATATTCAAGTCTTTCAAACTCAAATACCTTGGGATGGAGGATGTCTTCCAGAGTTTGTTTTTTTTCGGGGTCACCAAAAATAATGTCGGCAAGTTTTCTTCTATCTAAATTCCCCGATCCAGTAAAAATTTCTTTTCCAAAAACAGCCTCGATTTCCTTCCATGCGGCTTGCCCAGGCTCCACCAGTTTCCGACATATCAGGTCTGCATCAAGAATAAAGGCCCCCAAGTCTTTAAAAAAGGATGCAGACAACGTTTTACCCGATCCCATCCCCCCTGTAAGGCCTACCAACAAAGACAATTCGTACTCCAATCAACAAAGGTTTAAGCAACGCTCTCCAGCAATTCCGAATAAAGCCTCATCATTTTTTGAGTTATTGGCCCCGGTTTTCCAGATCCAACGGGTCGATTATCGAGTACTGAAACAGGCATAACTTTTTTCACGGTTCCCGATAAAAATATTTCCTCAGCCTTCAAAAGCTCTTCCCCAGGCCATGCACCTTCTTCAAAAGGCATCCCATTTTCATGTGCCAGTTGAATTATTTTTTC
>ENA-OREN01000694-OREN01000694.1-marine-metagenome-genome-assembly--contig:-NODE-694-length-45926-cov-3.917446_pt1 | contig 45926 bp, 48 predicted proteins | sample MGYA00248624_ERZ508555 | MGnify/ENA primary metagenome ERZ508555 (study PRJEB26222, sample SAMN06267773) | marine metagenome | isolation source: Saanich Inlet, British Columbia, Canada | place... | reverse complement strand
AACAGTCGTTACAATTAAAGACATTAATAAAGGTGAAAAATTTTCAAAAGAAAATATTTGGGTAAAAAGACCCGGTACAGGGGAAATTAAAGCAGAAGATTACAAAGGGTTGCTGGGAAAGGAATCTTTGGTTAGTGTTGGTAATGATACTCATTTAAAGTGGTCAGACGTCAATGAATAGAAAAAGGATAGTTTTTTTGACAGGTACCCGGGCAGATTTTGGAAAGCTAAAGTCGCTAATCTCTATTACTCAAAATTCTGAGAACTACGATGTTCATATATTTGTGACTGGCATGCATATGAATTCACTATATGGGTCTACAGTAGACGAGATTCAAAAATGTGGATTTAAGAATATATATCAATTTACTAATCATAATACTATTGAAAATATGGATAGAACATTGGCAAAAACAGTCGATGGTTTTTCACGGTATATTGCCAAGGTTGATCCTGATTTGATTGTAGTGCATGGTGACAGGGTGGAAGCATTGGCTGGCGCAATTGTTGGTAGTATGAATAACATATTGGTTACCCATATTGAAGGCGGGGAGGTATCTGGCACAATTGATGAACTAATTCGTCATGCTGTTAGCAAGATGTCACATATCCATCTTGTGGCTAATAAAGAAGCCAAAATGAGGTTAATCCAACTTGGAGAGCTAGAGAGCTCTGTTTATATACTAGGTTCACCGGATTTGGATTTAATGAATCCAAAAACATTACCGTCATTGGATGTTGTGACTAAACGTTATGAGATCGAATTTTCAGACTATTCAATCGCAATGTTTCATCCTGTTACAACTGAGTATAAAGATATCCAAAAAAATGCAAAATATTTTGTGGACGCTGTACTTAAAAGTGATGAAAATTATGTTGTGATATGTCCAAATAACGACCTTGGGTCGCATGAAATCCTCCATGAATATGAAAGACTGAAGAGCAATAGTAGGATTAAAATATATCCCTCGTTGAGGTTTGAGTATTTTCTTACTTTATTAAAAAATGCAAAATATATAGTGGGCAACTCTAGTGCTGGAATCCGCGAAGCATCCTATTATGGTATACCTGCTATTGATATCGGAACTAGACAAAATAATCGCGCTAAATCACCATCTATTTTTCATTGTAATGATGATAGTGATTCTATTTTACATGCAATTTCTAGAGCAAAAGTATTCCAAAATAAAGACAATATAGAAAGTTATTTTGGCATGGGAAATAGTGATAAGATTTTTTTAAAGCTTTTGGATGATGAATCAATATGGTCTATTCAGCACCAAAAACAATTTCAAGACTTAAGGTATGAATAAGATTAGAGTTATTGCAAGAATTGATGTTAAAAATGAATTTGCAATTAAAGGGATTCATTTAGAAGGCTTAAGAAAAGTTGGGAATCCAAATAGTATGGCTATAGACTATTATAAAAATGGCATTGACGAGATAGTTTTTATGGATGCGGTTGCTGCGTACTATGACAGGAATAGCTTGAGCAATCTAATTCAAAGCGCATGTAAAGATGTTTTTATCCCAATTACAGTTGGTGGAGGTATTAGAACTGTGGATGATATAAGAATAGCACTAAAAAGTGGGGCTGATAAGGTGGCAATTAATACTGCAGCAGTACAAGACCCTGATTTTATAAATAAGGCATCCAAGATATTTGGGTCACAGTGTATAGTTTCCTCCATTGAAGCTAAAAAAGTTGATGAAGATAAGTGGGAAGTATATACAGATAATGGTAGAGAGCCTACTGGGTTGGATGTGCTTGAATGGGTAAAAGAAGTAGAAAAATTAGGTGCGGGTGAAGTAATTCTTACTTCAATTGACAAAGAAGGAACTAAAAAAGGGTTTGATTTACGTTTAAATCAGGCCGTAGCTGATAGTGTTTCTATTCCCATTATTTCAAGCGGAGGAATGGGTAATAGTGGTGACGCTATACACTTGTTAAAAAACTCCAATACAGGTGCCATTGCTATTGCATCTGTATTGCATTATGGATTGGAGAATATTCAAGATATCAAGCGTGCATTATTAGACAATGAAATAAGAGTTCGTTTATGAAAATAGCTATTATTGATTATGATATTGGCAATGTTCAAAGCATATTAAATGCTTTTGAGAATCACGGAGTCTTTATTAATAATCAGTTTCATCCTAAAGATTTACCTGGATCTTTAGTAGAAATAGATTCTGTAACAAATACTAATTATAAAGAAAAATATGCAGATTGGCCTCCTGCAGGACCTAATTGGAGACAAAATATAGATGAAGAATATGTACGAGGTATTGTTGGAGCTACAATTGCTACTGAGAATCCTGAAAAATTAAGTAAGTTATGGTCTGAGGTTTTAGATAGTAAATTAATAGTTGAAAATAATTGTCCTAGTATTGTTTTAGAAAATGCTAACATTACATTTGTAAAAGCTGAAAGTGATTATACAGATTTAGTAGGTATAAAAATAAAAGCATCTCAGAAAAGATTAAATATAGGACAAAATATTAAAATGCTTGGATTGGATATTAATTTTATATAATTACCGAGATGTACACTTATTTAATATTACTTGAGTAAACAAGGATTCTTTACATTTTTCCCAGTCAGCAAGTCCTTTATCGAAAACATCAAAGTATCTAATAGTAATTAATAGTGCTATTAAAATACAAATTATTATTCCTGCTTTATGCATAAGTTAGTTACTCTTTATGTTACATGTGATAATTTAACTATAATGGAGGTATTTATATATGATTAAATATTATTTTGCTATTTTAACCTTATTAATTAACTCATCCGCATTTGCAGAATCATCAATACAATTAAATAAATTAAGCAATACAAATCAATGTATAGAATGTGATTTTTCTAATTTAGAGCTTAAAGGAGTTAAATTCTGGAATTCAAACATGAGACAATCTAATTTTAAGGGAACAAATTTAAGTAAAAGTAATTTGCAAGGATCTAACCTATCAGATTCACAATTTAATCAAGCAATATTTATAGGAGCACAATTACAAGGCGTAAATTTAAATAATTCAATTTTTGAAAATTCAAAATTTACTGCCTCTAATTTAATTGGTGCTTTTTTAAAAAAAGCTAAACTAAATAGTTCTGATTTTAGAGGAGTAAATATGCAGGCAGTTGAATTTACGGAGGGAGAAGCAATAAATTCTGATATGAAATCTATTAATTTTACAGGTGCTAATTTATCTAATAGTAATTTTAGTGGCTCAAATTTTTCAAATGCAAATTTTACAGGGGCTAATTTAAGTGGTGTAAATTTTACAGGTGCAAATTTAGAAAATGCAGATTTTTCAGGTAGTAATCTGTCTAATGTCAATTTTACTGATGCTTCCATAAAAAACATAAGATTTATATCAAGTAATTTATCTAATGTTAATTTTAATAAAATTGATCTATCTCGAGTTATTTTCAAAGATATATTGTTTTGTGGAAAAAGAGTGGTTAGAAAGATAAGTAATAGTTCATTTTTAGATGGAATTATAAATCAAGAGAAAAGAGATAACACTAGTATTTTAAAATTCTTATATTGTGACTAGAATAATATTCAGTTTACATTTTTTAAGTAACGAGATTCTATCCATTTTATAATTTTTTCTAATGATACAGAGGTTCTCATTATTTTATTTTGTTGGTAAACAACCCATTGCTTGTAGTTATTAGATTTTTTTTCGTATGTTATTTTAAATATTGGAGTTTCAAATGAATGCTTATAAAAGCAGAATATAATTTTATTTTTTTCAGAAGTAAAACTATAATCTTTCCATTGATTTGCTTTTAACATTCTTGAAAATAATGCCATAATTATATTAAAATCATTGTTTTTAATATAGGAAACAAAGTTATCTGAAGCAACCCCCAGTTTTGCTATAGCTTTTAAATTATTTTTAATCAAATTAAGTGCTTTATTTTTTAATAAATTATATATTCTGATTTAGTTTATTATATTAATCAATTATTAACATTTACAATAATTAGTATATATATAAATTATATATTTTAATATTAAGGAGTAAGATGTGAGTGATATCTTTCAAGAAGTTGATAAAGAGTTGCGTGAAGAAAAATTTAAGACTATATGGCATAAATTTAAATATTATATTATTGGTGTATTAGTATTATTTGTATTTGGTGTAGGCTTTAATTCTTTTTGGAAGCAGCATAGCTTAGATGCGGTTAATGATAGGTCAGCTAAATTTTTTGAGGCTATGGAATTAGCACAGCAGGATAAAGCTAGTGCTATTGTAATGTTGCAAGATTTTGCTAGTAAAGAAAAATCTTCTTCTGAATATCATTCAATGATAGCTAATTTTTCTGAAGCTGCAATTAGAAGGTCTAATAAGGATTTTTCTGGTGCTTTAAAAATTTACGATGAATTAAGTAGTAATAATATTTCAATTTTTTATAAAGATTATGCAAAGTTATCCTCTGTTGAAATGTTAATAGCTCTGAATAACGTAAATGAGGCTAAAATAATTTTATTAGAGTTGTCTTCCGGTTCTTCAGATCTTCAATTTATAGCAAGAGAATATCTAGGATATATTGAAATTAATGAGGGTAATATTGCTAAAGCTAGAGATATTTTTCAAGGTTTATCTGAAGATGCGTCAGTTAGTTTAAATATGAAAAATAGATCTAAAGAAATATTATCTATTTTCCCTTAGGTATTTTTTAAAAGCAAATTATATGATGATTTTATTTAAAAAAACGCTAACATGCCTGACTATTTTTTTAGCTTTAAATAGCTGTAGTTATATAAAAGATTTAGATTTTTTAGATTTGGGTGTAGTTGATGATATACAAATTATAGAAGGGACTAGGGTAGATATTAGTGCTTCTCAAAAAGAAGTACAAGTAAATATAGAAGCTTCTAAGCTACCTATTACCTTAGAGAATCCTTTAAAGAATTCTGAGTGGAACAAAAAAGGTAAGAATAATTATAATGCTCCAGAGAATATGTTTATAAAAGAAAATATAGAACTTTTATGGAAAAAAGATGTTGGTGATGGAGAAGGGACATATAATAAAATTTATACACAGCCTGTAGGTAATGAAAACTTTTTATATGTTTTAGACGCTGACGGTAAATTAGTATCTCTTAATATAATAAATGGGGATATTATTTGGGAGAAATATATTTTTCCTAGTGAAGAAAGTATTAATACTAATATAGATGGTGGCTTAGTCTTAAGTGGTAATAATTTAGTAGTATCTTCATCTTATGGAGAAATTATTAAATTAAATATTAAAGATGGTAATATTGAGTGGAAAAAAAATATAAATGCACCAGTGCAGGGTGCTCCATCTATCTTTAATAATTTTATATATCAAATGACAGTAGCTAATGAATTATTTGTTATAGATATTAATACGGGAGAAGAAATATGGAGATATGATGCTTCTATTGTATCAGCTATATCGAATGGAGCGGCTTCCCCTGTTGTGGACTCTAATTTTGTAATTTTTCCAAGTAATACAGGTGAATTAATTTCTTTGGATACTACAACTGGTTCTTTAATGTGGAGCACAAGCTTAGTAATTGAAGGATCTATTTCTGGTTCTTTGGAGCTAACAGATATAGATTCAGGCCCCGTAATGCATAAAGGTTTAATTTATTCTTCTTCTCTATCTGGGAAATTTTCTGTAATAGATTCTATTAGCGGAGGATTAATTTGGGAAGCGCCTATTAAAACATCAAATAATCCTATCATAAATGGAGATGCTGTTTTTATTTTAAGTAATGCTGGGAGGTTAATTAACTTATTTAATAATAATGGAAATATAAGGTGGATTTCAGATTTTTCTAAAGAAATAGAAGTTAATGCTAAGAATGCTCCACTATGTAGTGGTCCATTATTGGCTCAAGATAATATTTGGTTAGTTTGCCAAGATGGTAAAGTATTTAAAGTAAATAGTAATAATGGTAAATACTATAATATATTTACTTTAGACTCCCCTTCCTATATTTCTCCTATAGTAATAAACGGTACTATGATTTTTTATACTGAAGATGCAGAAATAATAGCTTATCGTTAGGAAGTAATATGTTACCTAAAGTAGTAATTTTTGGACGGCCTAATGTTGGTAAGTCTACATTGTTTAATAGATTAGTTAGAAGAAAAGCTGCTATAGTTGCCGATATTCCTGGGATTACTAGGGATAATAAAGGTTTAAAAGCAAATTTAGGTAATTTAGAATTTATTTTATATGATACTGCTGGATTTGATCAAGTTGACACCAAGAATGAGTTAAGCAAAAATATATTAGATAAAATAACTGATATAATAAATTTGGCTGATATTATAATATTTATGCTGGATGCAAGAACAGGAATAATTCCGTTTGATTATTCTTGTGCAAAAATATTAAGAAAAGTAAAATGTCCTATTCTACTAGTGATGAATAAGGTAGAAGGAGATGCTCAAAAAAATCAAGCTTATGAATCTATAAAGTTAGGTTACGGGGAGCCTTTAATTATATCGGCAGAACATGGAATTGGTTTAGGTTCTTTAGAAGAAAATTTATCAAATTTAATGAAAAATATTAATAATAAACATATTACTAATACTGCTATAGACGAACCTTCTATAAGACTAGCTATAGTAGGTAGACCTAATAGCGGAAAATCAACATTAACTAATACTTTAGTAGGAGCTAATACTGTTTTAACAGGTGATCAACCTGGTGTGACAAGAGATGCTGTAATGTTAGATTTAACATGGAAAAATCAAAAATTTCAGCTTGTAGATACAGCGGGTATAAGAAAAAAAAGTAAAATTATTGATAAAATAGAAAAGCTATCAGTAGAATCTGCCATAGACACAGTGAAATATGCTCAAATTGTCATCTTGGTATTAGATTGTAATGAAGCGTTATCACGTCAGGATTTAACTTTAGCGAGTCATGTAGTAGAAGAAGGCAGAGTTTTAGTTATTGCAGCAAACAAGTGGGATATAGTTGTTAACCATGAAGAGGTTAAAGTTGCATTACGAAAAAGATTAAATATAGCTTTTTCTCAGTTGAGAGGAGTGCATTTGGTGGAAATTTCTGCACTGAATAATACAGGCATAGATCATTTAATGAATGAGGTTATGATCATGTATAATAAATGGAATACAAAAATTTCTACAGCCAGAATAAATAAATGGTTAAATATTATACAACAAAGAAATCCGCCTCCATTAAAATCAGGAAGAGTTATAAAAATAAAATATTGTACACAAGTTAATATAAGACCACCAACATTTGTATTTTTTACGAATTTATTAGGTGATTTTAATGAATCTTATAAACGATATTTATTAAACAATTTAAGGGAAGAATTTGATTTAAATGGTGTTCCTTTGAGGCTAATGTTTAAAAATAGTAAGAATCCATATATTTAATTTTTATAACTTTTCTCTAATAAGCTAACAAATTTATAGGCAGCATTTTCAGCTGTATTAAGTTTATCTGTATTCTCTCCAGGAAATGAGTTTTGTCTAAGATTGCTTAATATGGGTCCAGGATCAAAAGTATTAACTTTTATGTTAGATTTTTTAATTTCCTGCTGCCAATTTTTTATCATTGACTCTATCGAACTACTTGTTAATGAGTAAGCACCAAAATATGGTTCATTATACGTTTTTTGTTTACATATTAAAAAATATGCCCTGCCATATTTCGACAATCTTAATAAAGGGTCAAAGGATCTTATTAGATGCCAATTAGCAGTAATATTAATATTAATAATTTTATTAAAATCTTTAGGTGATATGTGGTTTATAGGGCTTAGTTTAGGAAAAAAAGAAGAACAACTAATTAAAATATCTAATTTTTTATACTTTTCAAAAATTTTTCCTCCTAATTTATCTATAGATCTACCATAGCTTAAGTCTATAGGAATAATAGAAGGTTTATGTATAGCAATAGTACAAATTTCATCATAAAGTTTTTCTAATTTTTTTATATCTTTAGATACTAAAACTATTTCTATATTATTAGTGATTAAACTATTTATAATAGCTTTACCTAATGTGCCAGTAGCTCCAGTGACTAGGGCTATTCTTTTATTCATCAGTTAAACCTTATTTATTATTAATTTAGCAAGGATAATTGGTTTGCTAGAGCACCTTCATCTCTATCTGCTAATTTTGTTGGATATTCACCGGTAAAGCAATGATCTGTATATTGTGGATTAGTATTATCTCTAGCTTCATGTCCCATAGATTGATATAGACCATCTAAAGATAAAAAATGCAAACTATCTAGTTTTAATAGGGCTTTAATTTCTTCTATAGATTTACTAGATGCAATCAATTCACTTAAACTAGGGGTATCTATACCATAAAAATCAGGAAACTTTATTGGAGGGCTAGATATTCTCATATGAACTTCTAACGCTCCAGCGTTTCTCATCATTTCTACGATTTTTATTGCAGTTGTTCCTCTAACTATAGAGTCATCTATCAATACTACTTTTTTATTTTCTATAAGAACTTTATTTGCGTTATGTTTTAGCTTTATACCTAATTGTCGAATTGTTTGTGTAGGCTCTATAAAAGTTCTGCCAACATAGTGGTTTCTTATTATTCCTAAATTGTATGGTATATTTGATTCTTCGGCATAACCTAGGGCAGCAGGGACGCCTGAGTCTGGAACAGGTATTACAATATCTGCTTCGGTCTTCATTTCTTTTGCTAGTTGTTGCCCCATTTTTTTTCTACACTCATAAACATTTTTACCTCCCATAATACTGTCAGGGCGAGCAAAATATATATATTCAAAAATACATGGTCTAGCTTTTATTTTAGGAAAAGGTTTATATGATTTAATTCCATTTTTATCTATTACTACTACTTCTCCATTATCAACATCTCTAATATATTTAGCCCCAATTATATCTAGGGCGCATGTTTCAGAAGCTATGATATAGGCTCCATTTAGTTCTCCTAAAACTAAAGGTCTGATACCTAGAGGGTCTTTAATGGCAATTAGCTTCTTATTAGTTAAAAGGCCTATACTATATGCACCTTCTAATTCATATAAAGCATCTATAACTTTTTTAACTATTGAGGTTTTATTACTTTGAGCTATTAAATGAAGAAGTGCTTCTGTATCTGTAGTAGATTGAAATATAGCTCCTTTTGTAACTAAGTTGTTTCTCAATTCTATACCATTAGTTAAGTTTCCGTTATGAGCACATGCGATACCCCCACCTATAAGGTCTGCAAATAGAGGTTGTATATTTTTTAATGAAGTATTTCCAGTTGTTGAATATCTAACATGACCTAAAGCAGATTTTCCTGGAAGTTTATCAATTACTGAAGCTTTGGTAAAATGATCTCCTACAAGTCCTAGGTATGGTTCGTTATTAAAATGTTCTCCATCAAAAGATACAATACCAGCACTCTCTTGACCTCTATGTTGAAGTGCATGAAGCCCTAATGCAGTAAGTGCAGCGGCATCTGGGTGTCCAAATACACCAAAAACACCACATTCTTCTTTAAGTTTATCATCAAACATATGTATTAATATTTTCTATTTAGTTCATAAGTTTTATTTATCTTAACATTTATAATGTAATTTTTATACCTTCTTTAATTAATTACTACTCTCTGTATCAATTGTCTCTATATTATTTAATCTATCCATCTGCTCTCTTTCAGCAGGAGTATAGGATCCTTCATTTTCAACATTTTTATTAACCGGAGGATCCTCAAATAATTTGTTTTTATCAATTATATTTTTTAAATTTAATTTTTTTATATCTATTAAGTCATAATCAAAAGTTAATATTTCCTTCGGAAAGAGTTTTTCTATATATTGTATACCTAAAATTATCACTGGGTAGGCATAAGATTTAGATAATAATGAGGGTGTAGTATTGTTTACCCATATTATTTGATTGCCTGCAATTACTAATACTAAGATAAGTATAAATGCCCTAAATACCCCAAAAATCATTCCTAATATTTTATCAATAGGACCCAATAAAGATTTTTTTATATTTTTACAAATGAAATTTGATATCATTGTGATGGCAATAATAATAAATAGGAACAATAATCCAAAAGATAATGCATCAGCTAAAATCTCTGGAGATATCACGTCTCTTAAAATAACTTTTAAATCAGAATAATATTTAAAGGAAAACCAACTAGCAAATAGCCAATTAAAAATAGAGAGTGTCTCTCTTATTAACCCTCTAGTATAGCCTATTATTATTGAAATAATAATACTAATAAATAATATTATGTCTAAGGCATTGATGTCTAGATTACTAAAATCCATTATAAGTTTTTCTTATTTATTAGTATTATAAAAAGTATTAAACATATTTTGTATTTAAAATTAATGAAACTATCTATTTATATTAAGTTATTATTTTAGGATTACTTTTAGCCATTGTACACAATATTTCATAAGGAATAGTTTTATTAATTTTTGCAAATTTTTCTAAACTTCTATTAGGTCCAAAAATTTCGACTATATCACCATTTTTTATTTCTTCATCTTTAAATATACTAATATCTATAACTGTCAAATCCATTGAAACTCTTCCTAGTATTTTCAATTTTTTTTCTTTAATATAGACGTCTCCTGTATTTGATAGAAGTCTTGATAATCCATTAGAGTAACCTATTGATATAATAGCTATTCTAGTATCTTTTTTAACAGTTAGAGTTCTTCCATACCCTATAGTTGAATTTTTTGCTACATCTTTAATTTGTGTTATTTGTGCATAAAGTGATACTGCCTCTTTAAGGGGGTTTTTTTTATTTAAAATTGGGTTTATTCCAAAAAAAGCTGCTCCTGGTCTTACAATGTCTAATAAATATTTTTTACCGAGCCAAATACCTGAAGAATTACATATACTAGTTTTTATGTTTTTTTTTGTAATTATCTTTAATAATTCAGCACAACTTTTTAGTTTATTTAATTGTTCTTTATTCATTATATTATTAATATCTTCTGCACAGGTAAGATGACTCATGATAAATTTTATATTTATATTTTTTAAATATTTCTTATCAGAAAGATTCTTTAAATCTTGTAAATTAATACCTAACCTATTCATTCCTGTATCAAAATGCACAACACAGTAGTCTTGTCTGTTACTAAACTGAGACCATAATTTTAAATCTTCTAGATTGTTAATAACTGGTATTAATTTATGCTTTTTAAGATGCCTAATATTAAATGGGTGTCCACAGTTCAAAATAAAAAGCTCTATATTTTTATATTTTTTTCTAATTTCTATACCTTCAGATAATCTGCCTAAAAAAAAACTTGTATATCCACAATCTATTAAAATATTAATTAGTGATTTGGCACTAACACCATAAGCATCTGATTTAATAACTGGACTAATAATTTTATTAATACATTTTTTTAAAATTATATTTGAATTATACATAATATTTTTTTTGCTTATGTAAATTACTGATCCATGTTCGGATAAATATTTAAGAGACTTGTTTTTTAATTTTATACTTAAGGTTTCAGTTTCCATTATCTGACCTATAATCTTCAGCTAAGTCCGAAAATTTAGTTAATGAAGCTTCAAAGTGAAGTTTAATATTTCCAATTGGACCATGCCTTTGTTTAGCAACAATTATATCTGCAGTATTCTGAACTTTCTCAAGAGTTTCTTGCCATTCTAGATAACGATTATGAAATTTATCATCAGTTTCGGCACCAGTTTTTCTTGGTTCTGCTCTTTCTTCATAATATGATTGTCTATATACAAACATTACAACGTCAGAGTCTTGCTCAATGGTGCCTGACTCTCTTAGGTCGGCTAATTGGGGTCTCTTATCCTCTCTTTGCTCAACAGCCCTTGATAGCTGGCTTAAAGCTATAACAGGAACATCTAATTCCTTTGCAATAGATTTTAAACCTTGAGTTATTTCAGATATTTCTTGTACTCTATTTGAAGAACTGTTCATAGCACTCATAAGTTGTAGGTAATCTAGAATTATTAATTTTAGGCCATGTATTCTTTTTATTCGCCTGGCTCTAGTTCTTAATTGAGGCACTGATAAGGCAGGTGTTTCATCAATAAATAGTTTTCTATCTTGTATATTTTGGCTAGCTCTTACTAAATTCATAAATTCATCATTACTTAATTGCCCTCTCCTAATTTTTTCAGAGGATATTTTTGCTTGTTCTGCTAAAATTCTGTTTGTTAATTGTACACTTGACATTTCTAATGAACAAAAAAGTATAGCCTCATTACTCTCTGTTTTATAGTTTTTAGCAGATTGGAAAGCTATATTTGTAGCTAATGCTGTCTTTCCCATACTAGGTCTTCCAGCGATTATAATTAAGTCTGATTTATGTAGCCCTCCTAAGAGTTCATCCATAGCTTTTAACCCTGTCGTAATACCAGATAATTGACCATCTCTATTATGAGCCGCCTCTGCACTAGCTATAGTTTCATTAAGTGAATCAGAAAATGCTATAGGCCCTTTATTAATTTCTCCTGTTTCTGCAAGAGAGAATAATTTACTTTCAGCCATTTCTATTTGTGAGTTTGCACTGTGATCTATATTGGGGTTTGCCGCTTGGAGAGCTATTTCTTGGGATAATCTAATTAAATCTCTTCTTAAAGCAAGGTCATAGATTAATTTTGCATAATGGTCTGTACTAGATAATATATCAGAGGATTCGGTAAGTTTAATTAAATGATTACTTCCTTCAATTTCAATAAGAGCAGGATCTTTTTCAAAATATTGGCTTAGTGTAATGGTATCAGCAATTTGTCCATTGTTTATTAGTTTTTGAGCAGCCTCATATATTCTCCCATGTACAGGGACAAAAAAATGAGTGCTTTTTAATGGAAGATCAAATGTTATTCTATTATATACTTCATTATCTACTAATATAGATCCTAATAAAGCTTCTTCTGCCTCAACAGAATGAGGAAGTGTGTGAGAACTAATAGTAACATTATTAGAATTGATATCTGGTAAATTATTTAGCATAATTATTTATATCATATATTAATATAGCCTACGCATGTGAATAACGTTAATTACCTGAATAGTGTTGATAACTTATATATCTTTATAGAGTTTTTAAGTTATTGCTATAATTTTTCTTGGTTTTCTTCTAAACTTGGTTTTTCAATTTTTATTTCTTCGTGCTCGCCTTCTGATGCTTTGACATCAGTCACCTTTTTATTACTATCTTCTTTATCATCAAGAATATTTTCTATTTCTTCAGTCTTTATAGTCAATTCCTCAAGTGTTCTTGCAATATTCACTTCAATATTAATAATAAATTCTGGATGCACTACAACTCGCACTTCGTGTTGCCCTACGTTTTTTATAACGGATTTGAGAATTATTTGTCTTTTTTCGATCTTATGACCCTGATTATTTAATTCGTCAGCTATATCTCTAGTACTTACTGAACCATATAATTGCCCTGATTCACTTGCTTGTTTAATAATATTAATACTGATGTCTTCCATAGTTTTTGCAATTTTTTCAGCAGCAGATAATTTTTCTTTATTTAATACTTCATATTTTTCTTTTTCTTTTTCATATTTTGATAAATTTTCTTTGTTAGCTCGCAGCGCCTTACTTTGTGGAAGTAAATAGTTTCTAGCAAATCCTGCTTTGACTGATACAACATCTCCCAATTTACCTAATTTTTCAATTCTTTCTAAAAGAATAACTTCCATTATTTTGCTCCTATTTAATTTTTTTAGACTTTATACTAATTAATTATCTAATCAATATCTGAGTGATTTTTTTTTAAATCTCTAAAGTTATATATATGATCTAATACCCCTGTTGCAGTAATTAAAGGTATAGAAAATGGTATAAAAAACACTAAAGTATAAAACGAATAAATTAAAAAAGCACCATTTTTATTATCTTTAAGTAATGAGTGAATAACAACTATACCTTGAATAGTTATTGGTATTGCGTAAATTAAAGCTAAAGAGCGAAACCATCTGCTACTTTCTTCATTAAGTAGGGATGCAGGAATTAGGAATAATATAAAAATAATTATTAACCATGACTGTAATTTTAAATCTAAAATTCTATCTTGGTAATTTATAAAATGTTTACCTAAAATTTTTCTAGCAATAATAAGGTTTAATAATAATATTAAGCCCCATGAGGAAATAATAATAGAAGGAATTATATCTAAAATTTCTGTCGTCATAATTATGTCTCTACCAAGCTTTTCTTGAATATAATCACTAAAATTGGTCATTATGATATTAATTTTATCAAAATATATTAGCATTATTGATACATAAAAAAATCCATTTATAAGTGTTAATTTAGAAATAAAATTCAGATAGGTTGATTTATTATTTGTTTTATCAATAAGCAAGATTATTGAAGGTATAATATTAGTAATAAAAAAAATTATACCTATAGGAGTTGATGTTATTAAAATAATAATTCCAACACTTATCACTGCACTGAACATCGTTCCATATAATCCATAGTAAAGAGTTATGATAAATATGGGCAAAGGAGAAAAGTAAGAAAGAAAAATTAATATTGTACCAAAGAACTTAAAGCCAATGGTAAATATACTTGATATAATTCCAAAAAGTAAGGAATTTAATATAGCCTTTAAAGGCATCAATTAATCCAAAGTATTATAATTATGCAACGTAAGGCATTAATGCTAATATTCTAGCCCTTTTTATTGCTTGTGCTAGTTTTCTTTGTTTAGGAGCAGATACGGCACTAATTCTTGCAGGAATAATTTTACCTCTTTCCGAAACAAATTTATTTAAGGTTCTCGTGTCTCTAAAATCTATTGCAATTCCTTCTGGACCACTAAAAGGACAAGTCTTCTTTCTTCTAAAAAACGGTTTTGCTCCAGAAGAATCATTATTTTCGTAGTTACTTTTTTCTTTTTGCAATGTGTTACTCCTACTTGCTACAATTAATTTCTTTTGTAAACTATCCTTCTTGAGATTTTTTAGCTAATATAGAAGGTTCTGTATTAATGCTTTCTGTTTTAATAGATAAATATCTAATTATGTTTTCATCTATACGCATATTACGCTCTAATTCATGAATTGCTTCACCATTACCAGAAATCTTGAGAACAACGTAATGCCCTTTTTTATTTTTTTCTATCTTATACGCCAAGTTTCTAAGGCCCCATAATTCTGTATCTACTAAATCAGCACTATGTTTTTCTAAAATGTTTTTAAAATTTTCAATAGTTTTATCTATTTCTTTTTCACCTAATTCTTGTCGCGTTATAAATATACTTTCATAAAATGCCATGTTTTGTCTTTCTTAATAATATTTATCACATATGGAGAGTTTACGTAACCCAAAATTACTTTTTAGGCAAGTATTCTTATTAAATTAGTTATAAAATTAGTTTTAAGATTTTAAGAATTAGTTTAAAAACTTAAATATTAATTAATTTTTATTAAGGATGGTATATATGAACAATGCATTTATTTTTCCGGGGCAAGGGTCTCAAAAAATTGGAATGGGTAAAGATTTATATAATTCTTTTGCTGAGGCAAGGGAAGTATTTGATGAAGTAGATGATGCTTTGTCTTTAAAATTATCTCAAATTATTTTTGATGGAGAAGAGGAAAAATTAAAATTAACTATAAATGCCCAACCAGCATTAATGTGCATGTCTTTTGCAATTGTAAGAGTAATAGAAAAAATGTTAAATAAATCCTTATCAACAATAGGGAAATTTACGGCAGGACATTCATTAGGTGAATATTCAGCCTTAGTTTCATCTAGATCAATAAAATTATCGGATGCTGCAAAAATATTAAGATTAAGAGGTGAGTCTATGCAAAGTGCTGTTCCTGTAAATATTGGAGCAATGGCAGCACTTATAGGTGTAGATATTGATATTATTCATAAAATCAGATCTAATTATATAGATAATAATGAGGTTCTAGATATAGCTAATGATAATTCACCTGGGCAAATGGTTATTTCAGGTCATAATACGGCAGTTGAAAAGGTGATAGCTGATTATAAATCTTTAGGAATTAAAAAAGCAATAAAATTACCGGTGAGTGCACCTTTTCATTGCAGATTAATGCAAAAAGCGGCAGAGGATATGGAAGGACATATAAACGCACTAAATGTCATAAGTCCTAATATGATTTTAATAAATAATGTAGATGCTACACCTATAACTGATCCATTTAAAATAAAAGAGAGTCTTATAAAACAGATTACTGAGACAGTAAGGTGGAGAGAAAGTATTCAGAATATGTGTGAATTAGGTAGTTCATATTTTATAGAATTAGGGGCAGGTAATGTATTATCAGGATTAGTAAAAAGGATTAATAAAAATGTGAAATCTATTTCTATTCAAAATATTGATGATATAGAAAATTTTGTTAATAATCTTGAGAGATAATATTTTTTAATATATAAAAGTTTTAATGTTCAATTTAAAAAATAAAACAGCCTTAGTCACAGGTGCCTCTGGAGGTATAGGTGCATCTATAGCCTTGGCTTTGCATAAACAAGGGGCTAAAGTATGTATTACAGGAACAAATCTAAAAAAATTAAATCAAATTAATCAAGACTCTTCTATGGCTTATAGCCAAGTAGTATGTGATTTGAGTAATAGAGAAGATTTAAAAAAAATAATTCCTAGTGTAGAAGAAAAACTTGGAAAGATTGATATTTTGATTAATAATGCTGGTATTACTAGAGATCAATTAATGATGAGAATGCAAGATGATATATGGGATGAAGTTATACAGACTAATTTAAATTCTTCATTTTATCTTTCTAAATCAGTTATTAAAGGTATGATGAAACGAAAATTTGGAAGAATTATCCAGATAAGTTCCGTTGTTGCTTTTACTGGCAACCCTGGTCAGTCTAATTATGTTGCATCTAAAGCAGCATTAGTGGGCATGACTAAATCTTTAGCTCTAGAAGTAGCCAGTAGAAATATTACTGTTAATTGTATAGCACCAGGTTTTATAAGAACTCCTATGACTAATGTTTTAAATGAAGATCAACAAGAAAAATTAATGCAAAAAATTCCTATTCAACGATTTGGATCTCCTGCAGATATTGCTGCTGCATCAGTTTATTTGTCATCAGATGAAGCATCTTATATCACAGGAACAACAATTCATGTCAACGGTGGTTTGGCAATGTTTTAACATAGAGGTGAATTTATTTTCTTTTTTTAATTATAAAGTGTATTAAAAAGAAAAAAATACTTGAATATATATAAATAATTTGTGAGAAACATAAATAATTGTAGTTTAATAAAGTTTAAATAGGGAATATAAATACATGAGCGACATTTCTGAAAGAGTAATAAGTATAGTAATGGAACATTTAGGTGTTGAAAAAGATAAGGTTACTGAGAATTCTAGTTTTATAGATGATTTAGGAGCAGATAGTTTAGATACTGTTGAACTTGTTATGGCATTTGAAGAAGAGTTTAGTATAGAAATTCCAGATGATGCTGCAGAAACTATTACTACTGTTAAAGATGCGATAAGTTTTATAGAGAGTCAAAATTCTTAATTTAAATTTATTAGGAGATTTTTTTATATGAGAAGGGTAGTTGTAACGGGCTTAGGCTTAGTAACGCCTTTAGCAGCTTCAGTAAATGGTTCATGGACAAAACTTATAAATTCAGAATCAGGTATAGGAAAAATTGAAGGATTTGATACTGAGGATCTACCTGCTAAAATTGCAGGGCATGTTCCTAATTCAGATCAAGAAGATGGTTTTGATCCTAATAGATGTTTAGAAGTTAAAGAACAAAGAAAAGTAGATAGGTTTATATTATTTGCAATAGATGCTGCCGACCAAGCTATTAAAGATAGTAAATGGGTTGTGGAAAATGAGAAAGATTCCCATAGATCAGGGGTTTTAATAGGTTCCGGCATAGGTGGTTTGTCTACGATAGAGAAAGCAACATTAGTTTTAAAAGAGAAAGGGCCTAGGAGGTTAAGTCCATTTTTTATTCCATCTTGTTTAATAAATTTAGCTTCAGGCCAAGTATCTATAAAAAATAATTTCAAAGGTCCAAATCTATCAGTGGTATCAGCCTGTTCTACAGGAGCGCATGCAATTGGTGATGCTGCGCGTTTAATAAGAGCAAATGAAGCAGACATAATGGTAGCTGGAGGTTCAGAAGCAGCAATAACACGCTTAGGTATTGCAGGCTTTGCCGCTGCGAGAGCTCTCTCTACAAGTTATAATGATAATCCAATAACAGCTTCTCGTCCATGGGATGAGGGAAGAGATGGATTTGTGATGGGTGAAGGAGCAGGTTGCGTAGTATTAGAAGATTATGAGCATGCAAAGTCCAGAGGAGCAAAAATTTATGCTGAAATATTAGGTTACGGTTTATCCGCAGATGCATACCATATTACTGCTCCTGCGGCGGATGGTGACGGGGGCTTTAGAGCTATGCAAGCAGCTATGGTTAATGGAGGTATAAGTGCATCAGAAATTAATTATGTTAATGCTCATGGTACTTCTACGCCTTTAGGAGATGAAATAGAATTAGGTGCTGTTAAACGGTTATTTAAAAATGATATTGGTAATATATCTATAAGCTCTACAAAGTCATCAGTAGGACATATGCTCGGGGCTGCAGGAGCAGTAGAAGCGATATTTTCAATATTAAGTGTTTTAAATAATATAGTGCCACCTACTTTAAATCTAAATAATCCTTGTGAAAATTCAGATGGAATAGATTTAGTACCTTTAAAAGCTAAAGAAAAAAGAGTTGATATAGCATTGTCAAATTCTTTTGGTTTTGGAGGAACTAATGCATCACTAATAATAGGTAAGGTTAAATAATTTTATTCAGGTATTTAAAAAAATAAAGTTTAAAATTACAATATTTTTACTATTTATATTATCTATTCTTATATTTACTGAAAAAATATTATCATATCCTAGTAAAATGGGACCTCTTTCTAAAAAGCTAACAGTTGTAATTCCAAAATCTAGTTCTTTATTAAATATAGCATTAATATTAGAAGAGAAGAATGTTATAAAAAACAGGTATTATTTTATTATTCATACTTATTTTTTAGGAAAAGATAAATCATTAAAAGCAGGTGAATATTCTTTTAACAAAAACACTTCTCAAGAAATTGTGATAAATAAGTTGTATAAGAATGAAGTCAAATTGTATAAATTAGTAATTCCTGAATGTTATTCAAATAAAAAAATTTTTGAAATAATAAAGAAAAATTTGCATGTTTCAGATGGGTTAATTAATTATCCAGAAGGATCATTTTTCCCAAGCACTTATTTTTATTCTAAAGATACTAAGGCTAATAAGCTATTAAGTATTATGAAAGATACTGCAAAAGTTAAGTTCTCAAAAATTTATAATAAATATAAACATAATGTAGGTGGTATTATTAATCAGAATGAGGTTTTAGTATTAGCATCAATTATAGAAGCTGAAGCTAAAAAAAAAGAAGATCAAAGTAAAATAGCAGCTGTTTTTTATAATAGGTTAAAGAAGGGTATGAAATTACAATCTGACCCTACTGTTATTTATGGGATTAATAAAACAGTTTATTTAGATAGACAGTTAAATAGATCAGACTTATTAGTAGAGCATGAATGGAATACTTATAAAATACATGGCTTGCCTCCTACTCCAATATGTAATGTAGGGATGGATGCGTTTTATGCTGCACTAAACCCTGAAAAAAGTACTAATTTATATTTTGTTGCAGATGGTCAAGGAGGACACCTTTTTTCAGAAAGTTATGAAGAGCACAAAAACAATATAAAAAAAATATATAAAAATTAAATTAATAAAAATGTTTAATTATTATTTTATAATTGTAATATATCAATTATGAATGTTTCAAATAAAAAAAAAGGTGTTATGTTAGTTCTTTCTTCTCCATCGGGAGCAGGAAAAAGCTCTATTTGTAAATCTTTAACGAATTTAGATAAAAATCTGTCATTATCTATTTCTACTACAACCCGAAAAAAACGACCAAATGAGAAATCAGGAGAAGATTATTTTTTTGTAACTATTGATGAATTTAAAACAATGCTAAATAAAAACCATTTTATAGAGTATGCTAGTGTTTTTGATAATTATTATGGAACAGATAAATTTTTAGTAGAAAATAAAATTAATAACGGACAAGATTTAATATTTGATATTGATTGGCAAGGGGCTCAGCAACTCAGAGAAAAAATGAGAGAAGATATTGTTTCTATTTTTATACTACCTCCTAATAAAAAAGAACTGGAAAGAAGATTAAATAGTCGTGGTCAGGATTCGAATGAGGTAGTAAAAAAAAGAATGGATGGTGCATCAGCTGAAATTACACATTGGGCAGAATATGATTACGTAGTAATAAATGAAGACTTAAATAAAAGTGTTGAAGCTGTATTAGGAATTTTAAAAGCAGAAAGAATGAAAAGAATAAGACAAGTGGGGTTAGTAGAGTTTGTTAGAACAATTAGCCATGATTCTTAGCTATTAATATTGCCATATTTTCATATTGTTCTAAGGTAATTTGTTCTGGCCTTAAGGTTGGAGATATATTTAAAAGGGAGCATATTTTTAAAGGGTCTCCAAAATTTATTAAGGTAGATTTAATTTGCTTTCTACGTTGATTAAATAAATTTTTAGTAATTTTTTCTAATATATCTTTATTGAACCTAATTTTCTTAATTTTAGGTTTAATTTGAACGATTGCTGAATCTACTTTTGGTTGAGGCTTAAAAGCACTTGAAGGAATATGCATTATGATTTTAGCTTCTGCCATTAAGCCAATTAAAATAGACAATCTTCCATATTTTTTTGAACCAGGTTTTGCAGTTATTCTTTCAGCCACTTCTTTTTGAAACATAAGTGTCATTTGGTTTATTTTTTTAGGAAAAGGTATCCATTTTAAAAGTAATTTTGTTGCTATAGAGTATGGCAAATTAGCAATTATTTCTGCATTTATAATATTATATTTATTTATAATATCTTTTAAATTAATATTAAGTGCGTCTTCATTTTCTATAATAAGCTTGTTATGAGAAGCTATTTTTAATATTTGTAACACATCAATAAACCTTTTATCTTTTTCTATTGCAATAACTTTTTTAGCCCCGTTTAACAATAAAGATCTAGTTAAACTACCTGGGCCTGGACCAATTTCTATTATGGAATTATATTTAATTTTATCACTTAAATTAATAATTTTATTTGTTAAATTTAGGTCGAGAATAAAGTTTTGACTCAGTTTCTTTTTAGCGAATAGATTATATTCTTTTATAGTTTGAGATATACTTGGTAGATTATTAATATTCTTAATAATATCTTTGTCCATTTATTGCATTCGAATATCTATAAGGGCTTTTCTATTTAAGTCTAATAGATATCTTTCCTTGAGAATATTTGTAGATCTAGTAATTATGTTAGCTTTAATCATTTCTTTGAGAGCAAATTCCTGATTTAATTTATTATTTCTTTCACAGATCATAATAACATATATGCCATCTTCTGCTAAGATAGGAGGGGTAGGATGATTTATTTCAATATTATTAACCTTTTTAATAAAATATTCAGGAAGGTTTTTTAGTAAAACTTTTCCTATATGTCTGCCCTTTTTATTTCCTTCAACTTTTGCAAGTGCTGACATTTCATTACAAGATTTAAGACTAATAGTTTTGTTTTTAATTTCTTTTAATAAGGCGTTAGTTTTGTTTTTATTAATAGGAAGGTCAAAACTGATGACAGAAATATCTTCTACCGTTTTGGAAAGATCAGGTATTAAGAATTTTCTCTTATCATCAAGTCTAATAATAGATACACTAGTATTTAATAATAGTAATTCTGATATATCATTCTTTTTTAAATTTTTAATATTATCATAAGTTTTTGAATCTATAGTATTCTTTGATTTCCAGTTATTACTCTTTTTAAATGTTCCTGTTCCGTTTTCATCTATTCTTTCTGCAATTACATTAAAATTATTTTCTTCAATAATTTTTTTTCTAATTTGTTTAGCAATAAGAATTGTATCCGTATTTTTTGATAAATTGTTGAAGCTAAAAGTAATCTCTGAAAATTTATATTCATTCTTACCTTCATTAGATAAATAATTATTATATTCATTTTTTATTTCATTATTACTAATTATAACTTTCGGCCTAATAACTTTTTGCAATAATTTTTCTAAAATTATATTTGCTTTAAGCCTTGTAGGTAAAGCAGACCTGGGAACACCATTGATTAACAAGGCCTCAATTAATTTACCATTTTCCATCTTATTATTATTTTCAATAAATGTTATATTATTTGTTATTTCTTGATCTGTAACTCTTATACCTAATCTTTCAGCCGCCTGTGATTGAAGTTTTTCATTTATAAGAGATTGAATTACTTGACCATTAAGGCTTTTTCTAGTTTTTAAATTATTGGGTAAATTAGCTGTAACAATGATTAATTGTATTCTATTATTTAAATCCATTATAGTTATGGGATCATCATTTACTATTGCGACTATGCTTATAACTTCAATTTGTCTGTTTTCATCTTGAGATAAAGAGTTGCTAATATTAAATATAAGAATAAAAAAGATAATAGTTACTATTTTTAAAAACATCAAAACTTTCCTAAATTTAAATTAAAAACCTACTAAATTAAAATTAAGAGAATATTCATTTGTATCTGGAACATCAATTAAATTGTGATGTTTTCTTTCTGCTTGCAAACGAATTATTATGCACTCATTTTTATATTCAATATACCCATAACTATTTATAGCATTTCCCCAGTTACTATTTCTTAAATCTCTATTTTGTCTAATATTAGTTCTCCAGTTATCATCAATTTTCCATGATAATGATATACTGGCTTGTTCAGATAGCATGCTTTCAGTAAGAACGGGTTCATCACGAACCATAGTGTAATCTATATTACCCATAATTGGATTGGAATCAAAAGCAAACGTTAATGTGTCTCTTTGAGATCTAAAATTAAGAGAATCTCTTCTGAAGTGATAGCCTAAACTTATAGAATTTTTTGAGTTATATATTATATTACCAACAATGTGGGATAATCTTTTGCTTAAACCAGTTCCTGATATGTATTCAGTTTGTGGCTTTAAAAGATTCCAAGACCTTCCTAAAACACTTGTAAGTTCGCCATATTCATTTAATTGTAGAGTTGATTTGAATCCAAAATTAACTTTGCTTCCTTCTTCTACTCTGTCAATTCCAACAAACTTATCTGAGGAAAATAAATTATAGTCACTTAACTCAAAATCAATACTATCTAAATTATGTATAGTGTCAGGGTTTCCTCCCTTTGGCGCAAGAATCCCTTGAATTATTGGCTCTAGAAGAATAGATTTATTTTCAAAGTAGCTTATAATTGGAAAGCTCCACATGGTTTCAAATTTAGGGATGAATCTAAATTTTTCATATGTTCCTATTTTCCCTATAACTTTGGAGTTATCTGTTTTTTTATTTCTATATACATCTGTGCGAGTTAAAATTTTTGATTTAAAAACATGGCCAGAGCCAGATATATTATTCTTACTCCAAGAAGATTTTAGGGATAGTTTTTGAGAGTTTGAAGCATCTGGTTTAAATAGCATATTGCTATCTAAAGTAATTTTTCTTAGAACTCCATTTTTATGATTTTTATACCAGGCCATTTTTATATTTGGTAAAACTAATGGAACGTTTCTATTACTTTTAAATGCATCAAGAGGTTGAAAGTACATAGCTTCTATTTTTACGTAAAAATTCTTTTTGTTTCCAGCAAGATAAGCTCTTTGAGTAAGTTTACTCTCACTGGTATTCCCAATCTTATATCTAGCTAGATAAGAAAAATCACTTGCCCGAATTGCATTTAATCCAATAGTCCAATCTTTGTTAATTTTTTCTGCAATTTTTAGGTCTATATGTCCCCTAAATTTATTGCTTTCCTTGCCATCTATATTTACATGGCTTCCTCTAGTAAAACTAGTTTTTATATTACTAGAACCTTTTGACCTTAAAGATCTATAATTTGTTTCTATAATTGGTCCTTCATTACTAGTCATGGTTGGAGTGATTGTTAGATCTCTATGTTTGGATAAATTAAAATAATAAGGTTGAGAATAACTAAAACCAAATATAGTATTACTAGTAAATTTTGGGCTAAGCAATCCAGAAGATTTTTTTATAGAGGGATCAGCATGACTAATATAGGGCAAATAAAATATGGGAATGTCGTATACATCAAGAATCACATTTTCGTATTCAATGATTCCTTCTTTAATATTTCGTTTAGATTTTAAAGCCCTTATTTTCCATAGTGGAGTTTCTTTAAGGTTATCTTCACAAGGCTTACACATTGTATATGTAATTTTCTCGAGTTTGTCACCATCTATACTATTCCTTATTATTATATTTGCAGATAAAGAAGAACCATCACTTAATAGAGAATTAAAATTTTTAATAACCCCATTTTTTAAATCTCCTGTGAGCTCCATGTTTTCAGCAAAGAAAATATTATCTTTACTGTCATTTAAGCTTACATTTCCTTCTGCTAAAATTGAATCATTTATAGAATCATAAGTGACCTTATCTGCCCTTAAGACTTGAGTGCCATTTATTATTTCCACATCACCTATTGCAGAAATTAATGATATTTGATTATGATGTTCAATATAATTTGCAGTTAAAAAACTACTTTTTGTTTGAATTTCTTCTGAATGGCATAAATTGCTAAATATAAGTAAAGTAAATACAATTATTTTTGTTTTAATTGTATAATCATATAATAAGTTCAATTTTATTTATCCATCTTCTAAATATAGTAATATACTTGTGCTTATAAATATTGGTATAAGAGCAGGAATCCAGGCTGCAAGAAATGCTGGCGTTTGAGAACCTTGTCCTAGGGCTGCTATTACATCATTTAAGAAAAAGATAACAAATGCTATGATTATAGCAATAAATAATCTTTTTCCTATCCCATGTCTTCTAATTGGTATTACAGAAAAAATAGCACCAAGAAGAACCATTCCAATTAGTAAAATAGGAGTAGATAGCATTTTATGTAAATAAATTACGTGTTTTCTCGAATTAAATCCTGCTTTTTCAATAATTTCTATAAATTTTGGAGTACCCCAAAAAGAAATTGTTTCTGGTCTAGCAAAACTTTCTTTTATTTGCGCACTTGTGAGTTGTGTAGGTAATTGTAATTCAACAAAATTTGAAGCTTCTAAATTTTTATTTGTTATAATACCTTTATTAATTTCCCAATAACCATCTTTTAATATGGTATTTTCTCCATCAATCCTTTCATAAAATTTATTGTCTTTTGTATATCTAAAAATAATTACTTTATTGAGCTCCATTTTTGTGGGATCTATTTTATTTGCATGAATTATTGCAGTTTTATCTCCTTCCTTTTGGTGGAGCCAAAAGCCTCCTCCAGATATTTGTAAATTATTATTATTCTTCTGAAAATATCTATACTCCAATTGCATAAGCTTCGTTTGTGTTACAGAGGTAATAGAACTAAATATGGTTATGCTTAATACACCAATTATAAAAGCTAAAACAACATGAGGCAAACAACAGTGCCATATACTTAATCCAGCGGATCTTGCTACAATTAGCTCTAAATTTTTAGATAGCCTAATTAACGAAATCATTGAACCAAAAAATGTTGCGTATGGTAATAATTTCTGAATATTTATAGGTGTTTTGAATAAAGTCATTTTAAGGCATATTAAAAAGGCATCACTTTTAAAATGTGAAGTTTGCTTACTATATTCAATTAGTTCACTTAAAGAAGTAATAAAACATAAAATTATAAGTATAGTAAAAAAATATAAGGAAGCATGTTTAAAAAAATAAACCATTAACGGGGAAAATAAATAGTTCATTTTATAATACCTTATACTTATATAATATTTTCTCTTTGATTTTTTCTGCTTTATCTGAAATTAAAAACATTATGAGTAATAAAATTATCAATACAAAAATATATATAAATGGGATAAGCTGAGGAGAATGAATCATTAATTGTGGAGCTGCAATAATATAAATTTGAATAGTTAAAGCGGCACTAATCGAGAAAAATAATTTTTTAATGGAAGCTTTTCTATTAAATTTTCCTATAATTGATGTCATTGCACCAATTAATACCATAATTAAGATTATTAGAGGAGTAATAATTCTTTTGTGAGCTTCTGCCTTAAATTCTTTCTTATATAGTGCATTAATATTTTTCTCAGGATTAAACAATTCATAAAAGCTTCTTTCACTTGCCTCTTTAAATCTAGGAGAAGTATCCTTACTATAGTTACTAATATTTAAAGTATATTCATCAAAATATAAAATAGAAATATTTTTATCTCTAGAAATTTCTTGTCTATTACCATTAATTAGGGAAAATCTTGCACCTTTTTGTGTAGTCACAATTTTTCCTTTTTCGGCAATAATACTTATAGTTTTATTTAAATTTCTTTCATCATGGATTAGTATTCCTTGAAAATTTCCAGTCTTATCTCTTTCTTTTATAAAAACTGTAAGACCTTGAATAGGAGAAGAAAAAACTTTTTCTTGAAATAGCGTAGATATATAATTGTTTCTAATATTATGTTGCAAGTTTTTAAATTTATTATATGCGTACGGCGAACCATAGTTTTCTAAAGAAATAGCAAGTATTCCTAAAGTAATTCCAAATATAATAGCAGGTATAAGTATTTTAAAATTATTCATTCCCGCAGTTTTCATAGAAATTAATTCAGATTCAGTATTTAATCTAGAGTAAGTAATGAGGGCTGCTAAAAATGCTATAAATGGTATTATAGTGGCTAAGAGTTTAGGAATAATTAGAATTGTTAGATTAAGAAATATATTTACAGGTAACCCTTTAATAATAATTAGTTCTATAAACCTTAAAGATTGAGTAAGCCATGCAATGCCTGTCATGCTGAGCATAATTAAGACAAAAGGACCTAATAATTGTATGTATATATATTTAATAAAGAAATTCAATTTTTGTTAGATCCATATAATATTTTATTAGCTTAATTATAAAAATATGTTAATTCTAAAACTAACGGTTAATTTTAAATAAAATATATCATATTTTGTTGTATAAAAATAATTAATAGCCTTTGAAAGGAAATTAAATGTCAATTAAAGTGTCTTTTGCTTCTAAGCCTATGACTAAAAAAGATTTATTAATAGTTATACTTGATGAATCATTAGTATTAGGAAAAACTATCGCTAGTTTAGATAAGGAATATAATGGAATTATATCCAATGCAATTAATTCAAAAACATTAATTACAAAAAAAGGAAGTTTCTTAAGTTTATTTGCAAATAAAGGAAAAACAATACAGGAAATTCTAATATATTTTGTAGGGGGAATAAAAAATTATGATATAGATAAAGCAGATAGAATTGGAGGAAGTATTTTTTCTTCTATACCTAAGACTATTTCAAGCTTAACAGTTTATTATGCATTTAATAGAAATAAGAAAATTATTAATGAAGAATTCGCAGCAAGAATTATTCATGGAATGAAATTAAGATCCTATACTTTTTATAAATATAAATTAAAAAGTAAAAATAAGCATCATCATTCACTTAAAGAAATTGAAATAATAACAAAAGAACCTTCGTTGGCAAAAAAATATTATTCTCCTTTAAAATTTTTAGAAGAAGGTGTCTATTTAACTCGTGATTTAGTTTCTGAACCCGCAAATGTTTTAACTCCTATAGCTCTTTCTGAGGAAGCATTAAAATTAAAAGCTTTGGGAATAAAAGTTGAAGTTTTAAATTTATCCCAAATAAAGCGCTTAAAAATGGGAGCTTTACTAGGTGTGGCTATGGGAAGTTCTAATGAGCCAAGAGTGGTAAGTATGACTTGGAATGGAACAAAAAATAGTAAATCTAAGCCTGAAGTTTGTTTTGTTGGAAAAGGTGTTACATTTGATACAGGAGGAATATCTATAAAGCCTTCAGGAGGCATGCAAGATATGAAATGGGATATGGGAGGGTCCGGTGTAGTCATCGGCCTTATGAAAGCTTTAGCAGGAAGAAAGGCTAAAGTTAATATATCTGCGGTTGTTGGTTTAGTTGAAAATATGCCGTCTGGAAAAGCTCAAAGGCCAGGAGATGTAGTTGTTGCTTCATCTGGCCATTCTATTGAAGTAATTAATACAGACGCCGAAGGAAGGTTGGTTTTAGCGGATGCAGTTACTTATGCTATAAATAAATTTAAACCAAAAAGGTTGATAGATTTAGCAACTTTAACAGGTGCAGTAATCGTAAGTTTGGGGCCTCAAAGAGCAGGACTGTTTAGTAACAATGATGACTTGGCGAATAATATATTTAATTCTGGCGAGAAAACTGGAGAAAAAGTTTGGAGGTTGCCAGTAGGTGAAGAATATGATGACGATATTAAATCAGATATTGCTGATATGCATAATGTTGGCTCTGGAAGAGGTGCAGGAGCAACTTCAGGAGCTAAATTTATTGAACAATTTACGCAAAATATTCCATGGGCACATTTAGATATTGCTGGAGTAACTTGGGCAAAGAGTAATTCTGAATTGTACCCTGCGGGTGGTACAGCTTTTGGAGTTAGATTGCTAAATACGTATGTTAAAGATTTTTTTGAATAACTATATAACTTACTTAAAGTGGAGAATATAAAATGGAAAGAACCTTATCTATTATTAAACCTGATGCTACAAGAAGATCAATAACTGGCAAAATTAATGTCATGATAGAAGAAGCAGGCTTATCAATTATTGCTCAAAAACGCATTCGTTTATCTATTTCACAAGCTGAAGAATTTTATGCAGTTCACAAGAAAAGACCTTTTTTTAATGACTTAGTAAACTTTATTACTTCGGGTCCTGTTGTTATTCAAGTCTTAGAAGCAGCTAATGCTATAGCTTTGTATAGAAAAACAATGGGTGCAACAAATCCATCTGAAGCAGAAGAAGGAACCATAAGAGCAGCCCATGCAGAATCAATAGAAGCTAACTCAGTTCATGGCTCAGATAGTGAAGAAAATGCAGTAATTGAAATAAATTTCTTTTTTAATAAGGATGAGATAGTAGGGTAATATTAATTTAAGGCTATCTATTCCAAATTTTATATTCGTCAACTATTATAAGGTCTCTATTATTAGTTTTATCTTCTAATTTACCAATTATAGAGGCTTTTTCACCATGTTTAATAAAGTTTTGTACTACTTTATTAGCTTTATTAGCTTGGACTATTATACACATACCTATTCCACAATTAAATGTTTTTAACATTTCAGTGCTTTCTACATTTCCTATATCTTTTAGCCAATGGAATACTTTATTAGGTTTAATATTCTGTCCATATATTACAGAAGTTAAAGATTTAGGAATAATTCTTGGAAGATTATCTATAAGCCCACCTCCAGTAATATGTGCACATGCTTTTATATTTCCTAATTTATGTTCGTTAAGTATAGATTTTACATAAATTTTTGTTGGTTTAAGTAAATGGTTGCCAATAGATTTTTCTGAGAACCCTCTAACTTTGTCATTTAGAAGAATATTATTATTTTTTAATATTTTTCTTACTAATGAGAACCCATTTGAATGAATACCAGAGCTTTTTAAAGCTATAATAGCGTCTCCAGCTTTTAGATTATTCTTTGGTAAAATATTATTTTTTTCAACGGCACCAACAGCAAAGCCTGCTAAATCATATTTATTCTTAGTATATATGCCAGGTAATTCTGCAGTTTCCCCGCCTATGAGAGCGCAATTTGCAAGTTTTACTCCAGAAGCTATTCCTTTTATTATTTTTTTAGCTATATCTAATTTTAAATTACCAGTAGCAAAATAATCTAAAAAGAAAAGAGGCTCCGCTCCTTGCACAACTATGTCATTAACACTCATTGCTACTAAATCAACACCTATGGTATCGTGCTTATTTACTTCTTCAGCGATAAGTAACTTTGTACCTACACCATCTGTAGCTGAAACAAGTATAGGATTCTTATATCCACAATCTGCGAGGTTAAATAAGCCTCCAAAACCACCTATAGAACCCATAACTCCTGGTCTATTAGTTTGTTTAACTAGAGGTTTAATGTCTTGAACAAACTTATTTCCAACTTCAATGTTTACTCCAGCATCTTTATATGTAAGGTTTTTTGAAGTAGTTTTATTTTTTGTTTTTGGCATAGTTTATATTTATCCTATATTTAAAATTTTTAATATGACGATACTAGATATATATGGTTTTGCAATTATAATGGTTAAAGATGATTAAAAATATAAAATATTTTATATATAGTTTAAAATTACTATGCTGTTTAATTATATTATTCGGTATATTAATATTTAATAATGGAGGGAATGCAAATGATTTTTTCCCTGTTGATAATATTAATATAGATAGTATTTATGAAGATATTAAGTTAGCTAGAGACAATGCAACGCAAACAGCAATATTATTAGGTTTAGATAAGTTACTTTCTTGGAAATTAAGTGATAAAGATTATATTTTAATAAAATCAATTTTAAAGGATAATAAAGTAATAGATACTAAGATCTTTGTTACAGGATATAAACTTCATTATGAGGTATTATCTAATATTAATTATAAAGCCGAATTTTCAGTCTTCTATAACTTAAAAGAAATAAGTAAACTTTTGAATAAGCATAATATTTTTTTCCATGATAATATAAATGTTAAAATAATGAGTTTAAATGCTAGTTTTAATAATTATAGGAATTGGCGACTATTAATTAAGAATTTAAATAGTATAGAAGAGATTACTAACTATAATATTTTATCTCTTTCCTATAATAATGCATTAATTCAGGTTAGTATAAATATAGAAAATGAAGCTTCTTTATTTAAAGTTTTTAGTAAATCTAGAATTGATATACAGAAAAGATTAAATATCCATGATGGATATAATATAAGTTTAATTGATATTAATACGAGAGATATAGATTCTTTAGGCCTGGAATATAAAAATTATAAAAAAGACTCTTCTATTTTATTAGCTGAGTGATAGATTTATAAGGAGAAGATTTTTGTTATTAAATAAAAATAATATTATTTCTTTATTTATATTATTATTTTTGGTGTTTTTATGGCTAGCATCTGAAATATTGTTACCATTTATTTTAGGAATTTTAATAGCCTACATTCTTAATCCCTTAGTAATAAAATTGGAAAGTATAGGTTTGGGTCATTTATTTTCTGTATTTGTTGCATTGCTTATAAGCTTATGCTTTTTCTTTGGAGGGTTTATATTTTTAATTCCAGTATGTATTGAACAATTTAGCATTATTATTTTAAAACTTCCTCTAGTTTATGAGCAATTATTATTTTTTATAGATAGTAAATTTAATACTATTTTAAATACTAATTATTATTTAGATTCGTTTAAAAATATTTTATCTTCAAAAAGTGATGAATTAATTGGTATTCTAATAAATATATTTAGTGTTTCTTTTGGCAAGGGTAAAGCTGTATTAAATATTTTGGGGTTAATTATAATTACTCCGATTGTTACATGTTATATTCTTTATGATTGGAAAAAAATTATAAAATATATAAGAGATAATATTCCAAAAAATTATAAAAAAACTATAGATAGTAAATTGCCAAAAATCGACATGGTGTTATCTTCTTTCTTTAGAGGCCAATTTATTGTTTCCATAATGCTTATGGTATTTTATTCTATTTTATTATCATTGCTTAAGATTGAAGGAGCTATCAGTATTGGGTTTATTATAGGTATTTTATCATTTATTCCATATTTAGGAACAATTATAGGTTTAAGTATCACATTATTATTTGCCTTTCTACAATTTAGTGATTTATCAATTATACTTTATATAATAGGAATATTTGTTTCTGGTCAATTTATTGAATCTTATATCTTAGTGCCAAAATATATATCAAAAAATGTTGGTTTACATCCTTTAATAGGCATGTTTGCTCTTTTATCAGGTGGAGCAGCTTTTGGAATTTTGGGAGTTTTGATTGCTATTCCTTTTACTGCAGTCTTATATGTAGTTTTTACTGAAAATAAATCATAGGATAATACTTAAATGAATAATTCTGTTTATCAGCAATTAATATTGGATCTAAGGTCTATCCCATCTATGGGAAGAAATGATTATTTTGTTAGTGACGTTAATAAAGAGGCAGTTACATGGCTAGATGCTTGGCCTAACTGGACAACATTTGGTTTTATAGTTTGTGGACCATTTGGTTCAGGGAAAAGCCATTTAGCTCAAGTTTTAAAGACATTATCTCATGGTGATATTATAGAAGCTAAAGATATATCAGATCAAAATATTGATCAATTATCACAAAAAAAATGCCTTATAATTGAAAATATAGAATTATTTACATCTGAGACATTATTATTTCATCTTTATAATATGTTACTAGAAAACAAAAATAATTTAATGATTACTTCTAAGCTTACTATGTCTCAAATAAGTTTTGAATTACCTGATTTAAAATCAAGACTACTTTCTCTTCCTCAGGTTAATCTAGGTTTTCCTGATGATAGGTTATTAAAAAACTTATTAATTAAGCAATTTTTAGATAAAGGTATTTTAGTTGAAATGGACGTTATTGATTATTTAATAAAAAGAATTGATAGATCTTTTGAAGCAATATCAAAATTAGTTTCTAAAATTGATTTTAAATCATTAGAAAAAGCAAAAAAAATTACTATACCTTTTATTAAAAATACTATTAAATTATAAAAAATTATAGGAGATATTTATATGGATATGGGGCTTAAAGGAAAAAATGCAATTATATGTGCATCTAGCAGAGGTTTAGGTAAAGGGTGTGCAAAAGCTTTAGCGTCTGAAGGTGTAAATTTAGTTATTAATGGACGAGATCAAGAAGTATTATCATCTACTGCTAATGAAATAAGAAATAAGTTTGATGTAAAAGTTATAGAGTTTTGTGCAGATATAACTTCTAAAGACAGTCAAACTCAACTCTTAGAACTTTGTCCTGCGCCAGATATATTAATTAATAATGCTGGAGGACCTCCGCCAGGAGATTTTAGGGACTGGGATAGAGAAGATTGGATGAATGCGTGTATAGCAAATATGTTTACTCCAATAGAACTTATTAAATCTTATGTAGATGGAATGCAAGATAGAAAATTTGGTAGAATAGTAAATATTACGTCCAGTTCAGTAAAAGCTCCAATTGATATTTTAGGACTTTCTAATGGTGCAAGAAGTGGGTTAACAGGATTTGTCGCTGGAATTGCCCGTAAGACGATTATTAATAATGTTACGATTAATAATATATTACCGGGTCCATTTGATACGGATAGACTAAGAAGTGGTTTTAAGTTTATGTCTCAGAAAACAGGTCAAAGTGAGGAAGAAATTAGTAAGGCTAGGGCAGCTGGAAATCCTTCAGGTAGATTTGGTACACCGGATGAATTTGGAGCAGCATGTACATTCTTATGTAGTGAACATGCAGGCTATATTACTGGTCAAAATCTTCTTTTAGATGGTGGAGCTTATCCAGGTACTTATTAAATATATTGTATTTATTCTATTATTACAGCCCCTTCTTTAACTGTAATTGTTAGACTTCCTTCAATTAGCTTTAAGGCTGAAGAACCAAATATTTCATATCTCCAGCCTTTTAAAGCTTTAACATCTTTTTCACCTTGAGCAATTTGCTTAATATCTTCTTTATTAGCTATAAGTAGAGGAGAAATATTGTATTTTTCAGCACAACTTAATAATATAATTTTTAATATATCTATGACTGCTTTAGATGCATTATTACTTTTAATATTATTATTTAACCAGTCTGTATTATTACTTTTTTTCCCTATGTCTATACTTTTTAAAATAAGAATTTTGTGAGAATTATTCATATTTCTTAGGTTCATACCTCTTAGCCCATCAAACTCTGTTAAGTTTTTAGGAGGGTTTTTTGCTAATTTAATTATTATATCATCCCTCATGATCTTGTTTCTTGGTACATTGAGATTTTTAGCTAGATCTTCACGCGTTTGAGAAATTTCTTTAAAAATAGACATTGTAGTTTTATTAGAACTATAAAATTTAATTCTTTTCCAAGCATTAGCTGGCTCTGTAATATATATGGTTAAATCAAAAAATTTATTAATTTCCTCTTTAATCCAATTTAAACGATTATTCTTAATCATTTCTTCTAGTAAATAGCTATAAACCTTTGAAAGATGAGTTACATCAGATATGGCATAATCAATTTGTTTTTTTGACAAAGGTCTTAATTGCCAATCAGTAAACCTGGCACTCTTATCTAAATTTATTTTTTTTATATTATTTACTAAAGATTCATAACTAGCTGAATCTCCATAGCCACAGGCCATTGCTGCAGATTGTGTATCAAAAATTGGTTTAGGTATTTTATTTAAAATATTAAATATTATTTCGAAATCTTGTCTAGGTGAATGAAATACTTTAAGTATTTTTTCATTCAAAAAAAGTTCATAAACAGGGAGTAAATCTATATTTTCAACTAAAGGGTCTATCGCCCAGCCGTTTCCCTTTGAATCTCCTAATTGTATTAGACAAAGTTTTGGATAGTAATATTTTTCTCTAATAAACTCTGTATCAACACATATAAATTTTTCTGATTTTAGTAAATTACAGAGTTTCAATACCTTATCTGATTGCGTTATAAGTGTCATTATCTAGAAATAGCATTAGATTTGTTTGTAATCAACAAAACTAAATACATTTTGGTTTGAATTTTTTTAAATTTTGTCTAAAAGTTAGTATATAATATTTTAAATGTTGTTTATTAATATCAAATTTTATAAAGGATCGTTATATGCATCTTTATCGTTCACATAACTGTGGAGAAATATTACTTAAAAATGTAGGTGAAGTTGTTAAGTTGTCTGGGTGGGTAGATCGTAAACGAGACCATGGAGGGTTACTATTTATTGATTTAAGAGACCAATATGGAGTAATTCAATTAGTAATAGATAATGATAACGACTTCTTTAAAATATGTGAGGAAACGCGATTAGAAAGTGTAATAACAGTATCTGGTGTAGTGGTTAAAAGGTCTGATGATTTAATAAATAAAAAACTGGCTACTGGTGAGATAGAAGTTGTTATAGAGGATTATAAAATTGAATCTTCTTCAGAAACTCTTCCAATGCCAGTATCTGGAGATCATGACCTTGGAGAAGAAATTAGGCTTAAAAATAGATTCTTAGATCTAAGAAGAGCTAAAATGCGAAATAATATGATTTTGCGTTCTGAAATAATTTCATCAATAAGAAAAAACATGACAGAAAGTGGATTTCATGAATTTCAAACACCTATTTTAACTGCTTCATCCCCAGAAGGAGCAAGAGATTTTTTAGTGCCTTCGCGTTTAAACCCAGGTAAGTTTTATGCATTACCTCAAGCACCTCAACAGTTTAAACAATTAATAATGGCATCTGGTTTTGATCGTTATTTTCAAATTGCACCTTGTTTTAGAGATGAAGATGCCCGTGCAGATAGAAGTCCTGGAGAGTTTTATCAGTTGGATATGGAAATGGCATTTGCTACGCAAGATGATGTATTTAATGCAATTGAGCCGGTTATGACAAATATCTTTAAAGAATTTTCTGATTGGAAAATTACCTCAAATCCATTTCCAAGAATTACATATAAAGATGCTATATTAAAATATGGTTCTGATAAGCCTGATTTAAGAAACCCTTTAGAAATATGTGACGTAACCCAAGCCTTTTTGGAAGAAGGAGTAACATTTAGAGTTTTTAAAGAACAAATAGATAAAGGTGCTGTTGTCAGAGCTATTGCTGCGCCTAATGTAGGAGAAAAAGCTCGATCATTTTTTGATAAGTTGAATTCTTGGGCACAAGATCAGAAACAACCAGGGTTAGGATATATATTGCTAAGTGGTGGGGAAGCTAAAGGTCCGATAGCTAAATTTTTATCAGCTGAGGCAATTCAAATTATAAAAAATAATGCTAATGCGAAAGATGGTGATGCTGTATTTTTTGTATGTAATAAAATAAATGAAGCAGCAAGCTTTGCAGGAAAAGCTAGAATGAGAATAGCTGAAGAAATGGATATTATTGAAAAAAATGTTTTTAAATTTTGCTGGACAGTAGATTTTCCAATGTATGAGTTAGATGAAAAAACTGATTCTGTAATATTTAGTCATAATCCTTTTTCAATGCCACAAGGAGGAATGGAAGCACTAGAAAATCAAGACCCTTTAGATATTTTAGCTTGGCAATATGATATAATATGTAATGGTATTGAGCTTTCTTCAGGAGCCATTAGAAACCATAAAACAGATATTATGGAAAAAGCATTTAATATAGCTGGCTATAGTAATGAGGATTTAAAAAATAGGTTTGGAGCTTTATACAATGCTTTTAAATATGGAGCTCCTCCACATGGAGGCATAGCACCAGGAATTGACAGAATAGTAATGTTGCTCGCTAATGAACCAAATATTAGAGAAGTAATAATGTTTCCAATGAATCAACAAGCACAAGATTTATTAATGAATGCTCCTTCTGATATTGATTATAATCAATTAAAGGAGCTTTCACTAAAAATTAATAAACCTAAAAAGTTAGGACAATAATTAGTCTGAAACTTTAATTAGAAGTTTTCCAAAGTTTTTTCCATTCATAAGACCTATAAAGGCTTCTGGAGCATTTTCAAGTCCTACAACAATATCTTCTTTATAAATTATCTTTCCTTCATTAATCCATTTTGCCATTCTATCCATACCTACATGGTATTTTTGTGCAAATTGAAATACTAAAAAACCTTCCGTTGTTGCCTGATTGGTTAACATCGCTCTATGGGTTCTAAGGCCTGATTCTGCTTCCGTTAAATTATATTGAGATATAACTCCACAAACAGCTACTCGTGCATAGTTAGCTAATTTATTAATAACTGAATCAGTAATCTTGCCTCCTACGTTATCGAAATAAACATTAACTCCGTTTGGACAATATTTATCTAACATATCATCAACATTTTCATTTTTATAATCTATTGCTGCGTCAAAGTTTAATGTATTAATTAAGTAATCGCATTTTTCTTTTCCTCCAGCTATTCCTACTACATGACAGCCTCCTATTTTTGCAATTTGACCTACCAATTGACCTACGGCTCCAGATGCTGCTGATACAACCACAGTATCACCAGGAATTGGTTTTCCTATATGAAGTAAACCAAAGAAAGCAGTCATTCCAGGCATTCCTAAAACACCAACAGCCGTTTGAATTGGAGCAAGATTAGGGTTTATTTTTCTAATAGAAGCTGGATTAGCAATTGCATATTCCTGCCACCCTAATGCAAAACCTTCAACTATATCTCCTTCTTTATATTCTGGAGTATGAGAATTAATTACTTTTCCTACTGCTCCCCCTAAAATCAAATCTCCTTCATTTAGAGATGCCGCATAGCTTTTAGCTTTACTCATCCTACCTCTCATGTATGGGTCTAGGGATAACCATAGTATTTTTATTAGAACTTCTCCGTGTCTAGCTTCAGGAATATTAGATTCTATAATATCAAAGTTTTCTAATTTAGGCATTCCTACTGGTCTAGTTTTCATTAATATTTGTTTATTTTTAGTCATTATTTTTATACCCTTTCATAAATATTAAAAATCTTTATTTGGAGAACTTGCTATAGCGAATTTATTTTTATTCATTCGTCCAGATAAATAAGCTTTTCTTCCTGCTTGGACCGAGAGCTTCATGGCTTCTCCCATTTGAATAGGATTATTTGCTAATGCTATTGCAGAATTAATAAGTACTCCATCACATCCTAATTCCATAGCAATACATGCATCTGAGGGGGTTCCTAATCCAGCATCAACTATAACAGGAACATTACAATTATCAATTATCATTTTTAGATTAAGTTTATTTTGAATTCCTAGGCCAGATCCAATAGGAGAACCTAGCGGCATAATTGCAGAGCATCCATCATCTTCTAGTTGCTTTGCTAAAATAGGGTCATCTGAACAATATGCCATTACTTTAAAGCCTTCTTTAACAAGAATTTTTGAAGCTTTTATTGTTTCTATCATATTTGGATATAGATTTTTTTTATCACCTAAAACTTCAAGTTTTACTAAGTTCCAGCCTCCTGCTTCTCTAGCTAAGTTTAATGTTCGAATTGATTCTTCTGCATTATAACATCCAGCAGTATTTGGCAAATAGGTGTAGGTTTTAGGGTTAATTATATCAGTAATGATTTCCTCTTTTGGGTTAGAAAGATTAGTTCTTCTAATAGCCACAGTTATAATTTCTGCACCAGATGAATGAATTGCCTTTAAATTTTCTTTAAAATTTTTAAACTTACCACTACCAATGATTAATCTAGAATTATATGATTTACCTGCAATCTCTAAAGTATCTTTATTATCAAGAATATTGCTTCCCCCTCCTATAAAATTAACTATTTCTATTCTATCTTTATCCATTATAATGTGATTTGTATAAATAGATTTGTTTACTATTTCTCTATTAACTTCAATTGCAATATTATTTTTATTAATATTTAATATTTTTAAGAAAGATTCGATTGTTTGATCTCTTTCTATTAATTTTGATTCTCCATTTACATGAATAGTTATTTGTTTTTTTGACATTTTTATGTGTTATCATCTCTTGGTTATTTATATATATAATGTATATTATTTAAGTATATATATAAGATATGTTTAAAATAGTATTATAAGGTTGATTTGTGAATAAGTTAAATAATATTTTAGTAATCAATGGTCCTAACTTAAATTTATTAGGAGAGAGAGAACCTAGTATATATGGAGATAAAAAATTAGAAGATATAGAGAAAAACCTTATTGAATTAGGTACAAAAAACTTATATGACATTGATTGTGTACAAAGTAATTATGAGGGTAAATTAATAGAAATCATACAAAACGCTTCTAGGTCCCATTCTGGAATAATAATTAATGCAGGAGGTTATTCTCATACATCTATAGCTTTAATGGATGCTTTAAAATCCTTTAATAAGCCAATTATTGAGGTGCATATGTCCAATATATATAGAAGAGAAAATTTTAGGCATGAATCATATATCTCTAAGGTAGCTAATGGATGTATTTGTGGTTTTGGAGATTTAGGATACGAATTAGCAGTGTATTCTATAATAAGATTATTAGAAAAGAGAAATTAATATAGTAGGAGAATTTTATGGGTAGAATTTCAATAGATAAGCCTTTAATAAAAGAGCTTTCAGATATTTTAGATGAAAATAATTTAAGTGAGATAAGTGTTACTCAAGGTAGGTTATCACTTAAGGTAGCTAGAAATTTAACATCAGGTGGAACTATTATCACTCAAAATAGAGATAAAAAAATATTAGAAGTGGAAGATAAGGAAGTTCTTTCAGATTATCCTGGTGCAGTAAAGTCTCCTATGGTGGGTACAATTTACTTAGCTTCTTCTCCTGAGGATAAACCCTTTATATCAATAGGTCAGTCTATTAAAGAAGGTGATCAATTATTTATAATAGAGGCTATGAAAACTATGAATCCAGTAAAGTCTCCTTTCTCAGGTGTAGTGAAGCAAATCAATATTAAAAATGAAACTCCTGTAGAATATGATGAAGTTCTTGCAGTTATAGATATTATATAAAGTATTTTAAAGTGATAAAAAAAGTATTAATAGCAAATCGTGGTGAAATAGCTTTACGAATTATTAGAGCTTGTCACGAATTAGATATAAAAACAGTAGCTGTTCATTCTACGATAGATGAGAATTCTATGCATGTTAGATTGGCTGATGAAAGTGTTTGTATTGGTCCTGCCTCCGCTAAAAAAAGCTATTTAAGTATTTCTGCTATTTTATCAGCCGCAGAAGTAAGTGGAGCAGATGCTATACATCCAGGATATGGCTTTCTTTCAGAAAATGCTAGGTTTGCAGAAATTGTTAATGAACAAGGCTTAATATTTATTGGACCAAAACCTGAACATATTTCTGAAATGGGTGATAAAGTTTCAGCCAGAATTGCTATGAAAAAATTAGGTATCCCTCTTGTTCCAGGTTCAGTCGGAGCTATAAAAAATATTGTTGAATTAAAAAAAATTGCAAAAATTATTGGATTTCCTGTTTTGATTAAAGCAGCGTCTGGTGGTGGTGGAAAAGGTATGAAAGTTGCTAATAATTCTGGAGAGTTAAATGAGGCATGGAACTTGGCTAGATCAGAAGCAATGTCTGGATTTGGTGATGATACAGTATATTTAGAGCGTTATTTGGCAAATCCTAGACACATAGAATTTCAATTATTTGCAGATAGTTTTGGCAATGTAGTTCACTTCGGAGAACGTGATTGTTCTTTACAAAGAAGGCATCAAAAAGTTTTAGAAGAGGCTCCATCACCTGCATTAAGTATAAATGAAAGAGAAAAAATTAGTAAAGTAATAGTTAAAGCGGTAAAAAAATTAGGCTATTTAGGTGCAGGTACATTTGAGATGCTATATGAAAAAGGAGAATTTTTTTTTATAGAGATGAATACAAGGATACAAGTAGAGCACCCTATTACAGAAATGATTTCAGGGTTTGATCTAGTTAAAGAACAAATTAATGTAGCTTCAGGAAAAGAACTTTCTATAAAGCAGAAAGATATTAAGTTCATAGGGCATTCAATAGAATGTAGAATAAATTCTGAACATCCTAAGACATTTGTACCTAATGCTGGAACTATTAATACATATCATGTGCCTGGTGGCATAGGTGTAAGAGTTGATTCTGCTTTATACGCGGGCTATAAAATACCTTCGAATTATGATAGTTTAATTGCTAAACTAATTGTCCATGGTAACACAAGAGCAGAGGCTATTATGAGATTAAAAAGAGCACTTAAAGAATACGTCATTGAGGGAGTTAATACTACATTACCTCTTCATAAGGAAATTATTGAAAATGAAATTTTTGTTGCAGGCAATTATGATATTAGGTGGTTAGAAAATTACTTAAGTAAATATGATAAATAATTTTCAAAATAATTATACTAAAATAGATTATCAAAACGTTCTTGATGCATATAGGCACGGATTATTCCCAATGTCTGAAGATAATAATAGTTCAGATATATTTTGGGTTAAGCCAAAAATTAGAGGTGTTATTGATCCATGCAAAGTGACTATTAGAAAAAAACTTAAAAGACTATTAAATAAAAATCCTTATATTTTAAAAACAAACACTGATTTTATAGGAGTTATAGAAGGATGTGCTAAACCTACAAAGAATAGAGAAAATACATGGATTAATCCTAGTATAAGAGATGTGTATATAGAATTGCACTATAAAGGCTATGCTCATAGTATAGAATGTTATTCTAATAATGAGTTAGTGGGAGGTTTGTATGGTGTTGCGATAGGTGGAATATTTTTTGGTGAAAGTATGTTTAGTAAATCAACAAATGCAAGTAAAATTGCATTATTACATTTAATTGAAAGACTAAAGCTTGGAAATTTTAGTATTCTAGATACTCAATTTATTACTGATCACCTTAAAACTTTTGGTGCTTATGAAATTGATCAAGAAAATTTTTTGATTATTTTAAAAAAGGCACTTTTAGTTGACGCAAATTTTTTTAGTATAGGACCTTCTGGGGAACTTAATATTAAACTATATCCAAAATCTAATAATTATTAATATTTAATTTATAAACATTTGATTAGTTTTATACTATAGACAGGATGAGAAACCTGAGAAAAACTTATGTTTTTTGATAAAATCCAACCTTTAAATATATATTTATCTTTATTACTTTCTTTAAGATTAATAAAAGCCGCATAATTCTTATTATTGTCTTCATCCACAATGCATTGGCTAGAAGATATATTTACATTTCTAAAGTTTAATACTTTATCCTTATAAATTTCATGAATATACGATTTTCCGGATACTTTATCTATTATCTTTAAAATAGTTATTCCTTGGTTATCTGAGTTAGCACTATAAGATAAAAAAATACATATTAAATTAATTATAATTATATTTAGTATTCTATTTAATTTATAAATTAAATGCTCTCTTTCAAAGATTTAATTATAGTTTCTATAACTTGATTTTCATCAGCGCCCATTAAAATAGCGTCCTCTATAGCATCATCCGCCATTCTTTTTATTTCAATAATATTCTCATTCAGTAGTTTAATTTTTTCACTGCAAGAAATAGATTCATTATTTGAACCTTTCCATATTTTTGGAAGAATTTTTTTTTCATCATCCATCATTATTTTTTATTTCTTTTTTTGGAATCCAGGATGAATAGTATTTTTTATTTTTTTTTAAATTTTTATTAGACTTCAGATATAAATTATCAAGCCCTGTTAAATTAGGCTCATGTTCTATTTGCCATTGATGGCGCAAAGTATTTTTTATATTAGGAATTTCATCAGAGGTACTAGTTAACCAAGATTGCCATTCAGGAGAAACAGATGAAGCATCATTATTCTTATAATATATAACCCACCTTTTTTTATTGTTTTTATTTTTGCTTATGTAATAAAAATTATCAAAACTATCTTTACCAATATTTTTTCCAAATAATTTAGTAGATAATATGGTCCCTAAATTGTTAAACATTTTTATCCTTTATAATATTACTAGCTATCTTGTAAACTGTTATTAATTATTTGTCTGAGTTTTTTTAAATCTAATGCCCCTGCATATAATTGCCCATTAATAATAAATGTTGGAGTTCCTCTTATGTTTAGTTTTCTTGCCAAGGATTCATTTTCTTCAATAATTTTTTCTATCTCATCTTTTTGCATATCAATTTTTAATTTCTCTATGTCCATCTCAAGATTGTTAGCAATTGTAAATATTTTATCTTCATTTAAATTACCTTGCATACTCATTAATGCTGAATGAAATGAAAAATATTTACCTTGATTTTTAGCAGCTAAAGCAGCTTTAGCTGCTGTTCTGCTGGATGGAGCAAGAATTGGATAGTCTCTAAATGATATTTTTAAATCATATTCTGTTCTTAATAATTCTTTTACGGCATCCAATGATTTTTTACAATAACCACAATTATAATCAAAAAATTCAATTATAATAACTTTGGGGGTGTCAGAACCCATATAGGGGATATTAGGATTATTAGCAAATTGCATAAAATTTTCTTTTAAATAACCTTCATCTAATTTTGAATCTTCCTCCATTTTTTTTCTTAATTTATCGACAGAATCTAAAATAACTTGTGGGTTTTCCATTATGTATTCATACATTATTTTATCTAATTCTTGTTTAGATAGCTTTTCTTCTGAAATAGCGCATTGCATAAAAACAAAATATGCAAAAAAAATTTTAACTAATAGAGATATATGTTCTCTGATGTTATAATTCATAATAGTATCCTAGTATTTTTATTTAATATATCTTAATTGGGCTCTAATCTATTAATTTTTTCGTATGAAAAAAAAATTATATCTAATGCTCTTATATCACTAGGATCATTCTTTTTAAATGAAATTCTTGCTTTTTTTGCAAATTGAATTGCTAAGTTAAAATCACCTATTAAAAAAGATGATTCTGCAGAGGCTAATTGAGCTAAACCAATATTATTATTTCTAGCCTCAGCTATAGACAAGAGTTTCCATGCGGCAATATTTTTTGGCATAATTTGTAAAATATTTTTTAAATTAATTATAGCATCATTATTTTCTTTTTCTTCACCAAATTCTATTTGAGACCTTGATAAAGATAATAATATAATAGGATTATTAGGAAGCATATATGCAGATTTTTGTAATTCATTTATAGATTTATATATTTCTCCATTTTCAAACAACATTTGTCCTAATAATTCTGGAAAAAATGGGTCATCAATATTATTATTAATTAAATCATTTATTTCTTTAATACCTTTATTTAAATCTGGCATTCTTAGATAAGCAATTGCCCTTGCATACTTTGCGTGAATACCTTTATTACTCTTAGGGTATAATAATAATGTTTTTCCTGGATTATTCGTAAAAGCAATAATTTTTGCTACAATTCTTTTGTAATTAATTTCATCTATAGGAGATTTATATATATTGTTTTTATTTATTTTTTTGCTTGCTTCAATTATTTCAATTATACGTTCCCGTGAAATAGGATGAGATCTTAGATAAGGGTCCTGCCTATTTTCATGAAGCAACTCCTGCTTACCTAAATCTTTTAATAAATTAGCAAGGGGAATAGATGAACGATTAATAGATTCCATATATTTTAACGCTGCAACATCAGCAAACTTTTCATTTTGTCTAGAATTTTTATAAAAATTTCTTTGTGCTATAGCTGGCCCTAATGTTACTAATCTACCAATTCCAGGTGTGCGCATGCCTGCAGCTGAACTTGCAGCCATCAATCCAGCAGTAATAATTGTTGCAATTGTCATGGTACTTCTAGCATCCTTCATAGAATTAATAGTTCTATTTAAGTGTCCACCAGCTATATGGCCAATTTCATGAGCTAAAACCCCTATTAACGCATCAGCTTCTTTAGCTTTTAATATTAAACCAGTATTAATAAATATATTTTGGCCACCGGCAACAAATGCATTAATGCTATTATCATCAACAATATATATATTAACTGCTTCAGAATTTAAGCCTGCAACTTTAAATATAGGCTCAACCCATTTTCTAATAGTTGTCTCTATTTCAGCATCTTGGATTAAATTTAAATTTTGTGCATGAAGTTCATTATTTTGTGATATTATAGTATATAAAAATAATAAAAATATTAGATGAAAATAGAATGTAATGAATTTAAAAAACAATACAATTATATTTTTTATCATAGAAACCTATATATAAAATTATTTAAATACGTGTATATATAAATCATATATAAAAATAAGCTATATATATAATTAATTCTTTATAAATAAGTGAAAATAATATGAATTATATAAAATCAAAGAGATCTAATATATCTCCATTCTTAGCGATAGATATGTTGACGAGAGCTAATAGACTTAAATCTAAAGGCAAAGATATTATTCATATGGATGTTGGGGAACCTGGTTTTAACACACCTAGGCATATATTAAAATATGCGAAGACAATTATTGAAGAAAAAAAGGTTGGTTATACAGAAGCTATAGGCATTCCTGAATTAAGAGAAAAAATAGTTGGTCATTATGATTATTGGTATGGTGAAAAGGTAAAATCAGAATGTGTAGCAGTTACAGCTGGTGCATCTGGAGCATTTGTTTTAGCATTATTAGCTTTATTTGACCCTGGAGATAAGGTTGCAATAATGACACCATATTATCCTGCATATATAAATGCATTAAAGGCATTAAATCTAGATATAGTTTATATAGAAGGAGAAGCTAAAGATAGTTATCAACCTACTTTGGAAAAATTAAACAATATTACAAACAATATTAAGGGTATCGTAATAGCTTCTCCAGCAAATCCAACAGGAAGTTTAATAAAAAATAATGTTTTAAAGCAAATAGCGAATTGGGGAAAAAAAAATAATATAACAATTATATCAGATGAAATTTATCATGGAATAGAATATGCCAAGGCATCAGAAACCATTCTTCGTTATAATAAAAATGCAATAGTAATTAATTCTTTTTCTAAATATTTCTTCGAACAACTAGATTTCTGTCCAAAACTTCTTTTCGGAGCTCCCAGGGACTTTTAAAATAGATTTTGTGATGATTTCTTTAACAGAACTGGTTATCTCTTTGGTTGTTAGTTTGGAACCAGGTTGGTTTCTTTTGTTATTTGAGTTGGACTATTCTGAGCATCGGAATCCAGGAAAATGATCTTGCCACCATCGTTGTTCTTTTCAGCATCTGGTAGTTTTAAAGCTTTTTTGACAGCTGGGCTTTCTACAGTATTTTCTTTTGTAATTTCGAGAATGGTCTGAATATCCGGAATGCG
>ENA-OREN01000692-OREN01000692.1-marine-metagenome-genome-assembly--contig:-NODE-692-length-45997-cov-7.477395_pt1 | contig 45997 bp, 41 predicted proteins | sample MGYA00248624_ERZ508555 | MGnify/ENA primary metagenome ERZ508555 (study PRJEB26222, sample SAMN06267773) | marine metagenome | isolation source: Saanich Inlet, British Columbia, Canada | place... | reverse complement strand
GAAGTTCTTCCCAAATTTGATATAGCTCTAATCTCCCCTGTACTTGTTTCCATTACAATTACACTTCCATGATCAGCTTCATAATATTCTAACTGCTCTAGTAATGCGAAATGGGCTACATCTTGAATTTCAATATTTATTGTAGTATAAATATCATATCCATCTCTTGGCTCTTTTTGATTGAAATCCTCAACAGGCTTCCATTGACCTTTTCCTATTTTTTGAGAAAGTCTACTTCCATTTTCACCCTTTAAATATTTAGGGCCAAATGCACCGTCAATTCCAGGTCTAGTTACATTTCCAAAATCATCATACCTTTCATATCCTACTGTTCTTTGAGCAATTCCTCCAATTGGATAATCTCTCTTTGTATACTGTTCTGTTATTATTCCACCTTTAAAACTTCCTAACTTAAATAATGGGAAGTTCTTGATTTTCATATATTCTGAATACCCAAGGTTTCTAGCTATTAATAAATATCTGTTTTTATTTATCCTAGCATTTGTGAGTGTTTTAATATAAAATTCTGAAGGTTTATTAAAATTTTTTCCAAGTTCTATACTTAACTTTTCAACATATTTATTGAAATTTTTTTCGGTTGAAGCCAATGCATCAAATCTTATGTCATACTTCGGGACTGATGTTGCAAGTAATCTTCCTTTTTCAGAATATATATTTCCTCTATTTGCAGGGATTTCTATATTTTTAAAAACCCTATTTTCTGATAGCTCCCTATAATAATCACCATTAGTAAATTGTATGTTAATTAATTTAAATATTATTGAAGACGCGAAGAGTAGCATAAGGAAGCTAACTACATAGAGTCTTGTAATAATATTTTTTTTAATTTTTGACATTTACTATAATCTTGTTAGGGGGGTGTGTAGAAGAAACTATACCCTTTTCATTTAATTTTATTAAAATTGAAGACTCCATTTGATACTGCATCAAATTAGACCTGACATCTACAAATTCTGATCTTAGAGATTTAATTTCTTCATTTAGTTTTGAAATATTATGTACTTTTCTATCTACAGCATGAGAACTTGAAATCATTATAATTGATAGAAGTAAAAAGATTAGGATAAAGGACCAATTTCCTGATGCATTTTCATCAATTAAAAAATTTCCTTTAATAATATTTATTAATCTATTTTTCATGTTATACTCTTTCTGCTATTCTGAGTTTTGCGCTCCTAGCTCTAACATTTCTATTAATTTCTGTTTGATTTGGCACAATTAACTTTCCTATAATTTTATAGGGTAAAGAATAATTGCCATAAATATCTTTTTCTATTTCACCTTGAAATTTTCCAGTTTTAAAAAATCTCTTGACAATTCTATCCTCAAGAGAGTGGTAAGAAATTAGACTTATTCTTCCACCAACCTTTAATAATTCTACTGTTTGTTTTAACAATAATCTAATTGCCTCTAATTCATTATTCACCTCAATTCTAATAGCTTGATAAACTCTAGATAATATTTTATTTGAAATCCTATTAGGTATTAAGGGATATATAATTTCATTTAATTGAGTTGTAGTTTTAATCTCATTCTTTCTCCTATTTTTGATTATTTCGCTTGTGATTTTTTTAGCATTGTTTAACTCTCCATAATTCTTAAACATTTTATTTAAATCTTCACTGGTATATTTGTTTATTATCTGGCGTGCTGTTAAAGAAGAATTATTATCCATTCTCATATCTAAATCTGCTTCAAACCGATATGAAAAACCACGTTCTGGCTTATCAATCTGATACGATGAAACTCCAAAATCAGCTAGAATTCCATCTAATTTTGAAATGTTATTAAGTTTCAAAAATTTCTTTAAATACATGAAATTTTCATTTATAAATAGCAGCCTATTATCATCAATTAAATTTGCTTTTGAATCAAAATCTTGATCAAAGACAATTAATTGTCCTTTCTTACCTAATCTTGATAGTATCTCCCTACTATGGCCTCCACCTCCGTATGTTGCATCTACATAAATGCCATCTTCAATAATATTTAATCCTCCAATGGATTCAGCTAATAAAACAGGGTTATGATAATTAGTGCTAATCATCATCCTGACCCATTACTTCCTCAGCCAAACTCGCAAAATCAACAGTTGCATCTTTAATGGTCTCTTCATAAGCGTTCTTATCCCATATTTCGATAATATCAACTGAAGACGAAACAACAATTTCCTTGGAAATATCTGCAAAATCAATTAAATCTCTAGGGATTAATAACCTACCCGAAGCATCTAATTCGATAAATTTCACTCCAGCTGTAAATCTTCTTATGAAATCATTATTCTTCTTCTTAAATCTATTTAATGAATTAACTTTTGTGATTAATTGCTCCCATTGAGAAATAGGATACAATTCCAAGCATTGCTGAAAAACCGCTCTTTTAAGAACAAAACCTTTTTTCACAACACTTGAAAGTTGTTTCTTTAATGCTATAGGAATCATTATTCTTCCTTTTACATCAACTGTGCACTCATATGTTCCAATTAGATAATTCAAGATTAAAAAGTTGTTTTGGATTAAATCAAATTTACTAAAAATATTACCACATTTTACCACATTTTACCACATTGTTAATAACAAATCTACTAAATGCGTATTTCCTCGATTAAAAACAAATAAAAATAGCTGTAACTTATTAAAAACCAGGTATTTAAGGCTTGTGGAGTAATAATTAACAAAATCATTGATATTATAAGTTAATTAACAGGAAACAGAGGGAATTGTAAAAAAATTATGTAATTTCGAATCACTTCCAAAAAAAATTTATGAAGTTTACGATTAAACATACGATTAAACAAGAAGGAAAATTCAAGTATGTAGAAGAAGGAAAAGGAAGGCCTATAATTATACTACATGGATTAATGGGTGGTCTTACTAATTTCGATGATTTTATAAATTTCTTCAGAAAAAAGGGATATAAAATTCTAATGCCTATGCTGCCAATATATGAATTACCTGTTCTAGATAGCTCGGTAAAAAATTTAGCTAAATTCTTGTATGATTTTGTCAAGTTTAAAGGACTAAAGAACTATATAATTATTGGAAATTCATTAGGTGGCCATATAGGGCTATATTATACTAAATTATTTAACGAGGCTAAAGGTTTAATTCTAACTGGAAGCTCAGGATTATATGAAAGTGCCATGGGAAGTGGCTACACTAAGAGAGGAGACTATAATGTAATGAAGAAAAAAGTTGAGGAAGTTTTCTTTGATCCAAAAGTTGCAACCAAACCTCTAGTTGATGAAGTCTATGAGGCTGTAAACAACAGAAATAAATTAATTAAAATCCTAGCTTTTGCTAAAAGTGCTATAAGACACAATATGGCAAAAGATTTGCCTGAAATTAAAATTCCTGTATGCTTGATATGGGGAAAAAATGACATTGTAACTCCACCAGATGTTGCTGATGAATTTCATAAATTACTTCCAAATTCAGATTTGTATTGGATTGATAAATGCGGCCATGTACCAATGATGGAGCATCCTGAAAAATTCAATGAAACTGTGCTTAGTTGGTTCTCAAAAAGAGATCTAAATACAATCAAATAAATGCAAATTAAATCTGCAAAATTTTATATAAGCAGTCAAAAAGAAAAAGACTGTCCTAAAACAATAATGCCTGAATATGCATTTATTGGAAGGAGTAATGTTGGAAAATCTTCGTTAATTAATATGATAACAAATCAAAAAAAATTAGCGAAAACATCTTCCACGCCAGGTAAAACCCAACTAATAAATCATTTTTTAATAAATAATTCATGGTATATCGTTGATTTACCTGGATATGGTTATGCAAAAACATCTAAATCAAATAAAAAACATTTTCAAAAAAGCATTACTGAGTATTTTAAGAAAAGAAGACAATTAGTGTCTGCTTTTATTCTAATTGATATAAGGCACTCTCCACTTAAAATAGATCTAGAGTTTATACTATGGTTGGCTACAAACAAAATTCCTTTTTCTATAATTTTTACCAAAACGGACAAAATATCTAAAATAGAAATTGACAATAAACTTCTTAACTACAAAAAAGAGCTTGAAAAAGATTGGGAAATTTTACCAGATTTTTTTATCTCATCCAGTAAAAAATATACAGGTAAGGAAGATATTCTAAATTATATTGATAAAATAAACCAATCAATTATTTAATAATAAAATCTAGAATCTTACCAGAATAGGTTTCACTAGTTTTTAAACCTAATAATGCATTAATTGTTGGAGCAATATCAGTAATCTCTGTTCTACCTCTTGTTTCACCCTTATTAATTCCATTTCCGTAGAAAAGTAAAGGCACATGAGTATCATAATCATAACCAGACCCATGGGTAGTCCCTTTATCACCATAAATAATCGTATTAGGATTCAAAACAAAAACAATGTCTCCACTTCTTTCTGGATGATATCCGTTTTTTATTAATTCCTGATATCCTGTTAATTTCGATAAAGAAATTATCTTATCTAAAGAATAAGCAGAATTTATGAATTCATAAGTTTTTAAATGGTTTACGATTTTTTCTTTTACTAAATCTATATCCAAGTCTAGAGAATTAACTTCAGCATAATTAATATATATATGGTTATTTATTGAATGTTCTATTATTTTATTACTTCCAAAAGTTTCATCTAAATATTCTATAATACTCTTCCTGAATTTATATTTATTAACAGAAGCAGCTTTCACTCCCTTTGAATTTAAATATGCTGGAACCTCTAATGCTCCATGGTCAGCAGTTAAAAAAAGCGAGTAGTTATTTTTGCCCATTTTATTATCTAAATAATCTAACAATCTCTTTATCTCTAAGTCTAACCTAAGATAAGTGTCTTCAGTCTCTAAAGAAAATACTCCAAAATTATGTCCAATATAATCAGTTGAAGAATAACTTATTGTCAAAACATCTGTATACTCATCGTCTCCTAATTTTTCTCCCTCAATTGCTGCAATTGCAAAGTCTGTGGTCATTGAATTTCCAAATGGTGTTTCACTTATCATATCAAAACCATCATTTTTTTCCATTAGATTTTTTGTTAAATATGGAAAACTACTATCATTTTTACCTTTAAAAAAAATTTCAAAATCATTGTTATCTTCTCTTTTTAAATCATAACTTTTTAAATCATATAACAGCTCCCACTCATTAAGAAATCTTGATATATTTTCAGGTTCATTAAATTTTTTAACCCAACTTGGCAATTCATTCATATAAAAAGAGCTTGTTATCCATTCACCCTTATTCTTGCCGTAAAACCAGTAGGCAGCATTAGCATTTTTTCCTCCCATAAAGATTGCACCTCTATCCTTAATAGAAACAGATATCGTTTTAGATCTCATTTTATTTTGAATTCTATTTTGATCTGCAAATGTTGTTACTAGTAGATTATTAGGAGATTTTTTTCCATAATAAGCATTTCCTCCAATATTTTCATAGTTTAAATCTGTTGCACAATATATATTTTTTTGAAGATTTCTAACATACCATTCATTTCCAACAATTCCATGTACACTTGGAGTTGAGCCTGTAGCAATGGATGAATGACCTGGGCCTGTTACTGTTGGAACGAAATTATAATGATTATTAGTGCAGTTAAATCCATCATTAATCAACCTGTTAAACCCGTATTCAGTAAATTTATTCTCTAATCTTGTTAAATAATCATACCTCATCTGATCAACTACAACACCAACAATAATTTTTGGTTTTGAACTATTATTATCTAAAAATTTAGATTGACAATTAAAAACTAGGAATACACATATTATGCAAAAAAATCTTAACATTTTTCTAAAAAATTTTGAATCAAAATTAGGCATTAAATGCTGATAAAAAATATTTTGTTGTAAATTATATTTTATTTAATAAATGAAATATTCTAGATGAACTTTTTTCACAACATAGGTTTATATTTTATAATGTTAAAGAAAATGTTTGATAAACCAACCAAATGGTCGGTTATGAGACAGCTTATAATAAAAGACACTGAAGATACTGTGGTTAATTCTCTGGGAATTATTTCATTTGTTTCCTTTTTTATTGGAGGAGTTATTACCATTCAAATGGCGCTTAATATGACTGGCTCATTATATCCAAAATATCTTATTGGATTTGCAACAAGAGAAATTATTATATTAGAATTTGCCCCTACTATAATTTCAATAATTATGGCTGGAAAAGTTGGATCTTTCATAACATCTAGTATTGGATCCATGAGAGTGACTGAGCAAATAGATGCTCTTGAAGTAATGGGTGTAAATTCTATAAACTATCTTGTTTTTCCAAAGGTTATTGCATTGTTATTATACCCCTTTCTAATATCAATTGCTATGTTTTTAGGAATACTAGGTGGAATGGCTGCATGTGTCTACGGTGGATATAGTACAGTAGATAATTTTATTACTGGAATTCAAACAGAATTCATATCATTCCATATGACATATGCTTTTATAAAAACATTTGTTTTTGGTTTAATTATTGCAACTGTTCCATCATTTCATGGATATTATATGAAAGGAGGGGCTTTAGAGGTTGGAAAAGCTAATACAACCTCTTTTATATGGACATGTGTTTGCATTATCATAATAAATTATGTTTTAACTCAAATTCTTTTAGGATAATGATAGAAATTAAAAATTTACATAAATCATTTGATGGATTAAAAGTTCTAAATGGAATATCTACATCATTTGAAAGAGGCAAAACTAGTCTTGTTATAGGTCAAAGTGGATCTGGAAAAACAGTTCTGTTAAAATGTCTATTAGGCTTACATAATTATGATGAAGGCGAAATTATATTTGATGGTATTAATTATAAAAATATTTCTGATAAAGAAAAAATGGAGCTCAAATCAAAAATCGGTACAGTTTTCCAAGGAAACGCATTATTTGATTCAATGAACATAGAAGAAAACGTAATGTTTCCTTTGAAAATGTTCAATAATTATAGTAATAATGAGATGTTAGATATAGTAAACCAAGTTTTGAAAAGAGTTAATCTTGAGAATGTAAATAAAAAAATGCCTAGTGAAGCATCTGGAGGTATGCAAAAGAGAGTTGCAATAGCCAGAGCAATTGTAAATAATCCTAAATTCTTATTTTGCGATGAACCGAATTCTGGATTAGATCCTAATACAGCCATTATTATTGATAACTTAATTAAAGAAATCACTGAAGAGTATAAAATTGTTACAATTATAAACTCTCATGATATGAATTCAGTTATGGAAATTGGTGAAAAAATAATTTTTTTGAAAAAAGGAAATAAAAAATGGGAAGGAAGTAAACATACTATTTTCAAAACTGACAATGAATCAGTAACTAACTTTGTGTATTCTTCAAATTTATATAAAAAAGTAAGAGAAATGTATATAAAAAATAATTAGACTATTTTATTTCTTTTAGACCCGTTAAAGATGAAGAACTCCTAATTTTATCTCCTAAACCATCAACCATTTTAATATTATATTTTCTACATATTGCTGATTCTGGGACTTCTGAAGTAGCTCTATCTCCACCATTAGCAAATACATCAGGTTTTATTTCTTCTAAAGATTTACAAACTGATTTATCAGTGTCAATTGAAAGAAATACATCATCAACCATTTCAAGAGATTTAACAATTCTAACCCTATCTAATTCATCCATAAATGGTTTGCCTTTTTTCAAAGTACACTGATGGTTATTGTTAACTATAACAATTAATTTATTGCCAAGCTTTTTTGCAAACTCTAAATACTCAAGATGCCCAACATGAATAGGATCAAAATAACCACTTACTGCTACACTAATTGTTTTTTTACTCATATTACACTAATTCAATTTCTGCATTTGGATTAAATAGATATGTCCTTCCTGATGCTATTTCCTTGCATTTATATCTTTTTCTTAATTTTTCCTCAAGAATAAACGCTCTTCCATTGTATATCTTAAACCTACTTCCGTTATTTATTTCAAAAATATACTTTTTTTCTTTATTCAAATCATAAGATCTTAAAACTGAAGATAAGTTAAAATCTGTATCAGTAGAAGCTTTAGGATTTTTAATGTAGTTAGAAATGTATGAAAGCAAATCACTTGGAAAAATTTTAGGATTCAATAATGGGAGCATCATATATTTAAATATTTGCTTCCATTCTTGACCATGAGGTTTAATTTTTTTATCATAAATTTTATAAACCTTATAATGAGCAATTTCGTGAATTAATGTAATTAAAAATCTATATGAATTTAAATTAGAATTAATTGTAATTTGACATTCTCCATTTTTTAGCACCCTAAAATCTCCATGTTTTGTTCTTCTTTCTTTCTTAACAAGCAAGCTAATTTTATTTTCACTTAAAATATCATTAAGATAGTCTCTAGAGTTTTCAGGAATATATTTTAGAATAGAGCTATTCATCTTTTAGGAGTTATATCTGAGACTAAAACAACACCCCCATTAGAAAGATTATTGGTTTTAAGAGAAAAATCATATATATATTCAGCCATTTCACCAGCACTACAGGGAGCTTTATATCCAGGAAATGCTTTTTCTAACATTTTTGTTTGAACTGCTCCCAGTGCAAGCACATTAAAAATTATTCCTGAATTTTTATATTCTTCTGCAAGTAGTTCTGTTAAAGTTATCAATGCTCCCTTACTAGAACTATAAGCTGAAAGACCAGAAAATTTAATACTTCCCTGCACTCCACCAACTGAACTAATATTTACTACATGACTGCCTTTTTTTGTAAATGGAAGTATATTATTAATAATTGCTGCTACACCAAAAACATTAGTAGAATACACTTTGTTAAAATCTTCAGTTGTCGTCATAGAAAAAGGTTTATTAATTAAAACCCCCGCATTATTAATTAAAATATCTACGTGTTCCCAATTATTCGATATATATTTTATAAGCACTTTGTGATCTAAATTATTATTAATATCAAAATTAATCGAGTATACATTTGACAATTTTAAATCATTAATAGGTAAAATATTTCTGGAAAGAGCAATTACATTATGTCCTTTAGTGGCAAAAATTTTAACCAACTCATAACCTATCCCGCTACTGGTTCCAGTAATAATTACGTTCTTAGCCATAAAATTTATTTAAATAGAAAAGGATAAATTAAATTAACATTGTTATGGGATTTTCAATATACTGTCTTAATGTTTGTAAGAATTTTGCTCCAGTTAGCCCATCAACTACTCTATGATCACATGCTAATGTAACTTTCATTGTATTTCCAACTTGAATATTTCCATTCTTAACAATTGGCTTTTGAACAATTGAACCAACTGAAAGTATAACTGAATTAGGTGAATTAATAATTGATGTAAAGCTTTCTATATCAAACATTCCTAAGTTAGATATTGTAAATGTACTTCCTTGCATTTCTTCTGGAGTTAATTTTTTATTTCTTGCTCTACCTGCAAGATCCTTGACTTTTGAATTAATATCCACAATACTCATCTGATCAACAAACTTTAAAACAGGCACAATCAATCCTTCATCTACTCCTACCGCAACACCAATATGAATATGATTATTATATCTAATCTTATCATCAAACCATTGTGAATTCAATTTAGGATTACTGGCCAATGCCAATGAACATGCTTTAATTATAATATCATTATATGAAATTTTAGTATCAGGAATTGAATTATATTGTTCTCTTATAACGATTGCATTTGACATATCATATTCAACCGTTAGGTAGTAATGAGGAGCATTAAATTTAGATTCTGACAATCTTTTAGCAATAGTTTTTCTCATCTGAGAATGAGGTGTTTCTTGAAAATCCTCAACACCAATAAATGTTTTAGATTTGGTGTCTTTTGATGATGAAGTGTGGTTCTCTACATCAGATTTTACAATTCTTCCATTCTCTCCTGTACCTTTTATTTTATTAATATTAATTCCACATTCCTTAGCTAATTTTTTAGCTAATGGTGAAATAAATATTCTGTTTGTAGATGATATGGTTTTACTAATTAGCTCGGGAGTATCTTCAAGTTCTGTTTTAATAACTTCATTCTCTTCTATTATTTCAGCCTTTTTCTCAATTTCAGGTTCTTCTTTTATTTCAGTCTTTTCCTTAATGACTTCATCAGACTTTTTAGCATCATCCAAAAGGGATTTATAATCTTCATTAGCCTCACCAATTATTGCTAAAGGCTCATCAACCTTAGTCGCCTCCCCTTCTTTAACCCCAATATATAATAGCGTTCCATCATAAAAGGATTCAAACTCCATTGTAGCTTTATCAGTTTCTATCTCAGCTAAAATATCACCTTCACTTATCTTGTCTCCTACTTTTTTAAACCAAGTAGCTACTGTACCCTCTTCCATGGTATCACTTAATCTCGGCATTTTAATTAATTCAGCCATAGGTTAAGGTTTGTGTTTTAAAAATGGATAATCTTTTTGTTCATACACTGCATCATAAAGGAGATTTTTTTCTGGGTATGATGACTCTTCAGCAAACTTTTCACACTCCTTAATTTTCTCTTTTACCCTGCTGTCAATCTTTTCAATTTTATCTTTAGAAGCATACTTTTTATCTAATAATATTTTCTTAACCTGTGAAATAGGATCAATCTTTTTATATTCTTCAACTTCATCTTTAGTTCTATAATGCTGTGCATCACTCATTGAATGACCTCTATATCTATATGTTTTCATTTCTAAGAAAGTTGGACCATCTCCTTTTCTAGCGCGTGCTATTGCTTGACTAACTGCTCTAGCAACTTTAGCTGGATCCATACCCTCAACAGGTTCTGCTGGCATTTCATAGCCTAGACCTAACTTCCATATATCTGGATTATTAGAAGTTCTTTCTACAGAAGTCCCCATAGCATAACCATTATTTTCACATATAAATACCACTGGCAATTTCCATAGCATTGATAAATTAAAAGTTTCATGCAAAGAACCTTGTCTTGCAGCTCCATCTCCAAAATAGCATAATGTAACCGCATCACTCCCATGATATTTATCTCCAAAAGCTATACCTGCTCCCAATGGAATTTGACCTCCTACAATTCCGTGTCCACCATAAAAACGATTTTCTTTTGAAAAAATATGCATTGATCCTCCTAATCCCATAGAAGTTCCTGTTTTCTTTCCATATAATTCAGCCATTACCCTTTTTGGATCAGCTCCCATGCCTATGGGTTGAACATGATTCCTATAAGCAGTTATCATTTTGTCTTTAGTAAGATCCATTGCATGCAAGGATCCTGCTAATACAGCTTCCTGGCCATTATATAGATGTAAAAAACCTCTAACCTTTTGCTGAATATATACAGCTGCAAGCTTATCCTCAAATTTTCTCCAGAAGAACATGTCTTCATACCAAGATAAATATGTTTCCTTTGTTATTTTCTTCATTTAATTAATAAAAATGATTCATAAAAATAAGACAATGATTTCTATTGTAAAAAGTTAATTTTATAATTTTTATAAAAAAGACTTGTCAAATTTAAATGGAAGAAGATTATTTATGGAATCTGTGTGTATTATTTTACCCTTTTCACCCATAAAATACAATCCAATATCAGAGTTTTGCTTAGTTTGAAATTCAGAAATTACTTGTCGACACGAACCACATGGGGCAACTGGATTGTCATTAATTTTATTAATTGATCCGGCTATAACAGCTATTTCTTTGATTTTAATCTTTGGATATTTAGAATTTGCATAGAATAAAGCTGTTCTTTCAGCACACAATCCAGATGGATAAGATGCGTTTTCTTGATTAGAGCCACATAAAATTTCTCCATTCTCTAATAAAACTGCAGCACCCACACTAAATTTTGAATATTCAGAGTATGCAGATTCTCTTATTAATTTAGCCTTATTAAATAAAACTTTAATTTGATCAGAAAGTTCATCAATTGAATCAAAAACTTTAAAATTAGAATAAATTTTAACTTCTTTCATAATTAATTTTAATACTCCGAGTATTGATTACCTCCAAAATTAAATGTTAATGAAAATCTTAAAGTATTCTCTAGTGGACTAGGTACTTTTGATGCTGAGAAAAGATAAGAAATATCTATTTTTGTTTCTGAAAATTTAAAACCTGCCCCTAAGGCAAGAAATTTTCGTGCACCTTTTTCATCACTTTCATTAAAAAATCCTGCTCTTAATGCAAAAGAGTCTTCATATAAGTATTCTGCTCCTAGAGCCCAAGTGAATTCTTTCAATTCTTCACTAAATCCTCCTGGTGCATCAGAAAATGACTGAAAAACTCCTGAAAGAAAATCTACATTTGGATCTTGACCATCAATTATGTCAACATAAGATTCACCAACTTCTTCATCACCCTCATCAAAAATCCCATTATCATTATTATCATTGAACTCAGTATAAGTTCCTAAGAGTGGCGGTGTTGGAACAAGTAATTTGGTTATCTCAGCAGTAACTGAAACTTTATTGTATTGATCTAAAATAAAATCAAATCCTCCTCCTAACTTAAAATTTGTAGGAAGGAAGGTCTCTCTTCCTGACTCATCATATTTAATTTTTGGGCCCAGATTTTGAAGTATAAAACCTCCTCTAAATCTACCATCAATACCACCATAGGATTGCTCCTCACCTTGATAGTAACCGGAAATATCTACAGCATATGAGCTTGCTGCTTCTGCTGTTTCATCAACTGCTTGAATTTTTAAATCAGATCTTAGATATCTTAAAGATACACCCATAGAAAATTGATCAGCTAGCCTTAATGAATAGGAAACATCCATTGTCATTTCCATTGGTTTCTCAATTAATGCTTCTGAAAATTCATCTTGGATAATTTCTATTTCTCCAAGTGAAAAATATTTAAAACTAACTGCAAAAGCACTTCTTTCATTCAATCTATTGTAGTAGGTTATGCTACCAAGTGAAATATCATTAACCAGTTTACTCAAATAAGGAGTATAGCTTAAACCAAAACCAGATTTACTTTCAGAAAAAACATATTTTGATGGATTCCAGTGTTGAGAATATACATCTACAGATGTTGCAACACCCATATCACCCATACTTGCTGCTCTAGCATCTGAGGCAATTAAAAGGAATGGAACACCAGTTGTGATGACTCTGCTATCATTTGGATTAGGAGTTACTTCGGTAAGAGTTTGAGCGTTTAAATTTAATGTGATTAATGATAATAAAACAGAATAAATGATGTTTCTCATAGTTTTTTACTTTTCAGCCAACAAATATAATTTAATATTACAGTATTACAAGTTTTTCAATTTTTGAAACCTGTTTGCCAATTTGATCAGATCTAACAGTCAATCTATATATATAAACGCCTTTTGCAACTTTATCACCAAAATCATCTCTTGCATCCCAGGATAAATCTCTAGATAAAGAAGAACTGTTTGAGATATTTATATATCCATTAATTGTTTTTACAAGTTTTCCTGAAATTGTTAATATCTGTATACTAACGCTTAAATCACTAGAACTATTGTGATTAAACCAAAATTCAGTATAATTAATAAAGGGGTTAGGATAATTCAAAACATTAGAAATAACCAATTCCTGATCTTGATCATGAACTACAAATTGTATTTCAGAAGTTGATGAATTATTATATACATCCCAAGCCTTTAAACTTAAGGTATGCAACCCTGGAGAAATATCTCTTAGTGGATAATTGATTGTTCCGTTTTGATAATCATCTACATTCGCCTCATAATAATCATTAAGTCTAAAAGAATTTGCAACATCATCATCTAAAACTGCTGCAATATCATGCCCTATTCCGCTAGAAGTATTAATGCCATTTTCATCAAATAATTTAACTAGTAAGTGAGGGTCTTCGTTAGTTATTCCTCCACTAATAAAAGCTTCATCATTCATAAACAATTCAATCTCAGGCCCTATATTATCTTCAGCTGCATTTTCATTAATTCCTCCTATTAAAATATCCAAATTAGATCCATTTTGGTCCATTAAATCTGTATTACTTTTTGAATAAAAACTCATTTTTCCGTTACCAACTTCCATCACAACATCTCTAGGAATTATGAAATTCACATTAAAATCTCCATTTTCAATGGAAGACCTTCCTCTAAATAGCACTTCACCTAATGTTGTAAAATCCAATATTATTGGAGAATCATTCTGAGATGTACCATCATTTCCTAGAGTTGATCGATCAATATTTTTATCAAATACAGTTGTAACTAATTCCCCATGATAATCTTCTATTTTATTGCCAAATTCATCATCAACTTGCCCTTCAATTTTTACTGAGCTCAATCCTTGTAATGGTTCTGCAAATTCATTAATTAGGATATCATTAATTTTAGTTATTCTAATATTGGGCTTAGGGATTGCTAATTTCATCGCAGGATCACCTATAAAAAATACTAATCTTCTTTGATCAGTACCAGAAATTGATGGATCATTTTTTGTTAATCTTAATGCTTCAGCCATAGTATAATAATTGTCAGAATTCAATGAAAATAAGTAATTTTCTAGAGTTAAATTAAAACTAACTCCAACACTAACAAATATTTGTCTGGTAGTTGTTATAAGAGCTATTGCTCCTCCATTTTTATTCCAATATAGAAACTCCCCTGCAGTATTTCTTCCAGGGTTGTCAAATTTTGTAAACTCACAGGTTACAGAGACAAAACAATTTAATTTATTTTCATTCGACAATTCTGTTGCATCTATTTTATCAAATATTCTCTCTCTTGCAATTCCATCTTCACCTCCATGTCCAAAATAATTAACCACTAATGCTCCTAATTCTATACCATCTATAATTGCATTGTTTACTTCTGGATATCTCTCTCCTCCAGAACTGGATTCTTGTACATATGCATCAGATAATATTTTTTTTGCATTAAAAAAAGGTTTATTATCAGTAATTAAATCTGCTAAACTATTTGAAGTACCTTGAATTATACTCTCCCAAGGTTCATCTACATCATCAGAAATTATAATTAATTTGTTTCTCCAATCTCCATATGAGTCTGCATTATAATAAGAACTGATTTTATCAACTAAGTCAGTAGCTCTTTGCGGAGAATCTGCTAATATTCTACCTACTGCTATATCCAGCTTGTCTGAATTTTGCATCATTCCTTCACTATTATCCATCATGCCAAAAAAATCATCTGAAACATATGCACTTGCTAAGCTATAGCTGTTTAGTGAATGCCATGAAGGAACTATATTAGTATTTTGAGGAATCCTGTCTTTATAATCAAAGGAGGCATCGCCAAAAAGACACAAATACTTGATTCGCCTACTTTCATCACTTGCATTAAAATAAATATATTTTACAAAATTTCTGATGGCTGCAATATCTTGGTTCCCAGAACTAAATTCATTATAAATTTTTTCTAGTGTTACTACCTTTACATTTAGATTATTCAAATTCCTGTTTATCTGTGCAAGACGTTGAGCTTCGTACAACATATCTGATCTACATATTATTAAATAGTCTAAATCCTGAAATTGATTTTGATCATCTAAAAAAACATCAGATTTTAAATCCTGATTTTCAATATTTGTTTCTCCTTCTATTATGGGTTCATAAAATGATTCTTGATTAAAAGCAATATATCTTTTTTCTTCACCTAAGAATGCTTTAAAACTCATATTACTTTCACTACCATCAGTCAATATTTCAGATATGTTATTTAAATCTGTAATTTCCCAAATATTAGAAATAGAATTTGCATTTGTAATATTGTATTCTGCAATGCCTAAAAGGTCAACTAAATTTTTATTGTAAAAAATAAATTGATCTCCATTATAACTAAGATTACAAGTACCTTCTAAGGATATATAGTCTAAATATGCAACAGAGCTTGGGTTTCCATTATTATTATAGTTTAAGTCGACAGATATATTAGAATTTGAAACCATTATCTCTCCCGTATAATAATCGCCAGAAACAAGAATAGGATCATTAATTGATGTATAATTTAAATTGGAAACTTCTTGATTATTTACCTCAATTGACATAGAAGTAGAAATTTCAGAAACTGCAGCAGTATATACTCTAAGATTTATTGGCTCAGATGTTCTTAGATTTGGAAAGGTAAATTCAAATGTTTGATTTGAATCAAAATCAAATCTATCTCCAAACCACCTTCTTCCAATTTTTGCAATACTATATTCATCTAATTCATGATATTTATATGCAGTATATGTGTCTACTATAATATCTGCAGGATTTTCTGGTTGAATATTTTCAATAATTCTCTTTCCAGGGGACGGAGAAATATTTATAAAATATGCTGTTTTATCTGAGTACACATTCAAATTTGTATTACTATCAGAATTGTATGCATTAGGTCCTTGAGCATAAAATAAAATATAATCACTATTATTAAAAACACCATCATCTTCACCATATACCTTTATTGCATTTTCAATTGGATCCACTGGATATTCCACTGAATTGCTCAATGGCAACATATTACCACCATTTCCATATATTTTAATGTTTCGGGGATCTATATTATTTATATTTAATCCTAATTGGTTTAGAAAACTTCTATTCAATCTAAAGATTCCTGACTTATCAACATAGAATTTAAACCATTCACCAGTATTTAGAACAGAATTTTGAATTCTTTGTCTTTTTGACTTCTTACTTGTACCCTTTTTATAAGAGAATCTAAAAGAATTTACTTTTTTAAAATTTCCATTTTGATTAATTATTGGGAATAACTCTAGAAAAAGATACATTTTTCCTCTTGATATTGAAGTCATAATATCATAAGTCAACTCCTTAGGAATTATATTTTTATCTAACTGTTTTAAGTCTTCTAAGGAGATGTCAGATAAAATAACATTCTCTATGATAATTGAATTCTGATCAATTTCAATATTTTCACTCCACTGAGCAGTTAATGAGACGCCCTTACTAGGAGTAAAATTAAAATTATAATTGTCAAAATATGGTATTTCAAATTTAGCAGAAGATGTTGAAAAAACTCTGTAACCCTCCCAATTTATATTTATCTCCTTAGATTGTGAGAAACTAATAGAAGAAATTATAATAAATAGAAAAAGTAAAAAATATCTCATATTTGAGAAACGTCTAATGATCAACATTATTATTTGAAAATTGTAACTTGATAATAAAAAAGCAAATTTATCGTTTTTATATAGTCAAATGCAATTTGCTCAAGATAATTGATATCTGATTATAAAATTAGTATATTGCGAGGCTTTTCGTTCCTGAAAAACGTATATTTAAAAATTATTTAATATGAAAAGTAATTATATGAAAAGTAATTATAAAAAAATACTAAACATATTGCTAACACTAGCCTTATGTATTTGTTTTACTAGCTGTAATAAGTCTACTACATCTAAAAATAAAAATATGTCAGCTGCTACAGGCTGGGCAATAAACTCTAAGAAGGGCGGATTTAAACACAATACTAATTACAAAGGCCAAGAGACTCCTCCAAATATGGCTCTTGTAGAGGGTGGAACCTATACAAAGGGAAGGGTTCAAGATGATCCTATGAGAGATTGGAATAATACTCCAAATCAACAACATGTGCAATCATTTTACATGGATGAAACAGAGGTAACTAATATAATGTACCTAGAATATCTTGATTGGCTAAAAAGAAATTATCCTCCTGAAGATGAAAATTTCAGAAGAATTTATTACAATGCTCTCCCTGATACACTGGTTTGGAGAAATAAGCTTGGTTATAGTGAAGATATGGTAAATAACTATTTAAGACACCCAGCATTTTCTGATTATCCTGTTGTTGGAGTAAGCTGGATTCAAGCACATGAATTTTCTGAATGGAGATCAGACAGATACCAAGAGTTAATATTAGAAAGAGCAGGATATATAACAAAAGGATCAAAAATTGATAGTGTTTCTTCAACCAGCACTTTCAGTACAGATACTTATGTGCTTATTCCAAATTCAACATATGGAGGAAATACTAATGTTTTAAGAGGTAAAGCTAGTAAAGGACCAGATTCCTTACCTCCTGCCTCTGCTTCTAGAGAAACAGGGCTTATTTCTCCAAAATTTAGACTACCAACAGAGTCTGAGTGGGAATATGCTGCTTTAGGTCTTAATGAACTTCGTGATTTTAATCTCTATAGGGGAAGAAAAAAATATCCATGGCAAGGTCAATATACAAGAACAGGTCAAAGAAAGAATTTAGGGGATCAATTGGCAAACTTTAAAAATAGTGATGGTGATTATGGTGGTATAGCAGGATGGTCTGATGATGGAGCGGATATTACTAATCAAGTAAGATCATATCAAGCTAATGGATTTGGACTATATGATATGGCTGGAAATGTTGCTGAATGGGTGGCAGATGTATATAGACCAATAGTTGATGATGAATTTAATGATTTTAATTATTTCAGAGGAAATGATTATAAGAAATTCTCTATTGGTCCTGATGGTAAAGCAAAAGTTGTTGGTTTTGATGATATAGAATATAAAACTCTAAGTAATGGTAAAAGAGTAGCTACTCGATTGCCTGGAGAAATTGCAGTAGAAGATATAACAGAAGAGGATACTAGATATAGGACACAGTTTAACCAAGGATATAATGTGAATTTTAGAGATGGTGATTTCCTGTCTTCAAGAAATTATGATCCAGAAAATAGAAAACTTGAAAGAGCTTCTGGTTCAGATGAAGAAACTAGGGGGATGTACAAATCTCCAAGTTATGAAGATGCAAATCCAAGTACTCCTGAATTTGATTATGATCCTTCTGAAAATAAAACAACTCTTATAAACGATCAAGCAAGAGTATATAAAGGAGGCTCATGGAAAGATAGAGCATATTGGCTGGATCCTGCTCAAAGAAGATTTTATCCACAAGATCAAGCAACAGATTTTATAGGATTTAGATGTGCCATGTCAAGAGTTGGTTCAAAAACTTTTAACATGAAAAAAAGCAGAAACTAACCTAGTTAACTAAAAACAAAACAAAAAGTCCTAATCCCTAAAGATTAGGGCTTTTTTATTAACTTTATTTCATGAATATTAGCTCTATTTATCAAATATTCCTCAATTCTAATAAAGTCTGTACAGATTCTAGAAAAATTAAAGACAACGATCTATTTTTCAGTCTTAAAGGTCCAAACTTTAATGGAAATAAGTTTGCTGAAACAGCTCTGAAAAATGGAGCAAATTATGCTATAGTAGATCAGAAAGAATATGTCGTTAATGATAACTATATCCTGGTTAATAATTGTCTGGATACTCTTCAAAAACTAGCAAATTATCACAGAAAAAAATCTAAGGCAAAAATTATTGGCTTAACTGGAAGTAACGGAAAAACTACATCAAAAGAATTAATTTTGTCTGTTTTGAAATTACAGTTTAAAACTATTGCAACTATTGGAAATCTAAACAATCATATAGGAGTTCCTCTAACTTTATTATCAATAGAGCCTGAAACTGAAATAGCAATAATAGAAATAGGGGCTAATCATCTTAAGGAGATTGAATTACTATGTAATATGGCAGATCCTGACTATGGATATATTACCAATTTTGGTAAAGCACATTTAGAAGGTTTTATTAATCTAGAAGGAGTAATAAAAGGAAAGAGTGAGCTATATGCTTATTTAATGAAAGAATCTAGATTAATCTTTATTAATAATAATGATAATAAGCAGCTAGAAATAACTAAGGATTATTCTAATAAATTTACGTTTGGAAATACAAATTCAAATGTAAATTACTCTGTAAATACAGTCAGCCCTCAAATATCTATTTCAGTAGAGGATGTCACTATTAAAAGCAATCTTTTTGGAGAATATAATGCTGAAAATCTAGCTGCAGCAATATGTATTGGAAAATATTTTGATCTTAGTAATGCAACTATAAAAGAAGGTATTGAAAATTATATTCCCAATAATAATAGATCACAAATAATAGAAAAAGGATCAAACAAAATTATTCTAGATGCTTATAATGCAAATCCAACAAGTATGCAATTAGTCTTGTCTAATTTTAATACTATAAGTGAAAAAAATAAAATTGTGTTTATAGGTGATATGTATGAGTTAGGAGAAAATTCACATGAAATGCACCAAGATATTGTAAGTGCAATTGAGGAAATGAATTTTGATCAAACTTATCTACTTGGAGATCTTTTTAATAAAACTAAATTTTCCTCAAAAATAAAAGCATTTGCTACTCTTGAAGATCTTCATAATAATGTGAACCTAGAGGAAATCTCAAATTCTACAATTCTAATAAAAGGATCTAGGGGAATGCAATTAGAAAATATTCTAGATTTCATTAATAGCTAATCTCCATAAACAGTTACAACTAATTTTCTAGATTTTGCATGATTTCTGTGTTCACACAGGAAAACACCCTGCCATGTTCCAAGTAGTGGCTTTCCATCTTTAATCGGAAAAGAGACTGAAGAGCCTAGAAGACTACTTTTAATATGTGAAGTCATATCATCAGGTCCTTCAATTGTGTGTTTAAAATGCGTTTCATCTTCTGATACCATTATATTAAAATGAGTTTCAAAATCTTCTCTAACAGTTGGATCAGCATTTTCGTTTATTGTTAGACTTGCTGAGGTGTGCTTAATAAAAATATGTGCAATTCCAGTCATCCTAGGTAAGATATCTACAATTTCATTTGTAATTATATGAAAACCTCTTGGATAGGGATCTAATATTATTTCTTTTTGAAAAACCATAATATAAAATTAATAGTATAATGATTTAAAAATAAATAATTCTTCAATTGAAGTCTTGAATAATTCAGAAAGTTTAAATGCTGTTGGAAGACTTGGATCAAATTTTTCCTTTTCAATAGCATTTATTGCCTGACGAGAAATTCCAATTAACTCTGCCAGCTCATCCTGAGTTAATTTTTGTTTTTTCCGTAATTCTCTTACCTTATTTTTCATCTGTATCTTAATGAATTAATGATAATAGAAGTTATATATGAAAAGCAAATAAAAAACATTAAATATTCAAATTCAGGTTCCGAGTCAATAACTCCAAAATCAAATGAAATCTCATACACAAGACCAACAACTACTGTTAACCCTAATGTAAGGGCCATTGCTTCAAAGTGAATTTTCTTTTGTAGTTCATCATAATGATTGAATAAATTTTTATTTGCGATAATCATTCCAACCCCAATAGCAAGATTTATTAAAAGGACTATTTTAGTAATTAGTAAATTATCCCATAGATAGTTTACTCCAACTGATAAAATTGCTGTACTTACTACCCATGCAAATGTCCATGCCATTAAAATTTTTGTATGTTTTTTTAATATTTCTTTCATTTTATTTAAAATTATGTAAGGTTTAGTTTACAAATATATATAATTTATTAAAATGTCAAGTGTTATTTACATAATTTTTTTAAACTTAGTTTATTCTTATTGATTTCCTTGCAAAAAAAAGGACTAGAATTACTCCAGTCCTTTTTTATTAAAGCCAAAAATTTATATAATTGGCTAAATTATATTAGATTTTGATATATTTATTCAGCACTATCAGGTGCAACTGCCATTATTAATCCTGTTGCATCTCCAAAATCTCCAGAATTAATAATTTTTCCTTCATCATTAAAAGTAAAATAATGGTACATAAGAATCTCAAAGTCTTTACCAGAAGCCGTATTGGTTCCTGTCCATACACCATAGGTTCTTACACTTCCGTTTAATTGACTTGTTTCAGGATCAACTCCAGGAAGATAATTTTCAGGCGTGTACGTTATATTTTCCATAGCATCATGCCATGCTTTCATGTAAGTCATAGCTTCTTCTTTGTTCATTACAGGGCTACCATAAAAGCATCCTTGCCATTCTACATCTTCTGACATTAATGCTGCTGTTGCATCATAATCTTCAGATGTAAATGTGTCGAACCAAGTTTTTGCTAATTCAACATTTTTGTCAAAATCTGGGTTTTGTTGAACAACACCAGTACATGATGATAATGTAATCATCATAATTAAAATCAATAGTTTTTTCATTATTATATAAATTTATAGGTTAATATTATTATTGAAATGAAGCCATAAATCCTCCAAAATCAAAGTAATCTCCACCACCAATAATTTTTCCGTCTTTAAAGGCCATAGGGTGATATGACTTTAGGGCCCATTCTTTTCCTGACTCAGTATGTACTCCAGTCCATGTACCATAAGTTCTTACACTTCCGTCTCTCATTCCAGTTTCAGGATCTACACCAGGCAACCAGTAATCTGCTTCAAATTTAATATTATCAAACATTTGTTGATACATTTTCATAGCCTCAACATGCTCAGCCTTTCCATAATTTTCTGATCCATACATAGGTGGTGACCAGTCTAAATCTTCATGAACAAGTTCAGCTTGAGCTTCCCAATCCTCAACAAAATGAAGATCGATAAAATTCTGTGCTATTTCCTTATTTTTTTCAAAATCAGGATGTTGTTGATTTACAGATTCTTCTACATCAGTTTGCACATTTACGCAAGATGCAAATACCAGTCCGATTAATACAATTAAAAGTTTTTTCATTTTTTTGTGTTTTAAGTTAGACAAGAGGTAAATATACAATTTTATTAAACATAAATCTACTCATATAAGTGAGTTACTTTTTGGCGGACCTTGTGATTCCAATTTCAGATTTTTTTAGAAAATTTTTAAGTAAGTTTGATGTATGAAAAGAAGATTGCAAGTATTTATAATTTCTTTGCCTTTAACAATATCATTCTCTACATGGAAAATAGTAAAATAGTATTTTTTGATGGTGTATGTAATTTTTGTAATGTTACCGTAGACTTTGTTTGGAAGCATAATAAAAGCAGAAATTTATATTATGTTTCTTTACAATCTGATATTGCAAAAGAAAAACTGTTAAAAAGAGGAGTTAATGATATTAAACTAAGAACGATTTATTATGATGATGGATACAGTGTCTACCAAAAGTCACAAGCAATATTTATGATATTAACAAACCTGGATGGCATCTTCTACCCTTTATTAGGAAAAATTGCTCTTATTATCCCAAGAATTATTTCAGATTATCTTTATGATATTATTTCAAAAAATCGATATAGTATCATGGGTAAGAGAGATTCATGTCGTATTCCAAGCATAGAAGAGGAAGAATATTTCCTTGATCAAAAAAGTAATACTTGAATATAAAATAAACCCACTCAATGAGTAGGTCTGTTTTTGAGTGGACCTTACGGTCCTGAGTTTAAATTTTTTCGGAAAATTATTCCGTAATTTTGTTTTATGAAGAAAATTGAACCAATTAATATAATGAATAAGTTTTCATTATTTAATGAAAACTGGACCCCTAAAATTATAGGAGAACTTAATGATCAGTATGTAAAAGTCTGTAAACTTAAAGATGATTTTGTATGGCATAGTCATGAAAATGAAGATGAACTTTTTATGGTCTTTAAGGGAACACTTTTAATGGAATTTAGAGACGGAAGAATAGTTAAAGTTAAACAAGGTGAGATCTTAATTGTTCCAAAAGGAGTAGAGCATAGACCACATACTAATGGCGACATTGTTTTTAATCTGTTATTTGAACCAAAAACAACTTTACATACTGGTGATGTTGAAAACGAATTGACAATTAAAGAGTTAGATTGGATCTAATTCAATATTTTATTTTTGGTGGGTCATACTGGATTCGAACCAGTGACTTCTACCCTGTCAAGGTAACACTCTGAACCAACTGAGTTAATGACCCATTAATATTGTTAATTTAAATCAGTAATACTTAAATTTCTCCATTTTACTTTAATGCCTCCACCATCATGAATCTGCAAAGCTATTCTGCCTTCTCCCTTACCAATTATCTCATCATCTATGTTTATCATTTCATATCCATTTAGCCAAGTAGTTACATTATCATTGTAAACTTTTATAGTTAATTTATTCCACTCTCCCATTTTCAAGTACTTGTCTTTTTCATTATCGGGTTTGATTAACCAACCTCTTCCATAAGATTCATAAATTCCTCCTGTATGATTATTTGGTGGTGCTACTTCAACCTGCCAACCACTTATTTTTGTGCCATCAATTGTGGAACGAAAAAATACACCACTATTACCATTAGCTTCTTGCTTAAATTCAAGATTTAAAAGAAAATTTTTATAATAATCTTCTGTACCTAAGTAACCATATTGCTCATCTGCCCCGCTCTCACATATTAATTCTCCATCAGAAACATACCATTTTTCAGTGCCATATATTATCCAACCATCTAAATCTACTCCATTAAATAGCTCTTTGGAAATTTTAGTTTCTTTAAAGCATGAGTTAAATAAAATAGCTAGAATAAATACTAATAAAATTGAGTTTAATTTCATGTAAGATAAATTTTATCTTGTCTAAAATAAATAATATCTTTCTATACGATAACTTTTTTTCTAATAAGTTTTAATTATAAAAGATAAGATTGTATGATTCAAATTTTTATAACTGGGGGAACATTCGATAAAAGCTATAATTATATAAATGGAGAGCTTTTCTTTGAAAAAACTCACTTACCTGAAATGTTAAAAAGAAGCAGATGCAAATTAGATGTTAAAGTTGAAACATTGATGATGATAGATAGTCTTGATATGAAATCCTCTGATCTTAAAAAAATTATTTCAAAGTGTAAAAATTCTAAACACAAAAGAATAGTAATTACCCATGGAACAGATACTTTAGTAAATACTGCAGAAGCAATTGCTAAGGAAAAACTTGATAAAACAATTGTACTTACTGGAGCTTTAATTCCATATGAATTTGGTAATTCATCTGATGGATTTTTTAATCTTGGATGTGCACTTTCCTTTGTTCAAACATTTGAAAAAGGTGTTTATATAACAATGCATGGGAAGTATTTCAATTGGAATGAAGTTAAGAAGAACAAGGAAAAAGGTGTTTTTGAAAAAAAATAAAAAATAGAATTACTATATTCAAATTAATATTAATTAAAATTTAAAAATTATGAAAAAATTATTATTAGTAATACTTATTTCACCATTATTATTTACATCATGTACTGGATCCTTTAACTCGGAAAATGCAAATAGTGGTGAGGTTAATGGAAGCACATTAATTGACCCTGCTCCTTTAGAAGAAAAAGCTCAATTAATGAAAGAGGCATTTGCAAATAAAAGTGTAGACGACATGCTTGCATTATTTGTTGAAGATATGCAGTGGATGCTGCCAAATAGTCAAATGATTAAAGGAAAAGAGCAAGCAAGAACTGTCTTTACAAATGTATTTAGTCAATGGGAAGAGATGAGAATGGATGCAGGAGACGATGAAAATCCTCCTATTATTTTAGCAACATCTAGTAAAAATAATGGAAGATGGTTGCTTAGATGGTCTCCATACTATTACAAAGCTTTAAATGGTAAGGAAATAACATTAAGCTTCCATACGGTTATGTGGTTTAACGATAATGATAAAATTAAAGGCATGTACACTTATTATGATAGAAGTGGATTAACAAAAATGTATGATGAAGGAGATCCTTTAGAAGCTATTGATAATTAAAAACTTAATATTAAAACCTCACTTTTGTGAGGTTTTTTTTATTTAGCCATTGCCTCTAATCTCTTTAACAAGGGAGGATGAGAATAATGAACAAAAACAAATAGTGGATGAGGATACAAATTAGAGAGACTGTCTACTGATAATTTTTTAAGTGCTAATTCTAGTGATGAGCCATCATATGTGTCCTTTGCATATTCATCCGCCTCAAACTCATTTTTTCTGCTATATACATTTGACAGAATTCCTGTAATAAGTCCTATAGGGCTATAGAGAAAACTAAAACCAATTAACCCTAAATGAAATGACATCTGACTAGATCCTAAAGCCTCTGCTATAATTGGTTGATTCATGCACATTTCAAAAAGAAAACACATAATTCCTAGTTCAAGAATACTAAAAATCATAGATGAAAAAATATGTTTCTTTTTGTAATGCCCCACTTCATGAGCTAACACAGCTACTAATTCTTCTTCCCCATGTTTTTCAATTAATGTATCATATAGAGCAATTGTCTTTTTAGGGCCTAATCCACTAAAAAATGCATTAGCCTTTGTGGATCTCTTTGATCCATCTATAACATAAATATTCTTTAATGAATAACCGACTTTTCTAGAATATTCCTCAATTTTTTCTCTTAGAGAACCTTCCTTTAATGGGGTTAACTTATTAAATATGGGTACAATTAATTCAGCATAGAACATATTCATAAATATCATAAAAGCAGAAAGTCCAACCCATAACCAAATCCAAAAACCTTCTTCGAAAATACTTAGAAGGTACATAGCAGCTCCAAGAAGAGTACCACCAATACACATACTTAAAAAGATTCCTTTTATTTTATCAGTAATAAAGGTTTTTAATGTTGTTTTATTAAAGCCAAATTTCTCTTCAATATAAAATGTAGAATAGTAGCTAAAGGGTAAGCTAATTATTGTATTAAAAATAAATAATACAAAAAAGAAGATAGCTGTTTGCAAAAAAGGAGAAGAATAATCAACAGTGATATAGTCACTTAAAATACCAAAACCTTCAAACCATAAAAAACATAAAGTAATTACAATACTTACTGTAGTAAAAATAAATGAAATTTTACCTGTTTCAATTTTATAGTCTCTAGCTTTAGCATAATTTTTCTTATTATAAAATTCCTTGAGATTTTCTGGAATTTCGTCTTTCCAGTTCTTATCATTTAAATAATCTAGAATTGTTGAAAAGAAAAATTCAAATATCACTAAGGATATAAATATCCATAAAAATATTTCTGGGTTCATTAGAAAATTTTAGGGAACAAAAATAAACAAATTGTTCTGTAATTTGTTAATTTAGTCAAAGAATGCTTAGAACTATAATTTATGTATAAATATTTAATAATAATCGTCTTAATTTTATATTCCTGCAATATGAAAAAAACTGAAATTCCTGAGCCTAGGGCAGAAAAAATTGATAAAGTAATGACCATACATGATCATCAAAGAACTGATGAGTTTTACTGGTTAAATGAAAGAGATAATCCAAAGGTAATTGAATATCTAAATGCTGAAAATACTTATAGAGATCAGTATATGGATGATTATAAAAATCTTGAAGAAGAGATCTTTGTTGAAATCAAATCAAGAATTAAGGAAGATGATTCTAGTGTTCCATATCTTGATAATGGATACTATTATTATACTCGATATGAAAAAGGTGAGCAATACCCAATTTATTGTAGAAAAAAGGGGAAACTTTCCTCCTCAGAAGAAATACTTATTAATGTAAATGAAATGTCAAAAGGTCATGATTATTTTAGAATTGGCGGAATTGATATTAGTCCAAATAATAAAATTATGGCTTATTCTGTAGATACAATAAGTAGAAGACTATATTCCATGCATTTTAAAAACCTTGAAACTGGAGAAAAAAATTCCTATACAATAGCTAATACAACAGGGGGAATTAGCTGGGCTAATGATAATAAAACTCTATTTTATAATCTAAAAAATCCAAATACATTAAGAACTGAAAAAGTGATGAGACATGTTCTTAATTCAAATAAAACAGACGAACAAGTGTTTTATGAAGAAGATGAAGAGTTTAATCTATATTCATATAAAACAAAATCGGGAAAATACATAGTTATAAGTTCAGGAAAAACTATTTCTGATGAAAAAAGAATTCTTGATACAAATAATCCTAATGGAGATTTTAAAGTATTTCAAGAACGCAAAGACGGCCTAGAATATTCAATTAGTCACCTAGATGATAAGTGGTACATAAGAACTAATTATAATGATGCTACAAATTTTAAACTTATGGTTTCTGGTGAAAAAAATACTTCTTTAAGAGACTGGAAAGAATATATTCCACATAGACCAGATGTATTATTTGAAGGATTTGAGATATTTAATAATTACTTAGTAATTACAGAAAGAGAAAAAGGAAACAGGAAATACCATGTCAAATCATTAACAAACTCAGCCTTAGATCACTATGTTGAATTTGAAGAAAAAGCATATTCAACAGGGGGTAGTGTAAATGCAGAAATAAATTCTAAAAAATTTAGATTCAGCTATTCATCTTTAACTACTCCTTCTTCAATAATTGAATATAATTTAATTGAAAAAACAAAAGAAGTTTTAAAAGAAACTGAAGTTTTAGGGGGGGATTTCGATAAAAAAAATTATATGTCCGAATTGATTTGGGCTGATGCCAGAGATGGTAAAAAAGTCCCGGTTTCCTTAGTATATAGAAAGGATTTATATAAAAAAGGGGAGAACCCTCTTTTACTATACGGATATGGATCTTATGGATCAACTAATAGTGCAAGGTTTAGTTCTGTAAGATTAAGCCTATTGGATAGGGGGTTTGTTTATGCAATTGCTCACATAAGAGGAAGTCAATATTTAGGAAGATCATGGTACGATGATGGAAAGATGTTCAACAAAAAGAATACATTTTGGGATTTTATTGATAGTGCTAAACATTTAGCTAAAACTAATTATGTAGATGAAAGTAAAATTTTTGCAATGGGCGGAAGCGCTGGTGGGCTTTTGATGGGTGCAATAGCTAATATGGAGCCTAAGTTATTTAAAGGAATTATTGCTGCCGTTCCATTTGTTGATGTAATAACAACAATGCTAGATGAAAATATTCCATTAACAACATTTGAATTTGATGAATGGGGAGACCCAAAGAATAAAGATTCATATTTTTATATGCTTTCATATTCACCATATGATCAAGTTGAAGAAAAGGATTATCCAGCAATGTTTATTACAACAGGATATCATGATTCACAAGTTCAATATTTTGAGCCGGCAAAATGGATAGCTCGACTTAGAGATAGAAGAACAAATGCACAACCACTACTAATGTACTGTAATATGGATGCAGGTCACGGAGGTGCTTCTGGAAGATTTGAAGCATATAAAGAAACTGCAATGGAATATGCTTTTCTAATAAGCTTACTAGACTAATTAAAAATAATATATTATGAACAAAAATATATTTCTTGTTGTTATTATCCTATTAACAGGATATGCTATAATTGTATTTGGTTCTCAATCTTCAAAGGCAGATAATCAGTGGATCTATTTATTTGATGGAACTACTACTAAAGAATGGAGAGCATATAATGGTGAATCATTGCCTAGCAAGTGGACTATACAAGATAGTGTTCTAACTTTTGATACTGACTCAGAGTTAGAAAAGGATATGAAAGGTGGTGGTGATATTATCTACTATCTTGAAGAATTTGAGAACTTCGAACTATATCTTGAATGGAAACTACCCCAAGGAGGAAATAGCGGTATATTCTATCATTTACAAGAAGGATTTAATACTCCTTATGAAGTAGCTCCAGAATACCAATTATTAGATGATTATGGATGGGAGGAAATAAATAGCGCAACTCTTGAAGAATGGCAAAAAGCAGGTGCAGACTATGCTATGTATTCACCAAATAAGAATAACAAAATTATTAAACAAGCCGGGGAATGGAATACAACAAGGATTATATTCACTCCCGAAAAAGTAGAGCATTGGTTAAATGGGAAAATGATTCTTTCATTTGTTCCATGGTCTGAAGACTGGTATAAAAGGAAAAGTGAAAGCAAATGGAAGGATGCAGAAAAATATGGTACATTTAAAAAAGGGTACATTGGATTGCAAGATCATGATAGCCAACTCTGGTTTAGAAACATAAAAATCAGAAAAATCTAGTTATGAAAAATTACAAAAGAAGAGATTTTATCAAAGATTCACTTGCATTAGCATCATTAACTATTTTACCTTTAGATATTCTATCTAATTCAAAAAAAACTATGGTTAGAACAGCACATATTGGAGTTGGAGGAATGGGAAAGTTTGATTTGGACTATATTTCATCTCATAAAAATGTAGAAGTAGTAGGCTTATGCGATATAGATATGGATATATTAAAGACTGCAAGTAAATCCCATCCAAAAGCAAAAATTTATAAAGATTACAGACTTTTATTAAATGAAATGAACTCACAAATTGATGCAGTAATTGTGTCAACACCAGATCATACACATGCTCCTGCATCATTAATGGCAATGAAAATGAACAAAGCAGTTTACTGTCAAAAACCATTAACTCATCATGTAAGTGAAGCAAGAGAAATGCTGAAAATTGCAAAAGAAAGAAATCTAGTTACCCAAATGGGAATACAAGTACATTCCTTTTATGATTATAAACTTGCAACCTTATTAATTCAATCAGGAATAATTGGGAAAGTAAGTACTGTAAGAGCATGGTCTCCAAAAAATTGGGGTTATGATGGCCCAAAGCCTGAAGGAAATGATCCAATTCCAAAAAATCTAGAATGGAATTTATGGCTTGGAACTGCCCCTGAAAGACCTTACAAAAAAAATATTTATCATCCCGGAATGTGGAGAAAAATGCTTGATTTTGGATGTGGAACTCTAGGAGATATGGGTGTACATATTTTTGATACTCCATACAATGCTCTTGAATTAGATGTGCCAACTACAATAAAAAATAAATGTAGAAAATCAAATGGAATAGGATTTCCAGAAAAAAATCACGTTACATACAACTTTCCTGGCACTAAACACACTACAGAAACATTAAAATGGGTGTGGGAAGATGGAAAGGGAGCTCCAAGAAATCATAAGGATTTAAAATTACCCAATAAAGATAAATTACCTAATCAAGGAGCTATGTTTATTGGTGAAAAAGGAAGATTACTCTTGCCTCATTTTATGGAACTTCCAAAACTTATTGTTAATGGAGAATATAAAAAGATAGACCTAGCATCATTTGAAGAAAGTGGAGAAATAACAAGTAATCCAATTAGAGATTATGCAAAAGAATCCTATATACATTATCATGAGTTTATAGATTCTTGCCTTGGAAAAGGAAAATGCTCTGCACCATTTTCATATTCTTCCAGATTAACAGAAACTATATTACTTGGAGTAATTGCTGGAAGGTTTCCAGGAAAAACACTTCATTGGGATAATAAGTCAGCAAAATTCCTTGAACAAGAAGCCAACAATTATCTAAGTTCAACTTATAGAACTTTTTAAGTCTTTATTTCCTTCTCATAAATAGTAATCCATTCTTTTACTGTTATTTTAGAACATAACTGCCCAATAAGTTTAAAAGGAATATCGTCTAATCTTTTAAATCGAATACAACTTTTTCCCATATCTAATTTATACTTAGAATAATTTGGATATTCTTGCATAAACCAACGCATTAAATTATCATTCGCATATATACCCATATGGTATAATGCTATAAAATTTTTTCTTGATGCAATTGATAAGAATGGTAAGGGAAGTTCTGGGGTGCAATGATATCCTTCAGTATATATTGAATGAGGTACTACCCAAGAAGGCATTCCATAATTCATTTGCTCATGAAATCCCTTTGGTAATTTCTCTCGTATTATAGAAACTAGTTTGTTTATAGCATCCTGTCTTTCAGATGATAATGTGTTTATATATTGTTCTATAGACATAAGGTAAATATAATATAGAATTTCTATTAGAGACTCCAAAGAATTAAAACTCCTATTTGATAACTTTAAAGATATTTTACCAACTAATTAACCTTTTATTGGAGTTTTAGTTTTTTCAGGCAAAACTCTATAACCCATATTATATAAAGTAAATCCAAATATATCAGCGTATTGCTCTATTCTTTTACTAACGGGTGTACCTGAACCATGGCCAGCATTAGTTTCAATTCTAATTAACATTGGGTTTAATCCTGAATCTTTTTCTTGAAGTTCAGCGGCAAACTTAAATGAATGTGCTGGAACTACTCTATCATCATGGTCACCAGTTGTAATAAGAGTTGCTGGATATATTGTGTTTTTAACTACGTTATGAATTGGTGAATACCCTTTTAAGTATTTAAACATTTCTTCTGATTGCTCAGACGTACCATAATCGTATGCCCAACCAGCACCAGCTGTAAACTTATGATACCTTAACATGTCTAAAACTCCTACTGCAGGCAATGCTACTTTCATTAAATCAGGTCTTTGTGTCATTGTAGCACCAACTAATAGTCCTCCGTTCGAACCGCCTCTAATTGCAAGAAAATCTTTAGATGTATAATTATTTTCAATTAAATATTCCGCAGCAGCTATAAAATCATCAAAGACATTTTGTTTATTAGTTTGAACTCCTCCATCATGCCATTTCTTTCCATACTCCCCACCTCCTCTAATATTTGGCACAGCATAAACACCACCTTGCTCCATCCATACCGCATTTGCAACACTAAATCCAGGTGTTCTACTAATGTTAAAACCTCCATATCCATATAAAATAGTTGGATTTTTACCATTCAATTCAATACCTTTTTTATAAGTAATTATCATAGGAACTTTAGTGCCATCTTTAGATAAATAGAAAATTTGTTTAGAAGAGTAATTACTAGAATTAAAATCAATAGAAGGTTTCCAGAACTCTTGATAATCTCCAGATTTAATATCTAATTTATAAGTAGTCGCTGGAGTATAATAATTAGAGAAAGAAAAATACAACTCCTTTTGATTATTCTTAGCACTAAAACCTGATGCTGTTCCAATCCCTGGAAGATTAATCTCTCTTAACAAATTACCCTTATAATCATATTGATAAACTTTAGAAATAGCATCAACCATGTATTTGGCAAAGAAAAACCCACCTGCTTTAGATAAACTAAGAACAAAATCAGATTCAGCAATAAAATCTTTCCAGTTAGATTTATTCAAATCACCAAAGTCAACAGTAATCACTCTATTATTTGGAGAGTTATGATTTGTAAATAAAAAAAGTTTACTTCCTAAATTATCAATCAATGTCGTATTAGAATCATAGTCATTAACTATAGTTTTAATTTCTGAAGGATTTTTTAAATCTTTAATGAAAAGTTTATTTCCAGACGTTCTTTTTGCAGCATCAATGATTAAAAATCTGTTATCATTTGTTACAAAGCCTCTTACATATCTATTTTTTTCTTCTGGAGTTCCTCCAAAAATCAATTTATCTTTTTCTTGAGAAGTTCCTAGTTTGTGAAAATATAATTTATGTTGATCTGTTTTTTCTGAAAGCTCACTTCCCTTTGGTTTGTCATAAGAAGAATAGTAAAAACCATCATTATATTTCCAGCTTACTCCAGAGAACTTAACATCCACAATAGTATCTTCAACAAGCTTTTTGGTTTCAGTACTAATTGTAATAATTTTCCTCCAATCGCTTCCACCCTCTGAAATACTATATGCTAACATAGTCCCATCTTTAGAGAAACTTAATCCTGCAAGTGAAGTTGTGCCATCATTTGAAAAAGTATTTGGATCTAGAAAAACCTCTAAATCACTAGATTCAGAAGATCTATATAAAACACGTTGATTCTGCAAACCAGAATTCTTAAAATAATAAGTATAATTACCTTCTTTAAATGGTGCTGAAATCTTTTCGTAATCCCATAGTTTCTTTAATCTTTCTTTTAATTCCTCTCTAAAAGGTATCTTATTTAAATAATCAAACGTAGTTGTATTTTGACTTTTAACCCACTCCCCTGTTTCTTGAGATAAATCATCTTCAAGCCAACGATAATTATCTATTACTTCACTGTCATAATATGTATCTACAACTGGAATCTTATTAGTTTTATGGTAGTCTATTGAATTATTAGAGCTACATGAAAAAATAAACAATGAAAAAATGAAAATAAATATTGAAAAAGACCATTGTTTCCAATAGGTTCTGTAGCATATTTTAATTTTAAAAAAATAATGTAATTTATTCATAACTAGAATTTTAATGTTTGAGTTGAGACATAAGGTAAATATAATATAGGATTTATATTGAAAAGGATATAAAATTAATTATATATATTAAATTTATATGAATCAGTCATAATTAAATATATAAATAGATGATCGACTTAGATAAAGTAAGAAGTAACTTTCCTTCATTATCATTAAAAGATGAAAATGAAAATCAAATAATTTATTTAGATGGACCTGGAGGAACTCAAGTTCCTTCAATTGTAATTGACGCTATATCCAATTACTATAGGCAATCCAACTCAAATACTCATGGAGAATTCATAACAAGTAAAGAGACTGATTCTATTATGGATTCTATGAGAGAAAAAGTAGCTCAATTTCTAGGAGCAGAAAGCAAAGAGTGTATATCTATAGGACAAAATATGACAACTTTAAACTATAGTTTATCAAGAGGATTATCAAAAATTATTAAAAAAGGTGATGAAGTAATTATAACGGAGCTTGATCATGAAGCAAATAGAGGTCCCTGGAAAACTCTTGAGAGCTATGGGATTAAACTAGTAGAAGTAGCTCTTCTTAAAGATGGCACTCTAGATTATAATGACTTTAAAAATAAAATTAATCAAAGAACTGCTTTAGTAGCAATGGGAATGTCTTCGAATGCCCTAGGTACTATTAATGATTTTAATTTTATAAAAAAAATAACAGCTAAATATAACTCTTTATTATTATTAGATGCAGTTCATTATGCTCCACATTTTTCTATTGATGTTAAATCATTAGATTGTGATTTTTTGATATGCTCTGCATATAAGTTTTATGGACCACATGTAGGGCTTTTATATTCTAGACCTGGCCTTTTAGACACCTTAGATCCTGATAGACTTATAGTTCAAGAGCAATTTGCTCCATATAAAATTGAAACTGGAACCTTAAATCATGCTGCATGTAGTGGTGTTTCAGCTGCAATAGACTTTATTTCTTCAATTGGAGAAGGAAATTCATACAGAGAAAAATTAGTCTCAGCATATAAAAAAATAAGTAATCATGAATATGAATTGGCATCAAACTTATATTCACATTTAGACTCACTAGATAATGTAACAATTATTGGACAAGATTTTTCCAATAAAAATCGAACGCCAACTGTTTCATTTATTCATAAGAAATATTCAGCAAATGAAATTTGTAAAAAACTTGGAAAAGTTAACATTTGTGCTTGGGATGGTCACTTCTATGCGTTAAAAGCAATTCAAAAATTGAACCTAGAGAAAACTGGAGGTGTAACGAGGCTTGGAGTTTCTTTATATAACTCTCAAGAGGAAATTAATAGAACTGTAAAAGTTATCTCAAGTTTTTAAAATAGTATGATAAAAAACCCCAACTAAATGTTGAGGTTAAAAATGTGGGCGCGAAGGGATTCGAACCCCTGACCCCTTGGGTGTAAACCAAGTGCTCTGAACCAACTGAGCTACGCGCCCTTAAGGGTTTGGTCTGCAAATATATATTAGTTCTAGAAAATGACAAAAGATTATCATTAATATTCTTTCATTTAAAAACAAATAAAAAACAAATAATTACTAGAAAAAATGAGAAGTAATATTAAATTTGTAGCAATATTTATATCATGCGAAAAATAGTTTCATTAATCTCTGGTATTGTTCTTATTCTGCTTGCTTATTATATCTCAAATGAGATTGCTAGTTCGAAAAAAACTTCAAAAGTTGTAATGAATGAATTAAGTAAGGCTGTATATGTTGAAAAAGTAAAAAATATCTCAAATCCAATATCTATAAAAGCTAATGGAAAATTAACCTCAAGTAATAGAATTGAAGTCTATAGTGAAGTACAGGGAATTTTTAAATTAGGGGGAAAAAAATTTAAGCCTGGTCAAAGTTACACTAAAGGAGAGACTATGATTGAAATTGATGGGGATGAATTTTTTGCTTCTGTAAAAGCTACTAAGAGTGAGTTACATAATTTAATTACATCGGCTCTGCCAGACCTAAAATTAGATTATAAAAACAATTTTGAAGTTTGGGAAGACTATGTTAAAAAGTTTGATATAAATCAACCTATTACAAATTTGCCAAAGCCTCTTACTGAAAAAGAAAAATTTTTTATAACAGGAAGGGGGATATATTCTTTATACTACAAAGTTAAAAATCTTGAAGAAAGAATTTTAAAATATAAAATTGAAGCTCCCTTTGACGGAAGTTTAATTAATACAAGTATAACCCAAGGAACACTTGTAAAGTTTGGACAGAAACTTGGAGAATATATTGATCCTTCAATATTTGAACTAGAAGTTTCAGTTCCTTCACAGTATTCTAATTTTTTAAAAATTGGAAAAATAATTAATTACAATTCAGTCTTTAATAAAACCCATACAGGCGAAATTATTAGAATAAATAATAGTATAGACAAATCAACTCAAACAATTAGTGTTTTTGTTGAATTTAAGAGTATAGACTTAAAAGAAGGAATGTATTGTGAAGTAGATATTCCTATGAAAAGCGAAGATAATAGTTTCTCTATTTCAAGATCCTTACTTATTGATAATGACAAGATTTTTTATGTAAAAGATGATCTTACTTTAGACTTGATAACTGTACAAACAATATTTTTTGATAAAAAAAACGTAATTGTAAAAGGCATTCCTGATGGAATAAATATTTTATCAAAACAAATATCTGGAGCCTACCCTGGAATGCAAGTAAAAATTACAAATTAACCTTTTCAGATTGAGAAAAATAATTTCTTATTTCATAAATTATCCAAAGGCAGTTAATATAATTATATTATTCTTTATTTTTTTTGGTATAGCTGGTATTATCTCTCTAAAATCATCTTTCTTCCCTTTAATTGATTCCCACTTTGTTTCAGTTAACATTACTTATTTAGGAGCTTCTCCAAATGAAATAGAAGAAGGAATAATACTTAAGATTGAGGATAACCTAAAAGGAATTTCAGGAATTGATAGGGTAACCTCAACTGCTAGGGAAAACAATGGATCAATTCTAGTTGAAATAAGTCAAAATAAAAATATTGACTTAATGCTACTTGAAGTAAAAAATGCTATAGACAGAGTTCCTTCATATCCGGCAAATATGGAGCCAATAGTCGTTAGTAAACTTGATGAACAAAGGCCTACAATAATTTTTTCCTTAGCAGGTGAAAAAACCCCATTAACAACCTTAAAGAATATAGGCAGAACAATTGAAAAAGATTTAAGAGATATTGAAGGAATTTCTCAAGTTAATGTTTCAGGATATCCAGAAGAAGAAATTGAAATAGCAATAAATGAAAACATATTACTTGCATATAATTTAACATTCGAAGAAATAAAAAACTCCATCAGAAATACAAACATTTTAGTAACTGGAGGTAAGGTGAAAACAGAAAATGAAGAATTTTTAATTAGAGCAAAAAATAGAAATTATTATGCAGATGAACTTTCAAACATTATTATCAGATCAGATAATAAAGGAAAAATAGTTAGACTTAGTGATATCGCTGTTATTAGAGATAAATTTTCTGAGACTCCTCTTTCATCTTCTGTAGATGGTAACAAAGCCATAATAATTACAGTTTCTAGTACTAATGATGAAGATTTAACAAAATCTGCAGAACAAATACGTAATTATATTGATGAATTTAATGCAAAAAATCAAAATTTAAAGCTAACGTCATTACAAGATCGTTCAAAAGTTTTGCGTCAGCGAACTAATTTGCTGTTAAGAAACGGAACAATCGGTATATTTTTAGTATTAATATTATTATCTATTTTCTTAAATATAAGATTAGCATTTTGGGTGGCATTTGGACTTCCAATTTCATTTTTAGGTATGTTAATTTTTGCTGGACAGGTAGGTGTTACAATTAATTTAATGTCCTTATTCGGAATGATTGTCGTGGTTGGAATCTTAGTTGATGATGGGATTGTAATTGCTGAAAATATTTATCAAAATTTTGAAAAGGGAAAATCTCCAGCACAAGCAGCAATTGACGGTACTATAGAAGTACTTCCTGCAATTTTATCTGCTATACTTACAACAATTATTGCATTTGGAACGCTATTATTCCTTGATGGGCAGGTTAGTGAGTTTTTTGGAGAAGTAGCTATAATAGTAATACTTACTTTAATAATCTCCTTAATAGAAGTTCTTATAATATTACCTTCTCATCTAGCTCACTCAAAAGCACTTATTGTTAAAAGAAAAGTAAATGAAAATTTTATTAGCAGAGTGTTTAAATCAATGCGGAAAATAAATAAGAAAGGTAATGATTTGATGTTTTGGCTAAGAGATAAATTATATAGTCCAATATTAATATTTTCTTTAAAAAATAGATTTTTAAGTTTTGCTGGGTTTATTGCAGCATTACTTTTAACAATAGGGTCAATAGGTGGGGGAATAATTGGAACAACTTTTTTTCCAACTATTGCCAGTGATATAGTTACAGTAGATTTAAACATGTCTAAAGGCACAAATGTCAAAATTACGGACTCAATTATTTCAATAATTGAAGATAACGCCTGGATAGTTGGAGCAGAGTTATCTGAAGAGTTTATGAAAAATGATAAAAGAAAATTAATTCAAAATATTCGAAAAAATATTGGGATTCCTGCACAAGGAATACAGCCTTTAGGGGTGGCAAGTTTTGATGCCCTTGGGGATTCATCTATTGCATCTCTAGAAATATACTTGCTCGATAGTGAAAATAGGTCAAACAAGGTTAAAGCATCCCTTTTTGCAAATCTACTTAGAGAAAAAGTGGGAGAAGTAGTAGGTGTAGAAAAACTTGTATATGGCTCAGGTGTTAATTTTGGTGGATATCCAATTTCAGTTTCTTTATTAGGCACTGATGTATATGAATTAAAATTGGCTAAACAAGAGTTGTTAGAAAATTTAAATAGTAATTCTTTACTTACAGATATAGCAAATAATGATCCTGAGGGGATAAAAGAAATTCATTTAAAACTAAATGAAAATGCAAATTTATTAGGATTATCCTTGAGCAATGTTATGGCTCAGGTAAGATCTGGGTTTTTTGGAGTAGAGGCTCAAAGATTTCAAAGAGGAGAGGATGAAATAAGGGTTTGGGTAAGATATGATGAAACTAGTAGATCAATGATAAATAACCTAGAACAAATGAGAATACTTACTCCTTATAACAAAAGGGTTCCCCTTATAGAAATTGCAGATTATGAAATAAAAAGAGGAGATGTTTCAATTAATCATTTAGACGGAAAAAGAGAAATACAGATCTCATCCAATTTAAAAAATGAAAATCAAAGTGCATCAGATATTGTGTATGATTTAAAAAATAATGTTCTTCCAAAAATACAACTTAAATATCCTTCAATTTCTGCCTCTTTTGAAGGACAGAATAGAGAGGCAAATAAAATAATTGATTCAGCAACAAAAATATTCCCTTTAACACTCTTTTTGATTTTTATTGTTATAGGATTTACATTTAGAAGCTATAGTCAGCCTTTTTTACTTTTAATGTTAATACCATTTAGTCTGACTACAGTCGCATGGGGACATTTAATTCATGGTTTCCCGGTAAATATTATTTCAATGTTAGGAGTAATTGCTCTCATTGGAATTTTAGTTAATGATGGCCTAATTTTAATTTCAAAATTCAATCAAAATCTTAGAGATGGATTAAATTTTGATGATGCTTTATATAAAGCTGGAAGATCAAGATTTAGAGCAATTTTCTTGACATCAATAACAACGATAGCAGGATTAGCTCCTATAATTTTAGAAAAAAGTTTTCAGGCTCAATTATTAAAACCAATGGCTATTTCAATTGCATATGGAATAGGATATGCTACTTTTCTAACCCTAATAATGTTACCAATATTTATTTCAGGTGCTAACAGTTTTAAAATTGCATACATATGGCTAACTACTGGAAAAAAATTAGAAAAAAAAGAAGTTGAAGCATCCATTATTGAAATTAAAAATTTAATCAAAAAATAATGAAGATAATTAAGGTGTTAGCATTACTTATAGGCTTAGGAGCTTTTGCTCAATCTCCTCTTGATAGAAATCAGGCAATTAAATTAACTCTTGAAAACAATCTCAATATTAAATTAATTGAAAATTCTCGGGACATGGCTAAAAATAATGCTAGTATATTAAATAGCGGCTATTTACCAACTGCCTCATTAAATTCTTCCAGTAATATAAGTTATCAGGATATAGAGATTGTAGCAGGAGAGCAGAATGGATCAGTTGAAGATTCAAAAAATGAATCAAATTCAACAAATATTTCATTAAACTATGTGCTATTTGATGGCATGGGAAGAAAGTATAACTATAAAAGATTTAAAGAGATATACAAAAAGTCTGAAATTGAAGTAAAAGATGTTATTGAAAAAACAATACTACAATTATTTGGGGTTTATTATGAAGTAGCAAGACTGATTGAAGAAAATAAAATAATTAAAAGCAGCTTAAGTATCTCAAAAGAAAGATTGAAAAAAAGAAAAATTCAATTAGAATATGGACAAACAACCGGATTAGAAGTTTTGAATGCAGAGGTTGATATGAATCTTGATAGTATAAATTATCTAAACTCATTAAAAATTTTATCTAATGCAAAGAGAGATCTAAATCTTGTAATGAATATTGATCTGAATACTAATCATTCCATTAATACAGATTTTAGATTTATTACTAGTGAAAAAATGATAGACATTTTTAACAATGCCAAAAAAAATAATTCTTATTTGCAAATTTTGGAAAAAGACGTATTAATTTCAGATTATAATTTAAAAGCTACAAAATCTAGTTATTTACCAACAATTGGACTAAATGGATCATATGGCTGGAATGAATCTATTAATGATAATCAATATGCCTTTTATAATGAAAATCGCACTAATGGTTTGAGTGGTGCAATTAGCTTAAATTGGAATATTTTTAATGGTGGTAATAGAATTACTAACAATAAAAATGCAAAGTTAAATTTAACTAATAGTAAAATTAAAAAACAAAAAATTGAATTAGAATTTGAGAGAGATATTAAAAATGCTTATAGTAATTATGAAAACTCGTTATTTATCTTAAATGCACAACAAATGAATCTTGAAACAAATAATAATAATTTTAAAAGAAATCAAGAGAAATATGCACTTGGGCAAGTCACCTCAATTGAATTCAGAAAAGCACAATTAAATTTTTTAAACGCTAAATTGTCTGTAAATAAAGCAAAGTTTGAAGCTAAATTATCAGAATTACAAGTTCTTCAATTAGCAGGCGAAATACTTACATACAGTTATGAATAACAAATAAAGCTGATGAATTTACATAGCTTCAGCTACTACAAATGTACTTCCTCCTACATATATAATATCATCCTTTTTTGACATATTTAATGCAGATTTAAGAGCGAGTTTTACATTACTAAATGAATTTCCAATTCTGTTTTTAGATTTAAATAGATTTTGCAATTCCAATTGATCCATTCCTCTTTCAATATTAGGTTTTGTAAAGTAAAATTCTGCATGCATCGGGAATAAATCAATTATAGAGTTTAAATTCTTGTCATTAACAAATCCTATTACAAAATGAATTTTATTATACTCCATTGAAATAAGATGATTTAAAACAATTGATAAAGCTTCATGATTATGAGCTACATCACAAATAATAAGTGGGTCTCTCCCAATTATTTCCCATCGTCCTAGAATACCAGTATTCGTTTTAATATTTTTTAAGCCATCAACTATATTCTCTTCACTTATAATAAATCCTAATTTAACTAACTCGTTAATTGTCTGAACAGATGTTTTAATATTCATTTTTTGATATACCCCTTTTAGATCACAGTCATACTGCTTATCAATTAATTTATCTGCAAATAATATTTCTGATTCTTTCTGCTTGGCAATATTTATAAATAAATCTGTTATTTCCTTTTTATTTTCTCCAATTATTACTGGGATACCTTTTTTAATTATTCCTGCCTTCTCTTTAGCTATTTTAGTGATTGTATCACCCAAAAATTGGGTATGATCATAAGAAATATTAGTAATAACTGAAACTTGTGGAGAAATAATATTAGTAGAATCAAGCCTGCCACCCATACCTGCCTCAATTATTGCTATATCAACAGAATTTATATTAAAATATTCAAAAGCCAATCCTACACTCAATTCAAAAAAAGAGAAACTGTTATTATCAAAAAAATCTATATTATCTTTAATAAAATCAGTTATAAAATCCTTTTCAATCATTTTTCCATTGATTTTTATTCTTTCTCTAAAATCAACTAAATGAGGGGAAGTATATAATCCTACCTTATAATTTGCTTCTTGTAACACTGAGGAAATCATATGTGCAGTGGAGCCTTTACCATTAGTTCCCGCAATATGAATTGATTTAAAATTATGATTTGGATTATTTAAGTGTCTTGATAATTTTAAGATATTTTTTAAATCTTTTTTATATGCAGCTGCTCCAATATTTTGATACATTGGCAACTTACTAAATATCCATTTTATGGTTGAATTATAATTCAATAATTTAAATGAAATTTCTAAGAATCATAAATACTCCTGCTCCAGCAATAAATCCAATTAATGCAATCCATGATATGTTTTTCATATACCAAAAGAAATTAATTTTCTCCATGCCCATTGCAACAACACCAGCTGCCGACCCAATTATTAACATACTTCCTCCAGTACCAGCGGAGTATGCTATAAAATGCCATAGCTGATCATCAACAGTTTCTGTAAACATTCCCAAACTTGCAGCAACTAATGGAACATTATCAATTATAGCTGAAGCAGCGCCCATTACTAATACTAAAGTGTCTAATGAAATGGTTTGCTTAAGATCTAGAGCTAATTGAAATAATATCCCTAATGATTCTAAGGCTCCAACTGCCATCAATATACCCAAGAAAAATAATATACTAGGAAGCTCAATTTTTGATAAAGCATTATGTACAGGACTAGTATTAGTACTTGTTTTAAGTAGCTCATCATGATCAGATGATGTAATTTCACTTAAACCAAATTTTGAATTAGAATAAAACTCTGCAAAAATAGAAACAACTCCTAAACCTAACATCATTCCAATATAAGGGGGGAGATGTGTTACTATTTTAAAAATAGGAACTGAAATAATTGCTAAAAGACCAATGATTAAAATATTAAGACTATATCTATTCTTATTATCATCTTCAGAGTTTTTTAAAGTAATATTACCTTTGAATACAGGCAATAGTGAAGCAATACCTGAAGACACAACCATACAAACTATAGAAGGTATTAATAAATGAGAAATTAGTTCAGGTGTTGTAACTTTCTTTCCAATCCAAAGCATGGTGGTTGTAACATCTCCAATTGGAGACCATGCACCTCCGGCATTAGCAGCTATAACTATCAATCCTGCGTACCATAGTCTAAGTGATTTATTTGCTACTAATTTCTGCAGAATAGAAATAAGTACTATAGTCGCTGTTAAATTGTCGATAATAGCAGATAAACCAAATGCTAAAATAGAAAATACCCACAGTATTGCAATTTTGCTCTTATATTTTATTAAATCTCTAATAACTGCAAATCCATTAAAATGATCTATTATTTCAACAATAGTCATTGCGCCAATAAGAAAAATTAATATTTCTGAAGTTTTACCTAAATGATGTAATAAAGTACTTTCTAATAAATGTTGTTTATCTTCAATAGAGAAATTTAAAAATCCTTCAACTAATCCATGGGTACTTGGATTAAACCAATTAGAAAAATCATCAATTCCTAAAGCAATAATTGCCCATAAAAGAGTCATAGTTATAAGAGCTGGAACAAGTTTATCAACCTTTATAACGTGTTCTATAGTTATAGCAAAATATCCAAAAATAAATATAAGTATTACTAATAAATTCATTTAATTATTCTGAATTAAGAAATACAATATAAAGCAAAAGTTTATAATTATTAATATTTAAGATTAAATTATTGATAAATTTTTCCCGAAGAATGATCTCTTTTAGCTCCTGTTACAGAACCTAAACAATTATTTTCATCTCTAGATCTTAATAAACCTAAAAAACCAAAGATTAATGCCTCTTTAAAATCAATTAATGTTGTGTTTGGGATAACTATAGGATTTTGTATTTTATTTTTAATTAATTGAATCAAATATTTATTTTTTGCTCCGCCTCCAGTAATTAAAACATTTGAAATATTATTATCCAATGCATTTTGTATTTGTATTGCAATATGCTCACAATAGGTTCTTAATATATCAGGTGCAGACAAATTATGATGGTCAATTACATTAAAAATTTCCTTAATTACCCATTCTAAACCAAGAGATTTTGGTTTAGAAATTTTATAATATTCTAAAGAATTTAATTCATCTAATAAATTTGGGATTATTTTTCCATTACTTGCTATAGAACCGTCAAGATCAAAATCATGACCAATAGCCCTAGAATAATGATTCAACACTACGTTTACTGGACAAATATCAAATGCACTAATTTCATTATCATCCTTAAATGAAATGTTAGAAAAACCGCCAAGATTTAAACAATAAGTATAATCTGGAAATAATAGTTTGTCTCCAATAGGAACCAAAGGAGCTCCTTGTCCACCAAATTCCACGTCTTGAACTCTAAAATCACAAATTACTTTAAAGCCTAACTTTTTTGTTAATTCAGGTAAATTTCCAATTTGATAAGTAAACTTATTCTTTGGTTGATGAAACACAGTGTGTCCATGACTACTAACAGCATCTAGTTCTATAATATTAAATTCATTAATAAATTTCTTTATATATGAAGACAATAAATCTGTATAATCAAGATCTAAAGATTTTAAATCCTGTTTATTTAAGCTAATAGAATTTAATAAACGATTCTTCCACTTATTTGAATAATTATAGGTTAAAGTATTTATTATCTTATATTCCCACTTTTCATCAAACTTATAGCTAGCATAGCATAAATCTATACCATCCAAAGATGTTCCTGACATTACACCAATTATATGATAAGAATCTTTATACATTTAATTAAATATAAAAAAAAAGACCCTTACAATAAATTGTAAGGGTCCAATAAGAAGGCGGCGACCTACTCTTCCACAATTATAGTAGTACCATCGGCGCTAATGGACTTAACTTCTCTGTTCGGAATGGTAAGAGGTGAGCCCCATTGCTATAGCCGCCCTAAATTTTTAATCGAATTTCGATTACAATATTTTAACATATTGAAAAAAATACATGCTCAAAAAAAATAGTTATCCAATAAGCCTATGGGTAATTAGTACTACTCGGCTTTGACATTACTGCCTTTACACCTGTAGCCTATCAACGTGGTAATCTTCCACGACCCTTTAAAGAAATCTCATCTTATGGTGAGTTTCGCGCTTATATGCTTTCAGCGCTTATCTCTTCCCAACGTAGCTACTCTGCGATGCTCCTGGCGGAACAACAGATACACTAGAGGTTGGTCCAACTCGGTCCTCTCGTACTAGAGTCAGATCCATTCAAATTTCTAACGCCCACAATAGATAGAGACCGAACTGTCTCACGACGTTCTGAACCCAGCTCGCGTGCCACTTTAATGGGCGAACAGCCCAACCCTTGGGACCTTCTCCAGCCCCAGGATGTGACGAGCCGACATCGAGGTGCCAAACCCCCCCGTCGATATGAGCTCTTGGGGGAGATCAGCCTGTTATCCCCGGAGTACCTTTTATCCTTTGAGCGATGGCCCTTCCATACGGAACCACCGGATCACTATGCTCTACTTTCGTACCTGATCGACTTGTCAGTCTCTCAGTCAAGCTCCCTTATGCCATTGCACTCTGCGCACGGTTACCAAGCGTGCTGAGGGAACCTTTAGAAGCCTCCGTTACTCTTTTGGAGGCGACCACCCCAGTCAAACTACCCACCAAGCATTGTCCCTTGTTGAAGGTTAGACTTCAGATAAGTAAAGGGTGGTATTTCAATGAGTGACTCCACAACACCTGGCGATGCTGCATCAAAGTCTTCCACCTATTCTACACATTACTTATCCAAAGCCAATACTAAGCTATAGTAAAGGTTCACGGGGTCTTTTCGTCCCATTGCGGGTAATCGGCATCTTCACCGATACTACAATTTCACCGAGCTCATGGCCGAGACAGTATCCAGATCGTTGCACCATTCGTGCAGGTCGGAACTTACCCGACAAGGAATTTCGCTACCTTAGGACCG
>ENA-OREN01000690-OREN01000690.1-marine-metagenome-genome-assembly--contig:-NODE-690-length-46062-cov-5.616788_pt1 | contig 46062 bp, 46 predicted proteins | sample MGYA00248624_ERZ508555 | MGnify/ENA primary metagenome ERZ508555 (study PRJEB26222, sample SAMN06267773) | marine metagenome | isolation source: Saanich Inlet, British Columbia, Canada | place... | reverse complement strand
ATTGCAAATAATTCAGGAATAGAAAAGTATTCACTTATAGTTGCAGTATATTCAGTTGCATCAGCACATTCATTCATGAATTTGTCTAAAGCACTCAATTTCCATTTCTTAACAGTATCTTCATCAATTTTGAAAGTACCATCATTTACAAATGAAAGACGAGAATCATATTGTTCTAAAATTCTATCTTTATTATTATAAAATATAGGGCTGCCAACATAAGGGGTACAGATGAAAGGATCGATTTTAGCATTATTTTGTATCCAAAAATCAACAGTTTCCATTAAATCATTAATATTTTCATGTTGATTTCCAATCATAAAAGTAGACAATGGAGTTAAACTAGATTTTTCAATTGTATCAAGTGTTTTTTGAAGATGTGCACGAACTTGACCTTTTTGAATATCCTCTTTTAGAACCTTGTCAGATGCAGATTCAAATCCAAATGAAATATAGCTACAACCAGCTTCTCTCATTGTTGAAACAAGACTAGGATTTGTTGCAACACTAGGTGCATCACCTAATGTACCCCACTTAATTTCTTCATTTAATCCTTCATCAATGAAAAGTTTACAAAATTCTTCAGTCCATTTTTTATTACTAGTCATATTTTCATCAACAATAGTTATAAAATCAATGTCAAGTTTTTCTTTCATTAATTTTACATTATCAATACAATATTGTGCAGTTGGCCATCGTGCAGGTAATTGAAAAGTATCATTTTCTTTATCAGAAATTCTAACTAATTTTTCTCCTGCTTTTCTATCACCTTCGCCGTAAATATTTTGTAAATCAATTCTAGACATACCATTATGTGAACAAAAAGTACATCCTCTTGGACATCCTCTTTCCCAAACTACTGAAGCTCTTCTTTTTGCATTGTAAGATTCTAATGAGAAATGTAATCCAGAATTTTGGAAATAAATATCAGTTTCAATTAAATCATATGCAGGGTATGGAACAGTATTAAGATCATCAATTAGAGCCCTAGGTTTAGTCCAAATACATGAATCTTTATCACGTATGCATAAACCATTAACGTTTTGAAAATCTTTAGAATTATTTTTTACTTCATCATACAATTCTGAAAATGTAACCTCGCCTTCACCAATTACAATAAGATCAAGTTGTGGAACTAATTTTAAAATTTCATCAGGATTATAAGAACTCCAGCCTCCACCTCCAACAAACAATGCATTAGGTGCAGATTTACGGATAATAGGTGCAAGTTCTTTAATTCTTGAATAAGTTGTAGTTAATCCTCCAATACCAATAAAATCCCAATTTTCAGCACCAATTTCTTCTTCAATTACTTTAATTGGAACTTTTTTCCCATCAAACTTCATTCTTAGTGCATTAAGATCAAGAATACCTACATCTCCACCTTTTTTCTGAACAATAGATGCTAAAATTCCAGCCCAAAAAGGGAAGTATTGAGGACCACTATCCATCCTAATTTCAGGAACAACAAATAATACTTTCATTCCATTTGTGACTATCAAAATGATATATTTAAACCAGTTTAGTTAATGTAATGAAAATCACGTGTATTGTTGAAGAAAATTTTCAAAAGTCATAGATTTTACTCTTTTACCAAAAATTGAACCACCTTCAGTTGCATTAATAGTCTCAACATCAACAGGGGATCTTGAGATAAATTCCAAAATTGCACCACGGTAATACTGAAAAATAGGATCTAATATGCAATATTTTTTTAAATCAGGATTGTATATTTTTGGGAATAGTCTTTTAAATTCAGGAGTGTCAACACCGTAAGAAGTAGCAAAATCAACACCATGTTTAGTAATAGTTTCAATAGGTGTGTCTTCATTCCATCCATGATTCATTCCCAATAAAACAACTTTAGTACATTTTAAAATTTTCCAAGATGCAAACCAACAAGAAGTACCAACGTTACCACCAGTTTGTATGGCAGGCAAACCATTAACATGTTTTTTAGAACGAACGATTATTGAAGAAATATAGTTGAAAGATTTTTTTCCATCATTATAATCAAATAACGAATGCATCCAATGAATTTGTATTCCGGATTGTTTTGCTTGTTTAACAGTTTCATGATTTGAAATAGTTGTAAAGATTCCTTTAATTTTAGAACCAAATTTAGAAACTATATGATGATCAAATAATTTTGCTGTATGTGATCCAGGATCAATATTTACCACATAAAAATTTGGAAATTTATCAGGTGTGACTCCAGCTTTTAAAGTATCAATTAATTTTCCATCACAACAAACTATAGAACCTTTAAAATTACTACTTGCTAAAATTTGAAGGTGTTTTTTTTCATCTATTGATGGACCTTTACCAATAACAATAGCAATATCATTTTGGTTTGAATGATATTTTGACAAATCTTTAGAAGAATTATCATTCCATATATCAGCTAAATTAAGAGCAAAGTTTGTGATCCAATCATCGTAATCCTCATATTGTATTTTTTTCATAGATTGTTCTAAGGGATTAATGGAAGAATTTTCTGACAATAAGAAGAAGGTAAATTAATCACAATATATGTTTAAAAATGAAATTGAAATTAAGTCATTAATAGAAACTTATTGAATTTGAGTGTAAATTTTCTAATTTTGGTGTAGATAGATATTTTATTACTGATACAAGATTAAATTTATTGAATATTAAAAATTTAGAACAAATTGATACTGAAAAAATGTATAAAATCTATGATGATTGGCCAAACATAGCAAGAACATATTTTGAAAAAGAGACTAAAAAGATAGAATTTTCAAGAATAAATCAAATTATATTTGCAGGAATGGGTGGATCTGGAGTAGTTGGAGATGTTTTTTCAGCAATACTATCAAAAACCAATATTCATGTATCAGTTGTTAAAGGATATCATTTACCAAAAACTGCGGATTCAAATACATTAGTAGTTGTAATTAGTATTTCAGGGAATACAGATGAGACACTTAGATTTTTAGAATCTGCAAATGAACATCATGATTGTAAATTAATCGTATTTACTGCTGGAGGCAAAATGGAACAATTTTGTATTAATAAAAAAATAGAATTTAGAAAAATTGAAAAATATCATTCACCTCGAGCTTCATTTCCATCATTTTTATATTCAATTTTAAATATTTTGTCTCCAGTTATTCCAATAAAAAACGAGGATGTGTATGAATCAATTAATTGTTTAGAACGTATAAAAAAAGAAATTTCATCAAAAAATATTTCAAAAGATAATCCATCATTAATTTTAGCTAAATGGATTACAGGAATCCCATTAATTTATTATCCTTGGGGTTTAGAAGCAGCAGCAATAAGATTCAAAAACTCACTACAAGAAAATGCAAAAATGCATGTGATTATTGAAGACGTAGTTGAATCTTGTCATAATGGAGTTGTTGCGTGGGAAAAAAAATCTCAAATTCAACCAATCTTATTGAAAGGTGCTGATGATTACATAAAAACTAAAGAGAAATATCAAATTCTTATAAAATATTTTCAAGAAAATAAAATAGAATACAGAGAAATTAATTCAGTTAAAGGAAGTATTTTATCAAAGATAATTACGCTAATTTACCTTCTAGACTATGCTGCAATATACAAATCAGTAATAGATGAAGTTGATCCATCACCTGTAAAATCTATTGAATATATTAAAAAAAGAATTGCATTAAATTAAAAAATAAAAATACCTAAAATGATCAACATATATCATATAATTTTCTTAATAAAAGAATGAACATACTTGTTACAGGTGGTGCAGGTTTTATTGGTAAGCATTTAGTTAAATTCCTTATTGAAAATAAAAATAATGTCTCAATACTAGATAATTTTTCAAATTCTGATAAAAAATGGATTTCTAAATTTAAAAAATATCAAATTAAAATTTTTGAAGGCGATATTAGAAACGATGAGGATATTTTAAAGGCTACAAAAGATCAAGATGTAGTAATTCATTTAGCTGCAAAAATTTCAGTGGAAGAATCTATAAAAAATCCTTCTGAAACATTTGAAATCAATGTTAAAGGAACAGAAAAAATTCTAGAAGTATGTAAAAAAAATAATGTAAAAAAAATAATTGTTGCTTCATCTGCAGCAGTTTATGGAGAAGGGAATGAAAAATACAAAATAACAGAACAAACTAAATTAAATGCAATTTCACCTTATGGAGAAAGTAAAATTGAGATGGAGAAAGAAATTATAAAATTTTGTTCAAATAATCAAATAAATTATGTAATTTTAAGATTTTTTAATATTTATGGCTTAAATCAATCCATGGAATATGCAGGAGTAATAACTAAATTTTTAGAAAAAATTAAAAAAAGTGAAAACTTAATTATTTTTGGTGATGGAAGGCAAACAAGAGATTTTGTTGCAATTGAGGACATAATTAATTCAATTCATAATGCAATGGAGTATACTGAAAATGGAATATTCAATATTGCATCGGGAGAAAAAATTACAATTAAAGAGTTAGCTGAATTAATGATTTTATTATCTAATAAAACATTAGATATAGAATATGTAAAAGCAAAAAAAGGAGATATAAAATATAGTGAGGCAGATATTCAATTAGCAAAAAATTATCTAAATTATTTTAGTAAAATAGAATTAAAAGACGGAATTAAAAAATTAATGTAAATAAAAAAATTTAATATTTAATTCATATCATAGAATTTGAATAAAAAGAATTAAAATAAGATAGAAAAATTATGATAATATGATTAAGAAATTATTGATCAATTTTGCTGAATTGATTGCAAGATTAATAGTTGAAAAAGATTATGACTTGCCACATCAACTAAATGTCAGAGCAACACAAGAAGCTGTTAATTTCTATCATGATAATATGCCAAATGCACAAGTATTCACAAATAAAAAACAAATGATTGACTTTGAGTTAGAATGTGTCAAAAATGATGGATTGTATATGGAATTTGGCGTAGCAAAAGCAGTTCATACAAATTACATTGCATCAAAAATAAAACAAAATATCCATGGATTTGATAGTTTTAGAGGTTTTCCCGAATCATGGAATGGTACCAGTAAGTCATTTCATAATTATGAAGGTGTAATGCCAAAAGTAGTAAAAAATGTTATCTTACATGATGGATGGTTTAAGGATACATTACCAAAATTTGTGGAAAATAATAATGAAAAAATTGCTTATCTCAATATTGATTGTGACCTGTATAGTTCAACTAAAACAGTTTTTGACTCATTAGCTGATAAAATATCTAGTGGTACCATTATTCACTTTGACGAATATCTTAATTTTCCAGATTGGAAAAATCATGAATATAAGGCATTTATGGAATTTGTAAAAAGTAATAATATTGAATTTGAATATATTGCAATTGGTCCAAAAGGAATGGTTGTAGTAAAAATTAAATGATATAATTCAATGAACTATTTTTAAAATTGAAATTAGAAAAATAAATATTCATTTTATAGGAAAAATAAAATATAAAATTGAGTGAAATCAAATAAAATAGCAATTAAATTGTTTAATTAAAAAAATTATGATTAGTTTTATTATTAATCATTAGATAAATTATTTTCTACACATTTTGGAAAAAAGTTATAATAATTTTTTTGATATTGTAATGAATTATTTAGTTTAAGCCATTCAATTTGAAAATCAAAACAAAAATCTTTTATAAAAAAATATTTGTATAAAATATTCTTCCAAATATTTTTATCTTTTTTTGTATTCAAAATAAAATTCTTAGTAAAATATGTTCCACCATCAATTGAAAAACTTCCATCATGAAGTGGAATTGAATTCCAAAATTCTAAAAGTAATTTTTTTGTAGCAATTTGACAGAAATCTGATGTTCTATATTCTGGTACTTCATATGTACCTAAATTAGGAATCATAATTTTACTTGTAGGACATTCATTTTCAAATAATTCAAAAATATTGGGATTATGAATAATTTGTTCAGTTCTACATTTTAATATAATTTCTGCATCTATAGAATTTAAACCGGCTAATGTACCAACAATTTGATAATTATGTGAATTGGTATGAGGAGGCATAATTTTTGGCGGAGTACTTTTAATCACTTTACATGGAATATCATCAGTTTTTTCAGACGTCCAAGTTGAAAGAACAATTTCAATGTTTGGAAACAGTTCTAGATATTCACTAACGATAAATCGAGTATCATCATTAACGAGTCCCTGCATTACAATTCCATATTTATTTTTCTTAGATATCACAGTAGTAATTTCTCATTAATTGATAAATATACATTTTTATAAAAAAATTGAAAGAATTCCTTAATGCTAAGAAATGTATTTTTAGAAAATGAATATAGATATTTGTTTGTTTCACAGTTTAAACCAAAAATAATTTTTGATTTTGAAAAAAATTCTGCATTCAATTATTCTGGTGCAAAATTACTTTTAGAAAATGGAGCAACCCAAGTAATTAGATGTAATGAAATTCATGGTATAAGACAATATAGTTCAAAAAAAATTAAAAATCAATTAATAAATTTCAAATTATTAAATAGCGAAATAGATCTCAAAAATCAAAATATTGATACAGTATTATCATTTGAATCAATAGAATCTAAATATTTTTTTAACGAAGTCATCAATGAATTTTATCCCATATTATCTAAAGATGGGATGTTTATCATATCTGTTTTCAATAGTGCATGCATTAAATCTGCTTCAAATGTAAAAAAAGGAGTAACAAAAAAAGAATTAGAATATATTTTAAAACAAAAATTTCAGAATGTTAAAATATATTCACAAAAAAAATTAACAAAAAATGAAATTGAAGAAATTAATTCAGATTTATCCATATTTTCAAATGAATTATCAGTGAAAAAAATGAAAAAAATATCATTAAAAAAGAAAATTAGAAATACATGTGGAAATATTTTTCATTATTTTGATAAAACACAAACAATTTATGTAAAATATTTTCAAAAAACAGTTTTAAAAATAGATAGTAAACTTGAAGAAAAAGTAGAAAAATCAGGATACTTACCAATTTTATCCGATGATGATGAAGGTATTCCATTATTTTACATTGCTGTCTGTAAAAAATAATAAATTTAAAAATTGATTTGAAAAATAAGTTAGTTGTAACGATTGAAAGTGTTAAGTTTTAAGTATAAAATAAGATTGTTTGATTTATTTTATAAATATAATATTATAGTCTATTCCATCTTTTTGCTTCATTAGAACGAATATTTGCATCTATTTTTTTAGATTCAATTCCAAATGGTTGTCTCCAAAGTTGTTGAAATGGAATTGCTTTCAAAGCTTTAGTCTTTCCAATTAAATTATCTCCATAAAAATCTAAATTGTCTTGAATGATTTTATTTTGTGTTTTATTGTATCTAAAAGTGATTAATTGGGGATTGTTTAATTTAAAATCATCTAAACAAATACCTTCATGATTTTCTAACCATGATGGAATATCATATGTAAAATCATATTGTGGATTTGTAAGCATACGATTTTTCTTAAGAGGGTTATGAGATACACCTCTACAATAATTTCCAATATCAGAAAATTGTTTTAAAGATATTTTATCAATTTTTGCTTCATCTAAAAGATCATTAGCAATTTTTAGTAAATACTCTGTCCAATCGTCAATGAATTCAGTCAGTACTAATGCATGATGAAATTGAATTACATTTATTGCACCTTCACCCTGCAACAATCTTTCATATTCATTACTATTCTGAATTTTTTTAATAATTTGATCAGGTGAATCGTATAATTCATCTACTGCAGCTTTTCCAAATCTCTCAAAAACTTCTTGAATATTTTTTGGAGCTAATTCTGGATTTCTACTCATTCTATAAAATAATTTGAATATATCAATTTGTTTTTCTCTTAAAAATTTAATAATTGCATCATATACAACACCTTGATTTGTTACCCACAATACAAACCCTAATCGTCGTAATTCTAAATTCTCTTCAAAGCTCATTACATTAGAACCAACAATAATTTCTTCAATTTCACAAATATTTTTACCAGAACTCAGCTTTGCAAAATCTCTTGGAATAATTCTAAATTTTGTTTTAAAGTTCCATTTTTTTCTTTCTTGAGGGGTAGCCATTTCTGAACCATCTAAAAGCATACATGAATGAATTACGATATAATCCATCTCAGCATCAATTAATTCTTTAATTCCATCAATATGACTTTGATAAGTTTCGCCAGGAAGACCCATTATAATTTCAGAAGTAGTACGTATATCATATTTTTTAATTGTAGGTGCTAATTCTATCATTTTCGCAGTACTAATGTTAGCACGTCGAATATTTTTTAAAACATTTTGATCCATTGACTGAACAGACATCGAAAGAGCCATTGTACCATTAAGACGATTAATAGATTCAATAATTTTTTCTTTATTATTTTTTCCAGTTGTAGATAAAACTTTGTGTGGAAAATCATATTTATTTTGTATATCTACAATTGAATCACATGTTTTAAGATCTCCTGGAAGCATTCCAAAATTTAGATCACTAATGTATAATGTATGAGTATTTTGTGGAACATGGCTTCCAATATAATCAAGATCTGCTTTAATTCTATCAGGTGAAAATCTATTTACCTGCATAACATCATCTTTTCCATCTGTACAAAAAGTACAAGTAAATGGACATCCACGATTTGTTTGTAACATAGGTGAAAGTTTACCATCAAAAAATTCATCTAGAATGCCACTTGTATAAGGGGAATTAATCTCATCCAATTTTTTAATTCTGGAATCTGAAAATACATATTGTAATTTTCTATCTTTTAATGAGACACAATTTTCAATTGGACTTTCAAATATTTGTTCAATAGATTGTGATTGTAAAAAACGTTCTATAATTTTAGAGAATCCTAATTCACCTTCTATTGGAACATAAAAATCTAAATCAGGATGATTTTCCATAAAAAAATTTTGGGATGGGAAATCTAAAGGAAAATTAGGACCACCAAAAACTGTAATGGTTTTAGAATTAATTTTTTTCATCATATGAAAAAATTCATTACCAAGATTATGATTCCAAACATAATTACTTAATGCAAGAATATCTGGAGGGGATTCTTTAATTGCTTTATCTAATTTATCAATATATTTGAAAATTTTTATTTCAACATCAGAACCAAATTGAGAAATACAATAACTTGCTACATAACCAACATTTAATGGCATTGATTCTGTAGAAATTGCAACTGTATCATATGTTAAATCTGCAAAATAGATTTTTACTGGTTTCATTAAACTATCATTCCTAAAACATAATAAAATAATTACTATTTATAGTAAAATGGAAGTAAATTGATAAATTATACCTAGAGTAATTTTTTACAAAAGTTTAGATATTATCGCATATTTTTCAAGTTAATGGATAAATTTAGATTTGAAGATATGAAGCGAGGTTGGTTCATAGGGGATTTTGAGCCTAGTGCATATAAAACTAAAAATTTTGAGGTAGCAGTAGGACATCATAAAAAAGGTGAAATTTGGGATAAACATTACCATAAAATCGCAACTGAAATTACACTAATTTTAGAAGGAAAAGTTCAGTTAGATGATGAAATTTTTGTTAAAGGTGATATTTTAATTATTTATCCAAATGAAGTTGTATCACCAATATTTTTAGAAGAGACAGATTATGTAGTAGTAAAAACAATTTCAGATAAAAATGATAAATATATTTTAAAATAATGTTAGAAATTTTTGGCCATCGTGCTATGTTTAATAATATTGAGAATAGTATAGAAGCAATTCCATATTATAAAAAATTAGGCATTGGAATTGAATTAGATTTGAGATGTAGAAATAATGAGATATATCTTTCACACGATCCAACAAATAAAGGAGATTCATTTGAAGAATTATGTAAGAAGTTTAAAAAAACAGATATTAAAATGGCACTACATGTAAAAGAAAATAAATTAATAAATCAGGCAATTAAATTTTTGAAAAAATATTCATTAGAAAATTATTTTTTATTTGATACTGAAAATTTTGAATATGGTAAATCAGTAAATAATGAAAAAATTGCTCAATATGTTGATAAAAAAGAGAAAAATATTAAAAGAAAAATTCTTTGGTGTGACGAAAGTCAACAACAATGGTATTCAAAAGAGATAATAAAGAATTTACAGCAGAAAAATAAACTAATTTATGTGATGTCATTGGAAGTAGTAAAAAAATGTAATAAAAAAGAAATGTATCTTGAGTGGGAGAGATTAATTAATTTAGGAGTAAACGGGATATGTACTAAACATCCAGAGAAACTAATGAGATTTGTAAAAGGTGATTTGAATTAATATAGTAATGCCAATGGCAGGAAAAGGGACAAGATTACAAAGTTATGACTCATATCCTAAACCTTTAGTAAAAATTTTAGGAAAAACCATTGTAGAATGGTCAATTGATACATTAGGATTAAAAGGAAATTTCATTTTTTGTTGTAAAAAAGAACATATTGAAAAATTTGAAATTGATAAAGTTCTAAAGAAAATTGTTCCCAATTGTAAAATTATTTCGATAGATTATCAAACTAAAGGAACAATGGAATCAGTACTAGAAGCATCGGATTTGATTAATAGTGATGAAGAATTAATTATTTCAGATACGGATCATTATTTGAATTGGGATACTAAATATTTTAACAACAGTATTAGAAATAAAGAAATTGATGGGTGTGTAATGGTATTTCCAGAAAAATGGAATTCAACAAAAGCCAGTTATGTTAAACTAGATAAACAAGGATTTGTTATTGAATCTGCAGAAAAACAACCAATTAGTGAAACTGCAACAGTAGGAGTGCATTATTTCAAAAAAGGTTCAGATTTAGTAAACTTTGGTAACGAAATGATTGAAAAAGGTATAGAATACAATAATGAATTTTATGTCACACCAGTATACAATTTATTTTCAAAATATAAAAAAAAGATTATCACATTTCCTATAAAAAAAATGTGGGCATTAGGAAGTACTGAAGAAGTTAATTTATTTTTAAAAGAATTTGATTATGATTCCAAAAAATAATTAATTAATTTTAATTAATTTTTCAATTTCATCTGAGAGTTTTTTTGTAAAATTTTCTGCAGACAATTTTTTTTCTACAACATTATTTTCTTTAACATCAGTTATTCTATATTGAATAAAAATTCTAAGCTTTGGTTCAGTTCCTGATGAACGAATAGTAATATGATTTGTATTGGAATTTAGAAAAAATCTTATTCCTTCATCTGGGAAATTTTTCCAAAATTTCAAATCATATCTACCTGTAGAAAATTTTTCAACCTTAGAAATAGGAATTCCACAAATTAGTAAAGGTTCATTATTTTTAATTTTTTCATTTGCTTTAGAAAATAGATTTTCTACATTTTTAAGAATTTTTTCTTGGTGTAATTCATTTGAAACTCCTTCAAAAACTCCATGTTCAGGTAATTCTTTTCTATGTGTAGCAAAATAACCAATTTCATTATTAAAATAAATTTTATTTAATAAATCCGTTAAAGACAAATTTTTGGATTTTGCATAACAAAGAATTTCAATCATTAGAGATAGAGATAAAATTCCGTCTTTTTCAAGAATATGTAATTTTGTTAAATCATTTTTAAAATTTCCAGAAATTCCAAAACCACAACTTTCTTCAAACATACCAATATTGAGTTTATTTTCTTCCCATTTTTTACGTACAATTGTACTTAAATCACTAAATCCAACTTTTCCATCAATACATTCAATTTCATATTTTTTAGAAATATACTGCAATAAATCAGAAGTAACAAAGCTTTTGACGACAAATAATTTTTCATGGTTAGAAAATTTAGATTTTTTATCATTGAGAAAATTTTCTAAAATATACCATAAAAATAATGCCCAAACATCATTTGCCTTAAGTAATTTCCAAGAGCCATATACCGATTGTTCATTTTTTGGTACATTAATGATTATTCCTAATCTATCAGCATCAGGATCTGTATAACATAAGAAATCTAATTTTTCAAATTCAATTTTTCCATATTGTTCAATAAATGAATCAAAAATTACATTAGAAGTTAAAAAATCACTTGGATCCAAAATTTGTTTGGATTCAAATAATGGAAAAAAAGAATCTGGTTTAACCATTTTTGCAATATATTTTATTTTTTCTATATTATATTTTTCAGATAATTTTGAAACAGGCAGAAAACCTGTTCCATGTAAAGCAGAATAGCCTATTGAAATAGAAGGGGCATATTTTTTAACAACCTCTTGGTTAAAAACTAAATTAGAAATTTGTTCTAAATATTTATCAATTAATATAGAATTAGAATTATCATTTAAATTTGATAATGAAAAGTTATCAATAATAAATACATCATTAGAAATAAAATTAAAATTTTTATCGTTATAATCAAATGAAAGTAATTCGTAAGAAATATTTGAAGTGTTATAAAAAATTTCATTGGAAATTTCCTCTCTAATTGTACTAGTGGGGGGTGAACCATCTTGTGTAATTAGCTTATAACCATTGTAACGTTTATCATTATGACTTGCAGTTATTTCAATTCCCATATCAGCTTTAAAATGAGTAACAGCAAAAGATAATTCAGGTAATGAATTAATATGTTGAAAGAAAACTACATCAAAATTATTTTTTAGAAACATATTAGCAATTAATCGTGAAAATGATTTACTGCAAATACGAGAATCATGACCAATAATAATTTTAGAAAATTGCTTTTTTTTCATATAATTAATTAATCCAAAAATATTTTTCATAACAGTGATTTCGTTAAAAGAATTTGTTCCTCTAAGAATATCAGATTGAAATCCAAATTTATAAAGTGATTTTAAATCATTAGTACATTCATTTTCATCTAGCGATACAACAAGTTTTCCTCTAATTCCACTTGTTCCAAATGCCAAATCCTGTTTAAATGCTTCAATTAAATTTGACCATTTTTTTTGAAATATTGTTTTAATGACAATTTCTTTATATTTTTCAGGAATTGTACTTTTCATCCAATTATCTAAATTTGATAGTGTTTGATTTAAAAAAATTATTTTTTTTAATTCAAAATTATTTTGTGGATAATCAGATGAATAGGATTCAAATTCTTTGTTAATGAATGATTGAAGATCTATCTTAAAATTATTTAGTAACTTTTTATATTTTAAATAAGATTCATTATTTTGGTAGGACATTTTAAATTTCTATATTTATTTTTACTAATCATGGTATTTTATCAATTGCTATTTATCTTAGTAAATAATGGGTTATACTAAATATGAATCAGAATATTCTTTTCATAATAATTGATTCATTAAGAGCAGATAAATTTCATGGAGATGAAAAAACGTCAAAAACTCCTAACATAGATAAATTAATTAAAAAAGGGGCATATTTTTCACAAGCGGTTAGCTCATCAGATGTAACAGGAATTTGTGTTGGAAATATTTTTACGGGTATGTTTTCTCAAAAAACAGGGATAATACAACGTAAAGTTAATGCAAAAATAAAGACACTATTTGATATTTTAAAAGAAAATAATTATGAGACATATGGAATTGTACCAGATTTAACATGGTTTAAACAATTTACTAAAAAATTTGATCATGTAAATAGATATTATTCAGCTAATAGAATTCAAAAGGGATTACCAGATGAAATTGGTAAAAGTATTCTTGAACAACTCAGTTTAAACAAAATGAAATCACCTTGGATTTACTATATACATTTAGAAGACTTACATGAAAAAATTATTGTTCCAGAAAAATTTAACAAAGAAGAATATGGAGAAACAGATTATGAAAAAATGATTTCTTGTATTGATGATTGGATAGGAAAAATCATAGAAAAATGTAATTTAGATAACACATTAGTTATAATAACTTCAGATCATGGGGATTATATTCCAATTGTTGATTATTTAGGTCAATTACCAACTATACAAAAATTTATGAAAAAAATAAAAGAAAAAATTCCGACATTAGAGCCAATTGGATTAAAATTATTCATATTGATTAGAAATATCAAGAAAAAATATCAAGAAAAAGAATTGAGAGAGAAATTAACAGAAGATCAGATGAAAACATTAAGAGCACGAGGGCAAAAAACTTTGGATGATGAGACATTAAAAGTTCCATTATTAATAGTGAATAATCAAATTATGCCTAGAATTTTTACTGATTTAGTTAGTGGAATAGATATTTTTCCAACAATTTTAAATTATTTAAAAATTAAAATTGATTTTTCAAATATAGACGGAAGGGATTTGAATACTTTAATTGATGGAGGAAAATTAAAAGAAATTCCAATATTCATTCAATCAGGCGATACACAAGAAGAAAAAACAAGTTTGGTTGTAGGAATTAGAACGTCAAAATTCAAGTATTATAGATCAAGGAAATATCCAAAAGAAAATGTATGTTTATATGATTTAGAAAAAGATCCAATAGAAAATAATAACATATGTAATTCATTTCCAAAAATTGTAGAGTCAATGGAAAAAATACTTGTTGAATATGAGAAAGTAAACCCAATTACAAAGATCGAAGAAGAAAATAATAAAGAAATTGAAGAAGAATTAAGAAAAATGGGATATATTTAGAAAAACTATTAAGAATTTATTAATCTACGATTCCTATAACCTTTATCATATACATTACGATATTCATTTAAATCATTCAATTTTTTCCATTCAATTTGAAAATCATTATGAAAACTTTTTATGCAAAAGTATTTGGTTATTACAGAATTCCAGGGTTGAAAATCATTTTTAACATTTAACAAATAATTTTTTGTTAGATAAGTAGCAGCCTCTTCATAATTTTTTCCATCATATAATGTAATGTTATCCCAAAATTCTAACAATGTTTGTCTAAAACCTATTTGACAAAAATCAGATATTCGATAATCAATATTTCTTGGTGTCCCTAAATCAGGAACCATAATTTGATTTTTAGAACATGAATTTATAAAAAAATCAAAAATTTCTTTATTATGGATAAATTGATCTGTACGACATTTCATTATTATATCGGTTTTTAATTTTTTTAAACCAGATTTACAACCAACTATTTGAAAATTTACAGTTGATTTATGAGGTTTGGGAATAGGAGGACTAATGGATTTAACAACATTACAATCAACGTCTTCAGTATTTTCATCCTGCCAAGTTGAAATTAAAATTTCAGCATTAGGAAATATGTGTTGATATTCTTTAATTATATCATTAGTCCAAAGAGATATTTTTCCTTGAAGTAAAATTCCAATCGAATATGATAAAAATCATGAGCCAATGTATTTGATTTTAATATGTAGAAAAACTAAATATTAAAAGAGATTTAATTAACGAGATGAAAGAGGGGAAAATGAAAAAAAACTTAATCATATTAATGATTGATGGCGGTAGGCTAGATAGAGTTAAAAATTCATCTTTTTTTAATCAAATTAAAGAAAAAAGTACATTTCTTTCTCAACCAATTACTTATGGTCCTCATACAATTGCCTCGATGCATGCAGTTTTTAGTGGAAGTTATGGAAATAGAACAGGAACAAACAGTTACTGGTCAACATATGATTTTAAATCAAATAAATTTAAAACAATTTCTGAATACTTACATGAATCTGAATATTATACTTGTGCAGATACAGTTAGTAAACTAACTATTCCTAAACAAGGATTAGATGAATTAAATATTCATGATGAAGTAAATGATAATCTAATTTTACGGCATAAAGATTTTCTCAAAATAATGAAGGAAAAAAATAAAAATGGAAAACCATTTTTTCTATATTTGCAATATAGTAATATTCATACAGGAATAATGGAACAAGTTTTAAAAAAGTATAATAATTTCAGTGAAGAATTTTTTAATAATAAAAAAGAAAATGAAATTCGCTATGATAAACTTTTTTTTAATGCGGAGGATTATGTTAATAATATTTTAAATGAAATAAATGAATTAGAGTTAAACAATCAATCAATCATACTAATAATGTCAGATCATGGAATTAGTACTGGAGAAAAAATTGGGGAGCGAGCATATGGTGCATTTTGTTATGATTATACTTTAAGGACATTTGCATATTTTATAGGAAATGATTTTCCAATTAAAGAGATAGATCAACAAGTGAGGACAATAGATTTTATGCCTACAATTCTAGAAATCTTAAATATTCCATTAAGTGAAGAGTTTGAAAAAATAGATGGTGTTTCACTTTTACCTCTTATTCAAGGAAAAATAGTTTCAGAAAAAATGGCATTTTCTGAGACAGGTAATCCACTAAAAGAGAGATCACCACCAAAAAATCCTAATGTAAAATCTATACGTACATCAAAATGGAAACTAATATTGAATCAATTTAACGATACTAGGGAATTTTATGATTTAAAAAATGATCCAGAAGAAAAAAACAATCTTTCAGGTAAAGGACTAGAAAAAGAAGATTTTTTTTGGGATGAATTAAAAAAACATCTATAACTATTCTGTACATTCAAAATAAGGTTTAATATAAATACAATTTTTATAATAATTGTTAAGAACATGGCTAAACCGTTAAAAATTTACTTAGCTGATTTAACATACGATACTGTTACTCTCGCTACAGAGGCATTTCCTCTAAATGTAGGTTTTATTGCAGCATATTGTAAAAAACAATTTGGGGATAAAATTGAAATTAAAATTTTCAAATACATACCTAAATTAGAAAAAGCAATTGAAGAAGAGCCTCCAGATGTTTTAGGATTGAGTAATTATGCATGGTCACATAATATTAGTTCTGAAATGTTCAAAATATTAGCAGTTAAAAATCCTCAAGCAATTAAAATTTGGGGAGGACCAAATTTTCCAATAGATCTTCCATCACAAAAAGAATTTATGAAAAAACATTATGAGATTGATGCTTATGTACCAGTTGATGGAGAAACAGGATTTTCAAATATTGTAGGAGAAATTCTAAAACTTGATTCGTTAGAACAAATGGAGCAAAGGATTTTGGAAAAGCCAATAGATGGATGTATAACTAGAAATAGATTAGGAGAAATACAGTTTTCAATTCCAACTATTAGAATAAAAAAGCTTGATGAAATACCATCACCATATACATCAGGATTGCTAGACGAATTTTTTGACGGAAAGTTAACACCTATGATTCAAACCAATAGAGGATGTCCATTTCATTGTACATTCTGTACAGATGGGAAAGATGAAGTTAACCAAGTGAATATGTTTGGTTTAGACAGAATACGTTCAGAACTTAATTATATTTCAAAACATGTTCCTGAAAATACTCCAAGTTTACACATCAGTGATTTAAATTTTGGAATGTATCCTAGAGATCAAGAAATATGTGAAGAACTTGCAAATATGCAAGAAAAAGTAAATTATCCAAAATTCATAAAATGTACCACAGGAAAAAATCAGCGAGAAAAGATTATTCAAGCTATTAGAAAATTAAGTGATTCATTGCGTATTACAATGTCAGTTCAGTCGTTAGATGAACAAGTTTTGACTAATATAAGACGCTCAAATATCAGTGTAGATCAAATGCTAGAACTTTATCCAGCAATTAAAAAATCAGGTTTACAAACTACATCAGAAGTTATTTTAGGTTTACCAGGTGAAACATATCAAAATCATATTGAAACCCTAAGAGGTTTAGTGCATGCAAGAATGGATGAAATTGTTGTCCATACTTGTATGCTACTTGATGGATCTGAAATGAAAACACCTGAAGAAATGAAAAAATGGGATTTAAAAACTAAATTCAGAGTCATACAAAGAGATTTTGCAAAATTGAATAATGGTAAAAACATAGTGGAAATTGAAGAAGTCGTAGTTGGATCAAATACATTAACATTTGAAGAATATGTAGAACTAAGACTTTTAGCGTTTATCATATTTGTTACAAACAAAGGAATTGTATTTGAACCAATAATCAAATTTCTACTTCAAAATAACATAGATGCATTTGACCTATATTATGAAATGATGAAAAAAATAAAAAAATCACCACAAAAAGTAATTCTAGTTTCAGAAAAATTCAAAGAGGCAACTATCAATGAATTATGGGATTCGCCAGAAGAGATTTTAAAAAATTATAGTAAAGACATTGAATATAACAAATTACTTTCCGGGGAAGATGGAACACAAGTGATTTACCATTATCTGGCAGAAGTTGTAATAACATGTATGAATGATTGGGTTGAACATGTAATAAGTACAGCACAAAATCTAATTCAATCAAAAAAATGGAATGAAATAACTGAAGAGCAATTTAAATCAATTTCAAATTATTGTAGGGGATTATCACACAATGTAATGGGAGAAGATAGGATGAAAACAGTCCCAAAATACGAATTCAATTATGATGTACAAAATTGGGTAAATGAAAAAAATGATTTAAGTATAGAAAAATTTAGAGTTGAAACTAAAGAAATAGAATTTACTTTAACTGAAGAGCAATTTAGAGTTGTTCAAAATAACATAGATGTTTATGGAAATTCTCAAATTGGGAAAAGTAAAGCATTGAAAATGATTCCAATCAAAAAGCTTTGGAGAACTCCAACACAAACAAACTAAAAATAAAATAATTTTATACATTTAAATGAAAAATTAATTAGAAATAGAGTATGAAAGCAATAATTTTAGCTGCAGGGTTAGGAAAACGACTAATGCCTATGACAGAAAAAATTCCTAAATCCATGATAGAGTTTGGAGAAATTCCATTACTTGAAAGAATAGTTAAAACATTCAAAGAATGTGGAATAAATGATATTTCAGTCGTAGTTGGTCACAATTCAGATAAAATTAATTTTCCAGGCGTTCAAACTTTTTTGAATAAAAAATACGATAAAACAAATATGCTTGAAAGTTTATTTTGTGCAGAAGAAAAAATCAATGAAGAAGTAATTATATCATATGCAGACATTATATTTGAAAAAGAAATTTTAGAAAAACTAATTTCGTCTAAATACAATGTGACATTAGTTGTAGATACTGATTGGTTGAAATATTGGAAATTACGAATAGATGATCCATTAGATGATGCACATGAAACAGTTACAACAAATGCGAATGAAGATGTAATCAGTATAGGTCAAAATGTAAATAATGTTGAAGATGTAAATGGTCATTTTATTGGTTTAATGAAAATTCAAAAATCTGGAACAGAAGAGATGAAAAAAAATTATCATGAATCAAAACTTCAGTCAACAAAAGACCATAATCCTTTAAATCCAAATCTAACATTTGAAAATTCACGTTTAGTAGATTTGATTCAGAACATGGTTGAGAAAGGAATTAAAGTAAATATGTCAACAACAAAAAATGGCTGGTTGGAATTTGATACAATTAAAGATTATGAAATCTATACTAATTTGAAAGAAAAAAATATGCTAAATGACATAATTAAGTTGGAATAAAATGAACAAAAAAAAGAAATTGTATGAAGGTAAAGCGTTTGATATTAGCTTGTACAGTTTTTTGATTGGAGGGAGAAAGGTAAAACATGAAATAATTGAACAAGGAAATGCTGCCGCACTATTAGCATTAGAAAATGACAAAGTAGTAATGGTAAAACAATTCAGATACCCACACAAAAATGTTCTAGAAATTCCTGCTGGAATATTAAATAAAAATGAAACCTCAGAAGAATGTGTAAAAAGGGAATTTTTAGAAGAAACTGGATATGAGGCTAAAAAAATTACACATTTAGTAAGGTATTACCCATTATTAGGATATAGTTTACAATACATTGATTGTTTTCTTACAACTAATATAAAAAAAATTTCTGAACAAAATTTAGATGATGAAGAATCAATAGAAGTTGAAAAAATTCCACTTAAGAAAGTAATCAGTATGATAAAAACTGGAAAAATTATTGATTCAAAAACTATAACATCAGTAATGATTTATGCAGCTAAAAAAAAGTTAAATTAAGATTTGACGAGAAATAAAATATGGTAAAAAATCAAAAATCATATGATCAATTTGAGTTTGATCTAAGACATCAATTAAGAATTGCAGCTACAAATGAATCTATTAATTATATTAAAAAAAATATGAATAATTCCCTATGCTTTACGCATGAAATTCAAGTATTATTTGATTATGCATTACCAAAAATAGGAAAAAAAGGATTGATTTTAGAATTTGGAGTTAGAAAAGGTAAAACAACTAAAGAAATTTCTAAACGAATTGAGAATAGAATTTGTCATGGTTTTGATAGTTTTGAAGGACTTCCTGAAGACTGGTCAGGACAACCATATTCTAAAGGTGCATATTCAGAAAATGGTAAAATTCCAAATTTACCAAAAAATATTAAAATTTACAAAGGTTGGTTTCACGAAACATTACCAAATTTTTTGAAAAAAAATAAGCAATCAATTGATTTTATACATTTTGATTGTGATCTTTATTCTTCAACAAAAACTATTCTTGACTTGTTAGGAAATAGAATAAAAAAAGATACAATTCTAATTTTTGATGAATATTTGAATTATCCTACATGGCAAAAACATGAATTTAAAGCGTTTCAGGAATTTGTAAAAAAAAGAAATGTATCATATGACTACTTAGCTTTTACAAGTAAATCAGCAGTTTGTGTCAAAATTAAAAATATTAAATCTTAAAAATTTGAGTTAAGAAAATTTATTCTTTGCATTATCTAAATCTTGTAAAGTATCAATTTCACACCAATTTCCAGAAATTTCAACAGAATTAACTACCGTTCCTTGATTGATCATATCTTGAATAATATCAACAATATAACCAAAAGCAAAAGTTCTATTTTCAAAAAATTTAGATATTGATAATTTTTCTAATTCCTCATATCTATTACGTAACATATTTGCACCCTTTTTTGATAATTTCATAATTCCCAAAAATTCACCTATCATATTATCATCAAATTTACCAAATGTCTCGGTTTTATGTCCAATTTTTAAAATAGAATTATTTTTTGATAAAATATTTGCAGCTTCTGCAATTGGATGATCTGTTCGTCCAACATAAGCCTCTTCCCAATTCATATCTACGGCTAATCCAATATCACCCTCAAAATTAAGAAGTTTTTTAACAATTGATGTGTCATATACAATATCAGTATAGGATATTATTACATCATCATCTAACAAATTCCTCGCCTCCATTAAGGTTCCAAGAACATCGTGATTTTCATAATTAGAATCTTGAATGTAATTTACATTTTTGAAAGTAAATTTATCACTATATGGACCAGTAATAATATAAAAATCAGTAATTCCATTTTCCATAAAAGCATTCATATCTCGCTTTAGAATACTTTGTCCATTAATTTCCAATAAACATTTGGGCAAATTTTTGGTAAGATCACCTAATCTATTTCCATATCCTGCAGCTAAAAAAATTACTTTCATACTATTTCTATAATGCTTTAATCACTCTATCTCTAATAGTTTTAGGCTTCCATGAAACTCTTTTACTTCTTTCTTTGCTTGTAGATATTTTTATCAAAATAAATATTGGTCCCTTAAATTTTTTAATATTTTTTAAAACTGACATTAATTTAGTTTTTGTTTGAACAACAAAAATTTTATAATTAACGTTCTTTGCAATTTTTGCTAAATTAATTTCAGAAGAATGTGTAGGTTGTCCTCCAGTAGATTCATGACTACTATTATCAAATACTATATGTACTAAATTTTTTGGTTTTAAACTACCAATTGTCACTAAAGAACCAAAATTCATTAAGATATTACCATCACCATCAAAAACAAAAACTTGTTTTTTAGGATTTTTCAATGCAATACCTAATCCAATTGAAGATGCTAATCCCATTGAACCAATCATGTAAAAATTTGATTCCTTATCATAAGTTTCAAACAGATCTCTACTCATAAACCCATTTGCAGATATAATGGGATTATTTCCAACGGATTCTGCAATAATTTTTACTGCTTCTTTTCTAATCATGAAACATTCTCCTAATTACAAGAGCACAAGGTTTTTTTTGTTTTAACTGCTTTAAAGCCCAGTTACATTTGACTTTCCAATTTTCTTCTGTCAAAATTTGTGATTTTAATCCAATAATTTTTAATAATTCAGGCTGAATTTTACCAATTTTCAAATGTTCGGGAGCATCATCAGGAAGATATCCTCTCCACCCAATTAAAAAAATTAATGGAATTTCATAAAGTTGTATTAAAGAAGTGATAGTACTAATAGAATTTGCAAAACCAGCATTTTGCATAAAAACTAAAGAATTACTTTTAGAAAGACTCATTCCTGCTGCAATTCCTATTGCTTCTTCCTCTCTAGTAGTGATTAGAATATTATCATTTTGTAAACATTCATCAATAAAATGTTTCAAGGTGGAATCAGGAACACCAACAAAATTTTCAATATTTTTACTTTTTAAATAATGATAAATTTTACGTTGTTGTTCTTCATTCAATTTATGTATCCCATTTTTTTCAAATCTTCTTCAATATCTGATTCTTGTTTTTTAATTTCATACATTTCTTGAAGATGAAAAATTTCATCCATTGTTGTCATATTGGTTTTAACTTCACTTAGACTTTTTGCATTAGATAATTGATTTAGATGTTCAGCCATTGCCCAATGTGCTGCGCGTAATGATTGATTTGCAAAAATTACCATTTTAATTTTATTATTTTGAAGTTCATCTGAAGTAACAGTTGGATATGTTGTTGGAATAGCGATTATTGGAATTTTTCCAGTCCAAGTATTACAAAATTCAAAAACTTCATCAGGAGTATTTTTTTTAGAATGAATCAGAATTGCATCTGCACCTGCATTTTCATAAGCTGTTGCACGTTTTAATGCCTCCTTAATTCCATGACCAGCTATTAATGCTTCAATTCTGGCAATGATCATAAAATTAGGATTATTTTTTGCAGTTTTTCCTGCAATTATCTTAGCAACAAAATCTTTTTCAGAAAGTAATTCCTGTTTGCCATCTTCAAGTAAACTGTTTTGTTTAGGAAAAATTTTATCTTCAATACATATTGCAGCAATTCCTGCAGACTCATATTTTTTTACCAAATGACTTACATTACTTGGACCGCCAAATCCAGTATCACAATCTGCAATTATTGGGATTGAACATGCATCAGCCATACTCGATGCCGCAGATAGAAATTCAGTCATAGTCAAAATGCTAGCATCAGGTAATGCATGAGTTGCTGAAATAGCAAAACTGCCTGCCCAGACAGCATCAAAATTACTCAATTCTACTAGTTTTGCAGACATAGCATCAAAAGCACCTGCAACCTTCAAAATTGGTTTTTCATGTAATTTCGTTCGTAAAATATTTGCTCCTTCAGTCATGTGAATCGTAATATCTAAACTAGGGATTTAATCTATAATAACAGATCTTTTTGTTATAATTACATGTGGACAATCAAACAACCTTCAAGAATTATTTTTGGAGAGAATTCAGTCAATGAATTCACATTTCCTGAAAAATGTTTAGTGATAACATCAAAAGGGGCAAAATCTAGAGGGTGGTTAAATTATTCTGGATTAACAAATCAAATAATTTTTGATGATGTAGAACCAAATCCTTCAATTGAAACTACAGAGAAAATAATTACTAAATTCCAAAATAAAGATTTCACGCACATTATTGGATTAGGAGGTGGTAGTTGTATGGATGTTGCAAAATTTTGTGCATTTAAAATGAAGAAATTAAAAATTATGATTCCAACCACTTTTGGAAGTGGTAGTGAATTAACTAGAATTTCAGTTCTTAAAATAGATGGGAAGAAGAAAAGTTTTCATGATGATAAAATTTTTTCAGATATTGCAATTATTGATTCTTATTTTATTAAAAATACTCCCAATGAAATAATTAAAAACTCCGTAATTGATGCATGTGCACAATGTACAGAGGCATATGACAGTAAACTTGCAAATCCATATACACAATTTCTATGTAATCATGCATTTAATATCTTAGAAGAAGGAATAGTTAACAAAAATTATGAAAAAATTGTTTTAGGATCATTATTTGACGGTTTAGGTTTTGGAAATTCTTCTACTACGTTGGGTCATGCACTTTCATATGTATATTCAAATGAAGGTATTTCTCATGGACATGCATTAGCATTTACAACAACTATAGCACATAAATTTAATAATTCAGAATTTTATGAAAGATTTAGAAATATAGTTAAAAAATTAAGATTTTCTCCAATTCATATTGAAAGTTCATTAGAAAATGCTGCTGAATTAATTTTAAAAGATAAAAAACATTTAGATAATAATTCCACAAAAATTTCTAAACATGACATTATTGAAATGATCAAAGAAATAAATTCCATGACGATATAGTAAGTAGATTAAAATAATTAATTATCGAGATTATATTTTTTGGTAGCTAAAATAGAAGTAATCTTTGATACAATTAATGCCCGTAAAAATTGTAATTACTGAACAGTATAATTAATCTAAATCATTGATTCGTCTTACGATTATTTGCAAGCGTTGTAGCTATGTCTACTGCTCCAAGTAAGCTTGTTGGTGTAGCTATTCCTTTTCCAGCTTTTCCGTATGCAGTACCATGGTCAACAGAAACACGAATCATTGGAATGCCTATTGTAATATTAACACCTTCAACATCAATACAACGACCTTCTTTATCATATTGAAATCCTAAAAGTTTAGTAGGAATATGTCCTTGATCATGATAATTAGCAACAACAATATCATAGAAACCAGATTTTAATTTTGGCCAGACTGTATCTGCTGGTACTGGTCCAATTACATTATGTCCCCTTTTTTTCATTTCCTCTACGGCTGGTAAGATTTCTTCCATATCTTGATAACCAAATTTTCCTTCATCTCCAGCATGTGGGTTTAGTCCGCATACTGCTATGTGAGGTTTTTCTATACCAAACATTTTACATGAAGTGACAGCTAATTCAATTGTTTCAATAACTCTAGGTGTTTTTACTCGTCTAATCGCTTCCTCTAAAGATACATGAACAGATACATGAACAACTCTAAAATTTCTATGTGCTAGTAACATTGTGAATTTTTTTGTGTTTGTAAGATCTGCATACATTTCTGTATGACCAGGATATTTTTCACCCCAACCGCCAAGTGTAAAAGAAGGTTTACTGATTGGTGCTGTAACTACCGCATCTATTTTATTTTCCATTGCTAAATCTATTGAGGTTTTGATAAATTCGCCAGCTGCCTTTCCACCCATTGCAGTCTCCGTACCATATGGGACTTTTTCTGGATCAGTATTTTTTAAATCAATAACAGCAATTTCACCAAATTTATAATTGATATTTGGAATTTCATCTAGACTGTACGAAACAATAGGAAAATTCTTTGAATCTTTTACAAAACTTAACGAATGCTCTATTGTTTTGACATCACCGATTATAACAGGATTACATTTTTCGTAGACACTCTCATGCCAAAGTGCTCTCCCACAGATCTCTGGACCAATTCCAGCAGGTTCGCCCATGGTAATTCCAATTATAGGTTTAGTCATACTATTCAATCGTATATTTGATAGTGTTTTTAACTTTTTCCTGTAATTTATTTAAATCATGAAAAGTTTTTTCAACAATGATAATATGGTTGACTCTAGTAGCACTATGAACATAGTCAGGAATTATATCATTCTCCTTTGCAGTAATAAAAATATTTTTTACACCAGGGATTTTTTTTGCTTCCTCAATCCCATCTATTCTAATAATTTTTCCAGGTTTTGGAAAAATAGAAAATGTTTTAGACCATTTGAACCATCTAGGGACAATATCTGAAAAATCCAATTTCTTACCTACTGCAATATCAATAGTAGCTTTAATCAAATCAATTCCAAAAGAATAAGGTTTTCGGTACTGAGAATCAAATCCACCAGAAGTTCTAGCAGTTACTTCAATTATTCTAGGTTTTCCATTAACAATTATCAAATCTCCTTTGAATGCACCCTTATCAACACCCACAGCAGTTGCAGCACTTTGCATCAATTCATACATTTCATTTTGAATATGTTCTGGTAACAATGAAGGTGTAAGAGAACCTGATTGGACAGCATAATTTTCAGATTTTAAAAATTCTCTATCGGAAATACCACAAGGATAAACTATTCCATCCCACACAATTGTATCAACACTATACTCTTCACCATCAAAAAATTCTTCAATAATGACAGTTTTTTCATGAAAACAAGAATTAATTGCAACTTCAAAAGCATTTTTGATTTCAGATTCAGAATGAATTATAGTAACTCCACGTGAAGCTGAATTATCTGCAGGTTTTAAAATACACGGAATACCAATATTTTTTACTGCATCATATGCATTATCAAGAGTTTTTGCTGCAAAAAATTTTGCATTATCAACATTTTGCTCTGAAAGTCGGGTTCTCATTAGAATTTTGTTATTACAATATTGTGCGGCGTCAACACTAATTCCAGGTAAATTTGCATAATTTGCTGCTCTAGCAACAGTATATTCAACATCAGTTCCTTGTGTATAAACTCCAGCTAAATTTTTTGTTTCACGAAATTTTTTTGCCAATAATTCATGACCTTCAATATCTTTAGAACTTAAGAAAACTTTTTCATCACAAATTGAAAAAGCAGGTGCATTTTCATTTTTATCAGTTACAATGGTAAAATAACCTAATTCTTTAGCCCGTTCAACTGCAGGAACTTGTAATAATCCACCTCCAACAATTAATAATGATGGTTGCATAATATCAAGAATTAAAAATCATTATTAAAATCTTCTAATGAATTGTAAGTAAAATCTGCATCATTAATAGATACAGAATTTTTATGTATACCTTGAAGAATCCGTATAGTTTTCATCTTTAAATTTTTGGCACCAATAAAATCATTAAAAGGATCATTACCAACATAAACAGTATTTTCTGGAATAGTATTAAAAAAAATTAGAGATTTAATAAATAATTCAGATGAAGTTTTAGATTTATTTTCTATGATATCTATAAATGAAAAATATTCTTCAAATCCAGATAATTTAATTTTTAATTCTTGTTCCCATTTTTTACCACTAGTAATAATTCCAAGATGAAATTTTTTACTCAAATCTTTTAAGATATAATGCGTATTTGGAAAAATAGTAGGAGTTACTTCTACATCTAAATAATAATTAACAATTTCTTTAACTAAATTTTTTGAATATGCATTTAATCCTACCAATGCATCATCCACTTTTTTAGGATAATCAAATCCATGTTGGTAAATTATTTGAGAAATTTTTTCATAAAATCCCACAATATTATATTTTTTCTCAATATAGAAATCACATTTTTTCCATTTATCCATATACCATTTTGATTCAGAAATTAGAGTATCATCTAAATCAAAAAGAATCAATTCAATATTTTTCATAAAATTTACCTTTGAAATCATATATCATCATTCATTTTTTGCTTAATTTCAAATTCATCATCTTCCTTTAAAGATTTTAAATAACCCTCATTTTGAATAAGCGGTTTATTTAATTCAAATAATTTAGGTTCTTTAGAATAAAGAAGAAGAATATCCTTTAAGAGAATGGGTCTATGATTAATTTTTGAAATAATAATTTTAATCAATTTCAAATCATTTTCTCGATCAATTGTCCATCGTAAATTTGAAAGGTTTTCTGAATGTTCTAAATTAGTAATTTGAAAAATCTCTGGGTGATTGTAAAAATAAGGAGTAACATGTTCTCGTTCTGAAGGTTTTTTTGCATCTCTCCAAACTTGATAAAGTTTTTCAAAAGAGAATATTTCAACTTCTGTACCATATGGAAATGTTCTAGGTAAACAATTTGTTCCATAATCACATTTTGTATTATTATATTTGTCAATTACCATATCAACAATATTTGGATCAATTAAAGGATTATCGGCAGTAATTCTTACAATGGTATCAATTGAAAAATTTTTTGCACATTGAAAAAATCTGTCTAATACATCATCTGATGATCCTCTAAAATAAGTAATATTTTTTGATGCTAAATGTTCACAAATTAAATTATCTATTTGTAAAGTTGTTGTAGCTACAATAATTTTTTCAATTTTTTTAGATGAGTTTAATTGCTCTATAACATAATCAAGTAAAAATTTATCATCAATTTTCTTCATTACTTTACCAGGTAATCTTGATGAACCCATTCTAGCTTGAACAATACATCCAATCATAATTAATTAATTTTTAAAATCAAACTTGAGGTAAAAAGGTTTAAACATTTATGCATCGAAGATTTATAATAAAATGAAGGTATGGTAAAAAAAATCAAATTATTTGAGCCTATAATTGGAAAGGAAGAATCTAAAAAAATTATTCAAGTATTAAAAAGTGGTTTTTGGGCATCAGGTTCCGGAATAGGAAATGTAAAAAGTTTTGAAGAAAAATTTCAACAATACATTGGATCTAAATCATGTGTTGCCGTAAATAGTGGAACTGCTGCATTACATCTAGCATTATCCCTCTCAGATATTAAAGGAAAGGAAGTTATTTTACCATCATTATCATTTGTGAGTACTGCTCATTCTATAGTTTACAATGGAGGAAAACCAGTTTTTGCAGATATTGACCCAAAAACATTATGTATAGATCCTGAAAAAGTTATAGAAAAAATTTCAAATAAAACAAAAATTATTTTACCTGTACATTTTGCTGGAATTCCAGCTAATTTAACAAAATTAAAAAAAATTTCCAAAGATCATAATTTAATTTTAATTGATGATGCAGCACATGCATGTGGCGCATCATATAAAAATAAAAAAATTGGTTCAATAAATGAATTTACATGTTTTAGTTTTCATCCAGTGAAAAATCTTGCAATGCCAACAGGAGGATTAATTTCTATAAATAATAAAAACTTTGAAAAAAATAAAAAACAGTTAGAATCAAAAAGATGGTGTGGTATTACAGACAGAAAAAATGTGAAATACGATGTAAAGGAAATAGGTTGGAATTATTATATGAATGAATTTTCTGCAGCAATAGGATTAGTACAGTTAAAAAAATTAGATAGTATGAATAAAAGGAAAAAAATAATTTCTAAAATGTATCATAAAGAGATTAATTTAGATAATAAAATGCCAATTGAAGATGGATCATCGCATCATTTTTACTGGATAAGGGTAAAAAATAGAGATAAATTCATGCAAAATATGCAAAATGTGGGAATAGAAACAGGAATTCATTATAGACCAATTCATAAATTATCTCTATATAAGCAGAAAGAGAGACTGACGGTTACAGAAAATATTGAAAAAGAAATTGTTTCAATACCAAATCATCCAAATTTAAAAACAAATGATGTAGAATTTATTGTAAAAAATATTAATAAATTTTTGTGAAGAAATTAAAATAAGAAAAAATAAATTAATTTTGTGCATAAATAATGCATGTTCTTCCCATATTATTTTTAGCATAAGATTTGTATAATGTTCTTAAAAGTTTAGGAGATAAATTATTTTCAAAACTAATTCTTTGTTCATGACATTTTTTTCCAATAGAGGAATTGTTAACATAATCATTGCCCATTAAAAGAAATAATTCCATTGGGAAATCAGTTGTTTCATAAACTACATCATAATTACTCTTTTTTAATAATCCCCTTAATGATTTGAAATTAAAATAATTAATATGATCAGGAGTACTAATCCACCATTGTTTATTCACTATTTTTTCTGCAGATAATTGTAATGGATTAAAATCATTGGGAACCATAACAATTAACAATCCACCTTTTACGAGATATTTCTTAATTTTTTTTAACAAAGATAGAGGATTTGGGATATGTTCTAAAGTGTAACGAAGCATAATTACATCAAAAGTTGAAGTTTTCAATCCAGAAAAATTAGATTTAGTTTTAACTCCTAACGAATCAGCATTTTTTCTTGCAAAAGAATTTGGTTCAATTCCCAATACATCCCAACCTTTAATCTGCATATAATTTAAAAAAAATCCATTTCCACAACCAACATCAAGAATTTTACCATTGGATTTACCAAATTTTTTTAAAAGAGATCTATGTTCTTCAGACTGCTGATCAAGCCATTTTTGGTCATTCAATTCTTTTTTAAATTCAAGAAGTGGTTGTGTGTGACTTTGATAATATTTATTTTTATAATATTCTTGACGATTTTTTTCAGATGGAATAGGAGATATATGCGCAAAATTACATTTGTGGCAATCAATAATTTTATAAATTTTTTTCAATCATAAACAAGTTAATTATAACTATTAAAAACTTTAACCAAATTAAAACAAAATTAATTTATCAAATAAAATAATTGATAATAAAAAAATAAAAAAACTAAAAATGATTAATAGATAACAATAAATCATAAAAAATAAAGTATTCAAATGAGTTTAAAAATGGGGGAGAAATATTCATGCCTAAAAAAGAACAAATACGAATTAGCAGATTATTCTTTAATAACAATAAGGGAAAAAGATATGGAATCCATAAGAAAATGGAGAAATAATCAAATAGATATTTTACGACAAAAGAAAAAAATTACAAAAAAGGATCAAATAGAATATTTTAAATCAATTATTAAAAAAAACTTTAAGAAAAAATATCCGAATTCAATATTGTTTAGTTATACATTAAATTCTAAATGTATTGGGTATGGTGGATTAACTAATATTGACTGGAATTCCAAAAAAGCAGAATTGTCATTTCTTGTAGATGATAAGCGATATTTAGATTCAAAAATATATGCAAAAGATTTTTTTTCTTTTTTAAATATTATAATACAATTATCTTTTTTAGAATTGAAATTTAATAGATTATTTACAGAAACATATAATATTCGTAAAACACATTTGCAAATTTTAAAAAAGGTAGGTTTCAAATATGAAGGAAGATTAAAACAACACACAATAATCAATGATAAATATATTGATTCTATTATTCATGGTTATCTCCAAAGTGAATATATTAAGAAAAATAATTTTAGAAAAAATAAATAATGAAAAAACGAGAATATTTAGATTAATAATACTCTAAATTGATTACAGTATGATGAAGGCATTCATAGTAGCAGAAATTGCATCCAATTGGGAAGGCAATATGTCCAAAGCAAAAAAATTGATTTTGAATTGTAAAAATGCAGGAGCTAATGCAGTTAAATTTCAAATTTGGAGAGCAGAAGATCTATATCAAAAAGATCATCCAGAATGGATCAACATATTAAAATCTGAACTTAGTTTTAAAAAAATTAAAATTTTAAAAACATATTGTGATTCTATTGGAATTGAGTTTTTTGCGAGTGTTTTTTATCCCGAGGCAGTAGAATTTTTGGAATCAATTAAAGTTAAACGCTACAAAATTGCTTCAAGAACATGCACATTAAAAGATCCTTATTCAATTGAAACTATAGAAAAAATTGGAATTACAAAAAAACCTACAATAATTAGTATGGGTATGGGTGGTAATAAAAAAATGATAAAACAAAAAATTTCAAATAATAAAGACCTATTTTGTTATTGTATTTCTAAATATCCAACAAAAATTTCTGAAATAAATTGGAAAAAAGCAATGGAATATAATGGATTTTCAGATCATACTTTAGGATTTACTGCACCAATAATTTTTGCTGTATTACATAAACAGAAAGGAACAAAAAATATTTTTATAGAAAAACATGTGAAAAATAAAAATTCTAAAGGTCCAGATGCATCATCCTCAATGACAACAGAAGAATTGACAAAAATGATTTCAACAATTAGAAATATTGAAAAATTATCTATTAAAAATATTTAATATAACTTAAAACTAAGAATTAATTTTTAAATTCATAAAAGTTTTGAAGCTTTGATTATTTGTTCAAGTTCTGAAGAAGTAATTCTATCTACAACTTCTGAAGAATATACATCATAATTAGTCATTTTTTGGGAATTAGGATATAATTCTGAAATATTTTGATTATGGAATGAATTAAACAAAGGATTCAAAATCATATACATATTTTCTATTTCCCAAGTATACCGCATCTCATCTCTATTAATTAATACTTCATGAAGTTTTTCACCCGGTCTAATACCAACTTCATCATATCCAGTATCTTCTAAAATTTTTACAAGAGCATCTTTAACATCAACTATAGAATAAGAGCGAATTTTAGGTACAAAAATCTCAGAACCTTTTCCAATTTCAGTTGCTTTCAAAATAAAATCTAATGCTTCATCCATAGTAATACTAAATCTTGTCATACTAGTATCAGTTATAGACAATTTATTTTTTTTGGATATTTGTTCAATAAATTTTGGAATTACAGAACCGCTACTTCCTAATACATTTCCATAACGTAATGCAATAAATTTGGTATCATATTTTTGAGGATCAAGATAATGATTTGCAGTTACAAAGAGCTTTTCCATTAAGAGTTTTGTAGCACCGTATGTGTTTAAAGGAGAAACTGCTTTATCAGTACCTACACAAATAGCTTTTTTAACATTTGAAGCAATACATGCATCAATTACATTTTGAGAACCAATTACATTTGTTTTAATTGATTCAAAAGGATTGTATTCAATTTTAGGTACATGTTTTAATGCAGCTGCATGAAAAACAAAATCTACATTATCCATTGCTCTAGTTAAACGATCTAAATCTCTTATATCACCTAAAAAAAATCTAATCCTGCTATCATTGAATTTGGTTTCCATTTCAATTTGTTTATTTTCATTTCTACTGTAAATTCTGATTGTCCCAACATTCAGTGCAAGTAATCTAGCAGTTAATGCCTGACCTAATGAACCAGTTCCACCTGTAATTAGTACTGTTTTTTTATCAAACAATATATGAAGACAATTTGTTATTCTAAAAAACCTTGCTTAAGAAGTAATCTAAATTGATTTTAAGATGGATACGAATTTTTCGGAAGCGGTATTAGGATTACTAAGTGAGCCCATAACAAAATTATCTGCATTATCTACTAAATCATTCTGGAATTTTTTATCAAATAAGAATTTTTTAAGATTATTTTGAAAATTATTGTCATCCAATACAGTAAATATTGCATTTTTTTTAACATGATCAAATTCAGGAATCTGTTTATCAAAAAAAACATTCATTGTGGGTTTACCTAGAATCATAGATTCAAGAAGCATAGTTGTGGTACCAGGTATATCTGGTGAAATTACTATCACAACATCTGCCTGATTAATGGTCTCGATGACAGGAGTCCATAAAAATATAGGAATTGTGTTATCCAATTCTTTAATAATTAATTGAATTTCATGATTATGTTGTAATTGAATAGGATGTAATTTTACAATAATTTTTAAATTATCAAATTCTTTAACTGCTGAAAAAATCTTAGTAATAATTTCTTTAAATCGTAATTTAATTTTAGTACTAGAAAAACCACAAATATCACTAATTGGATTGGGTGCTATTAGTAATGTTAGTTCTCTACTATTTTTCTTTTTAATTCTTGATGAAAAATAATTATCATGTTTAGGACTTCCTGTTACAATAATATTTTTTTCCTCAATACCATACTCATTAATTAAATATTTTTTTTTAGATTCACCCCATACAGCAATTTTATCATTAAATTTTGTATAATTTGCTAGAGAATCAAGTCTTTTAGTTTTTTCAATTCTTTCAACAAAACCATGTTCTAGTAAAATTGACGGGATATTATTTTTAAATTCTAAAAAACTTTTTTCAGTTTCACCAACTTCATTTAGATGTACAATACATTTTACATCTGAATTATTAAAAAAATATTTAACATTAAAAATCATTGAAATATAAGAAAATAATCTTTGTGAATATTTTTTTTCAAGTGTTTCTTTAATTAGTTCCCAAAAACTTATGTTTTCTATAATAAAAAAATTTTCAAAAAATGTGGAATTATTGAATAGATTATGAATTTTTTTAGAAAATTGATTTACTAATAAATTAATTTTATCTTTCTCGGAATTATTTTTAATATTATCAATTTTGAGTATTTTGCAATTAGATTTTCTTATAATGTTTAGTGAATTACGCCCCCATACAGCAGATCTTCTTTGATTCACTAAAATTATATCTCCATCATAATTTTTTAAAGATGTAAAAATCTTTGAAAAAAACTCAGGATTAAATTCTAAGAAAACTAAAGATTTTTTTTTATAATTAATAGGATTATACCAAAAACTAAAAATAAATCCCAAAAAATTTTCAAAATATGTTTTAATTTTGAGATAAGTATTTCTAGAAATATTGAATTTAATAGGGATTTTACCGATATTGAATTTAATAGTAATAATATCCCAAAACATTAATTCTTTAGGTTCATTTTTAAAAAATTCTAATTCAATATCATAATTTTTTATAATTACTTTAATCATTTCCGATAATGATGTAGTAGCAATAATTTTTTTTGGTTTTTCATTTTCTATTATTCGTTTAATTGTAATTAAATTAATTAATTTTGGAATTAAAAAAGAACCAAATTCTTGAGAATCTAACATTTTCAGTAAATTTATTCCTTCAATTTCATAATCATCTGATTTAATTTTTGAATGCCATTCTCTAAATTCAATCATTTTATCAAAAATTTGTAATCTTTCATTTTCATTAAGTATATCATCTGCCATCTCATGTTCAATTTTTTTTGATTTTAGAAATTCATGAATATCTAAATTAAATGAGAATTTTTTTATATTTTTATTTTCAATAATATTCTTAGGTATAACATCAAAATCAGAAATATTTTCAATCAAAATAATATTTGAAGTCAATTCAGTTTTTCAAAGAGAATAATTATTTAAACATATCTTGCTTTAATTTTACTGATAATCTAGTTTCTAAATAAAATTTAATTTCATGTTAAATTAGATTAGGGGATGGGAGGGGTATTAGAAATTTACCTCCCATTTCTCTAAATTTTTTTTCTTTTTCTAAAATTTCAGATTTATAATTCCAGGCCAATAATAATGCAATATTTTCAGTATTATGTACTATTTTCTCAGGTGAAAAAACCGGAATATGAGTTCCAGGGGTATACTTGCCTTGTTTTAAAGGGGTTGTATCTATAACATATTCTAAAATATGATTATCAATATTACAATAATTTAACAAAACATTTCCTTTAGCAGATGCACCATAACCAAATAGTAATTTATTTTCTTTTTTTAATTTAGTCAATAGTTCTATTAGATTTTTTTTAAGTTCTTTTACATTAGTGGAAAATTTATGATAAAATTCAATATTATCTAAACCTAATGTATGCTCTTCATTAACAAAAATTTTTACAGAATCATTGATTGGATAGTTATCCTTTTTGGATACAAAAATTCTCAAAGTTCCTCCATGAACCAATTGCTTTCTAATATCAAAAATTTCTAGTCCAAATTTTTCAACTAATTTCAATAATGGTAGAATAGAAAAATATGATAAATGTTCATGATATATAGTATCAAATTCTAATTTTTTAATTAAATCAACTAGATACGGAACTTCAAAAATAAAAACTCCGTTATTCCCAATTAAAATTTTTATTCCACACATCAAATCTTGTAAATCTTCAACATGAGCAATTACATTATTTGCTACAACAATAGATGCATTATTAGATTTAATTACATCCTTACTCACTTGAGATGAAAAAAAATCATTTCTTGTAGTAATGCCGGATTGATTTGCTAAATTAGATAGATTTGTTGCAGGTTCAATTCCTAAAATTTTAGTGCCTAATTTTTTAAATTCTGAAAGTAATGAACCATCATTACTTCCTATTTCAACAACAAATGAATCACTCTTTCCTTCTAAAAATTCTTTGTGTACATCTTGAGCATATTTTTTAAAATGCTCTACTATAGGTTTACTGGCACTTGTCATATAGAAATAATTTTTAAATAAATATTCCTTATCAACAATATCTAATAATTGTACTAAATAACAATCTGTACACCAAAATAATCTAAGTGGAAATTTAGATTCTGGAGAATTTAATTCATTTTGATCAACAAAAGAATTTGCAGGCGGTTGTTCTCCAAGGTCCAAAATCATTTTCAAATTTGTACTAGAACAAATTCGACATTTTTGTTCTAAAATATAATTTTCTGTAGTCATTCTAATTTTTGCTGAATTTTGGATTATTAAGGTTCACGTACAATTTTATCATATCCAGAAAATTTACAGAGAGAACTTAATAATTTTTCAAATTTATTGTTTAATTTTGAATCGTTTGCTTCTGAAGGTATTTTAATTGTTCCACAGAATGAACGTATTATTTCAATATCACTTATTTTTCTTTTATTATGAATAATTTTACGTTGTTTCATAATATGTCCAAATAGACTTAAAATTGAACCATAACTTTTGAGTTTTTTCAATAATAATCCCTTTGTTGCAAAAAATCCCAACATACTAAGTTCAATTATAATTAGAGACGGATATAATTTCAATAAAGTTATCAATGAATAATTTTTTAACAATACTAGCCATCTATTTCGTTCTAGAAGATAAAATACTTGAGGACTCCATTTCCAATGAGCACTTCCATGATGATGAATAATTGTTTGAGGAACATAATAAGATCGATAACCAAATATTCTAGCTCTCCATCCAAGATCTAATTCTTCATGGTATGCAAAAAATGTTGAATCAAAATATCCAATTTCATCAAAAATTTTCTTTGGTGCAAACATACACGTTCCTGAGGCATAACTAATTTCTTCTTGTTCTGTATACTTTCCTTCATCCTTAATTCCCTTATCTCTTGCAAATCCAAAACCAAAAATATTGATCATGCATCCAGTTCCATCAAGAATAGATGGATCTTTAAATTTCAATGATTTGGGTTGATATAATGCATCACCAGTTTTATCATAAGCTTTGAAAAAATTTTCAAGCCAATTTGGCATTACAATTAAATCGTTATTTAACAAAACAACAAAATCCCCAGAAGCGTTTCGAATTCCAATATTGAGTCCTTCTGGAACTCCAACATTATCCGCATTTAAGATGAATTTAATCTCAGGAAATTTTTTCGAAAATAATTCTCCACTTTTATCAGGAGAATTATTATCAACTACAATTATTTCATAGGATGAATTTGTTTCTCGAATAATAGAATCAATACAGTCTTGTAAAAATTTTGTTCCATTATAATTTAGAATGATTATTGAAGTAAAATTTGTTTTATTTTCCAATCATATTGACTAACTTTATCAGATATATGATTTTATAGTATGAATTATTGGTGTCAAATAATAATGAATGAAGAAATTGATAAAATTACTAAAAAAGTACAGAATATGTATAAAAAATATCCTTATCCATCACCCTCAACAGATCCAAGTCAAACAAATGAATTACTAAATTTATTAAAAATTTTTGAATTAGAAAGCAGAATTAAATTGGAAAATAAAAATATTTTAGATGCAGGAACTGGTAGTGGGCATAGAATTACTAATGTAGCTGAATTTTATAAAAAATGTAATTTTTTAGGAATAGATGTTTCAAAAAAATCATTAGATATTGCCAAACAATTAATCAAACAAAAAAAAATTACTAATCTAAAATTAAAAAATATTAATTTAATGAATGAATTTTCTAAAATTGGAAAATTTGATATTATTTTATGTATGGGAGTATTACATCATTTATCAAATCCAATTAAAGGATTAAAAAATATTAAAAATGTTTTAGAAAAAGATGGAATAATTTTTCTTTATCTTTATGGTAAACTAGGAGGGCATAATCGTATGTTAAATAAAAAACTTATTTCTACATTACTAGGAAAAGATAATTCAAATTATGAAAAAGGAATTAAAATTGCTAGAGAACTTAATTTAAATAATTTTGAATATGGTTGGAACGTAGACTTTAAAAATAAAAAAGAAGAAGATTCATTGATTGTAGATTACTTGCTTCATGCAAATGAAATTCTTTATGATTTTGATGAAATTGAAGAATTATTAAAAAAATCTAATCTCTATGGATATGCAGTTTTTGGAATTACAGCAGGAATAGATGGATTACTTTTTGATTCAAGATATGAATCTAAAGTTAAATTATCTATTCCACAAACAAATATTTCAAATATTTTAAAAACTAAATTTTCAAAAAAATATTATGAATCGCTTAGTTTAAAGGATCAATATAGAATTTTAGAATTAATTTATGAGCCTAATGGATATACAATTATTGGTTTCACTAAAAAAGCATTTGAAAATTTAACAAATCAAAGATTAAAAGAAAATTTCATAAAACTCTAAAAATTTTTTGTACAAATTAATTTTGGTTCATTTTTTTGTATTTCTGAAAATAAAATATCTAATGATTCATCAATAGTAAATAGATTAATACGGTTTTTTTGTATTTTTGAACAATCTAAACATGTTTTAGAAGGTCTAGTTGCAAACTGATTTAATTTTTTTGAAGAAATTGGAGAAATTAATGATTCTGAGTAACCAAACTTTGTTGCAATTATTTTAGCAAATTCAAATCTGCTAATACATGACATATCAGTAGTATGAAAAACACCTGAAAGGTTTTTCTCCAAAGAAAATTGAATAATTTTTGAGAGATTGTCAACTAATGTAGGATTACTCAATTGATCATCAACAATTTTGATATGATTTTTTTTGTTTAATTCAGATAAAACCCAAAGTACAAAATTTGTGGGTTTTGAATAATCAGATCTTTTATTTAATTTAGTTTGAGAAACATAACCGTAAAGTAAATTTGTACGACAAATTAAGTAATCATTTAAGTTTTTGACCTCATTTTCACTCTCAAGTTTTGTTTGCCCATAATAATTTAGAGGGTTTGGTACATCATCTTCAATATAAGATTCATTTCTTCCAGAAAATATACCATCTGTAGAAATCTGAATTAATTTACATTGTAATTTTTTTGCAATTTTCACAAGATTTTTCACTCCTAAAACATTCACAGAATATGCTTTATCTTTGAATTTTTCACAATAATCAACATCAGAAATTGCAGTGGCATTGATAATGAAATCAGGATTAAATTTTAAAATTTGTTGACAGCTCTCGTATTTAGTTATATCTAATTTAACAATAGGAATATTTTCAAAATTCACCGATGTGTTATTGAAAGTTCCAATAATATCAAATCCTTGAATTTTTTTTATCAAGTTATGGCCAACTAATCCACTGGCACCAACTACACATATTTTCTTCAACAATAGATTAAACTTTTAATTAATTAATTAAACTATACTCAACTAAATATTCTAAATTAATTCAGATATAACAATAGCAATAGCATGAGATTTTTCATGACTAACAGAAACCAAAAAACGATGTGAAGAATTATTTAACAATGTAACAGTTGGTTTTTCATTTTCATGATCTGTAAAAATATCTAAAAAGTTTATTGGGTGATCAAGGCATTTAATTACAGATTCTTTAATTGCAAACTTTGTTGCAAATGACTGATACGAATTTTTTTTGTTTAAACAATATTTAATTTCAGATGGATTAAAAATTTTTTCATAAAAACTTTTGTTACTTTCAAAAATTTTTTCTTGGAAACGAGAAATATCAATGATATCAATTCCTATTTCAAAATTTTCAAGCATGTAACTATTAGCAAAAAGGTTTATTTATTATCTATGAATTTTTTCAAATATGCAAGATAAAAAAATAAAAATTGATGTGAAAAATATTTTCTTTGAAGTTTTTCCAAAATTATCTGAAAATGAATTTGAATGGGAAAAAGAACAGAAAGATTATGAAAATTGGGATTCGTTTGCACAATTAAATATTATAACTTTTGCAGAATCAAAATTTGATATTTCATTTTCATTAGATGAATCTATTGAAATAAAATCAGCAAATGATCTCTTAAATTGCATTAATTCCCATTTGAAATGAATATTATTGATTCGCTTAGAAACAATGTAGAGAAACATCCTTCTAAAATTGGATTTATTGATGAAGAAAATAACATTACATTCCAAGAAATGTTGAATTGTGTAGAGAAATTTTCAAGTTCAGAACTATTCAAAAATAAAAATCAAACAGTAGGGTTAATTTTAGAAAATTCAATACAAGACATAATTGCCTATTTAGGAATAATTAATTCTGGAAAAATTGTTCACATCATTCCTCCAAATATTACTAAAAAAAATTTTATTAATCAAATTAATTCATCAAATCCATATATCATAATTTGTTCAGAAAAAAACCAAATTAATTTTTCAAATTTTGATAAAGATCTAGCAATTTATACAAATGAAGAAATCATTTCTAAGTCAACAATACAAGAAAAAATTCCAAATATCAACAAAATTGCTTACTTGATTTATACTTCAGGTACTACGTCCGAACCAAAAGGTGTTCCAATTTCTCATGAAATGATTGAATTTACAACTAAAAACATTGTAAAAGTTTTAGGATATTCAAAAAACGATGTTGATCTTACACCGTTACCTCTTTATCACTCATTTGGTTTAGGTTGTCTTCATACTTCAATTTATGTAGGTTCAACTTTTGTATTATTAAAAAATTCAAATAATTTAGAGGATGTACTAAATTCTTTAAAAAAATATAATGCAACCACATTAGCAGTAGTACCTCCAACTCTGACAAAATTTCTAAAATTTGAAAATCAATATTTACACGAAAAATTTTCAAATATTAGATTAATTATTACTAATAGTACATCAATACCAAAAAAAACTGTAAATGATTTTAAACAAATTATGAAAAATAGAAAATTAGCAACTTACTATGGATTAACAGAAGCATCACGTTCAACATTTATGATTTTTAATGAAAATTCAAAACTTGATGAATCTGTAGGTAAAGCTGCTCCAGGAGTAAAAATTAAAATCAAAAAATTTGATAAAAAATTGAAAGTGGGAGAAATAGTAATTCAAGGTAAAAATGTTATAAAAAATTATTGGAAAAATTCAATAGCTGATAAAAATTTAGAAAGTGGATGGTTGCAAACAAATGACATAGGTTATTTGGATAATGATGAAAATTTATTTTTAGTTGGACGAAATGATGATGTAATCAATATCGGAGGTGAAAAAATTATTCCGAATGAAATTGAAGAAATGATAAAACAAATTCCAGAAATTGAAGATGTGGTTGCTTTTGGAATAAATAATGAGATTTTTGGGAAAACAATTAAAATCAATGTCATTAAAAAGAAAAATTCAAACTTAGATAAAACAAAAATTCTCAGTTATTGTCTAAAAAACCTTGAAAAGTTTAAAATTCCATCTAAAATTGAATTCGTGGAGAAAATTCCTAAGAATGAATACGGAAAAGTTAAACGCTCTATGCTAAAATGATTATAGATTAGAATGACAAATAATGATAATTTTAAATCAAATGAAGAAGAATTAATGAAATATTACGAACTATCTGGAGGTTTTGGTAAACTCAAATTAAGATTAAAATTTGTAAAAAGTTGGATTTATCATTCCTTAGCTTATTCATCACCTTTGCCTTCATGGTCAATTAAATTTCAAAAAAGTAGAGGCGTAAAAATTGGGGAAAATTGTCATTTTTCACCATATGTATTGATTGATCTTTTACATCCAGAATTAATCACAATAGAAGACAATGTAACAATTAGTTCAAATACAATGATTTTTGCTCATATCAATCCAACAGCAAATGAATTTTTGAAAAAGAATGGATACCCTAGAACAATAAAACCAGTATTAATCAAAAAAGGAGCTGTAATTAGTGTAGGTTGTATAATTATTGCAGGAGTAACAGTTGGAGAAAACTCAATTGTAGGTGCAGGTAGTGTAGTAACACAAGATATACCAGATTATTGTGTTGCAGTAGGAAATCCCGCCAGAATTATTAAAAAAATTGATCACTAATACTTTAAAAAAATTCTAAAGAAATGAATCATATTACAAATATAGTCCAAATATCAAAATAAAATATGACTGAAATTTCTGAATTAATTAAAATAAAAAATATAGAAAATAAAATTAACGAGATAACAAACTTTATCAAAAATGAAGTTTTTGAAATTTATCAGAAAAAAGGAGTAGCAGTAGGATTAAGTGGAGGTATTGATTCAGCAATTACTGCTGCATTATGTACAAAATCTATTGGTTCAGAAAAAATATTAGGATTGATTTTACCAGAAAAAGAATCAGATGTAAATAGTAAAAACCTTGCACTACAAATTGCTGAAAAATACAATATAGAGACAAAATCTATCGATATAACAAATATTTTAGAATCATTTGGTGTGTATGAAAATAAAGAAAAAATTGTAAAGGAAAAATTTCCAAACTATAATGAAAAATGTAAGTATAGAGTTGTTGTACCACCAAAGTTAGAAAATAACATAGGAATGCCGTTTTTAGAAATTTTAGATAATGAAAATACATTACATAAATTAAAAATATCCTCATTTGATTTTCTTAATTTAACAGCTGCAACATCCATTAAACATAGAGTACGAATGACAATGTTATACAATTATGCTGAAAAAAATAATTTTGCTGTAGTAGGAACTACAAATAAAACTGAATACTTGCAAGGATATTTTGTTAAATATGGTGATGGAGGTTCAGATATAGAACCTTTAGTTCACTTGTACAAAACACAAATTTATGAAATTGCTAATTTTCTTAAATTACCTGAAAAAATCATAAATCAAGATGCTTCTCCAGATGTATGGAGTTTTAAAACAAGTGATGAAGAATTCTTTTATGCAGTTCCTTATAATATCGTAGATCTAATACTTTATGCAAGAGAGAGAAACCTTTCAATAAATGACATTTCAAAATTTTCAAACCTTTCTTCAGAAAAAATTGAAAAATTAATTCAGTTTCAGAATCAAAAACAAAGTAAAAGTCAAACTATGCGAGAAAATCCTCACAGTATTGATGAAAACTAACTACTTCCAATTTAAAGTCCAAGGTTGTGGATGTAAAGTCTGTTCATTCACTAAAGGTTCCCATAATTTTGAATTGTTAAGATACCATTCAACTGTTTTTTCTAAAGCATTTTCAAAATTAAATTGTGGAGACCATCCTAATTGATTATGAATTTTTTCATAATTTATGGAATAACGTTTATCATGTCCAGGTCTATCAGCAACAAATTCAATTAAATCAAGGGATTTTTCCATTTTTTGCAATATTTTTTCCACAATATTTCTATTAGAAATTTCATTCCAAGAAGAAATATTGTATATTTCACCAGAAATTCCTTTTTTGGCTATCAGATCAATTGCTTGAACATGATCCGTTACAAAAATCCAGCTTCGAAGCTGATTTCCATCACCATATAAAGGAATTTTTAAATTTTTATGAGCACGAATAATAGTTTTAGGAATAAGTTTTTCTGGAAATTGGAATGGACCAAAATTGTTTGTACATCTGGTAATTATGCAATTATTTTTGTAAGTTCTTACATAAGATTGAACCAAGAGATCAGCAGACGCCTTAGTTGCAGCATATGGATTACTTGGTTTTAACTTATCAATTTCAGAAAATGGTTTAGCATTTTTTTCTAAATCACCATAGATTTCATCTGTAGAAACATGAATGAATAATTTTTCAAATTCTTTAGATGCTTCTAAAAGAGAAAAAGTTCCATAAATGTTAGTATCTATGAAAGGTTTTGGATTTGCAATACTTCGATCAACATGAGTTTCTGCTGCAAAATTAATAATTACATCAATATCTTTTGAAAGATTTTTAACAAATTCTATATCGGTAATATTTCCTTCTTCAAATCTATAATTAGAATTGTTTTCAATTGTTTCAAGATTTAATTTATTTGAGCCTAAAGATAAATTATCAATATTTATTATTTCATCATTTGGGTTTTGTTCAAAATGATTTCTGATAAAAGCACTTCCAATAAATCCATAACCACCACAAATTAAAAATTTCATTAGCTATACCAACTCATCAGAATTCCAATCATACTGTTTTTTTGTTTTAGGATTAATTACAGATGGATCATTCCAATCCATTCTTTCTTCATCAGGATTTTCATAATCATATAAATTTGTTAAAAAGTAAATTGTTTCAGAAGGAATTGAACTGATGGTTTTAGTTCCATGCCAAAAATTTCCAGGGACCTTAATAATTTTTAAATCATCGCCATCAGCAAAAACTTCAAGTAATGTTCCAAAAGTTTTAGATTTTTCATCGCCATCATAAATACAAATTTTCATTTTTCCCTTTGTAACCATAAAATAATCAGTCTGATTTCGATTATGCCTATGCCAAGCACGAATAATTCCAGGTTTACTTTTAGAGAAATTAACTTGTTTAGGTAAAGATTTATCAAAAAAATCAAGCCAATCTGAACGAAAAATTTCTGTTACAAATCCCCTTTCATCTAGATTAATCTGGGGACTGAAAATTTGTACGCCTAAATCAAGATTTTCTATTTTTAATGACATGTATATGAAATCAATTCATTTGTCATAATTATATTTATTATGTCAAAATTCTAAACTAGAGATAAGAAATTGAGTGAATCGATAAAAAGTAAATGTAAAAAAATTAAATTAGTATTAACTGATGTTGATGGAGTATTAACAGATGGTGGAAGATATTATTCAGAAAAAGGTGAAATTGTTAAACGATTTCATGTAAGAGATGGCATGGGAATCAATATTTTGTTACGAAATGGAATTAAAACGGCAATAATCACAAAAGAAAATTCAAAAATTGTTAAAAAATGGGCAAAAGAAATGAACGTTTCAAAAACTTATTCTGGAATTAAAATTAAAGAAAAAGAATTAGAAAAAATATGCAAATACTACAAAATTTTACCCAATCAAATTGCATTTATTGGTGATGATGTTAACGATATTAAATTAATGAAAAAAGTAGGATTATCTGTAACCCCCTCAGATGGAATATTGCAGGCTAAAAAAATTGCAAATTATATTTGTAAGACTTCAGGTGGAAATGGAGCCTTGAGAGAAATGATTGATTTAATTTTAAAAGAAAAATTTTCAAGCAAAACTAATTGGTACTGAGTCAAATTTAATAGGACATATTTTAGAGAATAAACATGGTATTCATTGCTGCAGAAATTGGAATAAATCATAATGGAGATATTGAAATTGCTAAAAAGCTAATTGATCTTGCAGTTTCATCTGGATGCGATGCAGTAAAATTTCAAAAAAGAACTGTAAATAAAGTATATTCGGAAGAAGTTCTAGATGGGCCAAGAGAAAGTCCATGGGGCACGACACAACGTGAACAAAAAGAAGGTTTAGAATTTTCCACAGCAGATTATAAAATTATTGATAAATATTGTAAACAAAAAAGAATTCAATGGTATCTTTCATGTTGGGATATAGATAGTCAAATTGAAATGAGAAAATTCAAGACTAAATATAATAAAATTGCATCAGCAATGTTAATTCATACTAAATTATTAGAAACTATTGCTGAGGAAAGAAAACATACATTCATTTCCACAGGAATGAGTACTATGAATGACATTTCAAAAGCAATTAAAATTTTCAAGAAACATAAATGTTCATTTGAATTAATGCATTCACATAGTAGTTATCCAATGAAAATAGAAGAAGCCAATCTAAAACTCATTCAAACTCTTAAAAAGAAATTCAAATGTGATGTGGGTTACAGTGGTCATGAATCAGCAGCATCATTAATTTGTGTTGCAGCTGTACTACAAGGTGCCACTTCAATTGAGAGACACATTACCTTAGATAGAACAATGTATGGTAGTGATCAAGCAGCTTCTTTAGAGCCAGAAGGTTTACTTCGACTTGTAAGAGACATCAGAGCATTAGATATTATTTTAGGTGATGGAAAAAAGAAAATATGGGATTCAGAAAAATCGGCTATGAAAAAACTTAGAGAACGATTAGTTTGAGTTCAATAAATGAACAAATTATTAAAACCATAACAGAAAGCTCTAACCTAATTTTAAATTCAAGGGATTTATCAGAAAAAATTGAAGAGTCAATTAATGAGATAATCAAATGTTTCAAAACAGGAAACAAGATAATTATTTTTGGTAATGGTGGTAGTGCAGCAGATGCACAACACATAGTTGCAGAATTTATTGGAAGATTTCAGAAAGAACGAAAAAGTTTACCAGCAATTGCTTTAACTACAGATTCATCAATAATTAC